>JACCDU010692812.1_pt1 | contig 12253 bp, 11 predicted proteins | sample 7446081 | NCBI WGS metagenome assembly JACCDU01 (sample SAMN15323447, study PRJNA562643) | freshwater metagenome | isolation source: river surface water | place: USA:Blue River Watershed | collected 2017-08-17 | reverse complement strand
TAGAATTATTCTGTGCTGCAGCCATTTCCCACCAACGAACTGCCTCTCGGGAATCTTGATCAACGCCTTCCCCTTTATAATAGACGTAGCCAAGCCGATACTGAGCATTTACATTTCCTTTGGCTGCTGATATCTTTAAATATGGTATCGCCTCAGTATATTTTCCATTGCTGTAGGCGGCCATTCCTTTTTCATATTCACTCGCAAAAACTGCCGTTGCTAATATGGTCATCAGCATACACAAGGTGACCTTTATCATTCTATTCATCTTGACAGTCCAATGCAATATAAAATTAATATTAATTATTGCGGTTGGTTTAAAAATTATGCAAATGAATCTCTACACAACAAATAAATTTACTCAACTGCAATCAAGGGGCATAAGGATGACTCGAGTGAAATTCACCTGCTGACGCGACAGCTATACATACCGACAGGATCACCATTCGCAGAGGATTTCGGAAGCAAGCTTCCAGCTTTGTTGAATAAGAAACGTTGTTTCGTGTCATAGAGCCCTCCTTCTTTGTTACGGTAATCTGGTTGTTAGTGTGCTTAGTGTTATCGCGCTGCTGCCATAAGACAGTTAGCGGCTTCTGACATTGGAGCGTGCGATTTGTCGCACCATTTTTGGGGTGGTGAGCCTGCCGCGCACATTGATCCTGTCCGATTTTGCCGTCGAGTCCAGCCTTATGCCCCCTGATCGAATTGTTACAGTAATTTTACTAAGTGTCAGACTCGTCATTTTTCCCGACACTTGATCAGGCCAGTCTATCCGCCGCCATAGTTGCCGTCAACTTGCTGTAGTGCCGTTCGATCATTGCCGCACTGTTGCCCATCTGCTTGCTCAGGGTGTGGATGTCTACCTCGCCACGCAACATCTCCAGCGTGGCGTAGGTGTGCCTTTGCTACGTACTGGACTAGGTATGACGAAGACGGATTGTCAGTACTCACTCGGCAGCATCAGCACCCAGTGCTGACCATCCCAGCTGGCGTACAAGGCCTGTTCAGGGGCCGGGAAGTCCGTGAACGGGATTTCTTGCCGTGCACGTATGTTTCCGTTTCCGTCTTCAAGTGTCAAGACGGCAGTGTGGCCTTTGACGGCTAACCTGACCAGCACGAACCAGTCCGCAGCGTCAAGCTCAGGCAAGTAGCTGGCTGCGGCATCCATCAGCCAATACGCTCCGGCGGAATCGGCTAGATATTTCGTGCCATCTGTCAGCAGGCATTTCCGGTTCAAGCGGTAATAGCGTTCAGTGCCTGTGAACTGGGTCAATATTGATTGGTCAAATGCGCTCATCACGGTGTTCCTGTTGGATGCAATGAATGCAGTGTGTTTTCGAGGGTAAAAAGCGAGCAACCAATGTCCGTCCAGATTGGGCGGATACCGGTTGTCCACCCGCCAAGGCCGAAATTACATTCAATGCACAACAACTTTTTGGAGTATTGAATGAACGCACTGGCAAACCTGAAACTCGTTGCAGCAAAGCGCAGCACGACCCAATCACCTGCGCACCAGCGCCGAGCTAAGCTGTGCAAAAAGTTGCACGAACAGATGCAGTTGGCAACTGCGCTGGCTGAAGGTCGCGTGTACGCACCTGCCAAATTCAAAACCGTCACGGATGCTGAAACGGGTGCAAAGCGCAGTATCGAAACGGTCAAGAAGGTCAAGCAATGGTGGTGGACTGAAAGTGACGGCAAGGTCAACCTGTCCGTGCGCTACGGTGCCAAGGTTCTCGAACTTGCAAAAGGCAAGAACGCCATTGAGATCGCATCGGCTGATGAGCTGATCCAGACACTGACCTTGATCAAGCAGGCCGTGGAAGATGGCAGCTTGGATGCACAGATCGAAGCAGCCAGCAACAAGCTGCGCAGCGGGTTCAAAAAATAACGTGCCCAGAAAGCTGCGCTAGCTAGCGCAGCTTTCACGATGTAAAGGTGTGCAGCTACACTGGCTTACATTCATCGGAGTTATGTAAATGAGGCTTCTCGCGTTCGCTTTTCTCGCCTTTCTTTCCGTTGCTGCGCACGCACAGTTCATTGAGCGCGAAGAACGTGACAAGCGCTTTCCGGTCCCAGCAACTTGGGATCGCGGAACTCCACACAAGGTGGGACTTTTTACGCATATGGCAGATTTATTGCCTAGCTGCAAGATTGAGAAATCTAATGCACCAAAACCATTGCCACGTGAACCGAAGGACTTATTAAACGTCAAATATGATGCGATTTTCACGTACACACTTAAGGAGCATCTTGATAAAAATTATTCAATGGGCTTCATATTTGTAAGAGATGGGAAAATTATTGATCAACATTTTCAGTATGAAAGACGTGCCGACGATTTATTTACCTCTTTCTCAGCCGGGAAGTCGGTGATCAGCGTATTAATAGGCATAGCACTAGATGAAGGACTTATAAAGAGCCTCGACGACATCGCGTCACAATACACGGATAAAATAAAAAATTCATCCTACGGAAAAATAAAAATAAGATCTCTTCTTCGTATGTCATCTGGCATACCATTTACAGAGCCAGATACAGCCAAGGGGGATATGACCGAATTTGAAAAAGATTTGCGCAACAATTCAAAGTCAGATATTCAAGCGGCCCTAAATAAATGGAATCGAAGTAGTTCGAATGAAGGAAATAACTTCAACTATGCAAGCATTGAGACGGCTGTGCTGGCGGAAGTTTTACGAGGAGCTACTGGCAAGAACATCTGTCAATATACGAAGGAAAAACTTTGGGATCCGATTGGAGCAGAATATGATGCCTATTGGGAAACGGATAGCAAAGGAAACGTGCTTGGATTTTCGGGATTCAATGCAACACAAACCGATTATGCAAAAATTGGTGTGATGCTTGCAAATGTAGGAAAGATAAATGGCAAACAAGTTTTGTCAGCCGAATATATTGATCAAGCAACAAATATTGATCGACAACCTCCTGAATTTAATTTTGGAAAAATTGAAGGCGGCTACGGCTATCAATTTTGGCTCAGGCCACAATCGGGCAGATACTATATGAATGGATCACACGGACAGTACGTTTTTGTCGATAATAATTCAAAATCCGTAATGGTCATACATACAGCCGATAATGTTCGTGTAAATAGAATGCGTTCTGCCAGAACCATAAGGCTTTTTCAAAGCCTGATTAATGCAACTAACCCATAATTGATGGAAATATTTTCCTCGCTGGAGTTACGTCGATGAGGCTTCTTGCGTTCGCTTTCCTCACCTTAGTTTCATTCGTGGCACACGCCCAGTTCATCGAACACGAAGAACGTGACAAGCGCTATTTGGTGCCAAGGTCACCGGACACGACCACACCGCATAAGGTTGGCCTGTTTACGCATATGGCCGAAGTGTCCCCAAGTTGCAAGGTGTCTAAATCGTCGTCCCCGGTTCCCTTGCAGCGCAGCCCACGCGACTTGTCAGGTGTGAAATATGAGGTCATTTTCAACTACACCCTGAAAGAGCACATCGACAAGAACAATGTGATGGGGCTGATGGTCGTGCGTGACGGAAAAATTCTCGATCAGCATTACAGGCACGAACGACGTGAGACTGATCAATTCACCTCGTTCTCGATGGCCAAGTCTATGATTGGCATTTTGATTGGCATTGCACTTGATGAAGGGCTGATCAAGAGCCTTGATGACCCCGTGTCACGCTACACGAGCCGAATTAACGAATCCAGCTACAGCAAGGTGTCAATTCGGTCGCTGCTACGTATGTCGTCCGGCATTCCGTTTAACGAGACCTATACCGGAAAGAACGACATTTATTATTTAGATCAGGCGCTGCGATTCAGTCCCAATTCCAGTGTCGTTGCTACGCTCAACAAGATGCAGCGGACCAGCACTGACGAAGGCAAGAAATTCAACTATGCAAGTGTCGAGACTGTGGCGTTGGCCGAGGCATTGCGCGGCGCAACAGGTAAAAGCGTGTGCCAATATATGCAGGAAAAGCTGTGGGAGCCAATTGGCGCTGAGCACGATGCGTGGTGGGGAACAGACAGCGAAGGCAATGCTCTGGGCTACGCCTACTTCAATGCAGCCCAGCTTGACTATGCCAAGGTTGCGCTGATGCTGGCAAATATGGGAGAGCTAAACGACAAACGCATACTGTCAGCAGAGTACATTGACCAAGCCACCAACGTAGAACGGCAGCCTGAAGGCTTCAAATACGCGCAAGCAGACAAATTTTCGGGATATGGATATCAGTTTTGGCTTCGTGAAAAACCTGGACGCTACTTTATGCAAGGTGTTTATGGTCAGTACATTGGCATTGATCGTGACAGCAAAACAGTGCTGCTGATCAACTCATTTGACAACGTTGAATCTGGTGGTCTGAGATCACCGCGGACCTGGAGACTGTTTACCAGCATCATTAACGAGCTGGACCAAAAGGAGCGCAACTGACAGCTGCGCTAGCTAGCTAGCGCAGTCCCCACACTCCTTGCCCTTGTGTAAATACAAGACAAGGAGTTTTTTATGAAGATTGCAGAGGTAACAGGCATCAAACCCATCAAGCCGCTCACACCAGATCAGGCCAAGATCGACAGCTTGCAGAAGCAGAAAGATGCCGCAGCTGATCGGCTCAAGCAGGAACGGGACAGGCAGAAGCGGCAGAGGGCGATGCAGCAGCTGGCCAGTCTTAATGGCCCCCTATAAGTTGCATAACGCCCTTATGCAGCGTCGTTTTCGATTCCGTTAATGAAGCGGATTGAAGGCTGGCAGGAGACGTGCTGCAGGGCTGTAGCTGTAAACTTGCCACTAAGGTAGAGCACAGAGGGCTAATGAGCGCGGGTGCAAGGCGTGTGCTGATGCAGTTTTGAAGAAATTTTTAAACCAAAAAGTTCTCAAATCACTACACACTTTGCTGCACACCGAAAAAATATTGTTGTAAGTTGTTGATTTATAACAATTTTATTTTATTGTCGCTTCTCATAATCTATTAAAAAAGTTCTAACATCAGTAAAATACCTATATAAATCAATAGGTTACGTGAGAAAAATCGGTGCGTAAAACACTACACACCGACTACACACTTTTTGACTGTTTTGAGCCAGCTTTTTTGGTTGTTTTTTCGTCCAAAAACCCGACCACGTACAATCGTTTTTTGAGGGGCGTTAGCTCAGTTGGTTAGAGCAGAGGACTCATAGAAATTGTGCACCGAGGCAGGAAACTCCTCGTGTGAATGGCGTCAAATTCGGTGAAACCTAAGTGTGGCAACACATAAGGCAATGCCGAGCCAAGCTCAGTGAGAAATCACTTTGAAGGTGTAGAGACTAGACGGCGTCCACCTAATGCGAAAGCTATGGTGAAGGCATAGTCCAGGGAGTGGCGAAAGTCACACAAACCAGAATCCTTTGGTCGACAGTTCAAGTCTGTCACGCCCTACCAACCTGAAAGAGGACTGTGTAACAGCAGTCCTCTTTTTTGTTCCAACACTGCACACTCAATTGGTTGCTCTTTTGTGGAGATGAAATTACAGTGTGCTGATGTCAGCCAAAAAAGAGACCACCCACATCATCAGTGAAGGCGAACTCGTCCTGTACAGGCGGGAACGCAGCTCAATTTGGCAGTGTAGGTACAAGGTCGGGGGTGTATGGCAACGGGCTTCAACAAAAGAACGCAAGTTGAAGGACGCCAAAGAGGTCGCCAAAGAACTCAGGATCACAGCTGAGATTCGCAAGCGTGACAATTTGCCTGTCATCACCCGCAAATTCAGGGACGTTGCGAAACTTGCTGTTCAGCGTATGGAGCAGAAGCTTGCCAACGGCGATGGCAAGGTTTCCTACAAAGATTACATCCGCATCATCACTGAGTACCTGATCCCAATTTTGGGCAACAGGTTGATCACGAATATTGATAGCGTGGCACTGGATTACCTAGATGCCGAACGCATCAAGATGATGGGCCGAGAGCCAAGCCACAGCACGCTGCTCAGCCATAACGCGGCATTGAACATTGTTTTTGATGAAGGTGTGCTGCGCAACTTCCTCACTGAGCTCAATCGTCCCAAACTGGAGTCGAAGGGCAAGAAAAGCACCCGTCATCCAGCGTTTGAGTTGAATGAAATACAGGCGGTCATCAACAACTTTGACAGCTGGATAGAACGGGCACGAAACGACCACAGCAAAGAGATGCGCCAAATAATGCGCGACTATGTGGTGATGCTGATCGACACGGGTGCACGTCCCGGCAAAGAGTTGATGAACCTGAAATGGAAGCAAATCAGGTTCTCAATGAATCCAACGCTGACGCACACAGGTCAAAAAGAATTTTTGGACGATGGCACAGAGCAAGATGTCGTGAACCCCAACTTGAACAGGATTGTCGAAATGACGGTCACTGGTAAAACGGGGACACGTCAAATTATTGGACGGGAGCCAACGGTCAAAGTTCTTGAGCGAGTTTCACGGCGTGTTTATGGCGTCAAGAACAACATTGCAGACCCATTCAAAGGCGTTGTCACCCCAAGCAATGATGACTATGTGCTCAGGACGAAAGACAAGAAGCGGGACGTCAGTTCATCGTTCCAGCATCTGTTGGAAAGGTACTTGGAAGAGCACAACCTGTTGTTCGATCCCAAGACCGAACAGAACCGAGTGTTCTACAGTTTCCGGCATACCTATGCCACTTTGGCGTTGACGCACGACAAGGTGCCAATCCACACGCTTGCAAAGCAAATGGGTACAAGCGTGCTGATGATTGAGCGTCACTACAGCCACTTGAAGGTCATCCAAGCAGTTGAGCAGCTTATTGGTGCAGAGACAAGGCGGAAGATTGCTTCAACATCTACGGTTGAAGATATGTACCAGTCTTCGCGGGAGAAGAAAAACACAGGTGCTAAAGTGATGACTCGGCGCCAAGCTGTAAAAAAATCGCCAGACTAACATTCATTCCGCAACTTCAAGATTAAGCAAGATTTGTATGCAGAGTTACTACTTGGCCGACATATGGGATAAGAATCTTGTCAAACTGCCTTACACGTGCAAAAAAGCAAAACCGAGTGACACGGAAATTGTGAGTAATCTGCCAGTCATTCACGTTTTCGATGCTCGATATAGAAATGCGATTTTTGATGGCACTTTTGTCTTGTCGCCTTTTGTGAAAATTAACAATTTATTAAATCCATTCGAAAAAATTGATGTGCTGTGCAGGTGGTTTGACCATCGGTTGGCATCTACGGGATTATCTTTAATTGTCGATATGTCGAAGGCCACATTCGATATGAATTACAGTGGTGAAGTTGTATCTAATATACAAAAATAGTTCTTAAATCAACTCAACCGCCTTGCGCTTCATCGCATCATTCACGTCAATGTATACCTGCGTTGTCGTAATGTTGCGGTGGCCTGCAAGGCTCATCAGCACCCGCACACCAACACCCTTTTCGGCCAAGTTCGTGATAAACGTGCGGCGTGGGCTATGGCTGCTGGCGCCTTCAATGCCAGCACTCTTGAACAGGTAGTGGAAGAACTGGGTCAGGGTGTTTGCGCTGAACCCTTCGCCAGGCCTCTTTTGCGTATAAAACAATTTGTCCTGCAAGCGCTGGCAGGGCACGGCTTCGACGTAGGCCGCTAGCTCTTTGCGCAGCTTTTCGCTGACAAAAACCACTCTGCCGTGCCGTCCCTTTGTCTGTTCTGGATCAAGGCGAATTTCACTGCGCACCTTGCCCTCAGCATCCAGCACATCTTCATATCGCAGTGCAGCACATTCCCCAACCCGCATTCCTGCGTAGTACAGCGTCAGCAGCATTGCGCGATTTCGCACAGAGTGGCTACGGGTAGCAATGTGGTCCAAAACCCTGCGCAGTTCCTTTTCTGTCAGCGTTTTTGCTTGTTTGGCCATCGAAATCTCCTAAATCAAAGCTTTTCAATAGCTAAACTGTAAATTCTTATATTTCAAATTCCTACCGAAATCTGCAAGTATACGCAGAATGGAAAAACCTCAATAAAATCAATTGGTTAGCTGTTTTTCTCTGAAAAATCAAAGATTTTATGTAATTTCTTTGATTTTTGGCCTGTTTTTAGCTGTTTTCGACCAAAACGCTTTAAAAGCCCTACAAGCGTTTATTTTTCAGTCCAGCTACCCAACCCGCCAAAAGCTTGATTTTTTGCGTTAAAAGGCGTATTATTAAGGATTAACTATAAATAAGTTATACAAACAAGTCCCGCTTGCTGCATATTATTAAGGCAGTAAGCAAAAGGTTGCTCGCCGATTGAATTGAGCTGCTAAACCCGTTCTGATGTGAGACGGTAAAGAAAGTGTAGCTTGTTCGCTGAATTCATTGCACTACCCCGAAAGGGATGCTTAAACTCGCCTGAAACTCAGGGGAATTCAATATAAGTATCTAACGATATGAAGTTTGAATGTGACGTTTGCTTTGTCTTAATAGTTTCCGCCAAGTACCAAAATACTTGGCAAAAAGTGAGTGGGAAGCCACGCTTGCACCGCAAGTACCCCACAAAGCATAGACACTGGCTGCTGCATAGGCTCGTCTATTGCTTGCGTAAGACACGCACATAAAAGGAGATCGCAAAACCTGCCTTTCTTGTTCAATCAAGTTGTGTGTATGCAGTATGAATAAAACCTCAGTGAAAGTTACTGCGCCGAAAGGCGTGGCATATGCTTCCTAGTGAATCACTATCTAATGCAGTCAAATATAAATCAATATTCGACTTTTATCATTAATGAAATATATGCAATGAGTTTTCTTCCAGAAAACGATATTGCACTTGCGTCAGCAAGTAAAACAATAAAAGCACCTAGCTACAAAGGAGATACTATGAGTTTCGAAAAAGACCTATTCAATCAAATCAAAGCCGCAATACCAACAATGAATGTTCGCCGTTTCAGCAAATACTGCGGCAAAAGTGATGGCTACTACGGCAGCATCACGGCTCAGGCATTGCCCATTTCGACAAATGCCTTGTTGCATCTAGCGGAGATGTTGACCCAAGTGCAGTCACACACACCAAGCAAGGCACTTGATCGCGCACTGGCGATGATCACCGAGACAGTGGCACACAGGATGCAACACATAGACACACACAGCTGGACAGTGCGTCAAATGATCATCAAGGCCGTTGCGAAAACACAGGCCGGCGTGGTTGGTGATGACCTTGCGCCGCTGCCTATCTTGTTGGGTTGATGGTCAAGTGTCGTTTTTCCTGACACTTCACACACGCAGCGGACGACCAAACTCCTTGCCCTTGTGTAAATACAAGACAAGGAGTTTTTTATGAAGATTGCAGAGGTAACAGGCGTCAAGCCCATCAAGCCACTCACACCCGATCAGGCCAAGATCGATAGCTTGCAGAAGCAGAAAGATGCCGCAGCCGATCGGCTCAAGCAGGAACGAGACAGGCAGAAGCGGCAGAAGGCGATGCAGCAACTGGCCAGTCTTAACGGCCACCTATAAGCTGCATAACGCCCTTATGCTGCGTCGTTTTCAATTCCGGTAGCGACACGGATTGGCGGCCTTCACTCGATTTTCCTCTTCATAAAAACCCCAGCCAATCCACAACCGACAGCATATTCAATACTAGTTAACATTGCATAGGAAATACCATAAGTTGACCAGGTAAATATCGCACAAAGTACTAAGCCACCGATAGCAACGATTTTGGCTGACTCTCCCTCTTTTAAGTAGTATGCATAAGCAACAAAACCTGCTGCGATAAATAAAATTGCGTACTTCATACTAAAATGCATATCATCTCCAATGTCTTCCGCGCCAAATTCTTCCTGCCCTCGCAATAATGCGATAGCAATCAGTGCACCCACAGCATACCAAACTGGTTTCCAATTTTTCTGCTTAACTATATTCCAATACAAAAATCCAAGCACAAAGCCAATAAATGTCCAGATAATCACAACCACTAGCATTCGAAGAGTTGCCTCAATGTAAATGTTACTAGGGTTATAGTAATCATCGCCAGATATCCACGGTATTTTAAAGAAAAAAGCACTTGCCATTGCTGCATAAAAAATAGCATTGGAGGCGACTTTTCTGCCTTGTTCTATTGCATCTTTAGCGGATTTTTTAGGATCCCATATAATTCTTTTCAGCAAGTAACCGATAGTGCCAAATACCACCATCATTCCAATGCCACCAACAATTGCCGCTTGAGCTCTGTCCATATCAATCCTTTTGAAATTTATGCAACAAAAATGCTATTAGCATTTTTTATATTTGCTCTTTTGGCATTCTTCCGCCATATTTTGAGAGGCTTCAATTTGTACTGCACTTAATTTTTCCGCAAACAAATCCCTTTCTTTTGCAAATTTCACATCTCCACTAGCGGCAGCAAGATTTTTCCACATATATGCTTTAATATAATTAATCTCAACCCCGCGACCATAAAAATACAAATCACCTATACTAGATTTTGCAACTTCATTATCAGATTCCGCAGCCATTCTCCACCACTTCATAGATTCCTCATAACTAACATCAACGCCCTCACCAATCGAAAAATAATATCCCAAATCATATTGAGCGGCAGTATCACCTTTCTCGGCGGCTAATTTATAAAGGCGCAGTCCTTCAGAGAAATTTTTCTCTTTAAAATAAATTCTTGCCAAATTAGTTTGCGCCTTAATAAATCCACTATCAGCTGCGAGTTTATACCAATAAAAAGCCTTTTCATTATCTTCTTTTATACCTTTTCCATTTGCAAATGCTGCGCCTAGATTGTTCTGCGCAGTTGCATAACCCTGTTCTGCCGCTTTACGAAACCACTGAACTGCTTGAGTTTCATCTTTATCTACACCATCACCATTAGCGTAGGCCATTCCAAGCCTGTTTTGAGCATATGCATAGCCCTGTTCTGCTGCTTTACGAAACCACTGAGCTGCTTGAATTTCATCTTTATCTACGCCATCACCATTAGCGTAGGCCATTCCAAGTAATGCTTGAGCGTTTGGATAACCTTGCTCCGCTGCTTTCCGAATCCACAACGCAGCCATAGCTTCATTTTTTACTACCCCCAAACCTTTATTATATGCTTCACTCAGTTTAACCTGAGCATTTACAAGGCCTTGTTCTGCTGCTTTACGAAACCAATAAACAGCCTTTTCATCGTCTTTATATGCGCCTTTTCCAGTTGCATATGCCAATCCAATATTAAATTGCGCCCCTGGATTTCCTTTTTCTGCTGCCTTAATGAACCAAGAAACCGCCTCAATTTCGTCTTTGACTACACCTTTACCATTTGCATAAGCTATTCCAAGACTAAATTGTGAATTAGCATCTCCTTGTTCTGCGGCTTTGCGGAACCAAGAAACTGCTTCTGATTCGTCTTTGACTACACCTTGGCCATTAGAGTAGGCTATTCCAAGCCAGCGTTGAGCATATGCATAGCCCTGTTCTGCCGCTTTACGGAACCACTGAGTCGCTTGGATTTCATCTTTATCTACACCAGCACCATTAGCGTACAAGGAGCCCAAGTTGTATTGGGCAATTGCATAGCCCTGTTCTGCTGCTTTACGAAACCATTGAGCTGCTTGAATTTCATCTTTGGCTATTCCTTGGCCTTTTGAGTACATCACACCAAGATTGGTTTGTGCGCGAACATCTCCTTGCTCTATTGCCTTAAGATACCATCGAATTGCAAGTGTGTAATTTTGAGCCACTCCAATCCCGCTTTGATACTTTTGTGCGATTGTGGTTTGTGCTTGAACAGAGTCATTTTCTGCAGCCAAGGCATACCATCGAATTGCTTCTGAAATGTTTTTCGAGAATCCTATTCCATTTTCATAAAAATAACCAATTTTAAATTGAGAAAATCCATTATTTTGCTCAGAGGATAACCTGTAATATCGGATTGATTCAGCATAATTTTGAACCACACCCCTTCCATTTTCATATGCAAATGCGACATTCGCTTGTGCATCAGCATCCCCCTGTTCTGCAGCCAGTTTATACAATCTAAATGCTTCTGCCAAGTCTTGAGTAATGGCGCTTCCATTTTCATACATATTTCCCAATTTAATTTGAGCACTTTTATTTCCCTGCTGCGCAGCCAGCTTATACCACTTTGCCGCATCTTGATAATTTTTAATAACCCCCTCGCCTGAATAATACATCATTCCAAGTACATATTGCGCAGTAGAATTATTCTGTGCTGCAGCCATTTCCCACCAACGAACTGCCTCTCGGGAATCTTGATCAACGCCTTCCCCTTTATAATAGACGTAGCCAAGCCGATACTGAGCATTTACATTTCCTTTGGCTGC
>JACCDU010449195.1_pt1 | contig 12260 bp, 11 predicted proteins | sample 7446081 | NCBI WGS metagenome assembly JACCDU01 (sample SAMN15323447, study PRJNA562643) | freshwater metagenome | isolation source: river surface water | place: USA:Blue River Watershed | collected 2017-08-17 | reverse complement strand
GCCGACTTACCCGCCATGTTGGGCCCGGTAATCATAATGATTTGTTGGGTCTCGTTATCCAAATACACATCGTTTGGCACGTATACTTCCCCCAATGGCAATTGTTGCTCAATGACTGGATGGCGGCCAGCCTCGATTTGTATCGAATCACCCGTATGCAAGGTAGGCTGCACGTATCCGTTGCGTTTGGCCACGACGGCAAAACTCGTCAACACATCCAAGGTCGCGATGCCGTGCGCATTCAATTGAATCAACTCCAAATATTCGAGTGACTCACGCACCAGCTCCTGAAAAATCCCAAATTCAATCGTCGATATTTTATCCTCGGCACTTAAAATCTTCTCCTCATATCCCTTTAATTCCTCCGTGATGTACCGCTCCGCATTCACGAGCGTCTGCTTGCGAATCCACTCCGGCGGCACGCGGTCTTTATGCGCATTGGTCACCTCCAAATAATAGCCAAAAACCTTATTATAGGCCACTTTTAACGACGTAATCCCGGTGCGTTCAATCTCACGTTTCTGCATCGCGGCGAGGTAATCCTTGCCATTGGTCGATAACAAATGTAGCTCGTCTAACTCCGCCAAATACCCCGTTTTGATGATGCCACCCTGATGCACGAGCATCGGGGCATCGTCGCGTAATGCGGACTCAATCTTCTGCACCAAATGCAAACACGGATTCAATTGATCCGCCCACTTCTGTAAAATTTCAGCGGGATGCGCCGCCAAAGTTTCCTTGATTGCCGGAATTTGTTGCAAGGCTCGTTTCAACTGCACCAGTTCCCGCGGGTTAATTCGCCCAGCTGCCACTTTGGAAATCAAGCGCTCCAAATCACCGATGGGCTTAAGTAAATTGATTAATGCCTCGAGGACATCGGGGAGTTCCAACAATCCCGCAACGCCTTGTTGGCGCTCCTGAATCGCCCCCAATTCCTTCAGCGGCAACACCATCCACTTCCGCAACAGACGCGCTCCCATGGGCGTGAGCGTTTGGTCCAATAAGGAAATCAGCGGAACGCCGCCTTCCTGCACGGAATAAACAAGTTCTAGATTACGGATGGTAAAGCGATCCAGCCACACAAATTTGTCTTCTTCGATCCGTTGGATCGTGGCAATATGCCCCACTTGCTTGTGTTCCGTCTCCGCTAAATAATGTAAAATCACCCCAGCCGCGATGATGCCCAGCGGCATATTTTCGATCCCAAAGCCTTTCAGATTTTTGGTCTTGAAATGTTCGGTCAATAAGGGATAGGTAAATTCATGGGAAAAAATCCATTCTTCTAGGGAGAAGGAATGGGTTTGGTCGCCGAAATTTTCTTGGTACACCGACCGGTATTTTTTCGGGTATAAAATCTCCGCGGGCATGAAACTCTGAATTAGCTTTTGGACATAAGCCAAAGGCCCTTGCGAGCACATAAATTCACCGGTGGAAATATCTAAAAATGCCACGCCGTATTGCGCGTCTTTTTCTTGGTAGCTAATCGCGGCAACGTAATTATTGCGTTTGTGATCGAGCACTTGATCGTTGAACGAAACACCGGGTGTCACTAATTCGGTGACACCGCGTTTCACGATGCCTTTCGCCTCTGCTGGATTCTCCAACTGGTCACAGATGGCGACGCGCTGGCCGGCACGCACTAATTTGGGTAAATAGGTATCTAAGGAATGGTGCGGAAATCCCGCTAAATGATCATCGGCATTGCCGTTATTCCGGCGTGTCAGCGTGATCCCTAAAATTTTGGAAGCCTTTACCGCATCCTCACCAAACGTCTCATAAAAGTCACCTACCCGGAATAGCAAAATGGCACCCGGATATTTGGCTTTGATTTGATTAAACTGTCTGGAAAGTGGGGTCTCTCCTTTTTTCAAAGGTTCTTGCCCATCGGGTAATTTTTTGGCCAAAATATTTGTCGCTAATGAAAACAAAAATAAGTCAAAATTTATACATTTACCATTCTTTAAAACCTTATCCATAACTATGATTAATTCGTCTATTTACATTCAATCCCAACAAGAAGTTTTCGACGTGGTGATTGTGGGTTCTGGAGCCGGAGGAGGAATGGCAGCACATACATTAACGAAGGCGGGAGCCAAAGTTTGTGTGTTGGAAGCAGGCCAACCGTTCGACCCAGCTGACCCCAAAGACATGACCCAAATGAAATGGCCTTACGAGTCATTGCGCCGTGGTTCAAGTTCTTCACTCCGTAATTTTGGTGATTTTGATGCCGCTTATGGCGGTTGGGATATCGAAGGAGAACCCTACACACGTAAAGATGGTACCAAGTTCGACTGGTTCCGTTCGCGGATGGTGGGTGGCCGGACGAACCACTGGGGACGTATTTCCTTGCGTTTTGGACCGGATGATTTCAAAAGAAAAAGTATTGATGGGTTGGGTGATGACTGGCCGATTGGCTATGACGATGTCAAACCGTATTACGATAAAGTAGATAAATTGATTGGGGTTTTCGGTACGAACGAAGGCTTGCGTAATAACCCAGATGGGTATTTCTTACCTCCTCCGCAACCTCGTTTGCACGAATTAATGATTAAAAAGGCGAATAAAGCCTTGGGTATTCCGACCTATCCTTCTCGGATGTCGATGTTGACAAAACCCATCAACAATGAGCGTGGCCAATGTTTTTATTGCGGCCAATGTAACCGTGGGTGTTCGGCCTACGCGGATTTCTCTTCCTCTTCGGTATTAATTAAACCATCTGCCGCAACGGGCAATTTAACGATGTTGCCGTTTGCCATGGCGCGGGAGGTGACGACAGATCCGGCAACGGGTTTAGCGACTGGCGTTTCGTATATCCACACAGGTACGATGCAAGAATATACCGTACGCGGTAAGATTGTTGTTTTGGCAGCCAGTGCGGGTGAGACAGCTCGTTTATTATTGAATTCCAAAAGCTCTCGCTTCCCGAATGGTTTAGCTAATTCGAGTGGCGTAGTAGGTAAATATTTAAATGACTCGACGGGAGCATCTCGTTCGGCGATCATTCCAAAGTTATTTGACAGAAAACGTTATAATGAAGATGGCGTGGGTGGTATGCACATCTATACGCCGTGGTGGTTGGACAACTCCAAACTAGATTTCCCACGTGGTTACCACATCGAATATGGTGGTGGTATGGGTATGCCAAACTACGGATTCGGCTGGGGTATTGAAGGTCTAAACGGCCGCGAAAACTTCACACGTGATGGTTTAAAAAAGGCAGCGGGAGGCTATGGTGCAACCTTGAAAGAAGATTACCGCAGGTTCTACGGAGCGTATGTGAATTTTGCAGGACGCGGGGAACCGGTTGTTCGCGAGGATAACTACTGTGAAATCGACCCGAATGTGGTGGATAAATATGGTATTCCCGTGTTACGTTTCCATTACAAATGGGCGGATTACGAAGTGAAACAAGCGAAGCACATGCAGGATACCTTTGAGGAAATTATCCATGCGATGGGTGGTGAGCCGATGGGCAAAAAGCCGGGTGCGGAAAATAATTATGGATTGGCGGATCCAGGACGTATCATCCACGAAGTGGGCACGGCGCGTATGGGTAATGATAAGAATACTTCGGTATTGAATTCAAACTGCCAAGCACATGATGTGAAGAATTTATTTGTCGCCGATGCGGCGCCATTTGTTTCTCAAGGAGATAAAAATGCGACGTGGACGATTTTGGCATTATCGCTACGGACATCAGAGTACATTATTGATCAACGTAAAAAAGGCAACCTATAATGAAAAGAAGAGACTATTTAAAAAATATGGGCTTGAGTTCGTTGGGCTTAGCCGTATTCAATCCTGATGAAAAAGCGATTGAAAATTTAGAATTAGGCAAAACTGGAGTGAAAAGACCAAACGGTCGGACGCAGGAAGAGGCCGAAATGGAAGCCCGCTTACAGGCAGAAGTATTTTTGAACAAACATGAATTAGATACGATTACAATCTTGTCGGACATCATCATTCCGGCCGACAAGAAATCGGGCAGTGCGTCACAGTCTGGCGTAACGGCATTCATTGAATTCATTGTAAAAGATAAGCCGGAGTTTAAGACACCGATGCGTGGAGGATTGCGTTGGCTGGACTCGGAGTCCAACAAGCGTTTTGGTAAGAAATTTACGGAGATCACTGCAGCACAACGCATCAACATCGTCGATGATATTGCTTATCCGGAAACGGCACCGAAGCATTTATCGCAGGGCGTGAGTTTCTTTACCTTGATGCGTAATTTAACGGCGACAGGATTTTACACGTCGAAGATGGGCATCGCGGATTTAGATTACAAGGGCAATACCCCGAATCAATGGAACGGCGTTCCGGATGAGGTATTGAAGCAGTACGGATTAAGTTATGACGCATAGTCGGGTCATTCGACCTGAAATTTTCAAACACATTCCTCAGCTCGTGGCGGGTATTTCGACTCGCCACGGCGGAGTGAGTTCACAAGCGTATCAATCGTTAAATTTAGGAGTCCATACCGACGATGATCCAGTGGCGATTTCGTCCAATCTAGACCTTTTTTGCGCGGATTTAGGTATTTCACCAGACGCCTTGGCGCGTTCGTATCAGGTGCATGGGTCTGAAATCTGGACGACTTCCGAGGCGGGGTACCAGACAGGTTTTGATGCGGTTTTGACGTCCGAGCAAGGTATTTTTGCCGGCGTGGGGATAGCGGATTGTTGTCCTATACTTCTCGCCGATCCAGTCCGTCAAACCGCTGCTGCGATTCATGCCGGTTGGAAAGGAACCGTCGCTCAAATCGTTTACAAAACTGCCTCCGCCATGATTACAGGCGGATCAAATCCTACGGACATCTTGGCTTACATTGGCCCCTGCATTAGCTTGCAAAACTTCGAAGTGGGTGATGAAGTCGCGGAGCAATTTGAGCATAAAGAAAAACGCGGAGCACGCTGGCATGTGGATTTAAAAGCGACGAACGCGACGCAACTAAAGGATTTAGGGATTAGTCAAATTGAAATTTCGGATTATTGTACTGTGGCAAATAACGACGTATTCTATTCACATCGAAAAGAGCAAGGAATTACGGGCAGGATGCTGGCGGTAATTGGGTTTCAGCGAAGGGGGTGAACTGCCTGCCCTCCTATTACTTCCGATTCAAATCCCGCATGAACTGCGACGGTGAAATTACCTGCTTCGGTTGAATCTCAAAAGCTGGCTTCCAATCCTTCCGCTTTAGATCTCCATTTTTGACCGATTTAATAAAATTCATCCACGCAAATGGATTCGTCAGCGCAAGCATCGGACTGGCAAAAAATGTTCGATTGGCTTGAGAGGAAATCATCATATCCGAGAAATTCCGGAAGTTGGCACTCGCCCCCATCCCCGCCTGCAACGCAAAAACGTTCAATTTCGACTGTTCCAAATTATCCGCTAAAATCCGCTTTTGACGCTCATCGCGCACTTTCATACTCAAAAAGGCTTTCTTAAATTCGTCCTCATTGGCATGTAAAAAAACCTTCACCTCCGATAACATCTTGTTATCCTCCTGCATCTCAATGATGGCCTGATGCACCACATCCGTCTTCCGCGGAATCACATAATACTGCGGCTTATACCCAATGTACGTGAATACCAAACTATCCCCCGGAAAAACATATAGGTCCACTTGCCCGAAGTTGTCACTTAGCGCGCCCCGACCGGCCGCTGGATTGTAAACATACGCTAAAGGTAAATACTCGGAATTAGTAGATGAAACGACACGGGCGTTGAATAATACGGTTTTGTCCTGCCCTTGGGCAAAGAGACGACTCGAGAAAGAGACGAAGATCAGAAGACAAAGTATACACCGACTAAACATCTTGCAAGATAAGTCAAATTACGATTGACGAAACATTAAAATTCGTTAACGAACTAATTTTAGAAATGTTATAATAAATGGAATAGAAAGTAATAAACCATCGAAACGATCCAGAAATCCACCATGACCCGGAATCGTATCCGCCGAATCTTTAATGTTGATGCTGCGCTTAAACAAGGACTCTACCAAATCTCCATACGTTCCCGCCACCACAATAATGATCCCAATCGCATACCACTGAAACGCGGTGTAATTCGTAAAATAATTTCCCAACAGCGTAGCTACCACCATCGCTGTCACCAAACCACCGATACTTCCCTCCCAGGATTTCTTCGGCGATACACGCTCAAATAATTTCGTTTTGCCAAATTTCGTCCCCGCAAAATACGCACCCGAATCACTCGCCCACAACAAAAACAAACAGCCCATCACGATGTTGGGGTCATATTTTTCGTCCTTGATAAAGGCTAAAACGGTCAACAACGCAAAGGGTAGTGCGACGTAAATAATGCCTAAAAAAGTGTAAGCGATGTTTTTAAACGGCTTTTCATCTTTGGACTTATATAATTTGATGAAAAAAATCAGCGTCAATAAGGGCGAAAGTATGTAGTAATTCTGATACGCTACATCCCCTTTTTCAATAAAGAAGGTCAATAAATGCAATACAATCCCACAGAAAGTTCCGTAAAAGGTCAAGGGTAGGTTATCGCCCATGCTACCCACCAGCTTGTAAAATTCCAACTGGGCCAATGCCCCGATGATCAAGAACAAGCACAAAAACGTGTAATCTGAATAAATGATGCAAAACAACAAAATCGGCACGCCTATCAGCGCGGCGATAATCCGTTGTTGTAAATTTGACATTTGACGTAATCCCATATTATTTCACGACTAAAGTTCTCGCCTCCACTTCATCCTCCACATGTACATACAATTCCCAATTTCCTAAATCATAGGCACTCACTTTCTGGTTCAATACCACGGCGCGAATCTCCGCCTGCTCCCAAAGCAATGCTTTGTCCATTTCCAAATCGATTCCCGTACGCGATTCCGCGATTTTGACCCAGTCTTTCATGACTCCTCTGTCCGAAAAAGGTACAATCTACGTAAATAAAACACGATCAATACCACGGATAGCGCGGCCGACCACCACGGAATCTCCGAACCTAATTGCTCCGGATTGATTGAAATACTTTTCTTTTGATACATATAATGCATCGTCAGCGTCCAGGCATTATTAAAGAAGTGTGCCAAAATCGGCACCCAAATACTTCCATACCACACATATAAATACCCAAAAAACGCACCCAAAAACATGCGAGGGAAAAATCCGTAAAACTGGAAATGTATAAAACTAAAGATCGCTGCGGCCACCCAAATAGCCACATGCTTATTGCCGAAATAGCGAACAAACATCGACTGCAACACACCTCGGAAAAAAATCTCCTCCCCCAGCGCCGCAATCCCTGCAATCACCATAATGGCCATGGCGAAGTCCATGTCCGACTGGAAATTCAATAAAAATTTAGTCAATTCCGCCAAACTACTTTCCGACGATTTCATCCATTGTTCCACTCCCTCAAATCCCGCTGGCAACACGATGTTTTCATTCCACTGAATGACATATTCCATGAAAGGCATGGATACCAAAACCGTCAAAACAGCCCAAATAAAAATCTGAAATCGAGGTGTTTCCCCCTGATTTAATTCCAAAATCGAACGCTTCTCCACAAATGATAAATAGGCCCAAGGACCCAAAACGAACGTAAATAAGGCCGAAAACCACTGCAAGGCCATCATGCCATGAAAGGCATTGCCATAATTTTGCGGATGCGCAATGAAGTCAATAAGTAATTTCTGAAACTGGTTTACATCGGTCGTGGGCAATTCTAAAATGGCCACCACCGCAAGCAATCCAAAAAACTGTCCCAAAAAGCTTCCCAAGAGGAAAAAACCAAAGAGACTTAAAAGGTTCGAAGCGAGGCCAAACCAACGAGTTGGCCCTGAATACTGGTTTTCTTGCATAATGGTCGTAAATTTACACAATTTTTAAACAGCATGGTAAAAATCGGTAACATCGAGCTAGGCTCATTTCCTTTACTTCTTGCCCCCATGGAGGACGTTTCAGACCCTCCATTCCGTGCAGTATGTAAAGCAAATGGGGCAGATTTGATGTACACCGAATTTATTTCTTCGGAAGGCCTCATTCGCGATGCCGCAAAAAGCGTTCAAAAATTAGATATTTTCGAATACGAAAGACCGATCGGCATCCAGTTATTTGGCAGTTCCATCGAGACGATGGCTTCCTGTACGGAAATTGCCACCAAAGCTAGCCCCGATTTAATCGACATTAATTACGGTTGCCCCGTCAAGCAAGTCGCTTGCCGCGGTGCTGGAGCCGCACTCCTGCAAGATATTCCAAAATGGTCGCGATGACGCAAGCCGTTGTCAAAGCTACCCACTTACCCGTGACCGTGAAAACGCGTCTCGGTTGGGACGACTCCACCAAAAACATTGAGGAAATTGCGGAACGTTTACAGGACATCGGCATTCAAGCATTAACGATTCACGGACGGACCCGCGTGCAGATGTATAAGGGTGAGGCCGACTGGACGTTAATCTCCAAGGTCAAAGAAAATCCCCGCATCAAAATTCCGATTTTCGGAAATGGCGACATCGATTCACCTCAAAAAGCACGCGAATACCGAGACAAATACGGCGTGGACGGCATTATGATCGGTCGGGCATCCATCGGTTATCCATGGATTTTCAATGAAATCAAACATTATTTGGCCACTGGTGCGTTTTTAGCTCCGCCTAGCCTAGAGGAACGCATCGCCGTGTGCGAGTCACACTTGGACTTTTCGATCCGATGGAAAGGTAACCACGGCGGTATCGTGGAAATGCGCCGCCACTATTCCAATTATTTCCGCGGCATGGACCATTTCAAACCTTTCCGCACCAAGCTTGTGACCAGTTATTCACTCGAAGAAATCAAAGAAACCCTACACGAAATTGCCATGCATTATGCCGGAGAATAAAAAATCAACACTCATTATTTTCCTGTCTATTTTAGCATTGGCTTTAATTTGGGGTAGCTCATTTATCCTCGTTAAAAAATCACTCGTTCATTATTCGGCCCTGCAAGTGGGCGCACTGCGCATCTGCTCCGCCAGCCTCTTCTTCTTCCCCATTTTTTTGAAGCGATTCAAATACATGGATAAAAAACATACCAGCTCATTTTTGCTCGCAGGGCTGACGGGCAACTTGATTCCTGCGATGTTATTTGCGGTTGCCGGCCAACACCTTTCCAGTGCCTTATCGGGTATGCTCAATGCCTTCACTCCACTTTTTACGCTGATTATCGGCATCGCATTTTTTGCCCAACCCTTCATTTGGAAGCAAATAACTGGGATTTTAGTGGGTCTGGTGGGTTGCCTCGGACTGCTTTTTGCTGGCCAAGGATTCAACATTGATTTCAATATCCATGGGCTTTGGGTGGTTTTTGCGACCTTATTGTATGGCATCAACATGCATATTGTCAAAACCCGTTTGAGCGATATGCATCCCTTGACTTCCACTGCGGGCATTTTCATGGTGATCGGTCCCCTGGCACTAATCGTTTTGATGTATACGGGTTTCTTCAGCTTACCCCTTGACGAAGAGCATATTTGGTCCTTCATTTCGGCGATCGCGCTAGGTCTCTTTGGCTCAGCCATCGGAATGCTGGCCTTCAACCAAATCATCAAATGGACCAGCGCCATTGTCGCCAGCTCCGTCACCTACATGATTCCCATTGTCGCTTTGGGTTGGGGTTTTGTGGATGGCGAAGCGATTTATATGTTGCAAGTCGTGTCCATGTTCGTCTTATTGGCCGGAATTTATTTAGTCAATAAATCAAAAAATTGATAAGCTTTTTGCGTTTTTACATTTACCAAAAACCTGATTAAAAGAGCCCGTACATTCGTTCATCCAAGCACACACGATGAACGAGCTCACCATGGCCTACCTCTGGAAAAATCAGGAATTTTCCAGTAAATCCTTATCCCTCACAAACGGCGATCAGGTTCACATTTTACATCCCGGAATTGAGAATAGGCATGCGGGGGCAGATTTCCAACAAGCCAAAATTAGAATTAACGACCTGCTGTGGGTGGGTGCCGTAGAGTTGCATGTGCGCGCGTCCGACTGGAATGTGCATGGGCATCACACCGACCAGAGTTATGAAAATGTCATTTTGCACGTCGTCTGGGAACATGATCGAGAGATCCGCTATGTGAATGAACAGCAAATTCCAACTTTATGCTTATCGGCCTGGGTTTCCCAAACCGCCATCCAAAACACGACATCAGATGAACTCGCCTGCGCCGCATTTTTTCCGAGCATGGCGCATGCAACCAAACAAGAAATGCTTGACCGTTGCCTTGAGGAACGCCTCCATGAAAAACAAGTTAATATCACGTCTTTGCTGCAAGCCACCGGCTACGATTGGGAAGAAACATGTTACCAGTCACTTGCGAAGTCTTTTGGCTTTTCCCTCAACGCAGAACCGATGCTGCGGCTCGCGCAAAATTGTCCGCTCAAACTCATCTTGCGTTACCGCGATCGACCTTATGCCGTCGAAGCAGCACTGTTTGGTTTAGCGGGTTTATTGGAAGAACCTGTCCGCGATGCCTATCAATGGGAGTTGCGAAGGGAATACATTCATTTGAAAAAGAAGCATGGGTGGGAGGCGAACTACCTGCACATCACCGACTGGAAATTATTGCGCCTCCGCCCTTCGAATTTTCCTAGCATCAGAATTGCGCAATTTGCGGAGGTGCTACGATCCAACTGTTCGTTAATTTCCCTCCTGCTTGAAATGCAGGATTTGAAAACAGTGCGCCAGCTCTTCGAAATTCCTACGATTGATTACTGGGCGACCCACACGCATTTCGGCAAAACGAGTAGCACCCATCAAACCCGCTTGGGTCAAGGAGCCTTTGAATCGATTTGCATGAATACCCTCATTCCATTGCTTTTTGCCTATTCTACACGTAAGAGTACCCCTATCTATGCAGAAAAAGCGCGGCGCTGGCTCAGGGAGCTCAAGGCGGAAAACAATGTGATTACGCGGAAATTCACTTCACTAAACACGACCCTGCGCCATGCAGGCGACTCGCAAGCCGCGCTCCAATGGCATAAAAATTACTGTGCTAAGAAACGCTGCTTGGCGTGTGCCGTTGGTCAAGAAATCCTTACTCCGACTTAATTATCGGTCCGCGTGTTCCGATTCCATTTTCATTAAATGCTTCGATTTGGAAATAATACGTGCGGTCTTTGTCCATGGACTTGAAGTAATATTCGTTGGCCCCGAACACCTGTACCGACGTATACATTTTATCTGGCGCAATGCCCGAATAGATTACGTAACCAGTCGCATTGGTTACATGACCCCATTTCAACCACGCACTGCGCTTATCATGATCGCCACGTAAAACAAGCAAATCTTTCACCGTTGACGGTTTTGCTTCATGCCCTAAACCGAAAACACGCAAACCGCTAATCGCAAATTTACCCGCCGCCATGTGGCGATTCGTCAAGCGGATAAAGCGCGCTTCGATTGGTTTGACTAATTCGATGTAATCGTGCGGAACATCGGTTTTGTTTTTTGATTTATCTACAGCTACCGCCCAGCGTTTCCCATCCACACTATATTCGATGACGTATTGATGGTAAATACCATTGATTTTACCTAGAAAAGAGGAATCCACATCTTGATCAGCATAATTGACTTGAATCGCCCGCACAGTAGAAACCGCGCCTAAATCTGATTCGATAAATTCGCCAGGCTTCGCAGAGCGCGCCGACCAGTACGTTTTCATTTGTTCGTCTACTGCATAATTCGCCCCATAGCCTGGCAAACTCGATGACACGCGCACCGGTTTATTGTAATTCAATAGCATCCAACCCGTGAATAAATCACGTGGATTTTCGGTGCGCGTCGTAGGCATCCGATGTGGATAATCGCCATATGCCGTATTGGTATACAATATTCCATCCGCATCGAAAGCCGTAGGCCACAAACCTAGTCGGCGTTCAAAACTGTTTTTCACCGCAATCGTAATCGTGGACACGTGCCACCAATTTCCATAACGACCTTCAAATGTGGCCCCATGCCCCGCCCCGCGCGTAAACCCACCCGGCTTAAACGAAAATGGATTATGCGCTTGATAGGTAAATGGCCCGAAAGGCTTGTCGGCCGTATACACCCCATCTCCATACGCTGAAAACTCCGTACCCGGCGCGCCGTACTGCAGGTAATATTTCCCTTTGTATTTATTCATCCAGGCACCTTCCATAAAGGGTTTCAGGAACGTGTTGTCTTGGTATTCACCAAAGCGCTCCCAGCCATGTACATCATCATGCAAACGAATTAACTCATGGCGTTCGCCGATGGGCT
>JACCDU010934511.1_pt1 | contig 12261 bp, 3 predicted proteins | sample 7446081 | NCBI WGS metagenome assembly JACCDU01 (sample SAMN15323447, study PRJNA562643) | freshwater metagenome | isolation source: river surface water | place: USA:Blue River Watershed | collected 2017-08-17 | reverse complement strand
GCAAAGTCTCTAGCATCTTCTGGATTTAGAATCGATTCCTATCCAAGAGATGATGTTGGTTACATTACACATATCATCCCACCAAAAGAGTTTGAACCCACAGAAACTGCTCTTGAATTTTCTTCAATTGACGTAGCAAAAACTGTAGGTATTGCATCGACTAATAGACTTTATCTTTATAATGAAATTAACCAATCCATTCCCCCTGATAATGTTATTGAAGGATATCGTATTGGTGCAAAAACAAATGACCAATTGAATGTTCTTCTGTCACAAGCAGGAGTTGCAACACAGTACTCGGCAAGAATCATTATGCCAAGTACTCAATATAGTGGAAATGAAATATCCTCTGAGAAATCATATCGCGTTAATATTAGTGGTAGTTCTAATGATATCTCAAGCAATATTATTACTCTAACGACAACTCATTCACTCATCAATGGTGAGACTGTAAGAGTTATTAGTAGTAATGGACAACTTCCAGATGGTTTAGTTGCAAATCAAGTTTATTATGCAATTACTAGTGGACTATCTGCAAACCAGTTGAAGTTAGCACAAACATTAAATGATGCTTTGGATGCTTCTGCAATTACAATTAATAATAAGGGTGGTATTCTCACAGTCATAAGTAGAGTATCTGACAAGAATTCTGGTGATATTGGACATCCTATTCAATATGACACCACCCAAAATCAATGGTATGTTAATGTTGGAACAGCAGCAACAGATAATAGCATTTATTCCACATTAGTTGGTCTGGGTACTGCAGGTCTTGGTGCTGCAACCCCAAGAACATTTATTGTTCGTAAATCAGATACGAGACCACTAAACGATTCTATTTACAGAGTTCGTTATGTAATTCCAAAGGATGCTGCAACAACTGCAAGACCACCATCAGATGGATTTATTCTTCAGGAATCTAGTTCTACCTTAGGTTCTACAAATACTGAGATTGCATATCAGTTTAACCCATCACCTGTTACAATTGCAAATGTAACTAATCTAAGAAATCAAAGAATCATTGCAAATGCAACTTGGGATGGTAGCAATGTTAATGTTATTACTGAACTTCCTCATGATTTGAGTGTTGGTTCTCAGGTTAAGATTGTGAACGTAACCAGCACAGCAAATCTTGCTGGTGTTGCTAATTCTGCATATAATGGAACGTTTACAGTTGCTGGAATCAGTAGTTCTAAGCACTTTAGTTATGCTCTTACTTCTAATCCTGGATCATTTACTAATAATATTTCTGATCGTACCACATCTCTTCCATACTTCCAGAGAAAGAGATACAATAATACGTATTTGATTTACAGAACACAAGAAGTCAAGAAGTATATTAAGAACGAGCAAGATGGAATTTATCATCTAACACTAGTTAACTCTTCCAACTCACCTAATGTATCCCCATTTACTAATTTAAAATTTATTCAGCCAGTTGTAAATCTATATCCACAATTAAATAGGGATAATCTTGTTTCTGATCCAGATCAATCTGCAAGTTATGCTCTTCCAGAACCAATCGGTCAAGTTGTTATTGATGAACCACAGAATAGTCTCACGAAAGAAACTATTCAAAAAGCGATTGGAGACTTTAACGTTGGGTTTGGTATTACAAACGTAGTATCAAATGCTACAGGAACCGCTCACACAATTTTCTCCGAAATCGATCACGGTCTGAATAGAGCAACTGGTCTGAGTATTGTTGCGGGTGGTTCTGGTTATGGGGTTGGAGTTGGCACAGAATACTATTATAATGTAAAACTTGTGGGTGAACCTGGAACAGGTCAGAATGCAACTGCAAGAATTAAAGTTGACTCTGGTGTTATCACTGGCGTCAAGATTATGGATGGAGGTAGTGCATTTGGTATAGGAAATACACTTGCTGTTGTTGGTGTTGCAACCACTACAGGATATTCTGTTGGTGTCGTGAGTGTAACATCAATTTATAGTAATACCGACGAGATTATCAAGATTAGTGGAATTTCTTCTCTTGGATATAAGAGTTACAATACTCTTTATCGTATTACTGGTGTTACCGCAGGAAACACAAAACAAGTCGAAGTTGCTCCTATTTCTACGATAAGTCCAGCAGTACAATCTGGTTTGGGGGCATTAATTACTTCAGACGCTACTGGTTCTCTAATTGGTAAAGCAATCGGAGTTTCTTCTCTCACGTATAATGCCACTACTGGAATCGGGATTGTCACTACTTCCAATAATCACGGGTTCCAAGTTAATAATGTTATTTCTTTAGGTGGTGCTACAAATTCACTTTACAATGGATCATTCATTGTAAAACAAGTTAATAGTCTTACTTCATTCTCTATTAATGTTGGAGTTGGTACAACATCTCCAGTTGGATCTGGTACAATCTATGCTTATAGAAGAGGAGTTGCTGCGAATGCGGGAACAATATCAGTCGAGAATGAAAATATTGGTGGACGTTTAGTTACTAAGTATGATAATGTAACAACTAATCTTTCCGCTGCTGTTACTGGTCCTACTGTAGGAACCATTACAATTCCAGTATCTGGTCTAGATCTGAATGTTGGAGATTATCTTGAGATTGATGATGAGATTGTAAGAATTAAAACAACTGTCAGCAGTGATGTAGTCTCTGTTTATAGGGGTGTTCTTGGAACTCCAAGTGCCGCACATCTATCTGGCGCAACAGTTAGAAGAATTAAACCACTTCCTGTTGAACTAAGAAGACACTCAATCATTCGTGCTTCAGGACACACATTTGAGTATGTCGGTTATGGTCCTGGTAACTACTCAACTGCATTCCCAGATCGTCAGGATCGTCAGATTTCTGCGCAAGAAGAACTTATTTCACAATCATTTAAGTCTGACGGTGGTATTAACTTCTTCACTGGAATGAATGATAAGGGTATTTCATACTCGGGTAACAAGAAGTTAAGCACGATTACCGGACAAGAAGAAATCTTTGACACTCCAATTCAAACAGTAACTGGAGAAGACATTACAAGTCAGGCTTCTATCAACGTTATTAATCCAGTAGAGGGTAACTTCAGCAACTCAATCCGTGTTGAAGGTGGTCCAAACAATAAGGTTGTTTCTAAGTTTGATGGTCCAGTAGTCTTTACAAATAAGGTTACTTCAACCTCATCAAAAGGAATGGAGGCAACTTCGCTCTTCTTACAGGGCGATGCAACTATTTCCAGAAAGTACACTGTTGGTATTTCAACTCCAACAAATGCGGGTAACCCAGGAGATGTTGTTTATCAAGCAACACCAGAAAGTGGGGGAACTGCTGGATGGATTTATACTGCAGATAATAACTGGAGAAGATTTGGTCCAGTAAGCACTTCAACTACTAGTGTCAATCTAACAGTAAATCAAGTCACATCCAACTCATTTATTGGAACATTTAGCGGTGATGGTTCTGGTCTGACTAATGTTTCTGACATTTGGAGAACTGATCCTGTTGGCGTCCACACGTCAACTCCGATTGGTATTGGCACTACTGGCGCAAAAGCAGGATTTGGTCTATACGTTGAAGGAAGCACTTCAATTAATGGTACACTGAGAGTTTATGAAATTATTGAAACTGCTACGATTAGTGCTGGTATTTTAACCGCAACCACAGTTCAGAATATTGATCTGGGTGATAATAATGTTTATTACTTTACTTCAGCGGCACAAGGTAACTGGACACTGAACTTTAGAAGTAATGCATCACAAACCCTAAATGACTTTTTGAATGTTGGCGAATCAATGACCGTTGCAGTAATGACAACTCAAGGTGCAACTCCATATTACAATAACATTGTTCAAATTGATGGGGCAACTCAGACAGTTAAATATTATGGTGGTGTCCCAATTACTTCGGGTAATGCTAATGGAATTGACTTGTATACCTACGTAATTATTAAGACTGCGGCAAATACATACACCGTTCTTTATTCACAATCTCAATACAGTTGAGGAGAAAATAAATGAGTCCACTTCTAGGTGCTTTAGGCGATTCATCGGAATATGCCTATAGAGGAACACTTGATGATGTACCTGCTGATTTTAACTTTACGGATGTAACTAATGCAGAACCTGGAACTGCACACACAACAGGACCAGTTACAATCACTGGTCTTAATAATAAGGTCAGAGTTTCAGTGAGTGCAGGTGCATCAATTGCTGTTAATAGTGGCATCTTTACAAGTGGACCTTCATTTGTAAGAAGTGGAGAAACAATTGCACTTTACATTCCAACAACATCTGGAAATGATGTTGATTTTGGTAAAACATACTCAGTAACTGCAACTGTAGGAAAAACTTCAAAAGTTTGGACAGTAAAGACAAGAGATAAGGATTCTTTACCTGATGCATTTTCTTTTACAAATTCTACAAATCAAGAACTTGGTATTACTTCAACAAGTAACGCCATTACAGTTTCTGGTTTAGATTCCACAGTTTTTTCAAACGCATCAATTACTTCTGGTATTGGTTCATTTAGAAAAAATGGCGGTGTTCCAGGAACAGCAACAACTATTGGAAATGGTGATACCATCGCAATTGTATTGCAAGGACCTACTGATTATTCAAAAACAAATACAACTGCAATTACTGTTGGTACTTATACAACAACATATTCTGTTTCTACAAGACCAGCAGATACAACCGTAAATCAATTTGTGTTTAATAACTATACAAATGTTGCCATATCATCAGCATTCGATAGCAACTCGATTACATTGAGTGGAGCAGATACTGATACTTTCCTTTCACCTGTTCCTTTAACTGCGACAGTCTCTGGTGGATTTTTAAGAGTTGTAAGAGGTTCTAGCACTGTAAGAGACTTTAGTGCCGACTCTACAACAGTCTATAATGGAGATATTCTCACTTTAAAGGTTAATTCTTCTGCAAGTTATAGCACAACAACAAGTGCAACATTAAGAGTCACTGGAGCAAATGATGCTGTCGGTATTTCGAGTACCTTTAGTGTCACCACAAGACCTATTGTAAGTGATACTATTGTTAATCAATTTCAGTTAGTTGATAAATCCGGACAAGGAAGAAACATTGCAGTAATCAGTGATCCAATTACTATTTCTGGTATTACAACTCACGCTGATGATTCTGCATTTGTTTTTCTTACAAATAATAATGATGGTGCTCAGTTTAGAATCAGAAGAAATGGTGTAGTAGTTAGAGATTTTAGTTCAAGTGATGGTAGTGTTCGTAATGGTGATGTTGTCGATGTAAGAATTACAACATCACCTGCATCAGAAGGCACTGTTCTTACTAATGTTAATATTGCAGGTACAGATAATAGTGATATTAATAATATTATACAGCAAACAAGAAGTGATACTTGGGTTGTCCAAAGTGCTAGAAGAAATTGTCCCCTAGTTGCTCCAACTTTAAATAGTATCACTGGTATCGAACCATCATCATTGCAATCAGTTACCTTTATTCCAACAAGTTATGATAGTGATTGTAATGTAGTTGTTAATACATCAAATGCGAACTCATATCTTAGTGTCAATGGAACGACCGGTAATAATCTTGTAGTTCTCCCTGGTGTTGCTTGTACTGTTTTTATGACAGCAGGTACGTTTTCTGAAACAAGAACAACTACTGTCACATTAACTGCAAATAATAATGTCCCAACTCCAACATCAACATCAACAACTTGGTCAATTACTCCCAGAAGTATTACCAATCCAACAGTAACACTTACCGCAAGTCCGGCAAGTGTTACTTGTAATCAAAATACTACACTTATTTGGTCTTCTACTGGCGCAACTAAAATTACAACAAATGGATTCGTTGGAGTTACTACTTCCGGTTCATTATCTGTTGGGCCACTAAAAGTAAATACAACATACTCTATTACTGCAACTGGAACTGATAACACGACGACAACAGCATCTGCAACAGTTTTAGTAAATACAACAGCTACTGCAACATTACAAGCAAGTTCAACTAACATTTCATATAATGGTAGTGTGACATTAACTTGGTCAACTTCAAATGCAAGTAGTGTAGTTTCTAATTTTGGTGCAACCGCATCTTCAGGTTCTATTACAATAAACAATTTAAAATCATCTCAAACTTATACACTTCGCGCAATATCTAATGGTGGTTGTGCGGATTCTCCAACTCAAAGTGTAACGATTAATGTTGCTGCTTGCGCTGAAGACATACAAAATGATACGGATTATCCTGGTATTAATTTGAGATATACTTATGCAGATCCTGGAAATGGATTTAATTATTATTTTTCTGGATTGAGTGGTAGTGGAACTGGCAATGCTTCTAGAACTGCAAGAAGTGATACTGGCGATTTTTATGCTAGTGGAAATACTCCTGGATATGCTTATCAATGCTATTCCCAAAATCCATATAATGATAACTCTCCGGATTACGGTGAATGGACGGTCCCCCAAGGCGTAAGTTCAGTTTTGATTTATGCATCTGCCGGAGGAGGAGGTGGTGGTGGAGGAGGACCTTTTTTACCTGGGGGTAGAGGTGGAAATGGATCATTAGCAATCTTTACATATCCTTGCAGTCCTGGGCAAAAGTTTTATTGGAATTTTGGTGCAGGTGGTGTTGGCGGTAATGCAATGTCATCCGGCAATACTCCAAATAATGGTGGTAGCGGATGTTATGCAGGACCTGGTTGGAACTGTTATGTTCGTAATAATAATGGACAACAACTTGCTGGATGTCAAGGAGGAGGCGGTGGAGGAAGAAATATTAATGGTCCTACTTTTGGGGGCAGTGTAATATCAGGTGGTTCTTTTTATCCTGGCGGTGGATCAAACGGCGGTAACGGAGGTGAATTAAATTCTCCAGGAAGTCCCGGAAGTCCTGCTTATGTCTACTTCCAATACACTGTCAACATTGAAGGTGCTTCTTGGAGCACACTAATAAATGCAATTAATAATCAATACAGAAGTTCTTTTGGTCGTCCACCATCAATAAGTGAAATGGACTATTGGATAGGACAATATATTTCTTATAATATAGATAGTGTTTCTCAAGTTCAATCCCTAATATCTACATCAGGCGCATACAGATCATCGACAGGTGCAGTAAGTGAATGCGGTAGAACGTTGTAAGAACCATAAATAAAGAAAAGGTAGGCGTTCTCCTCCAATGGCAGTTCAAAAGAATTTCGTCATTCGCAATGGTCTGGAAGTAAATAACAATTTACTCGTCGCTGATAGTGCAACAGATTACGTTGGTATTGGTACATCAAGTCCGAAATACACTCTTGAAGTCATTGGTGGAATTGGTGTTACGTATGCGAATATTCTTGGTATCGCTACAGTAGGTCAAGAGTTTAATGTAGGAACTGGTGGTACTGTAATCACCTCATTAGACTCTGGACTTACTGGTTTTGGTACAGCAACGCCAGCATACATTGTTGACATACGATCTCCAGTCTCAACAGGACAAACTGCACTTTATGTTCAAGGTGATGTAAGAGTTACTGGAGACGTATACGCAGATGATATTTCACTGGATCAGGCAACTTTTAATAACATAGAAGTTTCTGGTGTTGGTACAATTAGAACTGCTTCTATTGACCTTGGATATGTAAAGACTGGTATTGTAACCAACTTAAGTACGAGTGGTATTGGATCTATTACGATCGCAGCAATTCGTGATGGTTATATCAATACTGGCATTGTTACAAATCTAGTCACAACCGGAATTGCAAGCATTAATACTGGTGTTGTTACAACAGCATATGTTAACACCGGCATTATCACGACTTTAAGTGGTTCTAACCTTTCTTATAGTGGCATTGGTTCTTTTGGAAGTATTAACGCTGATACTGGAAGAATTAATACTGGTATTGTAACTAATTTAGTAACTACTGGTATTGCATCAGTCAATACTGGAGTTCTAACAAGTGCTTATGTAACAACAGGTATCGTTACTACAATCAGTGGTACTACGCTAAATTACACTGGTATTGGTACAGTTGCCAACTTTAACGCAACAAATGCAACAGTATCTGGACTTACTACTACGGGTTCTCTGGCAGTTGCGACCGGATTTGATGTTTATGCAGCAGACTCAACTTTCCACGGTAGCGTAACTATTGATGGAAACCTATCAATCGGTGGTACTTCTGCAATCCTGAATGCAGTACAAGTAAGAGTAGAAGATAAAGATATTATTCTTGGATTTACTACTGCAATAACACCATCCGATGATACTGCAAATCACGGTGGTGTTGCTATTGCATCAACTGAAGGGTATCCATTAGTTTCTTTTGCAGTTGCTGGTATTAATACACTACCCGACACATACAAGCAAGTTATGTGGGTGAAGCGCAATACAATGGGATCTGGAACCACTGATGCTTTCTTATTTAATTATGCTGTTGGTGTTGGAAGTACTCAAGTACCCAATGGAGTAAGATTTGCTGCTGGTAGTATTCAGTTTACTGAGAATGTAATCAACACCCCAAATCTAAATGTAACTGGTGTTAGTACTATTGCCACTGCATCAGTTGACCTTGGATATGTAAAAACTGGTATTATCACTACATTAAGTGGATCTAATCTTTCTTACAGTGGTATTGTAACTGCAGGATCTGTTACTATTAATGGAACTTCAGTTATTAGTTCTGGCAGACAACTTCAAAACATTGCTTCACTTGATGCAACGACAACTGCAACGATTGAAGCAGCGATTGCTAATGCACCAAATACTTCTCAAGATATTGTAGTCACTGGTATTGCAAGCATTAATACTGGTGTATTTACTTCATTCTTCTCACCAACAGGTATTATTACAACTCTAAGTGGTTCTAATATTAACTATAGTGGTATTGGTACATTTGGAACAGTATCTGTTGACCTTGGATATGTAAAAACTGGCATTGTAACTAATTTAACGACTTCTGGTATTGGTACAATTACCACTGCAGTAATTGAGACAGGTAATATTGTAACTGGTGTTGTTACTACAATCACTGGTACTACACTAAACTATAGTGGAATATCAACTGTTGGTAACTTCAGAATTACTCCAGTTGGTTCTGGTGCAACTGTAGGTAACTCTGGCATTGTTACTTATTATGGTGACGGTTCTCAACTTTCCAATATCATTTCCGGTGTTGGTATTCAGTCAGCAGGAACTCTAGTTGGCACTGGATTTACTACACTCAACTTCATTGGCGCAGGAAATACTTTTGCAGTCAATGGAACAACGATTGATATTAGTATTTCTGGTGGCGGCGCAGGTGCTGGTGGAACTTGGACGACTTATAATGCTGGTATTGCAACCAGTAAATCTGTTGGAGTTCATACTTCTACGATTGATAATGCAAACCTCACAGGTGTTGGAAACTCATTCCAAGGACTCTATGTTGGTAATGGTATGATTATTGTTGATAATCAGTTAAATGGAGATCATTACATTGGAACTGCTTATAATGGTTTAATGGCAGGTCCTGTCACCATTAACGGAATACTGACCGTTGATGGTAACTATGTTGTAGTCTAAATAGTAAAAAATAGGGGATAGTGAACCTATGACGGTTATCAGGCCAAATAGCATCGCTGGTATTACTTCTATTGCCGCGCTGGGAGATAATATTAGTTTCTATAACTCCGATGGAGTAAACATTAGTCAGTTTAATGCAAATATTAACTCAATAAGTGGCGTTAGTACTATTGCAAACTTAAGAGTAACTGGCGTAAGTACTATTTCCAATTTAAATGCCACTGGCGTTAGTACTATTGCAAACTTAAGAGTAACTGGCGTAAGTACTATTTCCAATTTAAATGCCACTGGCGTTAGTACTATTGCAAACTTAAGAGTAACTGGTGTTGTTACTGCCAGTTCATATTATGGTGATGGGAGCAATTTAACAGGCATTTCCTCTGTTTCATTTGCTACAACTTCATTTGGATTATCAGGTAATCCTTCAGTATTGGTTTCTGGTATTGGCATTAATACGACATCTGCATCACAACAATTTCAAGTTGGATCTGGAACATCAATTGTAGTTATTGATAGTTCTGGCGATTTGGGTATTGGTACAGTATCAGTACCTTCAAGATTTTACGTTCAAGGAAATGCAGCGGGCAATATTGTAAGTATTGGAAATACAAACGCAACGACAACTCTTGATTTTACAAGAGGAAATAATTTTACTTTGACACTAACTGGAAATATTACAATTGCTAATCCAACTGGTGTTACAACCGGACAGTCTGGAGTTATTTTGATTCAGGAAGATGGTACTGGCGGATATACTTGTGCCTGGGGAACCAGTTGGGACTTTGCAAGTTCTACTGCACCAACTTTAACAACAACAGCAAATGCACTAAATGCACTTCCTTATTTTGCAAGAAGTACTACTAGTATTGTAGTTGGTTCTGTAATCGCAGGTATTGGTACTCTTTGATAACGGAGAAAAACTATGAGTATTCCAGGTAGCCTTACTCCCCTCTTTAATTCTGCTGGTGCCGGTGGGTATTCCATCAGCCGTTCGCTGCGGTTCAACTCAGCCGACTCGGCCTTTTTTAGTCGCACCCCCGCATCAGCCGGCAACCGCAAGACGTGGACCTGGGCGGGGTGGGTGAAGCGGAGCAAGTTCAGCCAAAATATGCCGATTTTTGGAACCGATTACAATGGGGCCAGTTACTTCACCTTGTATTTTACAGGTGGAAATAATTTTGCTATTGAAAATTATAACGCAAGCTATCAACTTCGAGTTCAAACGACACAATTATTTCGAGATCCATCAGCATGGTTTCATCTGGTTGTCACTCTTGACACAACTCAAGGCACAGCTTCCGACAGGTGCAAAATTTACGTCAATGGATCTCAGGTAACGGCATTAGATTTTAATACCTACCCGTCTCAAAACGCTGATTTGCTTATAAACAACAATCAGTATCACGAAATCAGCACGACAAACAGCACTTACACGTTTGGCGGCTACCTAGCCGACATCCACTTCATCGACGGCCAAGCCCTAGACCCCACCAGCTTCGGCGAGTTCTCTGCGACCACCGGCGTGTGGATGCCTAAGGCGTATACCGGCAGCTACGGCACCAACGGGTTCCAGCTCAAATTCGAGGACAACAGCAACAACACCGCAACCACATTAGGGAAGGACACTTCCGGCAACGGCAACAACTGGACGCCGAACAATTTGACTGCCTTTTCGGGCGGAAATACAAATTACAGCACACTAGGGTCAGTATCTACCAGTGGAAGTACGTTTGGAACCATTGCAAACGCTTACGATGGATCGCCGGCAGACGGAGCCGCAGCGTCAGGCACTCCTTGGGGAGCCATCGCCGGAACAAATACACAAAGCGGACTCAGTATTGCGTTCACATCACAGGTAAAAATCTATTACAACGTGAACACAACTGGGGGAACAATATCAATTAACGGAAACTCGAAATCGGCGCCAGTGCCAGTCAATGGAAACACTACTATTGGCACGCTTACATGGACTACGAGTGATATTTCAAGTCCTTTTACTTCATTAAGCTTTACCAGTCCTAATGGTGGAGTCGGGGTTTACGTGTATGGTGTTGAAGTTGATGGATCGATGCTCATCGACTACAACGTTCGCGGGCGTGATCTTGACTCCCTCGTAGACGTTCCCGTCAACGGCAGCGAGGTTGATACCGGAGCTGGCGGGCAGGTGCGGGGGAATTATTGCACGTTGAATCCACTAGACAATCAAAACATAACTCTTGCCAACGGAAATCTCGATTTCAATCGTGCAACCACTGCTTGGTCGAACATCAGAGGGACCATTGGGGTGACCAGTGGCAAATGGTATTGGGAGGTAACAGCTTCAAGCATTGGAGCAGGTAGTTACATAATGCTCGGCATTGTTGATTCAGCCGCCTTTCCAAGCGGCGGCTTTCACGACCTTGCTTATGGCTATGGCTACTTTTCTGGAGATGGCAAAAAATACAACTCAGGTGGCGGCTCTTCGTACGGCAATACTTACACGAGTGGCGACGTAATCGGAATTGCGTTTGACGCCGACGCTGGATCGCTTTTCTTCTACAAGAACGGCACCGTCCAAAACTCGGGAACTGCAGCCTATACAGGCTTAACGGGTCGCATCTACTTCCCTGCTTTTGCGATGTATGGCACAACAAATGCTGTCGTCAACTTCGGCCAACGCCCCTTCGCCTACACCGCCCCCAGCGGCTTCAAGGCGCTCTGCACGGCAAACCTGCCCGCCCCAGTAGTCACGAAGCCTTCGACGGTGATGGATGTGAAGCTCTACACGGG
>JACCDU010857076.1_pt1 | contig 12261 bp, 15 predicted proteins | sample 7446081 | NCBI WGS metagenome assembly JACCDU01 (sample SAMN15323447, study PRJNA562643) | freshwater metagenome | isolation source: river surface water | place: USA:Blue River Watershed | collected 2017-08-17 | reverse complement strand
CGACAACTCCAAAGTCGGCTTTTTTATAAAATACATATGTACTTTATTCGTTACACTTTTTACCCTTCCCCAGTACTTTTAACTGCTTGAGGTAATGTTCTCTCGGAAGGTTCTTTGACAAGGAGAAGCAGAAATGGCTACCCCACACATACTTTCAACCATGCAGGACGGCATTGTTGTTATGGCATCAGAACTCATTGTGCCACAAGCACAAAAGGTTGTTGAGCGCTTGCGTGCACTCGCGCTTCCTATCGAGTTCAAAAAGCTCGATCTTGTGACTTTTAGCTATCCTGAGTCATGTGTTGATATTGGCATGAATGTACGAGGTAAAACCGTGTTTCTTTTTCATGGTTTCTCTCGGCGTCCAAATAATGACTTTATGAAAATGATGATCATTTGTGATGCGCTGCGCCGTTCAAGTGCTAAGAGTATTGTGCTTATAACGCCGTTCTTGCCCTACGCACGTCAAGATCGTCTCTTGTCGCGCGAACCATTTACGGCAAAGCTTATTGCTTCAATGATTGAGGTGAACCCGATCATTACACAAATGGTTACCTTTGATCTACACTCACCGCAAATCACTGGTTTCTTCAACAACGTGCAAGTTGAAAATATTCCAGGTCAAGCTTTGTTTGTACCGCACATTCGTGGACACTACCAAGGACGGCTCACTGATACGACCATTGTGAGTACGGACGTCGGTGGGGCAAAAGCTGCACGATACGTAGCAGAACAACTTGGACTTGATGTCGCAATAGTCGACAAGCGCAGAAGTAAGGCAGGAAGTGAGGCTTTGTCACTTGTCGGTGAGGTGCGACGCAATGCCATCATCATCGATGACATCGGCGACACTGCCGGTTCACTCGTTGATGCCTGTACCATAGTGCGACGGGCTGGAGCAGTTGATGTGACCGCGTATGTGTCACACGCACTCTTGAGTCCTAAAAAAGGGACAACTGCGGAAGCTAAACTTGTTGCAGCAAATCTACCCATCACGTTTGCCGACACCTTTCCGCGCGAACCTTCGTACTACAAAAAGCATCCTTCTGCTGCAGTGATTGCGACTGATGCTTTTCTAGCAGACATCATCTGTGCATTGATTAGTGTAAACGGAAGTGTCAAAGGAACCATCAAAGACTGGATCAGCAAAGAAAGGATCCCCACATGAAACGCCTCACTCTCGACGACTTGCCTGGACTCTTCACTCCCATTCTCGACTTCCCGGAAAAGGGAATTCGCTTTTGGAATATTGAAGACCTTACCGCCACGCCCGGTGCACTTGAGCTCGTGACCAGCCTCTTTGCCGGTCACTGCCGGGGATGGGAGCGCGTCAACCTGCGGCGCATCGACTACATCGCTGCGTTTGATGCACGGGGATTCATCTTCGGTGCGCCCCTCGCCCGGGAGCTCGGTATCGGCCTCCTGCAGATTCGCAAAAAGGGCAAACTGCCGCCACGGACCATTTCGGCATCGTACCAAAAAGAGTACGGACCCGATACGCTCGAAATGACGGAGCGCGATCTCACCGGGAAGGTGGTGGTTGGCATTGATGACCTCCTCGCGACCGGCGGGACCGCGGAAGCTGGCTGTAAGCTCATCGAAAAGCTTGGTGGAACCGTGGCTGCCTTCATGGCCGTGACCGACCTCCCTTCGCTTGGTGGACGCCTGCGTCTCCATGAGTACCACTGCTTTACCCTCATGACCGAGATTGACGGTGAACTCAAACTGCGGGTTCGCTACTGTGTTGATGGCGGGATGTTTGATACGGCAGCCAAAGAGCTGCTCCTCATCAACCGTCTCTCTGAACCGACTGGAGTCGCGATGGTGGGTGGTGGTATCGATGGGTACGAGTCGCCGCTTCAAGCAATGATTCGCGAGACCATGGAAGAGACTGGCTGTTACGTAACGCCAGACGACCTCATGCCACACTCGGTACTTGTCGGCGCTGACCGCGACCCGCGGGGCGACCAGGTATCAATCGTGTATCGTATCCATGCTGACACACAGGATGCTCAAGGTGAACCCGGGAAGACGACGATTGTTCGTCACCCGAACAAGCCGACGGCATTGCCGGATAAGGCAGGGTTTGCTTTTGGCGACCACCACCGTGCGCTGTCTACCATGCTTACTGAACCGGCATAACACGCAAAGCGCTGACCACAGGTCAGCGCTTTTTTCTTAACTATTCGTTTGTTTTTCGCCAACGAGCACCATCGTGGTCACCGGAAACGGGTACGGTACGAGCTGTCCGTTTCTCTCTTCATACAACGCTGCGCATGACTCGTAACGATTTTTAACAATCCATTCATTACGGTAGGTGTGTGAAAAAGTTCGTGATTCACTTGCATCATGGACGATTGTGAAGCCTACTTCTTTGAGCTCCGCTTGCCAGGCAGCAAAATCCCAAAACGTAAACTCTTCATTCATCTCACTCTGCCAATTATCATGATAGTCCTTTCGTGAAAGAAATTCGGTTGCCGATCTAAGTGGCAGACGAATATATTGCTCGCCATCTCGTTCTATATCCTCAAAGGTTAGCTGTGTTGTCGCATCTCGCCTCCCCGCTTCGCGGAGCTCACGTAAGAAATCATGGGCGAAGCGATAAAACCGCGCCTTCGTCGACAACTCACGGATTCCCTGCTCATTCCAAATATGCATATCACCAGCGCCAGCCTGTACACCGTCATCATCACGCAGTTTCATGTAGATGATTTTGTTTTTATCTTCTGGACCCACGACGTCACGAATCACCAATCGGCCTCCTGGCACCAACTCCGTGTATTTATCACGGAGGTACTTGCGTACCGACGTAGTCTGCTCCCCATACGACCACAATTCATGGAGCGTTGAGTTACAGATCACGGTATCAATACTTCCTGGCGCAAAAATGGGCTCAAGAATATTACGCTGATACACATGCACAAATGAATTACCAAAGTCACCTGCTCGCTGCCGCTCTTCAACACGCGAGACAAATTCACCGGTGATATCAATCCCAATAATGTCGGAGTCGGGGAAACGTTGTGCCAGGCGAACCATCAGTGCGCCGTCGGCACAACCTTCATCGACAATACGTCCCTCTTTAATCGCCTGTTTGATATCAGCAAACTTTACATCGAGCACATCGGTCTGCCCCATTCCAACCGTGTATACGCCGTAATTACGCGTATCGGTGAGTGAGCCACTATCGGTCAAGATTGGATCATTCCAAAGACGAATGATATGTGCTGGGATTTCGGGCATATCATTCCAGAGTGAGCGTGTTGCTTCACAGACGAGCGCATACGCCGGATTATTTTCGTTCCATGGTGCAGTCACCAGATCGCGAATGATGTGTGTCGGCGGTTTATGGACGTACTCACGTGTTGTCATATCCCACTCAGCCGGTAATACAGAAAAACCAAGTTGATTAAAATTGGCAATGAGCGTGTCGGTTGACGTCCAGACAATGGTCGATGCCGGTACAAGCTCCTCCGTAAGATGCGTTGCTACATGCTTCAATATGTACGTAGCAAAATCGGTACGTGACGCAATATGCGGTACCGGCACATATGAAACTTTAATACCATACTTTTCTCGATACGGTGCAATCGTACGTTCAAGCCCGGCTATCCGCGCGTACAAAGGAACAGGATTGTATCGAGAGCCATGCTGGTTTGCTGAGGTAATAGGAAAAACGACATGCGTGATTGGTTCAACAATCTGTGTACCACCGGGGACCATCGCCTGTGCTGAAACCGGTGTCGAAAAGACAGCATCAAAATACGTAACCATAAACTGACTCGTCAGAAGATGGCGGCCGGGAACGAGAAGGACTGACATACTAGCTAAAGAGTGAAATTTCTTGCTGTGTCTTCGACACGAATTCGTAGAGTGCAGCTGGGCGATTCTTCACTCCTTCTTGCATACGACCTGTCTCACGCACAATATTGAGTGCAATTATTTTTTTGCGGAAGTTACGTTTATCAAATGCTTTCTGGAGCACATGTTCATAGAGCGATTGGAGTTCAGTCAACGTAAAGTGGCGCGGCAAGAGTGACTCCGCAATGGTGGTGTAGGTAAGTTTACCTTGCAAGCGACGCAGCGCAGTTTTCAGCATGGCGTCATGATCATACGCCAAATGCTTTAATTTCTTCACCGGTACAAACATTGCTTCAGGATGCGTGTAGGCTGCTGCAACATCAGGTCGAACAAATGCGAGGTAGGCGACCGACACCACGCGATTACGTTTATCACGTTCAACCTCACTGAACGTATAGAGCTGCTCAGCATAGACCGACGTCAATCCACCCTTCTCACGCAGGATGCGCAGGCAGGCGTCATCGGCAGTTTCCTCAGCATGAATAATACCGCCAAGAAAACCAAGCATATTCACGTAATGCGGCGGACGATCAACCTTTGAGACGAGTGCACATAATTCACTATCAACCATCCCTAAGAGGACAATATCGGTCGCCATTACAGCAAATCGCAAATGTTCGGGTGCTTTTTTCATATCGACTTAGTGTACGGTTAAACATAATTGATTGCAACAAAAAAACCCAAGCTAGGCTCGGGCTTTTTTGTGTAGTGAGAGAAAATTTATTTCTTCTTTGCAACCTTCTTGGTAGCCTTCTTCACGGTCTTCTTTACCGCCTTCTTAACTACCTTCTTCACGGTCTTCTTGGCTACCTTTTTTGCAGGTGCCTTCTTTGCAACTTTCTTAGCTGCCTTTTTTACTGCCATGGTTTTGTTTTATACAAAATGATTAATGCATGAAGACCGACGAAGAACAGAAGAACGGAATCTCGTGCACCACGTGGTGCTCATGTGTTCATTATTATAAATCCTTTCACAAATTTTTTGTGCGTTGTTGATGTGCACAAGTGTGTATAATTTTTATATAAAAAACATCGCGTACATTTTTATAAAAAATTTTTTATAAAAATGTGCGCGGTGTTTTTTTAACGTCTACTCACTTCGGGTGAGCGCGCGGATGATATCAGTGATTGTTCCTGTTGTTTGTAGATTGGTACCGGTACGCTTTGCAATATTGGCAAGTAAGGTCTCCATACCTCGACGAGATATCGCTCCCGGTGTTTCATGAACGAGTGTCGCACCGTCAAGCTCAAGCACTAGCTTTCCATCGACAAACGTATAGTACCCAACACTCGCTTCTACACCTTCAAAGTCGGTCGCTGTTAAACCAGGAAAAACATCAAGAAACATTTGCGGTTGGTACCCCTCCTCAGACAGCACCCGTTTCTTTTGTACTTCCTCTTCCAAGGTAAAAATAAACACATCAACTAATACTGGATCAGTGACTACGGGTTGCTCTGGTGCAGCAAAGAATTGTTCATCAATCCAGCGCGCCCCACCAAGGTACACAAACGTCACATTGGCAATCACCAAAAGCCCTACAATAAGCATTCCATTTCGCATAGACACAGTATACCACTCTCACATATTCCGTGAATTCACTATATAATGCATGCATATGCTGCTTCGGCTTTTCATACTCCTTGCACTTATGTGTCCGCTTGGCGCCTTCGCCGAAGATGTTAACGCCGGTTTTGTCCGTGGTTTTTGGTACAGCAGTGATGCCGTATTTGCCGACACACCAACACGTGTCTACGTAGCTATTCGCAATAACACCGGGGCTGATTTAACAGGTACGGTAACATTCTTTGCCAACGACAAACGAATCGGCACGCAACCCGTCTCCGCACTCAATAACCGCATCATTGAAAGTTGGGTTGATTGGGAACCTGCCTACGGTGAGTACGAATTACGTGCAGAACTCTCGCGCGTAAAGCTCTCGGCAGTCGGTGCAACAACCGAGACCGTCGATAGCGCGCTAGCAGCTGCGACCGATACACTGTTCGTTGACTACGACACTGACCGGGACGGCGCTGGCAACACCACTGACACCGATGACGACAACGATACCGTAACCGATGAAGACGAAGCCGTGCGCGGCAGTGATCCACTTAAAAAAGATACTGAGGGAGACGATACTCGCGTCAGCGACACAGAAGACACGCGTGAAGTTTCGGCAACAACAAACGTTTCACCAGACACTGCAGGTGGACTCGAGCGCTACCTCACCCCATCGCGCGCTGACACACTCCTTGGTGGTATCACCACCTGGGCCAATACTGCTAAGGACAAACTTGATACGTATCGAGAAGAACGCGCAGCAGCAAAACGCAGAGCAGACGCGCCGCCTGCTATAGCAGTTAATAATGATGGCTTTGGTGAAATCACCCGTACGACCGGAGACGTCATCAGTGAAGCAACCCGCGACGAAGCTCCCAACGGAATCGTACACGACTTTATCGGACTTGTTGGCAAACTCCTTGCCGGCATTATGTCACTCGTCTTATTCACGCTGTCGTGGACACTCGGACACGCACTCATACTCCAACTCTTGCTTCTTATCGGCATCCTTGGCGGAACATATTTTCTTGCGCGCAAGATGGGCGGTCGACCGATGGTAGTAAAGAAGAAAAAGTAATAAAAGAAAACGGCGGCGGGAACCAAAGGTTCCCGCCGCCGTTTTCTTATATACATCACCCTACCCCATATCTCGCACTTTCTTCAGTGCCACAATATACATACTCTCCGACCACCCCAATGGAGTATTATCGTTTGGCGTATCTGTATGCGAATAGTACAGCTCCGGGACTTTGCCATCCTTCGTCACCGTTGCCTTTGCGCGCACGAGATAGTAGTTGGCTCTATCGCGATCACCGCGTTCGGCATAAATAATTGCCAGCCACGCAAGTCCAAAGCACCACTCGGCCTCTTCACTATAGCCATCTTTATTCTGGTTATAGTAGCGGTCGAACTTGTAGCGAATCACGCCCTTATCGCGCGTGAGATGGTATTCAACGTTGCGGAGAATCTCGAGTGTCTCTTCTTCGTTGGTCACCTGGAATGGATAGATGAGGGAAAGCAAAGCCAAATCAGCAAACTTACTACTCGATTCTCGCGGTAAGAGCGCGCGGAGCGCTGACTCACCCAATTTGATTGCTTCTTCAGGCACTAAGAGCCATGGTACCTCCATTGCTTTCTTCAAGGCTGCAACGCATGAGCCAATTGATGAAGCATGCACCTCCATGTTCTCTTCCCAAATACCGTTATCAGGATCGTGCCAATACTCAATCGCAATGAGGTAATCAATAATTTTTTGTACCATCGCTCGCTCTTCTTCGGTCTCTACAATACTGGCGGCGCGAAGCTCAAGTTCGACGATAATATTCAACACCTCGCCCACCGCGTCGTTCTGGCTATTTCCCCACTCTTCCCAATACTCTTCAAATGTCTCTGGGTTGAAACGCGCATGAATGCGCTGCCAGGTTTCGTGCGGCTTATGCTGAATTGCCCAGTCAATCTTTTCACTATGCTTCACAAAAACAGTCAGCAACGCTTTAGCAGCTTTCTGTACCACCTCGATTTCACCCGTTTCTAAAAACCCTAGTGTTACAAAGTAAATATCACGAAGCCAAGCCTTATCGTAACCAGTACCGACGTCGTGTGCTGAAGCGGTAAACACGCCCGTTGGTTTTTGGAGCCGACGAAGCTCAGTAAGGTGTGCGGCAATTTCTGTATCAAAATCTATTTCCATACAAAGAACAATTATTTCGTGAGTTTCTCCCAAGCTGCACTTCCGTGTGCAGCGATATCGGTTAATGGTGGAAGTGCTTCCTCTACACGACCGGCGGCGGTTGGGTAGTAGCTTCGCAGTTCAGCATACAACGCTACGGTCTTCTCATACGCCACAAAAAGTTCATGGAGTTTTGCAATCGCTTGTTCAGCACGGTAGTTATTCTGCTCTTTAACTTCAGTATAGAGCGCTTCGACCACCTCTCGATGCTGTTGTGCAAACGCTACCATGCAGTCTTCGGCTGAGGTGAGCGCATATTCGCGCCCCTGTGACTCAAAGGTGGCTTTGAGTTCGGAAGGAAAACGTTCAAAAAGCGTATCAAGCACACTCGCCAGTGCTTCTTGTCGCTGGCGTTCTACCAGCGAAAGCTGTTCACTCTTATTTAATTTCTCCATACCAAACTTTAATACCACTAATGACTATTGCAACTATTTTAGCATGCAGGCCGCATAGATAGATTCGAGCAGGTCGTCCACGTCATGATTGGTTGGATCAATCGTGTAGTCTGCGGCTGCTCTATAGAGCACTGCTCGTTCAGTGTATAACTGAGCAAACGTTTTATGGCCCAGACCTACAATTCCACGAACGGTGGTATCAGTACGGCTCAAAATTACCGATAAAGGAACTTCCAGGTATATCACTACCGAGTTAGCTTTTAAATATTGAACTGCTTCCTCGGTGTACACAATGCTTCCACCCGGCGATACGACCGTACGGTCAAATACGCCCATATTTGTCACTTGCAAAGACTGTTCTTTAAGAAAACGAGCTTCACCAATTTCATCTAAAATAACTTGTAATGGTTTACCATAGATTGCTTCCATTTCTCTATCGATATCAAAAAACTGCATCTGAAACCGGTCAGCAAATTGTTGACCGAGATAGCTTTTTCCAGCACCGGACATACCTATAAAAGTGACGTTCATATACATAAGTATCGCTAACCCTGTGAGGAATTGCAAAAAATTGACTTTGGGTGTGCCAGCATGTAGTTTTGTGGCAGATTGGCACAAAACAGAGGAGATCGCCATGATGGGCCTAACGCGCTATCCAACAGTTGACGAAGGTCAAGCAATTGAGCCTGGGCTGGTACGCCCACGAGATATTACCGACTTTGGAGGAACATTCGGCAGCTATGAAGTTGAGCAAGCCGCGTCACGTCTTGTTGAGTTCTTCAAGCAAAGCAACCGGTGGCTCAATTTCCGCATCGAGGAACTCATCGAGTTCTACCGAGAGCGCAGTTGGAACCCGAACGGAATGTTCTTTGGTCTCACTGGTGGACCACACCTCCGTGGCAATGGCATGTGGCTGAAAGAAGAATGTCCAACTGAACCGATGATAATCTGTGTCCATGGACAATATTTCGTGGTGACGCGCACATTCATCAACAGATGTGCCGAGAATGTCTCCCGACAAACAGCAGCCTAGTACACGAACAACGCCAAACGGTGAGCGAACACGCTCACCGTTTTTTATATTGTGCTCCATAAGCACTAAAAACCGCGCACCATGGTGCGCGGTTATGCATTACTTCTCTTCTTTTTCCTTGACACTTTCGACTTCGACCTCAATCGCGCAAGAGATTTCTTCTCCGGACTCAAGCTTGATCAGCATCCCTCGACAGGGAAGATCTTCAGGTTTAATTTCCGGCATGTACTTCATCGCTTGCGCGCGCCGTTTCTGCATCTCGTTGTCAGCGCGTGCAAGGGCCGGCGCAGCCAAACCGAGCATGCAGAGAACCATCAACCATTTCACGAGACTCATGCTACCTCCTGAGGTGTGAACATTGCTACCTATTATTAAACCATATTTTTAGACAAATGCAATGCTCTTCGCTAAGCTTCTAGCTCGGGCTGGCAATAGCTATTGAGCTAGAAGTGCTGCCAAGTTCTTGAGCGCCATAGTAAGCCCTTCCTCAACGCCCATGTCGATGGTTTTTTGCATTTCCTCGGGCGTAGCAAACGTGGTATGCATGACAACTTCAGTACCACTCTCAACCTCGCGAAATGTAACAGTGAAGGCAGCTGGCAAAAAGTCAGGACTCGATACACCCGCTTCATCACAAAATTCATCACTGCCTGAAAATGACTCACCCTCAATAATTTCTACATAGTGCTGCATGCCGTAGGAACGTTCGCCTTCAGGACCACACATGCAGTAGTGCCAATGGCCGCCCACCGTAAAATCCATTGACTTCGTCTCACAACGCCATGGCTTTGGCGCCCACCACTTATCAAGCTCTTCACTTCTCGTGAACGCAGTCCAAACAAACTTCTTAGCTGTGGGAAACATAACGGTCACCATCATTTCGCCCGTCTCTACTCGCTTTTCAAAAATTGGATTCATTGCAAAAGTATACCGGGTATTATTTCCACTGTATAGAAAAAGGCGAACGAGGTAACTCGTTCGCCTTGGTTTAGGCGGCTACCGCGGGGGCAGACATATCGAAGTTTGAGTACCCTTTCTCATGGGTAATTTCCCGATCAATCTGCAAGAACGGTGGTAGCGCAATCGGTGTATGCATATCGCTCCCTGCCACCTCAATTTCGAGGTGTACCTCACCCACTCGACGACCGGTATGGAACACATCAAGCTCGCAATAGTGCCCATCATAGACGAAGCAGTGTCGCGTCTTGTGAATATCGACCCGACTACGATCGCGCCGAATCAAAAAATTATCGTACTCGGAGCGAGTCAGTATGCGTTCGCGTTCAATAGCAACACCAGCCGCCACATGCTCCTTGACGGTATGTGAGTATACCCAGTAGTTGTTCTGGCCACGGGCGCGTACACGCTCCGTCTTGCCTGGCACACCCACTAGATATGTCTGCACAATATCGCACGGAACCGCGTGTGGCGGAAGTTGCGATAAAGCGAAGTTACCGACCAGGAATCTACGCTCAGCCTCAAGTGGTTCAGGCTCTCCGAGCAGTCGTGCCAGTGCACCAACCGCCCGGTTGATTTTGCCAGAGAACGGTTCATTTGGTTCATTCTTGATAACAATCAAATGTGGCGTGCCAACCCAGGCATGCATCGTGCGGTCATCGAGCATTTTTGCTTCTTGGAGTGATTCGTACCGCGTCTCATTGGAAGCGGCAGTGTAAAACTCCTCAGCGCCATTGGCGGCACTGCGCATGTAGATAACGCCGTCGTAGCGTTCATCGCGCGCCTGTTCAAAACGAAGACCGTGGTCGTTTAAGAGTTTTTGCAACCCATTAAGCCCCGTGTACGCGAGTTGATCACACACTCCGCGGTCAGCAATCAAGACTGGCTTCTTCCCTTCGGCCAAGAGGCTCTTGGCCGCATTCTCGAGCATCGCTTCATGCGAGAGCACATGCTGCAAAACCGCAGGCTGAAACTCTGGACGCAGCGGATTTAGACCCGCCCGCATCAGAGAGGTAGCCGCTTCGGGAACAAAAATGGGATAGTATTCCCGCTCCAAGAGCCATTCACGCATATCAGCTTGCGCAGTGGTTTTGCCCGCGCACGGGCCGCCGGTCAGCACAAATCGGGGGATATTCATGAGTATATTCCTTGTTGTGAGAGAACAGTTTCTGCCAACCCTGAACATATCACAGCAGCGTCCAATTGCAACTGCAACCTTATCTGCTCGAGAGCACCTCGACTGTTTAACATTCTATTGCACTATGTATGAAAAAGGCCGCGAGCGAAGCTCGCGGCCACAACCAACTTCAGACCCCCATCAGTACGCCCACGTTACGGACCGCCCGAGCATACATGATGCGCATCCTACGCTTCACGCGTGTATCACTCTTGATTTCCATAAATGCCTTACGCCACGGCATCGGCGGAAAACATACGAGCTTGCTATCAGACTTAGGTTTGTACACGTGGACGTCGAGAACACGATATCCGATGATGTATTCATGTTTCCCAACAAACTGATCGCGAGCAAAGGGCAGTCGCCCTTCAGCCAGAATCGGTGCATCAGACAACGCATCAAGCGAAAGTGCTGGCCCTTCCATTTCTTCATCAAACTCACGCGCGAGTGCCGGAGCCAAGGTTTCCCCATCGTCGACGCCACCGCCAGGAAGATTGAATCGGTTTGGGTACCCATCAGGTAAACGCCCAAACAAGACTTGACCTCGACCATCAAACAAAACCACCTTTGCCCCGGGGCGGAGCAAATTGAGCCGCTGTCGGTTCAACTCACTCACCGTCACCTCACTGCACTTCCGCAGTGCGTTCCGTACTCTCGTCATGCTCATCCCTCGTTGTGAACTATATACCAACCCCGAACATACCACAGCTAGTTTTGATTGCAATAGCCCGCTTGCGACATTTATATTCTTCAGCTACAGTGACGTCAGATTGAAAAACAAACAGGAGGCGACTATGAAAATCTTTGCAATAGCGGGGACATTCTTTCAACGGAGTGAGCGTCTTGGCATCAGCCATCTGAGTGAGACAGAAGGCGGCACCATGGCGGTTATCACAGAAGAATCAATGTCGCACGTGTTTAGCGGACACTTTCAGATTCCTTCGCTCGGAAACTGCTACGGTCTGCTACTTGACGCCTATGGGCAGTCCATACTTGAAGGTGCAATGACTGACGATAGACTAAGCTTTCAGAAAATATATGAAAGAACGGG
>JACCDU010823975.1_pt1 | contig 12261 bp, 10 predicted proteins | sample 7446081 | NCBI WGS metagenome assembly JACCDU01 (sample SAMN15323447, study PRJNA562643) | freshwater metagenome | isolation source: river surface water | place: USA:Blue River Watershed | collected 2017-08-17 | reverse complement strand
TCCCTTCTTCTTGCACAAAGACAGCGTCGAGTTGCACCCACGCACCATGGACATCATGGACCAAGCGGCAGACATCGTCGAAAAGGGCGGCATCGAAGCCTGGAGCCGTGTGACGGTGGAGGACATCCTGGGTGCGGCCGATGCGCCCAGTTACACCAAGAGCACCGACATTCTGGAAGTCTGGTTCGACTCCGGCTCCACCTTCCAGCATGTGCTGCGCGGCAGCCACAAGGACGCTTATGGCGTGCCACCTTTCCACACCGAAGGCCCCGAAGCCGACCTGTACCTCGAAGGCCACGACCAGCACCGCGGCTGGTTCCACAGCTCGCTGTTGCTGGGCTGCGCCCTGTACGACCGCGCCCCTTACCGGGGCCTGTTGACCCACGGCTTTGCCACCGATGGCCAGGGCCGCAAGATGAGCAAATCGCTGGGCAACACCGTCGAGCCCCAAACCATCACCACCAAGATGGGCGCAGAGATCGTGCGCCTGTGGGTGGCCTCCACCGATTACTCGGGCGACCTCAACATCGACGACAAGATCCTCGCCCGCGTGGTGGACGGCTACCGCCGCATCCGCAACACGCTGCGCTTCTTGCTGGCCAACGTGAGCGACTTCGACCCGGCGACCGACACCGTGCCCGATGACCAGCTGCTGGAGATCGACCGCTTTGCGCTGGCCCGCGCGGCACAACTGCAAGCCGACATCCGCGCCCACTTTGACGTGTACGAGTTCCACCCGGTGGTCAGCAAACTGCAGGTCTACTGCTCGGAAGACCTCGGCGCGTTCTACCTGGACGTGCTCAAGGACCGCTTGTACACCACCGCACCCAAGAGCCTGGCACGGCGCAGCGCCCAGACCGCCCTGTACCGCATCACCCACGGCATGCTGCGCTGGATGGCGCCCTTCCTGTCGTTCACCGCTGAAGAGGCCTGGAGCACCTTTGGGCACTCGCCATCCATCTTCCTCGAAACCTTCAGTGACTTCGGCACGCCCGATGCGCCATTGCTGGCCAAGTGGGGCCGCATCCGCGAGATCCGTGACCAGGTCAACAAAGACATCGAAGTGGTGCGCGCTGCAGGTCAGGTGGGCGCATCCTTGCAAGCTGAAATCACCTTGACGGCACCTGCAGCCGACCATGCCTTGCTCAGCAGCCTGGGCGAAGACATCAAGTTCGTGTTCATCACCTCGAAAGTCACGCTGCAATTGGGCGATCATCTGGCGGTGCAAGTGGCCGCCAGCCAGGCCGTCAAATGCGAGCGCTGCTGGCACTACGCCGACGACGTGGGCCACGATGCCGCGCACCCCACCATTTGCGGCCGTTGCGCCAGCAACCTGCATGGCGAAGGCGAAATCCGCCAAGTGGCCTGATCCGACTTGACCCAGAAAGACATCCCATGGCCAGCTCGAAAAAATTTGCCAAAAGCGGCTCACGCCAAGGCCTGATGCTTTGGCTGGGCATTGCGCTCCTGGTGCTGCTGCTCGACCAGTTCACCAAGGTGTTGGTGCTGGGCGCATTTCAGCTGGGGGACAGCACCCCGCTCACCTCGTTTTTCAACCTGGTGCGGGTGCACAACTACGGCGCTGCTTTTTCGTTTCTGGCCTCAGCGGGCGGCTGGCAACGCTGGTTCTTCACCGGCATTGGCGTGGCGGCCACGCTGTTCATGTTGTGGATGTTGCGCTCGCACGCCGGCCAAACTTTGTTTTGCCTGGCGATTTCGCTCATCCTGGGGGGCGCGGTCGGCAACGTGGTGGATCGCCTGCTGCACGGCTACGTGATCGACTTCCTCGACTTCTTCTGGGGCCGCTGGCACTTCCCGGCCTTCAACATCGCCGACAGCGCCATCACCGTGGGTGCGGCATTGTTGATCCTGGATGAGATCCTGCGCGTGCGTCGCGGGCGCTGATCCATCGCGTCAGAGCACAAGCGCCGACCTGCGCTTGCGCTGCAGGTCGGCGGCTTGAGGCCCCATCTGGATTCGATGGACCTCGTCTGCCTTACAGCGTGATGATCGTGCAACCCGTGGTCTTGCGGGCCTCCAGGGCCTTGTGCGCCTCCTGAATCTGCGCCAGCGGGAAAGTCTGATCGATGTGGATCTTGACCTTGCCACTCGTCACGGCCTCGAACAAATCATCGGCCATGGCCTGCGTGCTTTCGCGCGTGGTGATGTGGCTGAACAAGGTCTGGCGCGTCACATAAATCGAACCTTTGTTGCCCAAGATGCCCGGCGCAAACGGGGCCACTGCACCCGATGCATTGCCAAAGCTGGCCATCAGGCCAAATGGGGCCAGGCAGTCAAGTGATTTGTCCCAGGTGTCCTTGCCCACCGAGTCGTAAACCACCTTCACACCCTGGCCGCCAGTGATCTCCTTGACCTTGGCCTGGAAATCTTCGGTCGAGTAGTTGATGCAGAACTCGGCACCATTGGCTTTGGCCAACGCGCACTTGGCATCGCTGCCTGCGGTGCCAATCAAGCGCAAGCCCAGCGCCTTGGCCCACTGGCAGGCGATCAGGCCCACACCACCGGCAGCGGCATGGAACAGCACGAAGTCTCCAGCCTTCAGTCCGCCTTGCGGCAGCGTGCGCTTGAGCAGGTACTGGGCAGTCAGCCCCTTGAGCATCATGGCCGCGCCCGTCTCGAACGAGATCGCATCGGGCAGTTTGCACACGCACTTGGCAGGCATCACGCGCACTTCGCAATAGCTGCCAGGGGGCTGGCTGGCGTAGGCTGCGCGATCGCCCACTTTCAGATGTGTCACGCCTTCGCCCACAGCCTCGACCACACCCGAGGCTTCCATGCCCAGTTTGAGCGGCATGGGCAGTGTGTACAGGCCGCTGCGCTGGTACACGTCGATGAAATTCAAGCCAATGGCTTTGTGGCGGATGCGGATCTCGCCCGGGCCGGGTTCGCCGACGGTGACGTCAACGAGTTTCATGACTTCAGGGCCACCGTTTTGGTCAATCTGGACTGCAAGGCTCATGGATTTTTCTCCTGGATAGGGGTGGGTCAAACGATGCACGACTGTGCCATGAATTGCATGCCCGAGCGGCGCGCAAGGACAGCTGTGCGACAGAGGGGAAACCCGAATACCGATACAGTCTCGGCATGTCTCAAAAACTCACTCCGGTCACCGCTTTGCTGTTGACCGTGCCGCCCTTGCTCTGGGCGGGCAATGCCGTCGTGGGCCGCATGGTCAACACCTTGGTGCCACCGATCACGCTGAACTTCCTGCGCTGGGCTCTGGCCTTCTTGATTTTGCTGCCGCTGGCCACCTGGGTATTGCGACGCCACAGCGGCTTGTGGTCGCACTGGCGTCGCTTTGGCCTGCTCAGTCTGCTGGGCGTGGGCTGCTACAACGCACTGCAATACCTGGCTTTGCAAACCTCCACCCCGCTGAATGTGACGCTGGTGGCCGCAAGTGGACCGGTCTGGACACTGGCCATGGGTGCCCTGTTTTTCCAGGCACCGGTTCGGCGAGCGCAAATGCTGGGTGCCGCATTGTCGGTGTTGGGCGTGGGATTCGTGCTGTCGCGGGGCGAGTTGGCCCAGCTGATGCAGGTGCGTCTGGTCATGGGCGATCTGTTCATGCTGGTGGCCACGGCCTGCTGGTCCTGGTACAGCTGGTTGCTGACACGACGCCATGAACCTGAGGCCATTCGCCAAGACTGGGCCGCATTTTTGCTGGCGCAAGTGGTCTTTGGTTTGGGCTGGTCCGGCCTGTTCACCGCTTTCGAGTGGGGCCTGACCGATGCCCACATCACCTGGGGCTGGCCACTCATCGCCACGCTGGTTTTTGTGGCGGCGGGCCCTGCTGTGCTGGCCTACCGCTGCTGGGGCCTGGGCATCCAACAAGCCGGCCCTGCAGTGGCCGGTTTCTTTGCCAACCTCACGCCTTTGTTTGCTGCCATCTTCTCGGCGGCGTTTCTGGGCGAGTTGCCGCACCTGTACCACGGCTTGGCGTTTGCGCTGATCGTCAGCGGCATCTGGGTGTCGTCAAGGCAGCACTGAAGCCCGCTTGACCATGTCACCCCGGGCGAAAACCCGGGGTCCATGTTGGGCTGGATTTAGAAACTGCCCGGATACGCCCCGCCATCGGCCAGCACGTTCTGACCCGTCATGTAAGCGGCGTGCTGGCTGCACAAAAAGGCACAGATCGCACCGAACTCCTGAGGGTTGCCGTAGCGGCCAGCGGGAATCTGCGCCTGCTGGATCGCGCGCATTTCTTCCACCGTCTTGCCCTGTTTTTGCGCCATCGCGGGCAGTGTGGCGCGGATGCGGTCGGTGTCAAACTTGCCAGGCAACAGGTTGTTGATGGTCACCCCCTGGCCTGCGATCTTGCTGCGCGATGCGCCCGCCACAAAACCGGTCAGCCCGCTGCGTGCGCCATTGGACAAGCCGAGCACATCGATGGGCGCCTTCACCGCGCTGGAGGTGATGTTGACGATGCGCCCAAAGCCGCGTGCGGCCATGCCATCCACTGTGGCCTTGATCAGCTCAATGGGTGTGAGCATGTTGCCGTCGATGGCCTTGATCCAGGCCTCGCGGTCCCAGTCACGGAAGTCGCCGGGCGGTGGGCCGCCTGCGTTGGTCACCACGATGTCGTAGTCCTTGCCGGGGCCACCGGCCACGTTCCAGATGGCTTCGCGGCCCGCTGGGGTGGTGATGTCTTGCGCCACAGCGATCAGCTGGACTTTGCCTCCGGTCTCGGCACGCAAGTCATCCACCGCCTTGTTCAGCACTTCGGCCCCACGCGCCACCATGACCACGTTCACGCCTTCCAGCGCCAGCGCACGTGCGCAGCCCCAGCCCAAGCCCTTGCTTGCGCCGCCCACCAAAGCCCATTTGCCTGCAATGCCCAAATCCATACCGTTCTCCTGAAATTCATGTTGTGCGGCCAGCTGGCCGCGTCACCCAAAACACACCGCCCATCACCAAAGAGCTGCCGGCAATGACCCATCCATTGAAAGGCTCACCCAAGATCCACACCCCCATCAAGATCGTGGACATGGGGCCGATCATGCCCGTTTGCGCAGTCAGTCCAGGGCCAATGCGCTCGATCGCCATCATGACCAACAACACCGGCAAGGCGGTGCAAGCCGTGGCATTGAGCAAGGACAGCCACAGCACCGGCTCGGGCACCTGCACAGCAGCCCAAGGGCGCAGCAGCGCAAACTGCAACAGACAAAAAAAGCACGCGGCCGATGTGGCCAGACCCGCCAGCCGCAAAGAGCCCAAGCGTTGCACCAGCTGGCCGCTGTAGGTCAGGTACACCGCATAAGAGAGCGCACTGCAAAACACCAGCAAGGCCCCCAGGGCCGCGTTGGCACCTGCCAAGCTGATCTCGTGACCGAACACCAGCAAGACACCGCCGTAACTGATGGCCATGGCCATCCCCTGGCGATGGCTGATGCGCTTTTTGAACAGCAACCAGCCCAGCACCAGCACCAGCGTGGGGTTGAGGTACAGGATCAATCGTTCCAAAGAGGCGCTGATGAACTCCAAGCCCCAGAAGTCCAGAAAGCTCGACAGGTAATAGCCGCTGAAGCCCAAGCCGATCACGCCCAAAACGTCACGGCGACCCAAGGAGGCCTTGCCCCGGCCTGCCCACCAGGCCATGAACAAAAACATGGGCAGCGCAAACAGCATGCGGTACATCAGCAGCGTCACGGCATCTACCCCATGGCGGTATGCCAGTTTGACGATGATGGCTTTGCCACTGAACGCGATGGACCCGGCAACAGCCAGCAACAGGCCAGACGTCATGTGCGAAGATTTTTCAGATGCCATCGCTCAGCGTCCCGTGCGGGCTTTGACCCAGGCCAACAAGGCATCCGATGCGACTTCGGGTGTGTTGGCGTGGTTCGCCTGAACCACCAGGTACAGGCCGTCAGGGTGCGCTGGTAATTTTTGGTACATCTCGGCCGAGCCTGCACCGTGCAAAGGGTCTTGCGTGCCAATGGCCCAGAACACCGGCACCGGCTTGCGAAACGCTGCAGCGCTCAAACGCATGTTCCCCCAGCCCTGAGGATTGAAATAACTCCACAGCGCATTCGCCGAGGTTTTGATCGGACGACGCTGCCCCTGGTTGATATCGGTCATCTCGACCAGGGTGTCGCCCTGCCCGGCCTCCACCCACTGGCGCGCGGCATCGACACTGCGGCGCACATCCGGCATTTGGTAAAAGTATTCGGGCACATGGCCTGGTGCCAAGGGCAACGCAGCGTCCGCATCGCCGATCTGGGCCATGTAAGCCAATGCCGCGTTGGCACCAAAGCTCTGCCCACCCACCGCCACCCATTGCACCCCCGACTGGCGGAATGCCGCCACCGCTTCGCGAATTTGCGCCAAAGCATCGGCATACGGTCGGTCGTACAACCGGTTGCGTGACCAGGGCATCTCCAGCAGTTTGACTTGGCAATCAGACCCCAGTTTTTGCGCCACGGGCTGGAGGTATGGCGACTGCGGCGTGCCCCACTTGCCATGCAGCAACACCACGCCGCAAGGCAGGGGCTGCGCCGCTGCGGTGGCACAGGCCCATGCGCCCATGCACGCCATGCCCCAACGCAGCAGCCAGCGGCCCATCAAAACCCCACCGCCTGCCCGTCACGGCGCGGGTCGCTGGCGGCCATGTAGCCTTCCACCCCTGGATCGCCCATGCGCCAGATGAACTGGCCTGCGCCAAAGTCCTGGTACGAGTCGTTGATGATGTCCAGCTCGTGGCCACGGGCGATCAGGCCCTGGACCGTCTGGGCGTTCATGGCGGCTTCCACGTTGATGTTCATGCCGGTGTTGTAGCGCCAGCGCGGTGCATCGCAGGCGGCTTGCGGGTTCTGTTGGTAGTCCAGCATGCGCACCAGGGTTTGCATGTGGCCTTGGGGCTGCATGTTGCCGCCCATCACGCCGTAGCTCATGACCGGTTGACCGTCTTTGGTGAGGAATGCCGGGATGATGGTCTGGAAGGGCCGTTTACCGGGCGCAACCAAGTTGGCCGTGTTGGGGCCCTTGGGGTTGGTGCTGAAACCATGGCCCCGGTTTTGCAGACTGATGCCATACGTTGGCTCCACCACGCCCGAGCCAAAGCCCATGTAGTTGCTCTGGATGAAGCTGACCATCATGCCGTTTTCATCGGCCGCCGTCAGGTAAATCGTGCCGCCCTTGACCGGATTGCCCGCCTGGAAGTTTTGCGCTTTTTTCAGGTCGATGAGCTTGGCGCGGCTGGCCAGATAGGCCGGGTCCAGCATCTGCTCGGGCGTGACTTCCATGTAGCGCGGATCGGCCACATAGCGGTACACATCGGCAAAGGCCAGCTTCATGGCTTCGATTTGCAGGTGTTGGGAATCCACACCGTCCACCGCATGGCTGGCCAGGTCAAAGTTCGACAGGATGCCCAAGGCGATCAGCGCAGCGATGCCCTGCCCGTTGGGTGGGATCTCGTGCAGGGTGTAGCCCCGGTAATCTTGCGCAATCGGCTTGACCCACTCGGGCTTGAAGTCGGCCAGGTCTTTGGCGGTGATGCTGCCGCCGTTTTCTTTGGCGAACTTTTCAATCGCTTCGGCGATCTCGCCGCCATACAGGGCTTGCCCCTTGGTGGCCGCAATGGCTTTGAGGCCCCGTGCCGCGTTTTTGAACTGGAACAGCTCGCCCACTTCAGGCGCACGGCCCCAAGGCAAAAAGCTCTTTGCAAAACCAGGCTGTGACTGCAGTTCGGGCGTGGCCGCCGCCCACTTTTGCTGCACCACCACCGGGATCAAATAGCCGCGCTCGGCCACGTCGATGGCAGGCTCCAGCAGGTCGGCAAAAGGCAGTTTGCCAAAGCGCTCACTCAAAGCCACCCACCCGGCCACCGCGCCGGGCACGGTGACCGAGTCAAAGCCGCGCTTGGGTGGCGTGGCCGCATCGACGCCATATTTGCGGTGGAAATATTCGGGCGTCCAGGTGGCCGGTGCCGGGCCGGACGAGTTCAGACCATGCAGCGCTTTGCCGTCCCACAAAATGGCAAAGGCGTCCGAGCCCAAGCCGCAGCTCACGGGCTCAGTCAGGGTGATCACCGCAGCAGCGGCGATGGCGGCGTCGACCGCATTGCCACCCTTGAGCATCATGCGCAGGCCCGCTTGTGCGGCCAGCGGGTGCGAGGTGGACACGATGTTGCGCGCAAACAGCGGCAAGCGGGTGCTGGTGTAGGGGTATTGGTTTTGAAATTGCATGTCAGTCCAGCGTGATCTTGCGCTCGGTGATGGTCTTTTTCCATTTGGCCGATTCTCGGGCCAGCATGGTGGTGAATTGGGCGGGTGTTCCGCCTACGGGCTCAATGCCCAGGCGTTGCAACTTGTCGATGACTTCAGGGTCTTGCAGCACCTGGTTGGCCGCGGCGTTCACACGCGTCACGACCTCGGCAGGCAAGCCCTTGGGACCAAACAGGCCAAACCAGGTGGTGGACTCGTAGCCAGGCAGCACATCGGCAATCGGCGGCACCCCGGGTGCCAGCGGCGTGGCTTTGAGCGAGGTCACGCCCAAGGCACGCAAGCGGCCATCGCGCACATGCGGCAAGCCGGTAGGCAAGCTGTCGAACAGCACATCGACCTTGCCACTGACCAGATCGGGAATGGCCAAGGCCGTGCCCTTGTAGGGGATGTGCACCACAAACAGATCGGCCTGCGCCTTGAACAGCTCGGCCGTCAACTGCACGATGGTGCCGTTGCCGCTCGAAGCGTAGTTCAGGCGGCCTGGATTCTTTTTGGCGTAATCGATCCATTCCTTGACGGTCTTGGCCGGAGAACTGTTGGGCACCAGCATGATGCTGGGCGCATTGCCCACCTGGCTGATCGGCGTGAAGTCTTTCACCGCGTCATAGGGCATGCGCGGATTGAGGTTGGGGCCGATCGAATGCGTGCTGGAGGTCGACAACAGCAGGGTGTACCCGTCGGGTGTGGCCTTGGCCGCCAGATCGGAGCCCAAAGTACCGCCTGCGCCGGGTCGGTTTTCCACCACCAGTGACTGGCCCAGCTTTTCACCGAGCTTTTGAGACAGGCTGCGGGCGAACAAATCGGTCGCGCCACCGGCCGGGAAAGGCACGATCAAACGCACCGGCTTGTGGGGATAGGTTTGCGCCTGCGCCGTCACGGCTGCGCCCCAGGCACAGCAGGCGGCCATGCCCATGGCCATCAATTGTCGTCTTTGCATGAAAAGTCCTGAGTCAAACGGTTGATCCAAAGCGCGTCGGCGCTCGCCTGCCATGCTGCAATTTTGGCAGAGCCCGCAAATCCTGACGCGGTCACAGGTGACAAAAGAATGCCCCATGAAAAACGGCCTCGCAGGGAGGCCGTTTTCATCACATCCAGGTGCGCGTCATTCTTCGACGAAAGCTTCTTCGCGCTTGGACTTGACGGCAGGCAAGAGCACGATGATCAGCAAGACCAGCGCGGCTGCCAACAGACTGGCCGACAGCGGACGTGTCACGAAGACGCTCCAGTCACCACGCGAGAGCAGCATGGCGCGGCGCAGGTTTTCTTCCATCATCGGGCCCAGAATGAAGCCCAGCAGCAAAGGTGCAGGCTCCACACCCAGCTTGATGAAGGTGTAACCGATCACACCGAACATGGCCACCATCCAGATGTCGAAGGTGTTGTTGTTGGTCGAGTACACACCGATCGCGCAGAACAACACGATGGCCGGGAACAACCAGCGGTAAGGCACCGTGAGCAACTTGATCCACATGCCGATCAAAGGCAGGTTCAGGATCACGAGCATCAGGTTACCGATCCACATGGAGGCGATCAGACCCCAGAACAACTCGGGGTTGCTGGTCATCACCTGGGGGCCAGGCTGGATGTTGTGGATGGTCATCGCACCGACCATCAAAGCCATCACGGCGTTGGGTGGAATGCCCAAGGTCAGCAAAGGAATGAAGGAAGTTTGCGAACCGGCGTTGTTGGCCGATTCAGGTGCAGCCACACCGCGGATGTTGCCCTGGCCGAAAGGCACTTCACCTGGCTTGAGCTTGGTCTTCTTCTCGATGGTGTAAGCGGCAAACGCGGCCAGCAAGGCACCGCCACCGGGCAAGATGCCCAAAGTAGAGCCGATGGTCGTGCCACGCAACACGGCAGGTACCATGTTCTTGAAGTCCTGTGCCGTGGGCATCAGACCGTTGACTTTGCCGGTGAAGACTTCACGGTCTTCTTCTTTTTGCGACAGGTTGGAGATGATCTCGCCGTAACCGAACACGCCCATGGCGATCACGATGAAGCCAATGCCGTCGGTCAATTCAGGAATGTCGAAGCTGAAACGCGCCACACCCGAGTTCACGTCGGTACCGACCAGACCCATCAACAGACCCAGGACAATCATGGCCACCGCCTTGAGCAAGGAGCCCGAAGCCAGCACCACGGCACCGATCAGGCCCAGGATCATGAGCGAGAAATATTCAGCAGGGCCGAACTTGAAAGCGACTTCGGTCAAGGGCGCAGCGAATGCAGCCAAGATCAAGGTGCCCACGCAACCAGCAAAGAACGAACCCAGACCGGCAGCGGCCAAGGCTGGACCTGCACGCCCTTTGCGGGCCATCTGGTAACCGTCGATCACGGTCACCACCGACGAAGACTCGCCGGGCAAGTTGACCAAAATGGCGGTCGTGGAGCCACCGTACTGGGCACCGTAGTAAATACCGGCCAGCATGATCAGCGCGGCCACGGGTGGCAGCGCATAGGTGGCAGGCAACAACATGGCAATCGTGGCCACAGGGCCAATGCCTGGCAACACACCAATCAAGGTGCCCAGCAAGCAGCCGATGAAGGCATAAATCAGGTTCTGGAAGGTGAATGCCACCCCAAAACCGAGGGACAGGTTATTGATCAGATCGGTCATGAATAACTCCTCAGCCGACGATGAAAGTGGGCCACACGGGGAACTGCAGTTTGAGCAGCACGATGAACGCCAGGTAGCTGCCGATGGACAAGACCACGGACAAAATCAAGACCTCTTTGAGGTTGAAAGTGTCACCGGCCAGGCTGGCCACCAGGGTCACGCCGAAGATGGCGGCAATCAGACCCATGGCCGGAATGCCCAAGCTGGGCAAGCCGCCCAACAAAATGCCAAACAGCAAGTTGGCGGCAATGATGAAGAACAAAGGCTTCCAGGCCCATTTGCCGATCTTTTCGCCGTCCTGGGTTTCCACCACCAAGGCTTTGAACATGATGGCACTGCCCAGGATGGCCAGGATCACGCCCAACAGCAAGGGGAAGTAGCCAGGACCCATGCGACCACCACTGCCAATGCTGTAGTTGGTCGCGCCGTAGGCAAATGATGCACCGACCACGGTGAACATCAGCCCGGAGAAAAAGTCTTTTTGACTCTTGATTTTCACGAGATATCTCCTCTGATTGAGTTGGGAGGATTCTGCGTGAAGTTGGCCACCGGGCGAATGTGGGTTACACCTATGTCCCCGGCAAGACAAACACCTGGTTTACCCTGATGTCATGCGGTGCGCCAGCCAGTTACCCACAGCGCATTCTCATTTGACCAGTGGCTTGAAGACCTTGAGCCATTTGGGCGCAGGCAGTCCCCACTTGCCCTCAATCCGCTCGGCCGCGGCCACCAACTCTTCACGCTTGGGTCGGCTGGCCGTTCGCTGGGCCAGCACGATCGCATTGCCCTCCCGCGTGGGCTTGAAAGCCCAGACCGCGTCTTCGCCAAAGGCCGCGCAAATTTTCTCGACGCTGGCCGGGTAACTGGACGAGCGGCCAAACAGGTTCACCGTCATCACGCCTTGCGGGCTGAGCAGATCGCGGCAGTGGCGGTAAAAATCGGGCGTGTCCAGCACAGGGGCTGCTGCGTGCTCGTCGTACAGATCCACCTGCAGGGCATCGACCGTGCCACGCCATTCGTCAGACTGGATTTCGAGCGCCGCATCGGCCAGCACCACGCGCAGGCGTTCATCGTCGGGCGGCAGGCGGAACCAGCCGCGACAGGCATGCAAGACCCCGGGATTGAGCTCGATGGCCGTGCAGGTCATCTTGAGTTTCTTGTAGCAAAACTTGGTGATCGTGCCTGCGCCCAGACCCAGCTGCATGGCGTGCGCGCCTTTGACCTCGTCATGCGGGAAAAACAGCAACCAGCCGAACATGCGCTGCACATATTCCAGCTCGATGTCATAAGGTCGGTCGAGGAACAGGGAGCCCTGGATCCACTCGGTGCCCAGATGCAGGTAACGGATTTCACCGTCTTCAGAGAAATTGACTTCGGGCAGTTCGATTGCTTTTTTTCGGC
>JACCDU010435188.1_pt1 | contig 12262 bp, 10 predicted proteins | sample 7446081 | NCBI WGS metagenome assembly JACCDU01 (sample SAMN15323447, study PRJNA562643) | freshwater metagenome | isolation source: river surface water | place: USA:Blue River Watershed | collected 2017-08-17 | reverse complement strand
GGGCGGGTGCCGGCCCGGAGGCTGGCGAGCCGGGTGCGCCGGCGGGGTCGGATGCCCCCCGGTTCCCGGCCTTCGCCGCGAATTCCGGCCCTGTGTCCTGGGGCCTGGGCGGGCCGGACAGCGGCCTGCCCGGCGATTCCCTCCCGGCGTCCGCCAGCGGCGCCCGCGCCCGTGCCCACGGGGTGCTGGGTCAGATGCGCCGGCTGCTCGTCGAGCGCGTGGCCGGCTACAACCCTGCCCAGTCCCCCGCGCCTTCGCCCGCGCTCACGACGGCCCTGGTCCACGCCTCCACCCAGGCCGCCGCCCCGGGCAGCACCCTGGTGGCCGAGCCGGCCGTGTACGACAACGCCGCCGTCGCCCAGGTGGCGCAGGACCTGCGCGCCCGCACCAACGAGCTCAAGCGGCGCGCCGGCACGCCCAGCGAGAAGGCGCTGATCGAGATCGTGGCCCTGATGTTCCAGAGCATCCTGGCCGAGGAGCGCCTGCCGCCCTCGGTGCGGGTCTGGTTCGCCCGGCTGCAGATGCCGGTGCTGCGCGTGGCGCTGGAGGAACCCGAGTTCTTCGACAGCCTGCACCACCCGGCCCGCCTGCTGATCGACCGCATGGGGGCCTGCGTGCTGGGCTTCGACGCCGCCTCCATCGGCGGCAGCGAGCTCGAGGAGGAGATCCGCCGCGTGGTGCTGCTGATCGAGCAGTACCCCGACACGGGCCGCAAGGTCTTCCTGCTGGCGCACGAGGAGTTCCAGAAATTCCTCTCCCGCTACCTCACCGACAAGGGCGCGACGCGCCGTGTGGTCAGCGTCGCGCAGCAGGTGGAGCAGCGCGAAACGCTGTCCGTGCGCTACACCATCGAGCTGCGCAAGATGCTGGACGACATGCCCGTGTCGCCCGAGGTGCGCGAGTTCCTGTTCAAGGTCTGGGCCGAGGTGATGGCGGTGGCCGCCGTGCGCCAGGGCACGCAGCACCCCGACACGGTGGCCCTGATGAAGGCCGCGGCCGAACTGGTGTGGGCGGCCGGCGCCAAGCCCGAGCGCGAGCAGCGCGCCCGGGTGATCCGCGAGCTGCCGGGCCTGCTGCAGCGCCTGCGCCAGGGCATGGCCCTGGTCGGCCTGTCGCCGGCCGAGGAGGAAACCCAGATCAAGCGCATCAGCGATGCCCTGGCCGCGGCCTTCCAGTCCCGGGCCGCGCCCATCCCGACGGCGCGCATCGAGGCCATTGCCGACCGACTGGCCAGCCTGGAGGTCATGGCCGGCTCCAGCGACACCGACATGCCGCTGGACCCGCAGGCGCTGGAGATGCTGCTGGGGCCGGACGCCGAGGGCATCACCGTCATCTGCGACGGCGGCACCCCGCCGGGCGCGGCCGCCAAGGCCTGGGCCCACGAACTGCAGCCGGGCGCCTGGTTCTCGCTGGACCACAACGACCGCCGCGTGCTGGTCCAATACGCCTGGCGCTCGGAGGGCCGGCAGCTGCACCTGTTCACCACGCACGAGGGGCCGTGCTTCCTGCTGCAGTCGGGGCGCCTGGCGGCCTACCTGCAGGCCGGGCTGATGGTGCCCCACGAGGACGAGGCGCTCACCGTGCGCGCCACCCGCGATGCCCTGGTCAAGCTGGGCGCCAACCCGGAGCGGCTGCTCGCCTGAGGCAGGGGCCCGGCCCGCGGGCGGCGGGCCGCGGTGTCAGTGGGCCAGGCGACCCTGGCTGTCGTCGCACAGCTCGTCGAGCACCAGCGCATCCGGCTCCTCGCCGAAGCTCCAGTACACCATGAGCACGATGATCTTCAGCTCGTCCAGCGACACCGGGTTGCCGGGGGCGGCCATGGCGCGGTCGATCACGATCTCGCGCATGGCGGCCGGCAGCACGCCGGAGGATTCGAGGAAGCTGATGAAGCCCAGGCAGTGGGCACCCAGGTGGTCCTGCTCGGCGACGGAGTAGACGCGCAGGCTGTGGGCGGACTGGCGGTTGGGGGAGCATGCCTCGGACGCCGCCTGGGCGCCTTCGGGCAGGACCTGGGTGGCCTGGGCCGCGAAGTTCAGGCCGTCGAGCCAGACCAGCGCGTCATGCACCTCCTGCGCTTCGAAGCCATGAGCGGCCAGCTTGCGCCCCAGCTGGTCCAGCTCGGGGCAGGCCTCGCCGCGCCAGTAGTTCTCGTAGACAAACACCAGCACTTCAAACATGGCCCCAATATACGCGCAGTTCATCTCCCTGCCATCACGGGCCGTGCGCCGGTGTTGCCTTCACGCAAAAAACGCCTCGGCCCGGACCGCAAGCGGGTGTGGGACGGCGCCTGCAAGGCGCCGCCTGCCTCAGGCGCGCACGAGCCGCTGCAGCCACCCGCCCGGCAGGCGGGCGACCTCGCCCTGCAGCTCCAGCGCCATCAGCTGCGCCTGCAGCTGCGGCGTGGGCAGGCCGGTGCGGGCCTGCAGGGTGTCGAGCGTGGCGGGTTCGTAGCCCAGCGCCTGCAGCAGCGGGTCTTCGGGCGCCGCCGGGGCGGGCGCCCTGGCCTCGAAACCGGGCAGCGAGGCTGACGGGCAGGGCCGCATCCCGGGGGCGATCTCCTCCAGCACGTCCTGCGCCGTCTCCACCAGCTTGGCGCCCTGCTTGATCAGGGCATGGCAGCCCCGCGACAGCGGAGAGTGGATGGAGCCGGGGATGGCGAACACCTCGCGGCCCTGCTCCAGTGCGCAGGACGCGGTGATCAGCGAGCCGGACTTCAGCGCCGCCTCCACCACCAGGGTGCCCTGCGACAGCGCCGCGATGATGCGGTTGCGGCGGGGAAAGTTCCAGGCCCGGGGCGGTGTGCCCGGCGGGCACTCGCTGAGCAAAAGGCCGCGGTCCAGGATGCGGTCCGCCAGGGCCTGGTGGCGGCGCGGGTAGACCTGGTCCAGCCCGGTGCCCATCACGGCGATGGTGGCCAGCTGGCCGGGTGCGGCGCCTTCCAGGGCGCCTTCATGCGCCGCGCCGTCGATGCCGGTGGCCAGGCCCGAGACGATGGTCCAGCCCGCCTCGGCCAGGCTGCGGGCGAACGCGCGGGCGTTGTCCAGGCCCTGCGGCGTGGGGTTGCGGCTGCCGACGATGGCCAGGGCCCGGGGCCAGGCGGCGGGGACCTGCCCGGCCATCCACAGCACGGGCGGCGGTTCGGGGCAGTGCCGCAGGTCGGGCGGGTAGGCCGCCTGCCCGAGGCGGACGATGCGGCGGCGTGCGGCGTCACCGGCCAGCCAGGGGTCGTCCAGGTTCGCCATGGGCAGGGCTCGCCTTGGGGTGGGCGGGCGGTGGGTGGCCGGCGGTAGGTGGACCGTCCGTCAGCGCGGGTTGACCACCCGGTCGCCCACCTTCACGCCGTCCAGGGTCTCCAGGACCAGGGCGTAGGACAGGCGCTCGAACGGGCGGAATACCATCAGCAGGCCGTTGCGCTCGTCGGGCAGCTTGATGTCGTCCTTGCGGCCGGCTTCCGAGCGGTCGACCAGGCGGGCGCCCTCCTTGAGGATGGCCATCACGTGCCCGGTCTCGATGCCGTCGGCCGTGCCCTTGTTGATCACCACCACCTGGTTCTGGCCGGCCAGGCCCACGGCACTGCCGTACATGGAGACGATGGCGCCGCCTTCCACGACCTGCCGGGGCGCGTGCGGAACGTAGCTCACCAGCGCGCGCGGCGGCTCGGGCAGCAGGCGGTCGCCCACGCGCATCTCCTCGCGGGCGGAGACGATGTCCAGCGAGGCCGGCACCGGCACGGCCTTGCGGCCGCCCTCGCCATCGGCCACCTGCGCGGTGCTCTCGCCGCGCACCAGGCTGGCCCGACCCAGGTACTGGGCCTCATAGCCCAGCACCGCCCGGGTCACCGGGTCGCGCAGCGGGGTCGCGTTGCGGAACACCCGGAAATCCGGCGTGCGGCCCGTGGCGGCGGGCACGAAGGGTGCATCGGCCGGGCCGCGGGCATAGGCGCGGTCGCCCCGGGCGATCAGAACGCGCTCCTCGGTGGTGGCCACCAGGCGGGGGGCGCGGGCCAGGGTGTCCTCGCCCACGATCAGCGGCTCGGCCAGGAAGGGCTCGATCAGGTGGGGCTGCAGCGTGGGCAGGGCGTTGTCCGGCAGCGGCTCGGTGCGGATGCGCGGCGACAGCCGCACGGTGCCCACCGGCCGGTCGTCCCCGTCCTGCGCCAGGCGCAGCGTGGCCCGGCCGTCGCGACGCTCGAGCACCAGCACCTGGCCGGGGTAGATCAGGTGGGGGTTGCGGATGCTGTCCAGGTTCATGCCCCACAGCTCCGGCCAGCGCCAGGGCTGCAGCAGGTACAGGCGGGAGATGTCCCACAGGGTGTCGCCGCGCCGGATCGTGTAGCGGTCGGGCGCGCCCGCGGCCAGCTCGGACAGGGGGACGCCCGCCTGCGCCACCTGCTGGGCGGTGGCGCGCTGGGCGCCGGTGATCGGGTAGTTCTGCGCCAGCGCGGGGGCTGCCAGGCTGGCCGCGGCCAGGCACAGGGCGGCGGCGGTGGGCCGCAGGCTTGCCATCATCGGGTTCATCCCCATGTTCGTGTTCTGGTCTTGTCGAGTCCCTTCGATTCTGCGCCCAACTGCGTTCGCCAGGCAATATTTGGTTCACATCACGGCCAGTGGTGGGATCGGATCTGGGGGAAAATAGAGACATCTCCCCGGTATCTCCATGGCACTGCTTCCCATCCTCGTTTATCCCGACCCCCGCCTGCACACCGTCGCCAAGCCGGTGGGCGCCGTCGATGACCGCCTGCGCGGCTTCGTGGCCGACATGTTCGAGACCATGTACGACGCCAACGGCATCGGCCTGGCCGCCACGCAGGTGGACGTGCACGAGCGCGTGATCACCATCGACGTCTCCGAGGAGCGCAACGAACCCCTGGTCCTGGTCAACCCCGAGATCACCTGGTACAGCGACGACAAGCGCGTGGGCGAGGAGGGCTGCCTGTCGGTGCCCGGCATCTACGACGGCGTGGAGCGGTCCCTGGCCGTCAAGGTCCGCGCGCTGGACGAGCATGGCAAGGAGCGCACGATCGAGGCCGAGGGCATGCTGGCCGTGTGCATCCAGCACGAGATGGACCACCTGATGGGCAAGGTCTTCGTGGAGTACCTGTCTCCGCTCAAGCGCAACCGCATCAAGACCAAGCTGGTGAAGGCGCGCCGCGACGCGGTGCGTCTCTGAGCCGGGCGCCGCGATGGGCCGCCCCGAGCAAGCTCGCGCCCCCTCGGGGGGCAGCGAAGGACACGAAGTGCCGAGCGTGGGGGCACACGATATGAGGGTCGTTTTCGCGGGTACGCCCGAGTTCGCGCGGCTGGCGCTGGCGCGCCTGCACGCGGCGGGCTTCACCATTCCCCTGGTCCTGACCCAGCCCGACCGGCCCGCCGGCCGGGGCATGAAGCTGCAGGCCTCGCCGGTCAAGCAGTTCGCGGTGGACCATGGCATTCCCGTGTCGCAGCCCCTGAGCCTGCGGCTGGACGGCAAGTACCCCCAGGACGCCGCCGCCGCCCGCGAGGCCATCGCCGCGGCGCAGGCCGACGTGATGGTGGTCGCCGCCTACGGCCTGATCCTGCCGCAGTGGGTGCTGGATGCGCCCCGCCTGGGCTGCCTCAACATCCATGCGTCGCTGCTGCCCCGCTGGCGCGGCGCGGCGCCCATCCACCGGGCCATCGAGGCCGGGGATGCCGAGACGGGTGTCACCATCATGCAGATGGACGCCGGCCTGGACACGGGCGACATGCTGCTCGTGGAGCGCCTGCCCATCGCTGCCGGTGACACCACCGGCACCCTGCACGACAAGGTGGCGGACCTGGGCGCCCGGCTCATCGTGGAGGCGCTGGAGATTGCCGCCTGTGGCGGGTTCCGCCCCGTCCCGCAGCCGGCCGGGGGCGTCACCTACGCCCACAAGATCGAGAAGGCCGAGGCCCAGGTCGACTGGGCCCTGCCCGCCGCCGTGATCGAGCGGCGCGTGCGCGCCTTCGACCCCTTCCCCGGCGCTGCCAGCGCGGTACAGGGCGAGGTGGTGAAGCTGTGGAAGTGCGAGCTGGCGCAAGGCGCGGGCGAACCCGGCACCCTCCTGGCTGTGGGGGATGATGGCGTCACCGTGGCCTGCGGCGCGGGCGCGCTGCGCTTCACCGAACTGCAGCGCGCAGGCGGCAAGCGGTTGCCCGCCGCGCAGTTCCTGCGCGGCTTTCCCCTGGCGGCCGGCCAGCGCTTCGGCGCGCCGGAGCAGGCGGCCTGATGTTCTGGCAGAAGCACCTGCGCGAGCACCCGGAGTACCGCATCGGTGCCCGCGAGATGCTGCCGCAGCTGCCCGGCCTGGCGGCCTGGGGGCTCATGACCGGCGTGGCCATGGTCAAGGCGGGCCTGTCGGTGCCCGAGGCGCTGGCCATGTCCCTGCTGGTCTTCGCCGGCAGCTCGCAGCTGGCCTCGCTGCCGCTGCTGGTGGCCGGGGCCCCGGCCTGGGTGATCCTGGCCACGGGCTTCTGCGTGAACCTGCGCTTCGTCGTCTTCAGCCTGCACCTGCGCGACTACCTGCTGTACATGCCGCGTTGGCGGCGCCTGGCCAGCGGCTACCTCACCACCGACATGAACTACGTGTTCCTCACCCGCCGGCACCCCCATCCCGCACAGGACGCGGCCGGCCGGCTGGCGCAGGAGGCCTACCTCTCCGGCAGCTGCGGCATCAACTGGATCAGCTGGATGGTGCCCAGCCTGGCGGGCATCGTGCTCGCCAACTTCATCCCCACGCAGTGGGGCCTGGGTTTCGCGGGCATCCTGTGCCTGGTGGGCATCATGTGCTCATTGGCCAGCACCCGCCTGCGCGTGGTCTCCATGGCCGTGGCGGGCGCTGTCGGCGTGACGGCCTATGCGCTGCCGCTCAAGCTGAACATCGTGGTGGCCATCGGCGCGGCCGTGTTTGCCTGCCTGCTGCTGGAAAGCCGCGGCCTGGCCAAGGGAGCGCGGGCATGAGCCAGACCGATCCCTGGACCCTGGCGGTGATCGTGGGCCTGGCCGGCGTCACCGTGGTCGCACGGGGCTTCTTCTTCATCTCCAGCAGCGCCTGGAAGCTGCCGGGCTGGGCCGAACGGGGCTTGCAGTACGCCCCCATCGCCGCCCTGGCCGCGGTGGTCTTCCCGGAGGTGCTGATGACGCAGGGCCAGCTCGTGCAGACCGCGCTGGACGCCCGCATCTTCGGCGCCATCGCCGGCACGCTGGTGTTCTGGTGGAAGCGCAACACGCTACTGACCATCCTCGTCGGCATGGCGGTGTACCTGCCCCTGCGGCTCGGCCTGGGCTGGTAGCCGACGCGTCAGCGGGGTTTCCTAAAATGGCGGGCTGACCTCGGCCCGTTGGCCGGCCTTCACACATTCCCCATGAACATCCTCCGCTTCTCCGATCTGTGCGCCCAGGGCAAGGCCCGGGGCCAACGTGTCTTCATCCGCGCCGACCTGAACGTGCCCCAGGACGATGCCGGCCGCATCACCGAGGACACCCGCATCCGCGCCTCCATTCCCTGCATCCAGCTGGCGCTGGACGCCGGTGCGGCGGTGATGGTCACCTCCCACCTGGGCCGCCCCACCGAGGGCGAGTTCAAGCCCGAGGACTCGCTGGCGCCCGTGGCCGCCCGCATGGCCGAACTCCTGGGCCGTGACGTGCCCCTGGTGTCCGGCTGGGTCGATGGCGTGGCCGTGCAGCCCGGCCAGGTGGTGCTGCTGGAGAACTGCCGACTGAACAAGGGCGAGAAGAAGAACAACCCCGAGCTGGCCCGGAAGATGGCCGCCCTGTGCGACATCTTCGTGCACGACGCCTTCGGCACCGCCCACCGCGCCGAGGCCTCCACCTACGGCATCGCCCAGTACGCCCAGGTGGCCTGCGCGGGCCCGCTGCTGTCGGCCGAGATCGACGCCATCTCCAAGGCGCTGGCCAACCCCAAGCGCCCGCTGGCCGCCATCGTGGCGGGCTCCAAGGTGTCGACCAAGCTGACCATCCTCAAGTCGCTGGCGGCCAACGTGGACCAGCTGATCGTGGGCGGCGGCATCGCCAACACCTTCATGCTGGCCGCCGGCCTGAAGATCGGCAAGTCGCTGGCCGAAGCGGACCTGGTCGGTGAGGCGAAGGCCGTGATCGAGGCCATGAAGGCCCGCGGCGCCGAGGTGCCGATCCCCACCGACGTGGTGGTGGCCAAGGCCTTCGCCGCCGACGCCCCGGCCACCGTCAAGGCGGCCACCGACGTGGCCGACGACGACCTGATCCTGGACATCGGCCCGCAGACGGCGGCGAAGCTGGCCACCCAGCTGAAGGCGGCCGGCACCATCGTCTGGAACGGCCCGGTGGGCGTGTTCGAGTTCGATGCCTTCGCCAAGGGCACCGAGGCCATCGCCCGCGCCATCGCCGAGTCCAGCGCCTTCAGCATCGCTGGCGGCGGCGACACCCTGGCGGCCATCGCCAAGTACGGTATCGAAAAGGACGTGGGCTACATCTCCACCGGCGGCGGCGCTTTCCTGGAGGTGCTGGAGGGCAAGACCCTACCGGCGTTCGAGATCCTGGAAAAGCGCGCCAAGGGCTGATGGCCCGCACGCAAGGCAAAGGGGCCCGCTGGGCCCCTTTTGCATGGCGGGACCTGTATGGAAATTTCGAATTTCTATGCAGGTCCGGCCGACGTGTCCATTTTTCGGCTTTTCCTATACAGGTCAGGCGTCGACTCAGGCCAGCGCCGCCGGCTGGCTCGTCGGCCGCCCCGTGTAATCCGTCCAGCAACGGCGGGTGAAGTCATACAGCTTGCACGCGCGCGCCGTCTCGAAGTACCAGCGCCAGGAAAAGCGCTGCACTACGATGCGCCCCGGCAGGAGTTCTTCCAGCTTGGATTGGGCCTGCTTCAGGCGGTACAGCGGAATGCTCATGTCCACGTGGTGGGCCGTGTGCTCCATGATGTGGTGCATCAGCGCGCCGATGCGCAGCGGGAAGGTCAGGTGCACGGTGGTGGACACGAAGGGCTGGGCCTTCTGCCAGGCGGCGCGGTCGTCATGCCAGGACACCTTCACGTGCGTGTGGTGCACGTACACCACGAAGCCGATCATCGAGCACCACAGGAAGAACGGCACGGCGACGCCCGCCAGCAGCACCATCGCCACGGACTGGGTCGTCATCACGGCGGCGGCGGCCATCACGCCCACCCACAGCAGGCCGAAGACGCTGACCATCAGGTTATCCCACAGGAAGATGTTGCGGCGTGTGGGCATCTGCTTCGAGTTGGGGAAGAACATCTTGTTCCACCAGATCTCGATCATGTAGTACAGGCCCGGGGCCCAGCCGCTGCGGTAGATGCGGTCCATCAGGCGCTGGCGCGGGCTCATCGCGGTGTATTCCGCCGGCGTCGCCGGCGCCCACACGAAGTCCACCCCCTTGAGGTTGGTGAAGCCGTGGTGCACCACGTTGTGCCCGGCATCCCACAGGCTGTAGGGCGTGAGGGACGGCAGGAAGGCGATGCGGCCCAGCCACTTGTTCAGGCGGCGGTGCGGCGTCAGGCTCTGGTGGCAGGCGTCATGGCCGATGATGAATAGCCGCCCGATCACGAAGCCGGCAGCCAGGCCGCACAGCAGCTTGGCCCACCACGCCTCGAAGGCCACGGTGCCGGCCAGCAGCAGCGCCCACAGGGCGTAGTCGATCGCCAGCAGCACGAAGGCCCGCAGCGTGGTGCGCTGGGACAGGGGAATCAGCCACTCGCGGATGATCTTGCGATGCGGCAGCGGCGCCTCGGGCGCCAGGGGGGTCGGATGGGGCGTCATGTCCGGAAAAAGTCGGGAAGCCTGGGGGAAAACCCGCTCATCCTAAAGCCTCCAGGTGACGGGTCCATGACCTGGATCAATCCGGGCCCGGCGGGCAGGGGAGGCCCGGGGATGGGGGCGCCGGCGAACGGCGGGGACCGGCCCCTGCCCGGGCCCGCTGAACGCCCGGTAATAGCCCGGTAACCGCGCGGCTGGGCGCGTGTGAGAATGGGCGCGCCAACCCCGAGCGTCATCGAGTTACCGAGGAAGACACACATGGCCCGTCGAGCCACCAAGATCGTTGCCACCCTGGGCCCCGCCTCCAGCGACCCGCACCTGCTCGAGCAGATGATCCGCGCCGGCGTCAACGTCGTTCGCCTGAACTTCAGCCACGGCAAGGCGCAGGACCACATCGACCGCGCCCGCCTGGTGCGCGAGGTCTCCCAGCGCGCCGGCCGCGAGGTCGCCATCATGGCCGACCTGCAGGGCCCCAAGATCCGCGTGGGCAAGTTCGCCGAAGGCAAGGTCTTCCTGGAGCCGGGCCACAAGTTCGTCCTGGACGCCGCCCGCACCGAGCCGGGCGACCTCGGCGGCGTGGGTCTGGACTACAAGGAGCTGCCCCGGGACGTGAAGCACGGCGACGTGCTGCTCCTGAACGACGGCCTGATCGTGCTGGTCGTGGACAAGGTCGAGGGCGACCGTGTCTTCACCACCGTCAAGCTCGGCGGCGAGCTGTCCAACAACAAGGGCATCAACAAGCAGGGCGGCGGCCTGACCGCGCCGGCGCTGACGGCCAAGGACATGGAGGACATCCGCACCGCCATGGCCTTCCAGGCCGACTACGTGGCCGTGAGCTTCCCCAAGACCGCCACCGACATGGAAATGGCCCGCCAGCTGTGCAACGTCGCGGCCGCGGAGTTCCACCACAAGCCGGGGCTGATCGCCAAGATCGAGCGGGCCGAGGCCATCCCCAACCTGGAGTCCATCCTCAAGGCCAGTGACGGCATCATGGTCGCCCGTGGCGACCTGGCCGTGGAAGTGGGCAATGCCGCCGTGCCCGCGCTGCAAAAGCGCATGATCCGCCTGGCCCGCCAGCACGACAAGGTGGTCATCACCGCCACGCAGATGATGGAGTCCATGATCACCAACCCGGTGCCCACCCGCGCCGAGGTCAGCGACGTGGCCAACGCCGTGCTCGATGGCACCGACGCCGTCATGCTCAGCGCCGAGACCGCCGCCGGCAAGTTCCCGCTGGAGACCGTCATCGAGATGGCCAACATCTGCGCCGAGGCCGAGATGGCCGAGGAAGTGCGGCTGGACGCCGACTTCACCGGCATGACGTTCTCGCGCATCGACCAGTCCATCGCCATGGGCGCGCTGTTCACGGCGCACCACCTGGGCTGCAAGGCCATCGTGGCGCTCACGGACACGGGTTCCACCGCCCTGTGGATGTCGCGCCACCGCATCCACGTCCCCATCTACGCCCTGACGCCCAAGCTGGCCACCCAGCGCAAGATGGCCCTGTACCGCAACGTGCGGCCCCTGCTGGTGGACCAGAGCACCGAGCGCGACACCGCCATGGCCGAGGCCGAGGGGCACCTCAAGTCCCGCGGCATCGTCAGCAGCGGCGATATCTACGCCATCACCTGCGGCGCCGCCATGGGCGTGCCGGGTGGCACCAACATGCTCAAGGTCTGCCGGGCCAGCTGAGGCCCCGGCAAGGGGCGGCGCACCGTTAAAATCAGGGTAGTTACCAAGCGGTTACGGCCGACTTGAAACCTTTTTACCAACTTCCAACCGGATCCGCCCCATGCCTCTCGTTTCCATGCGCGAACTGCTGGACCATGCCGCCGACAACGGCTATGGCATCCCCGCCTTCAACGTCAACAACCTGGAGCAGGTCCAGGCCGTGATGGAAGCCGCCAAGGAAACCGGCGCGCCGGTGATCCTGCAGGCCAGCGCCGGCGCCCGCAAGTACGCCGGCGAGGCCTTCATCAAGCACCTGATCCAGGCGGCCATCGAAGCCTACCCCACCATCCCCCTGGTCATGCACCAGGACCACGGCCAGAACCCCGATGTCTGCCGCGGCGCCATCGACTTGGGCTTTTCCTCCGTCATGATGGACGGCAGCCTGGAGGCCGACGGCAAGACCATCGCTTCCTACGAGTACAACGTCGACGTCACCCGCCAGGTGGTGGACATGGCCCACCAGCTGGGCGTGACGGTGGAAGGCGAGCTGGGCTGCCTCGGCTCGCTCGAGACCATGCAGGGCGACAAGGAAGACGGCCACGGCACCGACGCCGTGATGACGCGCGAGCAGCTGCTCACCGACCCCGAGCAGGCCGCCGACTTCGTCAAGCGCACCCAGCTGGACGCCCTGGCCATCGCCATCGGCACCAGCCACGGCGCCTACAAGTTCACCCGCAAGCCCACGGGCGACATCCTGGCCATCGACCGCATCAAGGAAATCCACCGCCGCATCCCCAACACCCACCTGGTGATGCACGGCT
>JACCDU010323608.1_pt1 | contig 12264 bp, 12 predicted proteins | sample 7446081 | NCBI WGS metagenome assembly JACCDU01 (sample SAMN15323447, study PRJNA562643) | freshwater metagenome | isolation source: river surface water | place: USA:Blue River Watershed | collected 2017-08-17 | reverse complement strand
GAATTGGTAAATTGGCCACTGTTACAGTTAAAATTGAAGCGCCATCAAAAACAAAAGAGGTTATGGGTTTTAAATCAATTCAGCCAATGACAACATTAAATGAACAATGTTTGGGCTTATTTTTTGATGCAGTTACATTAAAAATCATGGATAAAACTGGTGAAACTCACGATTCAATGTGGGCTAGACACTCTAATTTAGAATAATTATGAAAATTGCAGCATCTCTTATTTGTGCAGACCCACTTAATTTATTGGGAGATTTGAATCAATTGATAGAGTCAAATGTTGATTTTATCCATTTTGATGTTATGGATGGAAGTTTTGTTCCTAGATATGGCTTGTATCCTGAGATACTTACAGCACTTAGAAAAAAGACTCAAATCCCTGTGGATGTACATTTGATGGTCGATAATCCAGAAGATTACATACAGGATTTTAAAAATGCAGGGGCAGATTTTTACTGCTTCCATTTGGAAGCATCTAAACATGCTCATCGAATAATTAAGAGAATTGAAATTGCGGGAATGAAGCCAGGGATTGCATTAAATCCTGCAACGCCAATTTCAGACTTAAAGTATATAATTTCAGACATTAAAATGGTTGTTTTAATGGCAATTAATCCTGGAATAGTTGGCCATAAACTTATTCCTAACATGATTGAAAAAATACGCGACTTGAGGGCGTTTGCTAATGAGATGGGGAATAAAGATTTATTAATTGAAATAGACGGAGGAGTTACGCCAGAATCAGCTCAATCGATGTTGGATGCAGGTGCAGATTTATTGGTTTGTGGAACAGGAACTATTTTTAGGCCGCACGAGGATACGCTAAAAAATAAAATTAATGAATTCAGAAAAATGCTAAATAAATAATTATGAAAAATAATATTTCAAGAGATAATGATGTTGTACTTGGAGGAGAAGACTTGGAACATTTATATACATTTGAAAAATTTCCAGTATTCATGGGTTGTGTAATTCATTCAATTGATGACGATTTATTAGAAAATATGTCATGGTATATAAGTAAATCATCGGGTCTGATACAATTGAACCCGTTGTTACCTCTTGATGTAGTTTATTTTACAGAACATGGTTCCGGAACTGTGGGTAAACTATGGAATGAACATCATTTTTCTTTTTCGAATTTTATTAAAAAGTTTAACCCTAAGTCTATATTGGAAATTGGTGGTTTGCATGGAATTCTTGCAAAAAATTATCTAACCTTAGATCAAACGATTAAATGGACGATGATTGAACCCAATCCTAGAGTAGATTCAGGTGTTCCAATAAAAGTAATTAAAGGTTTTTTTGATGATAATTTTAAATCTGAGGAGCAATTTGATGCTGTTGTGCATTCTCATGTTTTAGAGCATATTTATGAGCCTAAAGTGTTTTTTAATCATTTGTCGACATTTATTGAAGATGGGAAATTATTGATTTTCTCTGTTCCAAATATGGAAGAAATGATAAAAAGAAAGTATGTTAACTGTATTAATTTTGAACATACATTTTTGTTGACAGAAAGATATATAGATTATTTCTTAGAGATTATGGGTTTTGAAATTATTGAAAAGGAATATTTTAAAGATGACCATAGCGTGTTTTATTCTGCAAGAAAAATTGGAAGGATTGATTTGGAAAGTTCCAAGTCAGATGATTTGTCAAACCAATATGAACGGAACAAAAAAGTGTTTAATGATTATATCAATTTTCACAGAGAAGACGTAGAGGAATTAAATAATATTATTTCAAATTCTGATCATCCAATATTCCTGTTTGGAGCACATGTTTTTGCGCAATATTTAATTTCATTTGGATTAAATACAGAGAAAGTAATTCACATAATTGACAATGATTTACAGAAATCAGAAAAGCGTCTATATGGTACGAATTTGACAACAAAGTCACCAAAGATTTTATCAGATTATGAATCTCCAATTGTAATTCTGAGGGCAGGAGTTTACAATGACGAGATAAAAACTGATATCTTGAAAAATATTAATTCTAACACTATTTTTATTTAAGAATTGCAAATTGATGAAAGTATTAATTACAACTTCTGGTATAGGTTCTCGTCTTGGTGAGATCACAAAATTTACAAACAAATGTCTAGTAAGAATTGGAGATAAACCGGCTATTTCATACATAATAGAAAAGTATCCAGTTGATACAGAATTTGTAATTACTCTAGGATATTTTGGTGACCAAGTAAGGGATTTTCTTGAGCTAGCTTATCCTAATTCAAACTTTATTTTTGTCGAAGTTGATAATTATTTTGGGAAAGGATCGAGTTTGTTATATTCCTTGATTTGTGCTAAAAATGAATTACAAGAACCCTTTGTTTTTCATGCCTGTGATACAATTACATTTGATAATTTTAATTCAATTAATGGAAATGCTATAGCAGGATTTAAAGGAGCGGGTTCTTCGCTCTATGCTTCTCTTACAGTTAGGGGGGCAAAAGTTGTTGAGGTTCATCAAAAAGGATATTTAGAAAGTGACTTTATTCATGTCGGGATTCTGTTTTTATTTGATTATGAACTATTTTGGAGTATAGCTGAAGAAATAATTGAAGAATATCAATTTGATGAAAGTTTAGGGGATGTCGAGATATTAACTAAAATGGTTAAGATGTTACCATTTGATATCTTCCCCCTTAAGTCATGGTATGATATTGGTTCTGTTGAAAAATTGACATTGGCCAGAAAAGAATTGTTGAATAATGACTTTCATGTACTTGAAAAACTTGCAGAATCTATTTATAAAGTTGACAATTCTGTTGTTAAGTTTTTTCATGACAAAGATATTTTACAAAAACGAGTTGAAAGAACGAGATATTTGCGTGGATTAGTGCCAAGTATTACTGGTGTTAAAGCTAATTTTTATAAATATGATTTTGTTCAGGGGGATCTTTTTGCCAATGTAGCAAATAGGAGTAATTTTTTGAAATTGATTAATTGGGCAGAAGAAAATCTATGGGTAGCTCCACAAGAGTTTGATCAAGAGGATTTTAATCAAAGATGCAGTGATTTTTATTTTAATAAGACCAATCAAAGAATTAAAGATGTTTTTATTAAAAAAGGTCTAGTTGATGGGGAAAGTGTAATTAATGGGGATTTAATTCCTTCCATACATCAACTTCTAAGTAACATAGAGCAATCTTGGCTATTAAATACTTGCCCTACAGGGTTTCACGGTGATTTTATATTGGATAATATATTGATGTTGCCTGATGGTGATTTTAAGCTAATTGATTGGCGCCAAGATTTTGCCGGTAACCTTTCTTATGGTGATCAATATTATGATTTAGCCAAAATGGCACATAATCTAGTTGTTAATCATGATCTGATTGATAAAGATTTATTCAAAATAGAGTTTTCCTCAAATGGGAATATTTCACTGAATATACATAGACTTCAATCGCTTGTAGAATGTGAAATGATTTTGTTTGATTATCTAAAAGCGAAAAAATATGATGTTCGTAAGGTCGAAATTTTACGTGCAATAATTTGGTTGAACATGAGTCCCTTGCATCATCATCCTTTTGACACATTTTTATTTTATTTTGGCAAATACAATTTGTATAACGTATTGAAAAAATATGGCAAAGTTTAAAAATTTTATTTTTGATGTGGATGGAGTTTTCACTGACGGGAAATTTCATTATTCAGAGGGAGGGAAAATATTAAAGATTTTTGGTGATGCAGATAACGATGCCTTGTCAATTTTGAAAAAGTATATGCATGTTGAGATGATTTCCGGAGATAAACGAGGTTTTCCTATTTCTCAGAAAAGGATTTCAGAAGATATGGGCTTTCCTCTTACACTAGTCAGTACTTTTGAGAGGGTTAACTGGATTGACGAACATTTTGATTTATCTGAAACCATCTATATGGGAGATGGATTATTTGATGTTCTAGTATTTGAAAAAATCGGATTTAGTATTGCTCCAGATAATGCATTTTATAATACAAAGGAAAGGGCTAATTGGGTTACCAAAAATAAAGGAGGAGAAGGAGCGGTTGCTGAAGCCTGTTTTTTTGTATTGGAAAAGTTTTTCAATAAAAATATAACAGAATTGCTTCGCGAACCAATCAAAGAATCTGGGATTTGGCGTTCAAAGTCATCAAATTGAGTATCTGATTCTAGTTTTAATTGAAGATGAGTAAACTGTATATTTTATTTGAATGTTAGAGAAACTGCTCATAAAGAAGGTTTCTCTCGTATTATTGTCAGACGTTTTAATTAAGATTGTTGGCTATATGTTATTGCCATATTTTTTAAACAAAATGGCTGTAACTGAATTTGGGGAGTTTGGTTTTATTTTTTCTATAATTTCATTGTTAGCTCCACTTTTTACACTTGGATTATATGTACCCCAGATTCGCGAATTTACAGAAGCAAAAGTATCATCTTTAAAAAAGGAAATATATTCAAGTACATTATTGACCACGCTTTCTTTTTGTATTGTTATTGCTTTAATTGTCTTGGTAATTCCCCCATTTTCAGAAGCTATAATATTCGCATTACAACTTTCTGGGGATAAATATCTAAAATTAGGATTAGTCTGTTTTCTTACTTCTCTTTCTTCTCTTAATTTAATTAATCTAAGTCATTCGATTAGTCTTAACAACCCAAGAGACCTATTGTATTTTAATTGGTCTCGATTTTTGTTAAACGCTATTTTTGCTATCGCATTATTAAGTTTAGATTCTTTACCTGTTGATACGGTTATAAATAGATTATTCGCTTTAATCATCGGAGAGTTCTTATTATTTATTCTCATTCTATTTCGAAATCGTTCATATTTAGGGTTTATTTATTTTAACAGAATTTATCTTAAAGCTGCTTTGATATCTGGGCTTCAAATTATGCCAAGTACATTATTACTTTTTGCATTCAGTTATTTTGAGCGTTTTAATATTTCTACTTTGGTTGGAAAGGTTGCGTTGGCGAATTACATGTTGGCAATTCAACTTACTGCTCCAATTCCAATGATTATGGCGACATTTCAAAGTGTTTGGTCCCCTGTATTTTATCAAATTGTTTCTGTTAAAGAGTCATTAAAGCGAGCCAAACAAATGGGATTGATGTTAGCAGGAGTATTCGTACTTCTTTCTCTAGGGATAGGTGTTTTATTAAAATTTTCATTATTAATGGAATTTATACCTAATTCATATAATGAAGTAACTGTCTTGGTAATAATATTGGCATTAGGAGTATCTGTTAGCAGTTTAATTCAAGTGATCAATAATGTGTTAATTAAGTATGAGTTGGAGAGATTTGTAACGTATAGTTATTTTTTGTCCTTATTGGTTTTTTTATTTGTATCACCTTTTCTTGTACGTATATATGGTGTCACAGGGATGGCATATTCCAATATTGTTTATGGGTTAGTTTTGTTATTAATTGGTATAACCTTTATCTATTCAAAGGTTCGTAGAGGCATCTAATTTTATCTAATGGGGTACTGTATTTTTGCGAATTTTCGTATCGATTCAATTGAACGACTTCAAAGAATGAAGGATTCTTTTGATTCTTTTAAATCATCTAATATAGAAGAGTTTGTAATGAATATTCGTGGCCAATACGCTGATGAAGCGAAGTCATATATTGAACTTAATTTCCAAGGAGACAAATTTATTTCAACATTGGAATCAAACAAAGGATGGTTTTTTGATTCACGTAATTTATTTTCAAAAATCAATAGCTCTGTTGTATTTTTTTGGATAGAAGATCATATTTGTCTCTGCGAAGTAGATATAATTAATGAAATAGTTGAGGTCATAGATAATGAGAAAATAGACTATTTAGAATATTCTTGGTTTTCAGGTGACCTTATACATTTAATTTCAAAATCGATTACGTCAAAATCAACACAAAATGTATTACATTTTAAATTGGACATGGTTTCCAATGATTTTAAAAATAAGTGTTATCAGGAATTAATTGGACGTTTGCCTTATATAGTCTCTTGTGCGGCATTTTATTCACGTAATTTTTTTGAGATGATTCTTTTTTCAAATCATCCAATTGTACCGAGGTGGCCAATTAATACACCATTTGATTTCGAAAAACGTTGGGATGATTTGCATCTATTGCCCTTTAATATTGGTTTTTTAAAAAGGGAGTTATTTGCTGCAATTGATGATGATAATATGTTTGAAGGATCTTCTCTTATATCAAGGGGGCTTTATCCAAATAGAGTTTCAAGAAATGAAGTTTCCGAACTAACAACTTCTAAAACTATTGATCAATCTACCATTAAATTATTTGCTGAAGCTAAATTTAAGTTAGATACTATAATTAAAAGGTTGTCTTATTTAATTCAAAAAATGAAAGCAAAAACTTTTTGATGGCTGGAATATCATTTATTGTCCCATTTTATAACGCTGAAAAAAGAATAAAAGAAACTGTTTTTTCTTTTGTGAATTTGACTATTAATGGTCAATTTGATATTCAGGTCGTATTAGTAGACAATAATTCTAATGATAATTCTGTCGAAATCATCAAGAATATACTTTTGGAAAATTCCAAGGAAGGCTTTTCATATTTAATTGTAAGTGAAGCTAAGAGTGGGAGAATTCACGCGTTAAAGAAAGGAATAGAACATGCCTGTAATGATATAATCTGCCATGTTGATGATGACAATCGTTTATCACCTAGTTTTGCAGAGGAAATGTGGAATTTTTATGATTCTAAGCAAGAAATACAAGCATGTGGGGCGATGGGAAATCCGGTGACGGATGTTGGTGTTGAATTTCCAAGTTGGTTTGAGCAAAATAAATTCTCATATGCAGTTGGAAATCCAAAGGGTTCTACAAATCTTTTAAATCCAGAACGGGATTGGGTTTATGGAGCTTGTTTTTCTTATAGAAAGTTGATTTTGTCTAGACTTGATTCATTTGAATATGTATTAACTGGGCGTTCGGGTAAAACATTGTTATCCGGAGAAGATATGGAATTTTTATTGGTTTTGTTCTTGCTAAATTTTAATGTAGCCTTCAATCCCAATTTAGTTTTTGAACATTATATTCCAGAAGAGAGGTTGAATATTTCATATTTGAAAAAATTGAATTTTGGGTTTGGATTAGCATCCCCTTTTATCGGTGTCTATAGGGCCGGTTTAGTAAATAATCGGTGGTATTCATTTGTGAGATCGAGTTATATCCTTTACATATTCGTTCAATGCTTGAGATTTGTTTTGCAAAAAATGAAGTTTGAAAAATCATTACAACAATCACTTAAATTGATTTCAATTAAGGGGTCTATTATAGGGGCTATGGGTAATTATGACAAATGGAAAGCTTGTCTGAAAAATAGGGACTCTATTCTGAGCTCAAACCAGTTTAATTTATGACAATCAAGAAGTTAATTGGTTTTTTAGTATTAACTCACTTAATTTCTATTCTTTGGTTGAGTAAAAGTTTCAATCAATTGATTCAAGTTTATCAAGTAAAAGATTTCTCAAATATCAATTTGGCAATTATCGTAATTTCGCTTTTAGGTCATGTTTTAGGGATTATACTTGGTTCTCGATTATTTCAATATTTGAATAGTAAAATTCATTTTAAAGTTAATAAAGTCATTGAATTAAAACCTAAGTCTTATCTGTTTATACCAATCTACTTTCTAGTCTTATTTTTGCAATTTGTCTACTATATCAAACATTTTGGTGGATATATTATTTCAGACACTGTGGATGTCGAGTTTTTAGTAGGTAATATATTGCCATTATTTCCGGGGCAAATTGGGTTGTTTTTTTTGACAATATTTTCTGGAATAATTTACAGCAGAATTTACGATTTACGAATAATGTTTTTCACATGCCTATTTGTGTCATTTTTTTTGCTTAAAAAGTATTTGCTTCTCTTGGGTTGTTTTTACTTGTTTTATACCGTTTCTAAAAAAATGAAATTGGTATTAGCTGTCTCTATTCTTTTTTTATATGCTTTAGTTGATTCATTTAGAACGAATACGGAAGGAGTTTCATTTCAATTTAGGCCAGATAATTATTTTTCTATTTCTATGATTAATTTTATTGAAATGTGGGATAAAGCTAAATTTAGCAAGGATTATCTTTATCAATTCAGAGCATTTATTGGGGGAGATTATGTGGAGAACATTGATTTTCCTGAACCTACTTCGGGACCTGGTTATATAGGTTCATTATTTGTAAATGGAGACCTTATTTATGGTTTTTTTTGGACAATTTTGATGGGTATTTATTTCTTTTATTTAAACTATAGGTGCAATAAATCTGACTTTTCTAAAAAAATGCTTAGTCCTTTATTTTTATTTGCTCTATTTATGACATTACAAGGGAATGTGTTTTTTAATCCAATTTTGTTTGTTTTTCCCTTTTTTGTAATAATCTTATTTTCTAAAATTTTCGCAAAAAAAGAGGTTGTTTAATAAGTGTCTTCCTTTCGTTTGATAAAGATGAAATTAAATTCGGCAAATTTCTTTATAGTAAGACTAGATGGGGGCTTAGGTAATCAATTGTTTCAATATGCATTTGCAATATCAAAAGCTCAAAAAATAGGACGTCCGTTCCAATTAGACTTATCAAGTTATTATCGGCAACCCAAAAATGTTACCAAAAGAAAGTTTGCGCTGGGTTTTCTCCATGTAAACAATCGTATCTATTTGCCTACTAATTATTTCTTAAGGCATTTACATAACCATAATTTACTACAACCTTATTTTTTTGTAGTAGGCCGTTTATTTAAGGAGAAATCTATAAATTTTAATCAAGGGGCTTTAAATGATAGTTCTCATGTGTATTTTTCTGGCTATTGGCAAAGCCATAAGTATTTTATTGATAATACTGAGATTATCGCCAAATCATTTGAATCTCAATTGAAGCCTAATGATTATATTGAAGATTTTATAAACAAAATTTCGCCACATGAAACTGTGATGATTCATATTAGGCGAGGTGATTATGTCTCTCTTTTGAATGCTCAAGCATTTCATGGCTTATTGAATATTGATTACTATGAAAATGCGATTAATTATATGTTATCTAAAAATCCTAATTATAAGTTTCTTGTCTTTTCTGATGAAATTGAGTTCTGTAAGAAATTGGATATTTTTTCCAATTTAAATGTAGATTTTATTGAAAATGATGTTGAGAGAGACGAATGGCAAGATTTATATTTAATGTCATATTGTAGTAATCAAATCATTGCGAATAGCAGTTATAGTTGGTGGTCTGCGTGGCTTTCAGACTCAAAGTATCTACATGGGAATCGAACTGTCATTGCCCCCAAAAAATGGTTTAGTACTTTAGAGTATAATGCAGAGGACCGTTGTCCAAGTCATTGGTTATTAATGTAATATGAAAAAGGACGTTGCGGTTTCTTGGGTGATGTGCGTACATGAGTACCAAGAATTCTTGGTGCCTGCCATCGACTCATGTTTGAATCAAACATTTAAGGACTTTGAACTAATTATTGTTATAAATGGGGGGCAATCTGAAAATTTATATAAACGATTATTTGATCTATACGGTGACTTTCAAAATGTAATTTTTGTTATTTCTTCCTTTAAGTATTTAAATGAAAATCTAAATATTGGAGTTCAAAATTCTTCAGGGAAATATATAGCTAGGATGGATTCGGATGATATTTCTATGGAAAATCGTCTTGAAGTGCAAGTGAATTATCTAAATAGTAATCAAAATGTTGGACTTGTTGCCTCAAATTTTGAATTATATTTTGATAGCGGCTGTGAAAATAAAGAGATTAGAACTCAATTAAAGAAAATTGTCATTGATGATTTATTTTTTAGGAATCCTATATGTCATCCTACTGTAATGATCAGGAGGAGTGTCATTTTGGATTTAGGAGGATATCTTGGTGGAATTAATGCCGAAGATTATGACTTGTGGGTTCGGATTTTATTGCAAAAAAAATGGGGGATTATCATTCTGGGTGATATTTTGTTGAAATATAATATTGGAAATGTTGGATTAGCCCGTAGATCTAAAACCGCATATGCGAATATGTGTGCAACTCAGATAAGGAGTTTTTTATTATCTGGTAATATTTGGTGGTTTTTTGGTGGTATGATTTCTGCATTTAAGGCTATTTTATTTTCTAATAAAGTATAAATTACGTGAAAATAAATAATGGATTACCGAGAGTTTTAGTTGTGTCTACGAATGCAATTGATGGGGGGGCCTCTATACATATAGAGACTTTTGTTAATATGCTGAAAGATAAAGTTGATTTTTTGTTAGTATTTGGTTCTGAAGGACCTGTTTTATCAAGATTAGAAAATAATGGTTTTGATTGTGTTGTAATACATGAACTTAATAATAATAATTATATTGTCAATGATATAATTTCTATCTTTAAACTCTCTCGCCTTATAGTAAAGTGTAAACCCAGTCTATTACATTTACATAGTTCAAAAGCGGGCTTAGTAGGACGAATTGCTAGTTTACTAACTAATACACCTGCAATTTTTACAGTTCACGGATGGGGTTGGAGAGGCATGTCTGCTATCAAATTGAATATAATTTTGATTGTTGAGAGATTGCTTAGTAAAATATCTCAAACATCATTCATTTATGTTTCTAAATCAGTTGAAAAAGAGGCGAATGAGCTTGTATATATAGAAGAAAAAAAAGGTTGTACCATTCTCAATGGTACAGATGATTTTCGGTCAGACGATTTTGAGAAATTTAAAAAGTTTACCATTATTATGCCCGCTAGGGTTTCAAATGCTAAAGATCATAAAACCCTTGTTGCTGCCTTTGAAAAATTGGATTTTGAATCTAATCTTATTTTATGTGGTCATGGTACAGAAAAGGAGGATTTTATTCGTGAAATGATTAAGATTTCGCCTAAGCGTAACAAGGATATTATTTTTTTAGGAGCAAGGGAGAATATGAAAGAATTATTAAATAAATCCCACGTTTTTGCCCTTATATCAAATTTTGAGGCGCTTCCTTTATCAATTATTGAAGCTATGAGTGCTTCATTGCCTGTTTTAGCTTCCGATGTAGGTGGTGTTTCTGAATTAATTATAGATGATTTTAATGGATTTTTAATTAATTCAGGCAACATTGAGCTTATAGTAAAAAGGATTATTGATTTGAAAAATGAGGATAAGCGAAGTTTGATGGGGGAGCGAGGAAGGAAGTTATATGAAGAAAATTTTTCTTCTGACTTAATGGCACAAGCTATTTATTTAAAATATTTAGATAATTTAAATAAATAGTGGCTTGAAAATTTTATTAACTGGTTCTTCTGGTTTCCTGGGTCAAATTATTCATAATAGCCTTTTAAATTCCCATGAAGTTTATCTCGTGGGTCGTAATAAACAGTCTAGCCAACAAATTGATTTACTCAAACCTTTTAAGTTACCTGGGCAGTTTGAAATAGTAATTCATTCTGCAGGCAAAGCCCATTCAATCCCGAAAACGAAAGAGGATGCCAAAACTTTTTGGGACGTAAATGTCACTGGAACTCGAAATCTATTGAAGGCTTTGGATGACCACCCCCCCAAACGCTTTGTTTTTATCAGCACCGTGGCAGTGTATGGCAAAACTTCTGGAGTCTTATTAGATGTGAAGACTCAGGTATTGGCACGCGACCCTTATGGCCAAAGTAAAATGCAAGCAGAGGTAGAGGTCTTGGAATGGTGCCAGCGCCACAATGTCATCTGTACCATATTACGATTACCTTTGGTTTATGGAGAAAGCCCACCTGGTAATCTGAAAGCCATGATTCAGGGAATTAAAAAGGGTTACTATTTTAACATTGCTGGAGGAAAAGCTCAGAAGAGTATGGTGCGAGCAGAGGACGTTGCGCGCTTTATTTTGCCAGCCTCTGAGGTGGGGGGAATCTATCATTTGACGGATGGACATCATCCCAGTTTTTATGAACTCAGCCACTCAATAGGAAAATCTATGGGTCGGAATTGGATTCCCAACATGCCCTATTGGTTAGCTAAAATAGTAGCTAAAATTGGAGATGTTGTTGGTCCAAAGTTTCCATTAAACTCCGACAAGCTTTTGAAAATCACCTCCGAACTCACATTCGATGATTCGCTTGCTCGAGCGAAATTTGGCTGGGATCCCAAGCCCGTTGTGGAACCTGTTCTAGGTTCTTAATTTCTAATAGATTTCTTGATGGATTGCAGGCACGATCAAGGCATTGTATGCTTAATGCCAGAATCTGATTTAGGGCCACTTACAAACGATTTGTGAATTATGACGCAGTGATTTATTTTTTTGCCCCTAAAAT
>JACCDU010038634.1_pt1 | contig 12274 bp, 12 predicted proteins | sample 7446081 | NCBI WGS metagenome assembly JACCDU01 (sample SAMN15323447, study PRJNA562643) | freshwater metagenome | isolation source: river surface water | place: USA:Blue River Watershed | collected 2017-08-17 | reverse complement strand
GGCGCACTCGTGACACCGATTCTCGCTTTGCATCCGCATGTCGGGGATCACGTTTTGGCGATGTCCTTCATCGTGGTGATCCTAGGGGGACTCGGCAGCTTATGGGGGGCGGTCGCTGCGGCCTTTATTGTCGGTTTGGTCGAAGCGTATTCAAGTGTTTATCTTGGCGGGACCAAAGGGGCGCTGGCTTTGTTTGTTCTGGTGATGATCATGCTGATCGTGAAACCGTCCGGGCTGTTTGGCCGTGAAGCGAGAGGGGCCTGATCATGAGCAGACCGACAATCAATCAAAAAATTCATTTCGATCGCACTTGCGTGGTGTCGCTGGTGCTAATCGCCGCTGCCTTGTGCGTACCATTTTTCAGCACAAACTTGCTGGCTTACTCTGTCGTCAACCAGATCATGGTGGTGATCCCGGCGGCGCTGCGCGTGTTTTTGATGCTCAGAATGGATCTGCTAAGTTTCGCCGTGCCGGCCTTTATGTGCCTGGGTGGTTATGCCGCCGCATTGTGCGGGATGAATGTCACCACCAACGTGTTTGTGTTGGTGGCGATTAGCTTTTTTGTCCCGATGCTCGCTGCGATCCCGCTAGGCGCCATGATTTTGAAATTGCGTGGTGTGTATTTTGTCCTTGTGACGTATGTGATGACTGAAATCCTGCAACTGATGTTGCTGGAGTTTTCGGGATTCACCGGTGGCACCAACGGTCTGACGGATTTACCTGCCTCGACCATTTTTGGGGTGGGCATTGTTAATAACAGATCCATCCTGATTGTCGCTATCCTGACGGCTTTACTGGCAGCCATCGTGACCATGGCCGCGATTTCAAAGTATCACAAGCAATTTGATGCGATTCGAGAAAACGAACTTCTGGCGCGCAGCCTGGGTCTGGTGGTCTGGCATTACAAAGCGATTGGTTTTGCTCTGGCGGCCGGACTGGCAGGCTTGTCCGGCTATTCGGTTGTCAACATGTTGCTGACGGCGCATCCGTCATCCTTTACTTCGATTAGTGGTGTGAACTACATCGCTTATGCCTATATTGGTGGCCAAGCAGTGATGCTCGGATCCATCATCGGTTCAACCTTGCTGGTATGGGCCACAAACTACTTTAGTATCGGTGGCGAATATTCTCCCGGGATGTTTGGTCTGTTGATCATTATTGTTGTGTTGGTTTCGCGTGGTGGCATTTACGGTTCTATGACTAATCTTTACCGCGCTGTGTTTAACAAGAAAGCTAAGCAAAGCGTGTCCCTGCAACCAACGGGGCAGAGGGGTCAGGCATGAATCCAATGATGAAAGTCAGTGGTCTGACTAAACGTTTTGGCGGAGTGAAGGTTTTTGAAAACCTGAGCTTTGAGCTCAACAAGAATGAAATTCTGGGCGTCATCGGTCCGAACGGTGCCGGTAAGACCACCCTGATTAACGTGTTGTGCGGAGCAAGTCCACCAAATGCAGGCCAGATCTGGTTGGAAGACAAACAAGTCACAGGCAAGCTGTTGCACGAAATGAGCAAGCTGGGCGTGCTCCGGTCCTTTCAGCAGGCCAATACCTTTGGTGCTCAAACCGTCAGAGAAAACTTGCTCTACGCCTTGACCTTTAGCGGACAAGATTTAAATCCGGATCAGACGGCACTGGATTTGCTTGAGCAGTTTGATTTGCTATCCAGATTGGATGAACAAAGCAATAAGCTGCCCTATGGCCTGCAGAAAGTGCTGGGCATGATGATGACTTTTCTGACTCGTCCTCGTGTGCTGTTGCTGGATGAACCCGCGGCCGGTCTGGAGGTGAGTGAACGTCCCCGCATTGATGCTTTTATCGCCGCTGCGCAAAAAGCCTATTCAACCAGTGTGCTAATCGTTGAGCATGATATGGCGCTGATCAGACGTTTGTGCTCAAGGATCATCGTTCTGGATGCAGGACAGTTATTAGCCATCGGTGCGCCTGAAGAGGTCTTGAGCAGAAAAGATGTGCTGGATGCTTATATTGGCGAGACAGAGGACGCATGATGCTGAGTGTGAAGAATCTTGATGTGCGTTATGGCGGTATCCGTGCTTTGCAGGGCGTGTCGATTGAAATTGAGCGGGGCGAAACGGTCCTGCTTTTGGGTGCCAATGGAGCCGGTAAGTCTAGCTTGCTGAAATCCGTGATCGGAACGGTCACACCCGTTTCCGGTCAGATCGACTATGCGGGCAAGTCTGTTGTGTCGTTAAGGGCAGATCAGCGTGCACGGCTGGGCATTGGTTATTCGCCTGAGGGCAGAAGGGTGTTTGCCACCATGTCTGTTTACGATAATGTGTTGTCCGGTGCCCCAGGCATTTCAGAAGCTGCGAGAAAGGACGCCTACAAGCGCTTATCGGGCTTGTTTCCGTTACTGTCTGAGCGTGCGGCTCAACCTGCTGGTCAGTTAAGCGGTGGACAACAGCAGATGGTCGCCTTTGCCCGCGCGATGTGCTCGTCTCCCGAATTACTATTACTGGATGAGCCGTTTCTGGGGTTGGCGCCGATCTGGATCAAACAGATTAGTGATGCGATCCGCGAAATGAAAAAATCAGGTACGACAATTTTAATGAGCGAGCAAATGGCTGTGCCGGCCTTGAAAGTCGCCGACCGAGGCTATGTCCTGCGTGGCGGAGAGATTCGGCATAGCGGCAGTGCGGCCGAAATTCGTGAGCTTGCGCTGGATGAAGAATATCTCTAGAGCACTAGAGAATAAATATGAAGTATTTGGAAAATTGATTTGGAGAAGTAGCAACATGAGCGCAGTAGATCAAAATTCGCAGGACTCGACGGCCTTTATTTCGACAGAAAAACACGATTATCCAGAATTGCGAGATGCCGTTAAACGTATCTGTGCCGATTACCCAAGCGAATACTGGCGCAAACTGGACGATACAAGCTCGTATCCAACCGAGTTTGTCAAAGCCTTGACAGATGCTGGCTTTTTAGGTGCCTTGATCCCTGAAGAGTACGGTGGTTCGGGAATGAACCTGCGAGCCGCAGCAGTGATTCTAGAAGAGATTAACGCGAGCGGATGCGTTGCCAGTCCTGCCCATGCGCAGATGTACATCATGGGCACCTTGCTGCGTCACGGCAGTGAAGCTCAAAAGCAAAAATATTTACCTAAAATCGCTTCAGGCGAACTTCGCCTGCAGGCCTTTGGTGTGACCGAGCCTTCAACAGGATCCGACACCACTAAGTTGAAAACCCGTGCCGAAAGACGTGGCGATGTGTATGTGGTTAATGGTCAAAAGGTCTGGACTTCGCGCGCGCTGTATTCGGATCTGATGTTGCTGCTGGTTCGCACCACTCCGATTGAACAGTGCAAGAAGAAGACGGATGGCTTGTCGACTTTGCTGGTGGACCTGCGTGAAGCAAAAGGCAAAGGTCTGGATATTCGCCCGATCGACGCCATGATCAATCACAACACGACAGAGATCTTTATCGAGAACCTTGAAGTGCCTGTTGAGAACCTGATTGGTGAAGAGGGTAAGGGGTTCAAATACATTCTGGATGGTATGAATGCCGAACGAATTCTGGTTGCGCAAGAATGTATTGGTGATGGCCGTTGGCTGTTGAAAAAAGCGGTCGAATACGCGAACGATCGCGTCGTGTTTGGACGCTCAATCGGTCAAAATCAGGGCATTCAGTTTCCGTTGGCACGCGCTTACATGGAGCTTGAGGCGGCTGAACTGATGTCGCGTAAAGCGGCAGCGATGTTTGAAAAGGGTTTGCCTTGCGGTGAAGAAGCCAACATGGCTAAGCTGATGGCCTCTGAGGCGACCTGGAAGGCTGCTGAAGGTGCCATGCTGGTGCACGGCGGCTTTGGCTTTGCCAAAGAATACGGCATCGAACGCAAGTGGCGCGAAGCCCGTATTTATCAAACTGCACCGATCTCGACCAACATGATCTTGTCGTATATCGGTGAGCATGTGCTGGGGATGGCTCGGTCGTATTGATTTCGATCGTTCCGATATTAAAAAATAGGCGCCTGAAAAAATGAACGACATCCCTCAAGTTGGACCGAAGTCCTAACTTGAGCTACGTTCAAAATCAGGCGCCTTTTTCGTCTCTGACGGGAACAGAATTACTGATTCACCTGAGGCTCAATCCCAGCTTCTTTTAGCAAACGATTCCATGTCTTCACCTCGGATTGCAGCAGCTCAGCAGATCCTTTGAGTGAACGGTTTGCTGCTGTTGGTAGCGACAACCCCATCTTTTCATAACGCTGCACCATATCGGGTTGAGCTAACACTTTGTTAACCGCGGTGTTGAGTTTTTCAAGAACGGGTTGGGGCACACCCTTGGGCACCAGAATCATGTTCCAGATATCAAAATTAACTGGGTATTTTGTTTCGCCTGTCGCTTGCACGTTTGGCAGAATCGCCACACGCTTGTCGCGCATCACACCAATACCGCGTGTTTTGCCCGTGCTGTACGATCCTTCGACCGTGCTGCTGCTTTCAATCGCGTAATCAATCTGACCTGCCATCAGATCGGCAATGGTTTGTGCCGCACCGCGATAATGGACCGGTTGGATCTTGACGCCGATCGCTGCATTTAGGACGACTCCACCTAAAAAGGATCCCGAGCCTACACCCGCCGTACCGAAATTCATCGTTGACTGATTCTTTTTTGCGTATTCGACAAACTCTTCAAAGGTCTTGACCGGCAAGTTACTGCGAATCGAGATCACTTGCGGCGCATCGCCCACCGAGGCAATCGGGGTAAAGTTTTCAAGAATGTTGTAAGGCAAGTTTGTGTACAAAGATGCTTGTGCCGCCAGTGTGCCTACGTTTCCAAACAGCATGGTGTAGCCGTTTGGTGTCGATCGGGCAGCCTTGGTTTGCCCAATCGCACCACCTGCGCCCGGAACGTTAGCCACCACCACAGGTTGATTCAGCTCTTTGGACAAACCGTCTGCAACCGCACGCGCCAGGACATCCGTTGCGCCCCCGCCGGTAAATGGCACGATGATGGTGAGTGGTTGATTCGGAAACTCTTGCGCGCGGCTTGTCTGAGTCAGCAGGCTCAGGCTGAGCGCACTGAGGACAAGTCCAATTTTTTGTATGTGTTTGATGGCCATGTTGAGTCTCCTTGTTTTGCGGATGTCTTGGTGGTGCATGCTGCGGTGTGTTGTTACGCTGCGGCTCGTTGATCGAGCACTTCTTTCGCGATGCGGAATCCTTCTAGCGCAGCCGGCCAGCCGCAATAACAGGCAGAGTGAATCAAAATCTCTTGAAGTTCTGCTTTGGTCCAGCCGTTGTTGAGTGCGCCATTGATGTGAACGGCCAATTCGTGTGTGCGACCTAGACTGATCAAAATACTGATGGTGACCAGACTGCGTGATTTTGGATCCAACCCGGGACGCCCCCAGATCGCACCCCAACCAAGTGCGGTGACCGCTTCTTGAATCGGCTGAAAAAAATCATCCTCTTTGGCTTTTTGCAGGGACCGGTCCACATGCGCGTCACCGAGTGTGGCGCGGCGCATGCGTTCTCCCATGGCGATCGTCTCAGGGGTGACTGGCTGAAAGGGTTTGGCTTCTTTTGTCATAGGTGATCCTTTTAAATGATTAACGCGGCAGATTGACCAAGCCGCCGCCATCGACGGGGAGTTCAACACCCGTAATGAACTGCGCTTCGTCTGACGCTAGAAAGAGGGCGGCATTGGCGACATCCCAGCCCGAACCCATGCGGTTGCGCAAGGGCACTCTGACATTGCGTTCTGCAACAACTTGTTCGCGTGTCTTGCCGAAAACGTTTGCGCGGGTATCCACCGCCATCGGTGTGTCCATCAGGCCCGGCAAAATCGTATTGGCCCGAATGCCGTATTCAGCGTTTTCAATCGCCAGTTGCTTGGTGTAAACAATCAGCGCAGCTTTGGTTGCCTTGTAAGCGACCCAGGGATAGCGTTGATAAGCGGAGATGGACGAAATGTTGATGATCACGCCGGACTGCTGCTCGCGCATGATCGGCAGCACATGTTTGCATGCCATCACGCAGCCGCGCAGATTGACGTTGGTGATCAAGTCGAACGCTTCTTCGGTGATCTCGGTCGGGCTGCCATCTTTACCTGCAACGCTAATGCCGACGTTGTAATGCAGGATGTCGATGCGCCCCCATTTCTGTTTTGCAAACGCGATGGCGGCAGCCAAATCGCTTTCTTTGCAGACATCGGCCTCAAACGGAATGATTTCGGTTGCGCCATAGTCATCGGTCGCAATCTTGCAGGTTTCTTCTGCGGATGCCAGGCTACGGTCTACCGCTAGGATGCGCGCACCTTCTTGTGCAAATCGCAAGACGGTTGCGCGTCCGTTACCGATACTCATGCCGGGACTTTGTCCGGCCCCAATGATCACGGCAATCTTGTCTTTGAGTCTCATGATGCGTTGTCCTTCTTTTTGCTGCGAACCTCAACGCCGGTCCACTTTTCGTAATATTGAATCAGCGAGGTAAAGTCGAGATCGCCTCCGCCTTGTGTCATTGCGAATTCCCAGACTTGTCGGGTATTGCGCGCCACCCACATGGGTACTTCTAATTCTTCAGCCTCGATCAGGCCGAGCGTGATGTCTTTATGCAGTGTGCGTGTTGACGCGCCGTAATCAAACGTGCCCGGCAGGACGGACTTCGGCACTTTGTCTGTGGTCGCGCTATTGCGGCCGGTGCTGGCATTGATCACGTTGACCATCATGTCTGCATCCAGACCCGCCTTGGCACCCAGTACCAGCGCCTCAAAAGCAGAAGCCATGTTGGTGGCTGAAATGATGTTATTGACCAGCTTCATCATCTGCGCCATGCCAGGTTCAGGTCCGATCTCAAAGACATTTTTGCTAATCAATGTCAGTCGCTCGCGAACACTTTCGATACCGGCCGCGTCACCTGCCACCATGATCGCCAGCGTTCCGCTATCCGCACCCTTGGGTCCACCGCTGACGGGGCAGTCTAGTACGCAGATGTGTTTGGCTGCTAACGCCTTGGCGATCTCGATGACTGGTGTGCGGCCGATTGTCGAAGTTTCGATATAGATCTTGATCTTTTTGCCATGGATCACACCATCTTCGGCGCAGGCCACGGCTTTGCTGACCTCGCTATTGGGCAAGCAAGCAAAGACAACCTCTGCGGCATCCGCAACAGACTTGGGGCTCGTGTGGACCACGACGTCCCATTTGGCAAAGGCTGCAGTCTTGGTTGGATCCGGATCATAGACATGGAGCTTGACTCCAGCCAGCGCAAGGCGGCGGGCAATGCCGCCTCCCATGGCGCCCAGGCCGATGAAGCCAGTTTCCGGGTGTTGATGCGACATCTTGTTCTCCGTTAAATATGTTTTTTTGTGTTATTTGCTGTTCATGTCCAAACTTGGAAGCAGTTTGGCCAGCACTTCATAGTCGCTACGAAAGTATGTGTCGAATGCCGCAGGTGTGCTGACTTCCGTGACCATCCCCTGATTTTGCAAGGTGGTCAGAAAAGCGGGGTTGCTCAGAACCCGGCCGACAGCGGCGTTGATTTTTTCAACGACCGGGGCAGGGATGCCTGCTGGTCCAAACAGGCCGTACCAGGAAGCGACCTCAAGTTCGGGATAGCCTTGCTCGGCGATCGTCGGTACATTTGGATAGGAGGGCACGCGTGTTTTGGAGGACACTGCCAACGGGATCGCGCGCTGACTGTCGATAAAGGGCTTGGCGGATGCAATGGATCCGCCCACCAACTCGACATGGCCACCGACCATATCGGTCAGCGCGGGGTTCGATCCTTTGTACGGAACATGCACCATCCCGGCTTGTGCTTCTTTGCTGATCAGCGCAAGCAGCAGATGCGACATACTGCCAAGACCCGAGGTACCAAAGCGCAAGGCGGTTGGATCCTTCTTGGCCGTTGCCAGTACTTGTTTAATGTCTGTGTATTTAGAATCTTTTGCGGCCACAATCACCATGGGTGCGTTGGCAACATAGGCGATGGTGGTAAAGCTTTTCAATGGATCAAAGGTCAAACCTTTGGGATTGAGTAGGGGAGCGATCACGATGTTTTCACGTAACGCCAGAATGATTTCATAGCCATCGGGGGCGCTGCGCGCGATGGCCGACAGGGCAATGATGCCGTTGCCACCTGCGCGGTTCTCAACCACGACATTCCAACCCTCTGCTTTAGTCAGGCTTTCCGCTAGCTGTCGTGCCAGCAGATCCGTACCTCCGCCTGCGGTGAAGGGCACGATCAGGCGAATGGGTTTGTTCGGAAACGCCTGTGCTTGGACGGTGCCAGAAAAGCAAAACGTCATAGAGGACACGATGGCAGTGATTGCCATCCAGAAGCTGCGGGTGATCAAAGTTGTCTCCTGATCGGATGAATATTTATCGTTTTATGAAACGTTTTTTATAGTGTTTATACACAAAAAATACTGTTAAACCTAGCTATTGTTCCAATATCTGGTCTTAAAAGTGAAACGTTTCACTTTTAAGCCTCTAGGTGAGCCCTTCAGGTAAACTTTTACCAACTTTTTTCTTAAAAATAGAAGATTTGATCAATGAAGCGCAATTCTCTTCGGATGGCCGCAGTTGAAACTCCCATCATCCCCGCTATTGCCGCCTTGGTGCGTGACAATCCCGGGACGATTTCACTGGGGCAGGGCGTGGTTAATTATGGCCCTCCAGCCCACGCCATTGCGGCTCTTCCGGGCTTAATGGGTGATATTCAACTCAACAAGTATCAAGCTGTTCTGGGTTACCCCGCCCTGGTGGATGCGCTTAAGCAAAAACTCGCTGATGAAAACAAGATCCATACCGGCACTGAGTCGATGGTGATGGTGACGGCGGGTAGCAACATGGCCTTCTTGAATTGTGTGTTGGCGATTGCCGATCCCGGCGATGAGTTCATCCTGCCGATGCCGTATTACTTCAACCAGGAAATGGCCGTGCGCATGTGTGGTTGCGTACCGGTTCCGGTCCCAGTCAACGCGGATTGGTCCTTGAATGTCGAGGCGCTCGCCGCTGCGATTACGCCACGTACCCGTGCCATTGTGACGGTGTCTCCTAACAATCCGACAGGTGCGGTGTATTCACAAGAATCGTTGACCGCAGTCAATCGCTTGTGCGCAGACAAAGGCATCTATCACTTTAGCGATGAAGCCTACGAGTATTTCACTTACGACGGGGTCAAGCATTTCTCTCCCGCCTCGTTGCCTGGTGCGGCTAAACATACATTTTCGTTTTACTCCATGTCCAAAAACTACGGCATGGCGAGTTGGCGTTTGGGTTATGTGGTGTTTCCGGCAGACTTATTCGACGCTATGAACAAGGTGCAAGATACCAATCTGATCTGCGCACCCGTGCCTTCGCAATTGTTGGCCGTCGAGGTTCTGAAAGCCGGTCGTGCCTGGGTGCAACCCAAGGTGGATGCGCTTGCCGCTGTCCGTCAAAACGTCTATCAGGCGCTCGACACCCTGGGTGACCTGGTTCAGTATCCTAAAACCGAAGGCGCTTTTTATGTCTTGATGAAGCTGCCCGGTTTGTCGACCGAGCAGGATACCTTGGCGTTTAATCGTGCGATGGCTGAGAAGCACAAAGTCGTCTCTATCCCTGGTTTTGCGTTTGGTCTGACCGACACGCAGCAGGCGAATTATCAGCGCCTGTCCTATGGCGCACTTGAGGCGGCCAGCGTCACCGAAGGCGTGCACCGTTACGTCAAGGCAGTCAAGGACTGGTACAAAAATGAATCTTAATCATCCCAGGCTTTCTGGGATGCTGTCGTAAGAGAAAAAAATAAGGGGAGCAAGATCATGACAAGCAAAATTGGTTTTATTGGTCTGGGTGTGATGGGTGAACCCATTTGTCGCAATCTGGCGCAGAAGTCCGGTGGCAGCGTGACAGCCTTTGACCTGGCTGCCGAACCCATGCAGCGTTTGGCAAATTTCGGTGTGAAATCAGCCTCCAGCATTGCAGAGGTCATGCAGTGCGCTGACGTCATTTTTATGTCCTTGCCTTCTGGCGAGGTGGTCCATCAGCTTTGTCACGCTGTGGATGGCCTGCTGGCTAACGCACGGCATGGACAGATCATTGTTGACCTCAGCACCTCTCCGGTTGATACCACACGCTTGTTGGCGCAAGAGTTTGAAACAAAGGGTGTGACCTTTGTTGATTCTCCCGTTGCCCGTACAAGGGCCGCGGCAGAGTCGGGGACGCTTGCGATTATGGTCGGCGCAACGCCAGAAACCCTTGAGCGTCTGCGCCCCTTGCTCAGTACGTTTGCCTCGGACATCGCCTTGTGTGGACCAGTCGGCTGTGGTCAGGTGGTGAAGATTCTGAACAACATGGTTCTTTTTGAAACTGTTGTTGCCATGAGCGAAGCAAAAGCGATTGCCGAAAGATCCGGCGTCAATGTGGACGTGCTTTTTAATACGTTGATGACCGGTTCGGCTGATAGTTTTGCGCTTCGCAATCACGGCATGAAAGCGATTGTGCCAGGGGACTTTCCTGAACGTGCTTTCTCAGTCAAGTATGCAAGAAAAGATCTGACGTATGCACTCAAACTGGCTGCTGAGACCAAGGTCGATGCGCGTAGCGCTCAGGTGGTGGATCAGTGGTTTGCCCAAGCCATCGATCAAGGCTTGGGTGAGCAATACCACCCTGTGATTAGTCGTTTGATTGGCTCTTGAACTCGTCAGGCTTGGGGAGGCGCCGTCTCGATAAAGGCAGGGCGCGTCGAAAGCTTTTTATACAGACGATCCAGATTTGGATGGGCAGTGCGCCAGTCAATCTGGCTAAAGCGCAGATCCAGATAGCCTAGGGCGCAACCAACCGCAATGTCCGCCAGGCTGTAGTTGACGCCCATGCAGTAGGCGTGATCACCTAGATGCGATTCCATAAAGGCCAGTGCGGCATGGATTTTGCCGTACTGGCGGTCCAGCCAGTCTGGACTTTGCTGAGCCTCGGGACGCTTGGTCTCAAGAAAAATTGCAATACAGGCGTCCAAGGTGCCGTCGGCTAAGGATTCCCAAGATTTGACGGTTGCGCGTTCGCGGCCACCTTGTGGAATCAGGCGGCCAACGGGTGACAGCGTGTCAAGGTATTCAACGATGACTCTTGAGTCAAACAGTGCCGAGCCGTCTTCATTGATCAGGCAGGGGACTTTACCCAGTGGGTTAAAGGACTGAATCTTGGTGTCGGGCGACCAGACATTTTCGAGCTCCATCTGATAGTCGAGTTTTTTCTCGGACATCACAATGCGCACTTTGCGAACGTAGGGACTGGTCAGTGACGAAATAAGTTTCATAGTTGGTCAAGCATCAAAAGCAGAGACAGGCGCAAGCAATCGGTCGTCGTCTCAAAAGATAAATTCAGATTGTTGAACAGCTTATCAAATGACGGGGCAATTTGGGATTAAACCGGGGTGATAAAATGCTCCAAGATCAATTTGTCGCTATTTGTCGTTTTTTTAACAACTTTCCCATGCAAACAAATCCCTCTCTTAGTGCGTTGAACGCCGTTTCACCTCTTGACGGTCGTTATGCCTCGCGGTGCGATAGCCTGCGCCCCTTGCTTTCCGAAGCTGGTTTCATGGCCCACCGGGTCGAGGTTGAAATTGCATGGCTGATTGGTCTGTCCGATGCAGGATTGCCTGAGTTTCCTCCTTTTTCAGCTGAAGCACGCAAGATCCTGAACGGTCTTGTCGCCAACTTTACCGAAGCCGATGCCGAGGCGATCAAGGTTCATGAGCGTAAAACCAATCATGACGTCAAAGCTGTGGAATATTGGCTCAAGGACAAGGCCGCCGGCCATCCTGAGCTTGAGCGTGCTAGTGAGTTTATTCACTTTGCCTGCACCTCAGAAGACATCAACAACACTTCGCACGCATTGATGCTGACGCGTACACGCGATCAGGTTGTGTTGCCTCAGTTAAAAAAGACCTTGGAAGCTCTTCAGGCGATTGCCCATGGACAAGCCGGTCAGCCGATGTTGGCTCGCACCCATGGTCAGCCCGCGACACCGACGACACTTGGTAAAGAGTTTGCCAACGTTGCCGCGCGTGTGCGTGATGCGATTGCTCATATCGCCGCAGTTCAGCCTTTGGCAAAAATGAACGGTGCGACTGGTAATTACAACGCGCATCTGGCGGCTTATCCCGAGATCAACTGGCCGGCTTTCAGCGCCCAGGTGCTCGGTCAGCTGGGTCTGAAGCAAAATCCGCACACAATTCAGATCGAACCGCATGACTGGATGGCGCAATTGTTTGACGCGATTGCACGTGCCAATACGATTTTGATCGACTTGAATCGCGATGTCTGGG
>JACCDU010339356.1_pt1 | contig 12277 bp, 10 predicted proteins | sample 7446081 | NCBI WGS metagenome assembly JACCDU01 (sample SAMN15323447, study PRJNA562643) | freshwater metagenome | isolation source: river surface water | place: USA:Blue River Watershed | collected 2017-08-17 | reverse complement strand
GATTCGTCACTACACGCGCGAGGCGGGCGTGCGTAATGCGGAGCGAGAGATCGCCACCGTGATGCGCAAGTTGGCACGTGCCGTTGCTGAGAAGAAGGGGCGCAAGCCAGAGGTTGACGCAAAGCGTCTCGCCACCTGGCTCGGACCAGAGCGACACGAGTACGGCGAGATGGACAACGACGACCAAGTCGGTTCAGCCACAGGCCTTGTGGTCACGCCGGTTGGCGGTGACGTTGTCACCGTCGAGGTTGGTGTCATGGAGGGGCGTGAGGAGTTGATCCTCACCGGCCAGCTCGGCGATGTGATGAAGGAGTCGGCGCGCGCCGCACTGACTTGGATCAAGGCGCACGGAGCGGAGCTTGGCATTGCGCCAGAGCGATTTGAGAAGTCTGGTCTGCACATTCACGTGCCAGCGGGCGCAATTCCGAAGGATGGCCCTTCGGCGGGCGTGACGATGGCAACGGCGATTGTGTCGGCGCTCACCGGCATCCCAGTTCGTAAAGAGGTGGCAATGACTGGTGAGATCACGCTCCGCGGCCGCGTGCTACCGATCGGTGGCCTCAAGAGCAAAGCGCTGGCGGCACACGCCTCTGGGGCACGCGTGGTGCTGATTCCGAAGAAGAACGAGAAGGACCTGCCGGAGATCCCTGAGGAGATCCGCAAGTCGCTGAAGATCATTCCGGTGGAGACGATCGGCCAGGTGCTCGAGCATGCCCTGCGCCGCAAGCCGAAGCCACTCCCAGCGAACCACGGCACGCCGCGACCGCCGCGGATCCCTGTGCGCTCGCCTGGGGCATCGGGCCGGCCGAGCTGATCTGACGCGTTGATCAACCGCCTCGCAGACCGTATTGAGGAGGCGCTCCGTCGCGATGCGACGGGGCGTCTCCCCGCACTCCCCCTTCCGCTTCCTGAGGCGCTCACCCCGCTCCGCCTACCAGGCCTCGAGCCTGTCGACCTTAATCCGCCTGCCAGCAGCAATCCGCGCATTGCGGTGGTGACCGCCCTTCTTGTGCCACCTGTGGCTCTGGGGAGTTGCAGCCCAACCGGTGGTGGCGACAGCGTTGATCCGCATCCGTACGACTGCCAGGTGTTGCTGATTAAGCGTGCAGAGCACGGTCGCCACGGCGGACAGATCGCTCTTCCGGGCGGCGAACTCGAGGGGAGCGAAACGCCGCAAGAGACAGCGATTCGCGAGCTTCATGAAGAGCTTGGGTTTCATGCCGCCGATCCAGAACACGACATTCGCTTTGTGGGCTCTCTCGATCCCGCCTACGTGCCAGCGAGTAACTTCTTGGTGCAGGTGCTCGTCGCCGTTGCGCCACAAACTCCACAGATCACACCAGACCCGCGCGAGGTTGCCGAGACACTGGGTGCTGAGCTGGGGCTCTTTGATCCCCGACATGAGGTGCACGTCGTTGATGCGACCGATGAGGGTCAAATTCTGCGGTATGGCGTTATCCCAGTGCCTGGTGAGCGACGAGTGTGGGGACTAACGGCGCGCCTGCTCTGCGAGCTTGCTTCGCGCCTCGCGAAGGCGTAACGCGCTAGGCGCTGCGGCGACGCGGCCCTGGTGGCGCGGGAATCGGTGCGTTGAATCCACTCGGTAGCGCACCCTGCTCTGCAAGCCGACGAATCACGAAGCCGTAGTACTCGTCGACCGATGCGCCGACGCGATCCCACGTGAAGAGCTCAGAGCGTTCGATGCCAGCGGCACTAAGTCGCGCCTTCAGTTCTGGATCATGGATAACGCGACCGATTGCATCAGCGAGTGCGTCAGAGTCTGCCGGTGGAACCAAGATGCCATCACGTTCGCGTCGCACGACGGCGCGGTAGCCATGGATGTCGGAGCAGATTACTGGCGCGCCTGCAGACATTGCTTCGAGCAGCACGATGCCGAATGACTCTCTTCCGGTTGCTGGAGAGACAAACACATCTGCGGTCTTGAAGAGCTGCCGCTTCTCGGCATCGCTAACGCGCCCAAGGAATTCAACATCGTTCAGTTGCCGAGTTAGTACATAGCGGCGCGCTTCGCGCTCACCCGGACCACTGCCAACAATCAGGAGGCGAACCTGCTCCCCGTTCACCTGCATCTTGCGAATCGCGCGCAAGAGATGAATCAGGCCCTTGCGAGGTTCCATGCGGCCGACAAAGAGGACGTTTGGAACGCCGTCACGATAGCGAGCAATCGGTACCGCGCTGCGATAGAGACTCGGCTCAACACCGTTTGGCACAATCTTGTACTCGCTTGGAAAGTAACGGCTGATGAAGTGACGCGCAGCTGGGCTCACGGCGATTCGCCCGTGCAGTCGATTTGCGTAGTCACTCATGACGCGTCGTCCAAACTCATAGCTGAGCGAGAGCCCACCGAATGCGTGGAAAGTGCCAATGTTCACAGATTTGGAAAGCGTCAGCACCACAAGGCTAAGGAACGGTACGAACGGCTCATGGAAGTGCAGCACATCAAACTGTTCGCGTTCGAGTAACTCGCGCACCTGGCGCAGATAGGTTGGGCTCAACGTGATCGTGCCCATGGAGCCGTTGAAGGGAACGCTGAATCCTTTGCCGATGCGAATTACATCGCCCTCGGATGCCTTTTGTAATCCGTGGCTGCTGGTGATGATGCGCACATCGTGGCCACGCGAACGGAGCACGCGGTAGAGACTGCCGACGTGATCGTTGACACCGCCCGGCATTGGGTAGACGTACGGGGTGACGAGGCCGATCTTCACTTCTGCTTCACCGGTCGCTTGTGGCTGTGTGGATAGCCGAGGTCACGCCCATGTCGCTCGCCGCCGAGCGTCCAGATCGGTCGCGTGACGCCACGCAGGTCCTGCCCAAGCCCAATGAGGTTGCGCAGCATCTGCCGGGCGAAGATCGCGGGGCTCTCCAGCATGGTGTGGTCTTGACCCTCTCCTGGCTTCACTGTGCCCGCGAGGATCGCTCGACGCAGCGCTGCAGCCGTACGGCCTGGGAAGGTCGTGTAGACGCGCCCGATCGCCTCAAGCACGTGGGCATCGGAGGAGCCGACCCCAGGGAGGCCAAGCTCCTTCGCCAGCCGCTGGACCCGCGCCCGCGGGAAGGTGCCGAAGATCGTGGGGTTGAAGGTCTCCAAGGCATCGGGGCGGCAGGCAGGGTCACGATCGTTCGCTACGGCCCGCAGGGCCCCCGCCTGGGCGCAGAGAGGGTGCGGGAAGAGTGGGTGAGCTGGGATTGCAATCCCGCCCTGCTCATGGATCTCCGCAATGGTGCGGCGCAGCGACCTAAGGGGTCGAACGCGCTCCTCGAGGAAGAGCCCGAGCACATGCCCTTGCAACGTCGAGATCTCTTCGCCAACGATGACCTGCACGCGCAGCTTGTTCTTGATTGCCATTGTCTGTGCCGCCTTCGCTGCGTCAATGCGGTCGTGATCGGTGATGGCGATCACATCAAGTCGCAACTCCTCGGCCCGCGCAAGTACCTGCGCAACGCCGGCGGTACCGTCGGAGGCCATCGTGTGGATGTGCAGATCGGCTCTCCCCTGCAGGCCAGTCATCCGTTGCTTTGTTGGGCTCATGACTGAAGATCGTCCCAGATTGGGTAGAAGAGCGTCCACCACTGCTCAGGGGCCTTGCCGATGAGCTCTTCAAATGCCGCGGCAACGCCAACGAGCGCGCCGCGTGTTCGCTCCATGCGATCTCCCGTTGCTGGTACCTCTACTTGGCGAATGTAGCCCGTATACAACCCTTGATCCTCACGAATGACCGCCGCAACGAAGAGCCGCGCACCGCTCTCTACGGCGAGCAGACCTGCGCCAATCGGTAGTCGAGCCGGTGCACCAAAGAGTGCAACAGGCACTCCGCGCCCAGTGATGTTTCGATCACCAACCAAGCCAACGATGCCCCCAGCGGCGAGCTCTGCAGACATCACCGCAGCAGCGCCCTGTGCGCGAATGATACGAAGCCCAAGGCCTTCGCCGCGCACGCGCAGCATCCAGCGTTGCAGCACTGGGTTGCCGAGCTCCTCCATTGGCGCAACTGGCTTCATGCCGCTGCGATCAGCGAGGATGCTGCCAGGGAGTTCAATGGCGCCGAAATGTGCGGCGAGAAAGATTGCGCCGCCACTATCGCGCGTAAATGCAGCGCGCACCGACTCTTCGCTCTCTAGGCGGACACGTGTAGCGATGATCTTCCGCGCGTGTCGTGGCGCTCGTGCCGTTTCAATGTAGAAGCGAACATGGTGCTCAAAGAGCAGCGCGACACCGCGATCAAGTGCGCTGCTCGTTGGCGCGACGCCATCACGGTAGGTGTAGACACGAGCAAGATTCTTTCGTGCAAGGGCTGCACGCGACCGCATGAAGCGCGGGCCAATTCTCCCCCATGCTCGTGCGATTCCAATAAGAAGTGCCTCCGGAAGACGGGAGACGAACGAGAGCGCGCCAATGATGAGGTAGCCGATCAACGCACTCATGGTGTGCTCTCGCCTCCACGGCGGGTTGTCTCTTTGGACATGCGTGCTGCACTCTCTGCAAGCTCTTGCTGTTGTGCTGCGTTTGGCCACATCGGCTTGAAGCAATTCCACTGCAGTGGTTCAGTGCGGATTAACTTCTCCATCGCAGTTGCTGTCTCTTGTGTGGCGCGCAGCTGTGCGGCTGGCGATCCGTTACCCGCACTGATTGGTGCGCCAAAGAGAATGCGGAATTTTCCAGGAGCTTCGCGGCGAACAAAGAACGGCACAATCGGTGCGTTGCCACGAGCGCTTAGTACCGCTGGGCCACTCGGAAGTGTGGTCCAGCGGCCGAAGAGTTTGCAGGGAATGCCGTCGGGTTTGTATCCCCAGTCGCTAAGTAGCACGATGAATCCACCGCGCTTAAGTGCACTGAACACCTCACGAATCGCCTTCCAGTCGATCACTTTGATTCCCCATGCTGCGCGAAGGCGGCGAAGGAGCTCGTACATTTCTGGGAAGGCGCTGTCGTCGGCGACGACGTTCACGTCGTAGTTGCGCTCGCCAAGTGACGCAGCGCCGAGCTCGTTGTTACCCGCGTGAAAACCTACGAAGATCGCGGCCTGTTCCCGTGCGCGGAAATCGTCCATGAATGCGGCCTCGCTCAGGTCAACATCAGCGGCGATCTCTTTGAGCGAACGGCTTGGTAGGCGCAGCAGTTCTGCTGCGAAGCGACCGTAGGTGCGGTAGTTCGCAAGAGAGCGAGCGCGCACGAGTTTCTCGCTCCCTGGGAGTGGTCGACCGTCGGCGTCGGCGACCCCGAGGACGACCGCGGCGTTGCCGTCGGCGATACGCCGCTTGGCCGGCCAGAGGAGGTAGGCGAGTGGCGCAAGGGTCGAGAAGAGCGCCTCAACCGGGCGTGGGGGGAGGATGCCAATGACCCACATGAGGAGGCGGTAGCCGGCGTAGACGGTGCGTTCCCAGGCGCGCCGGGCGAGGTAGCCAGGGGTGCGCTTTGGCGCCTGGCGGCGGAGCGGCGAGGGGGTGGCTGCCCCCTGGGGCGGCTGTGGTTCGCTCATTTGTGGAGTGTAGGGGAGAGCCGCCGCCCCCTTGCGGGTGCGACGGCTCTCTCCAGTGTGAAGGCGGGACTGGCCGAAGCCAGCCTCGCAGCGGAACGCTTAGGCGCGAACGGAGTTCAGCGACTCGGAGGTGGGGTACCCCTCCTTGGTCACCTGGGTTCCGTCGAGGACGCGGTTGTCCTCGCCGCGGATGAAGGCCTCCACTGCGGCGTGGGCGACATCGTCGCGCAGCTGCATTGGTGGACTCTTCATGAAGTACGACGAAGGCGCAACGAGCGTCCCCGCCAACTTGCGATCAAGGCCGATCTTCGCGCAGCGGATAGCGTCCGTGATGACGCCGGCGCTGTTTGGCGAATCCCACACCTCGAGCTTCAGCTCAGCCGTAAGCGGCACGCCGCCGAAGGTTGTTCCTTCGAGGCGAATGTTTGCCCACTTGCGATCAAGGAGCCACGGCACGAAGTCCGAAGGACCAACGTGCACCTGCTCATCGCCAAGCTGCTCGTCGAGGATCGAGGTGACCGCGTTGGTCTTGCTGATCTTCTTGCTCTCAAGTCGATCGCGCTCCAACATGTTCTGGAAGTCGGTGTTGCCACCGAAGTTCAGCTGATAGGTGCGGTCGAGCTGCACGCCACGATCGGCGAAGAGTCGGGCAAGAACGCGGTGCGCAATCGTTGCGCCAACCTGGCTCTTGATGTCGTCTCCAACGATTGGGAGTCCTGCGGCGGCAAACTTCTTCTGCCACTCTGGCTCACGACCAATGAAGACTGGGATCGCGTTAACAAACGCGCATCCCGCCTTGATCGCCTGCTCAGCGTAGTAGCGAATTCCCTCTTCGCTGCCGACCGGAAGGTAGGCAACAAGCACATCAACCTTGCGCTCCTTGAGCACAGCGGCAACGTCCACTGGCTTCTCTGGTGATTCAATCACCACGTCCTTGAGGTACTTGCCGATGCCGTCGAGCGTTGGTCCACGCTGAACGATCACGCCGGTGGTTGGGATCTCCTGGAAGGTCCAGGTGTTGTTTGGCTCTGCGCCAAGTGCAACGGAGAGATCCTTGCCAACCTTGGTCACGTTGACGTCAAACGCCGCAACGTAATCAAGATCGCGTACGTGATAGCCACCGAGGTCAACGTGCATCAGTCCTGGGACCTTTGCATCGTTCGCCACGTCGGCGTAGAAGTAGCGGCCCTGCACCAAGCTGCTGGCGCAGTTGCCGACGCCCGCGATTGCAACGCGGATCGGATTCGTTGACTTGATCGGCGTTGTCGGCGCCGGTCGAGCGTTCCACTGGGCGCGAGGCCCGTTCATCTCTACCATTTCCCTGTTACCCCTTTCTCTGTCGCTAACGCGACCTTTCCGCTTTGCGAGCCCACACCTGTGGGTCCGCCTTCACTAACCGCCCGTTTCACGCCAGGCGGCGAGTATCAAATTGGCGCGCTATGCGCGACGCCCGGTGGTTGCCAACGCGGCGCGAATAAACAAGATTCGCTGCAGCACGGTGACGGCTGAGAGTGCGACGATGATGATCAGCGCGTAGAGCAGGTAGTTCGTCTCACCAGTGAGGCCGGCGACGAGTAGGCCGAGGATAAGAATCACTGCGCGCTCGGCGCGCTGTGCAATGCCACCGTGCGCGGAGACGCCAAGCCCTTCGCCACGCGCGCGCACATAGCTCACGAGTGAGCCGACGCCGAGGGCAAGCACCGCTGCAGTTGCAATTGAGGTGTTGCCGATCACTGCGGCGCTGTACACGATGCCGGCATAGATGGCAGCCTCTGCTGCGCGATCAAGCGATGAGTCAAAGAAGGCACCGAACGCGGTCACGCGATTCGTTGCACGAGCGAGTGTGCCGTCAAGGCCATCAAAGAGCGTGCCGGCGATAAGGATGCTCGCCGCGATCGCCCAGTTGCCAATCACGACCTGCGCCGTCGCCACCAACACGATGCCGAAGCCAACAAGGGTAAGTGCGTCGGGCGAGAAGCCGATACGCCCAAGGAGCAACGCGATCGGCTCGCCGATGCGCTTGATCTTGGTGCGCTCGTTGGTGGTAAGCAGGCTCCCCTGCGTGGCGCGCTTGCCGCTGGTGCGCTTGGTGATCTTGCGCTTTGCCACGGCTAGGCCTCCTCGCCGCGAACGGCGTCGACAAGTGGTGTGGCATGTGGGAGCGCCTCTGTTGGGGCGATCCAGGCGGCGGGGTCGGCGATGCCGAGGGCGGAGAGCATCAGCGCATGACCCTCGGCGATGGTGGCCGTGCGCAGCGTGCAGATTGACTCACGGCCAGAGCGCTCGGTGGTGACGAGGCCGGCGGCGCGCAGGCGGCGCAGGTGCCACGAGACGAGCGGCTGCGAGAGGCCAGTGAACTCAATGAGCTCGGAGACCGTGGCGGGGCCGGCGGCAAGGCGACGTACGACCTCAAGGCGGTTGGTATCGCCGAGGGCACGGTGCACGCGGCGCGCCGCCTCGATGACGTCACGCTCCCCCGCAAGGCGGGAGACGGCGGCGCCCGTGGCGGCGGGGAGTGCGGAGACGTGCTGTGCGCTCATAGAAGCAGAAGTTTATATGAATTCCCGCTGATGCGACAGGGGGCGGGGGTTAGTTTGTTACATCCCCGCCGTGGGCGTGGCGGCTACTTGGCGAGAGCTTGAATGACCGCCTCGATGATCGGGGTCGGGGCGAGGCCGAGCGCTACGGTGCCGATGGCGGCGATCAGCAGGCCGGCGCGCAGCATTGGGCCCTCGGCCACCTGAACCGCTGGCTCTGCCGGGTCGCGCATGAAGAGGTAGACGATGACGCGCAGGTAATAGAAGGCGGCGATGGCAGCGTTGAGCACCGCGATCACGGCGAGGATCGTGGCTGGCCCACCCGCCTGCACCGCAGCCAAGATCACGTAGGTCTTGGCGAAGAATCCCGCCGTCGGTGGAATGCCGGTGAGGCTCAACAGGAAGATCGTCGCGAGGATCGCCATGCGCGGATGCTTGCGACCGAGTCCGGCGAGATCAGAGAGCTGCGTCGTGGCGCCAGGTCGACCCTGCAGCGCAGTCAAGAATGCAAACGCACCGAGGTTCATGAACGCGTATGCCGCGGCGTAGAAGAGAATGCCGGCGATTCCCGCCGCCTCTCCAGCGCCCGCCGCCACGATGCCAACCATCAGGTATCCAGTGTGCGCAATCGATGAATAGGCGAGCATGCGCTTCACGTTGCTCTGCGTGAGAGCCACCAGGTTGCCGAGCGTCATGGTTGCCGCCGCCAACACCACCATGACTGGAATCCAAAGCGTCGCGAGTGGCGCGAGCGCGATCACAAAGAGCTTGATGAGAAGAACAAAGGCGCCGACCTTCGGACCGACTGAGAGATACCCCGTGATTGGCGTTGGGGAGCCTTGGTAGGCGTCGGGGGTCCAGTAGTGGAACGGAACCGCCGCAATCTTGAAGGCCGATCCTGTAGTGATTAGCGCGAGTGCAACAGCGAGTCCTGCGTTCGCCTCTCCAGATGCGAGCGCTGTTGCGATACCACTGAGTGACGCGGTACCTGCAACGCCCCACAGCACCACGATGCCGAAGAGCAGGATGGCGCTCGAGAAGCTACCGAGCAGGAAGTACTTCACAGCACCCTCGGTGCTCAGAGGGTCGCGCTTTGCATATCCAGCGAGGACATACCCAGGGATGACCATCAGCTCGAGGCCAATGAAGAGTGTGATGAGATCGGTTGCGGCGCCAAGCAGAATTGCACCAGCGAGGGCGAAGAGGAGCGTCGCAGCAAGTTCAGCCGTTGGATATTTACGCGCAGCAAGGTATGCCGGCGCAATCAGGAGCGTGATGGCCACAATCGAGATTCCGAGCAGGCCGACAAAGGCAACGAACGGTCCTGCCACGTAACTACCGCCAAGCGCACTCGCGGTGCTGCCGCCCTGATTAATGAGCAGTGCTGCGGTAGCACCGAGTGCGGCAAGCGCAACGGCAACCGGCGCGTGATTGCGATTTGGCGTAATCATGTCGCTCGCAAGAACGGCGATCGCACCAAGGACAACGGTGATTAGTGGCGCTAGGGTGAGCAGATCGTTGTTCATTGTCCGACCACACTAATTGCCGACATCAGGAAGATTTCAACGCTCTTTGCAAACGAGCTGGTGAGAAGCGTTGGCATCACACCAAAGATCACAACTAGTGCCGCGAGAGGCGCGAGCGTCAAGATCTCAGTTGGTGTGACATCGGTCAGCTTTGATCCGAGCCCCTTCAAGAACGGAGAGAGCGGTCCGGTGAAGACGCGCTGGTACATGTAGAGCAGGTAGACGGCGGCAAAGATCATCACGAACGTTGATGCGCCTGCGACCATTGGGTTGGCGATGAAGGCTCCGAGCAGCACCAGGAATTCACCAGCGAAGCCCGAGAGGCCAGGAAGGCCAACGGATGCGAAGAGGAAGAAGCCGAAGAGCGCGGCGTAGACAGGAGTGCGCACCGCCCAGCCGCCCATCTTGGCAATCTCGCGATCGTGGGTGCGTTCGTAGCCGATGCCAACGAGCAAGAAGAGTCCGCTCGTGATGAGGCCGTGGTTGAGCATCTGCAAGATTGCGCCGTCGACCCCCTGCTGATTGAAGGTGAAGATGCCGAGCGTCACGAAGCCCATGTGGCTGACAGAGCTATACGCGATGAGTTTCTTGAGGTCGGTCTGCACAATCGCCACAAGTGCGCCGTAGATGATGGCGATTACCGAGAGAACAATCATGAGCGGCGCGAAGAGCTGCGCGCCGTCTGGGAAGAGCGGGATCGCGAATCGAATGAAACCGTAGCCACCGAGCTTCAAGAGCACGCCAGCGAGGATGACCGAGCCTGCGGTTGGGGCCTGCACGTGCGCATCGGGGAGCCACGTATGGAACGGGAACATTGGCACCTTGATGGCGAAGGCGAGCGCGAAGGCGGCAAACCCGAGGATCTGCAGCGTTGGATCGACGATCGTGCCCCGCAGCGCCAGCAGGTCAAACGCCCCCGTCCACGAGCCGGTTGCGGCCTGGTGGCTAAAGGCCGTCGCCAGGATCGCCACGAGCATGAGGAGCGATCCGACGAGCGTGTAGAGGACGAACTTGATTGTGGCGTAGATGCGGTCAGCCCCACCCCAGATGCCGATGATCAGATACATCGGAACGAGCACGATCTCCCAGAAGATGTAGAAGAGGAAGAGGTCAAGCGCCAAGAAGACGCCGAGCATGCCGGTCTCGAGGATGAGGAAGCTAATGAAATACTCCTTCACGCGAGTCTGAATTGGGCCAAAGCTCGCGAGGATGCAGATCCAGCTGAGCAGCGTCGTCAAGACAACAAGTGCGCCAGAGAGCCCGTCAACGCCAAGGTGGTACGTGATGCCGAACGATGGAATCCACGAGAGCTGTTCGCTGAAGGCAAATTCACCGCCCTGGCTGCGGATGCCGACCAGCATGCCGAGGCTGAGTGCGAAGGTGATCAGTGACACCCCGAGTGCAGCAAAACGAATCAAACTCGGCCGCGACGATGGGAGTGCTGCGATGCCGAGTGCGCCAAGAAGCGGCAGGAAGATGATCAGCGACAGGATCGGCATGTCGCTCATCCTGCAATCACCAGGTAGGCGGCAGCGATGGCCACCAGGCCGAATGCAATGCCGAGCGCATAGTTCTGCACACGCCCGGTTTGAATTTGTCGCAAGCCGCGACCGCCGCTCGAGGTGAGCGAGGCAACACCGTTCACGGTCCCGTCAACAACGCGGCGATCAAACCACCAGAGCGCGTTTGAGAGCTTTCGGCCAAATCGCACGAAGACGAGATCGTTGAGATCGTCGAAGTACCAGCGGTTGCGGCTTCCGTCGTAGAGCGGCTGCAGGCGCTTGGTGACGCGACCAAGGAGCTCGTTGTTGTCGCTGCGGAAGAGGCGCACGCCAACCGCTGTGCCGATCGCGGCAACGGTGACGCTCCCGAGCATAAGGAGTCCGCCAATGCCAAACAGTTCCCACGGTTTATGCACGGTGCCGAGCATCTCATCCGCTGGATGGAAGATCGGCTCAAGCGCATGAACGATGACGCCGTCTGCGACTGGGAAGCCGAGTGCTGCACCGATAGCAATCGATGGCACGGCGAGAATGATCAGCGGCACCGTCATCGTCCAGGGCGATTCGTGTACATGTGATTCGTCATGCACGCGGCTCTTCCCCCAGAAGGTGAGACCCATGAGACGGAACATGTAGAAGGCGGTCATGGCGGCAACGATCATGCCCACGAGCCACACCCACGCGTATCCAAACTTGAATGCTTCGGTGAGAATTTCGTCTTTCGACCAGAACCCGGCGAGTGGCGGTAGGCCAGCAATCGCAACGGTTCCAACCAACATCGTTGCGTACGTAATAGGAATCTTGCGCCAGAGCCCACCCATCTTCGTCATATCTTGCTCGCCGTTCACCGCGTGAATCACCGAGCCTGAGCCGAGGAAGAGGAGCCCTTTGAAGAATCCGTGCGTGATCAGATGGAAGATCGCTGGCACCCATGCGCCGACACCAAGTGCCGCAAACATGTAACCGAGCTGCGAGAGGGTTGAGAAGGCAAGCACGCGCTTGATGTCGGTCTGCGTGAGCGCAATTGAGGCGGCGAAGATCGCGGTGAAGATGCCGATCGCGGCAACGATGATCATCGCCTCAGGGCTTGCAGCGAAGAGTGGGCTCATTCGCGCCACGAGATAAACGCCCGCGTTGACCATGGTTGCTGCGTGAATGAGGGCGCTGACGGGGGTTGGCCCCTCCATGGCGTCGGGGAGCCAGACGTGGAG
>JACCDU011352749.1_pt1 | contig 12278 bp, 12 predicted proteins | sample 7446081 | NCBI WGS metagenome assembly JACCDU01 (sample SAMN15323447, study PRJNA562643) | freshwater metagenome | isolation source: river surface water | place: USA:Blue River Watershed | collected 2017-08-17 | reverse complement strand
GAAACTTTATCGCAACATAGGTCAGAGCAACGCTAATGATGCCCACCACTAAAAGCGCAATCAGTGCTTTGTTCAAAATTATTCCTTATTCTCTTCGTAAAATGAAAGAGCAGATAAGCATGGTGATGACAATAATGCAAAGTGCCGACTGCAATAAAGCGTTCAAATCTACTTTATCAAAAAAGCTCGCCACGATAGACAGAATACTTGCTGTTGAAAGATTTTCTAAAACTGTTGCTAAGGCATCTCTTTGTTTTTGATTAAATCGAAAGTTCATTACACCCAAATAGTTCTAGCTCATGTTTTCATCAATGCTTTAAATGGTACAGAAATTCTGATGAATTGAATGTAACGATTGGCAACTCAAATCATCTAGACGAAAAAAATGCGCCCTTTCGGGCGCATCCTCTTGCAAACTACTTAACAACAAATTAAGCAGCAGCAACCACGTTCTTGCGAACGAGTTTTTCTTTAATACGTGCCGATTTACCTGAACGGTCACGCAGGTAGTACAGCTTGGCACGACGCACATCACCGCGACGCTTGACTTCGATCGAAGCGATTTGTGGTGAGTACAGTTGGAACGTACGCTCAACGGCTTCGCCGGAGGAAATCTTGCGAACGGTGAAAGCTGAATTCAGGCCACGATTGCGACGTGCAATCACAACACCTTCAAAAGCCTGGGCACGCTTACGTGTACCTTCAACGACGTTGACGCTAACGATGACGGTGTCACCAGGTGCGAATTCAACAACGGGCTTGCCGCCGGTCAGACGGGCGATTTCTTCTTGCTCAAGAATGGCAATCAGGTTCATAACAACTCCAAAATCATCTTGCTCTCGGTTCAGATCAGCTATAACTTCGAGAAGTTATCGATCATCCGGTTTAGTATTTTTTGCGCGCAACTGACCAATTCAGAAGGCACCACCGGGCAGAGGATGAAAACGTTAGCCCATGATTCTACTACACTTTCAGGATTTTTTCGGACCTTACAGATGAAACACACCTCATGACCGCCTCCGCCCTGCTTTTGGTGGTCGCCGCTGCCGTCTGTCACGCCACCTGGAACCTGCTCAATAAGAAAGCATCCCATGTCGGTCCGGTGTTTGTGTTTGCCTACGGCTTTTGCTCTGTCGTGGTGTATTTACCCTGGGTACTGTGGATTCTGATCTATCAGGAACAAAACTGGAGCGGTGCGGCCGTTGGATGCATTGTTTTGTCCGGTTTTCTGCATCTAGCCTACAGTCTATGCCTGCAACGCGGCTATCAGGTGGCTGATTTATCTGTGGTGTACCCCGTTGCGCGCGGTGTGGGTCCGCTGCTTTCGACGTTTGGTGCGATTACGTTCATGCACGAACCCGCCAGTATCGAGGGCGTTGGGGGCATGTTGATGGTGGTGCTTGGGGTTTTGCTGATTGCCACTCAAGGGAACGTCAGGCGCTTGCTCAAGCCTGAATCGATTGCCGGTGTGCGCTGGGGGGTCGTGATTGGTGGCCTGATTGCGCTTTATACGCTGGTGGATGCCTACGGAGTGAAAACACTACTCGTTGCACCCGTCCTGTTTGACTGGGCAACCTGCTTGACCAAAACACTGATGATGCTGCCGCACATGAGCAAAAACCCAAAAGAAGCCTTAGCGAAGATGCGTGGACACTGGCTGCTCGCCTGGTCGATCGGTATCTTGTCGCCCTTGGGCTACATCCTGGTGCTTTACGCCCTGCAAAACGGCGCAGCAGTCAGTTTGGTGGCGCCAGCCAGGGAAATGTCTATGTTGCTTGTGACCCTGGCGGGCCTGTATTTACTGCGCGAGCCTGTCGGTAAAGGCAGGCTGCTGGGCTGCTGCGCGATCGCTGCTGGGGTTGTCTTGCTATCGCAAGCCTAACCGTCTGGAACAAACCAGTGGGTTAGACAAGCGCTGCGACAATTTAGAAACCAGCGGCTGTGCCCAACCAGAGAACGGCGGGAACCATGGCGCCCCAAAAGGCGACAACCAGAACGTCTGCGCAAAAGCTGCAGCCACTTGAGCGGCTTGTTTTACCTGTCTCGGCGAGACGCTTGTTCTCGGACATGTTGGCAAATGACAAGGAATAGCTGTGACGAAGTTCGCGATGCATGGTGTGACTCCTGTTACTCAATTAGGTACTACTTTTTGGGACCCACTTCCCGCCGCTTGCGAAGCGGGAAGTGGTTAGTCGGGACCCTAGACCGACAAAACTGGTCGGGTACCGCCTGTAAAAGTCTTCAAACGATTTGTTAAACTTTTGCAGTTGCGTGAATCTTAAATAAGAAAAAACACTTCTTATCAAATGCTTAACCACGCTTAACAAAGTTTTTTAACAACTGGGCTTGCCTGTTATTTGAAGCTTGCTTAACAGCACAGGCTGTATCCATAAACAGTACTGTACACACATACAGTACTGTTTGCAAGCACAGTTATTTGGGTTTGTCGTTTTTTAGTCAGACGGTGGTTTTTTGCAACATCACCCAGTGACCTACCCCATTTCAAGGCCTCGCCCTGCGGCAGGGAAGTCAGTACCCGCGCCGCTGTGCTATTTTTAGCCCTTCAAAAAAAATAATCGTAGAGACAGCAATCATGAAAAACTACACCTCTAGCCACGCCCTCTTTCAGGTTTTTGCCGATCACGGCATGGATCGCGTGTTTCTGGTTCCGGGGGAAAGCTATCTGGGTCTGCTCGACGCAGTGGTCGACTTCCCGCAAATCGATGTGGTGACATGCCGCCATGAAGGCGGTGCAGGCTATATGGCGGTCGCAGACGGTCGCTTGACGCGTCGCCCCGGCGTGGCCTTGGTCAGTCGTGGCCCTGGCGCCTCGAATGCAGCGATTGCAGTCCACACCGCCCAGCAAGATGCCGTCCCGATGATCCTGATCGTGGGGCAAATCGCCGCACGCGATCTGCGTCGCGAAGCTTTTCAAGAAATCGACTATCAAAAAATGTTCGGCTCGATCGCCAAGTGGGTCTTTGAATGCCAGACCCCAGAGCAATTAGCCGAAGCCGCTTTCAAAGCGATCCGCATGGCAACCTCGGGCACGCCCGGTCCCGTGGTGCTGGTCATCCCGGAAGATATTCAACAACAAACCGTTGCAAAGCCCGCTTTCAAAAATCATCCTCAAGTCTTTGGCTTGCCAACGGCTGCGGTCATGACCGAGATTTCGCAGCGTCTGGCGCGCGCCAACAAGCCTGTTGTGATCGCTGGTGGCACCTTCGACTGTCCGGGCGGACGCGAGGCGCTCAAAGCTTTTGCGCACCACTGGAACCTGCCTGTCCTGGTGTCATTCCGTCGCCACGACATTTATGACAATCATGATCCTTTGTTCGTGGGTGATCTGGGCTTATCGAATCCCGCTGCGCAAATGAAAACGCTTGCCGAAAGTGATTTCATCATCGCGCTCGGCACACGGTTAGGCGACATCACCACGCAAAATTATTCGTTCCCGCAGTATGGTCAAACACCACAGCCACTGCTGCACTGCTATCCGGATTCGCGCATCGTCAACTTTGATACGGTCGCGGACTATCCTCTGGTGTGTGATCCGGTTGAGTTGGTCACGGCACTGACTAAAGTGTCTGCCCCAGCCGCCCCCGCTGCACGCAAAGAATGGATCGCCGCGCTACGTCAGCATTCGCAAACCTGGGCTGCATGGCCAAATAAAGAACCGAAAAAAGGCGTGAACTTTACCGACGTCGTGCGTTCTGTTGCGACTCAAGCTTCAAACGAAACAACGATCTGCCTGGATGCGGGAACCTTTGCCGCTCCTGTCTATCGTCACTTCGGTTTTAAAACTGGTCAGCGTTTGATGGCCCCTCTAGCGGGCGCCATGGGCTATGGCACACCAGCCGCACTGGCCTGCGCGATGCGCGAGCCTTCACGCAAAACTGTGTGCATGGTTGGCGACGGTGGCTTTTTGATGACCGGCAACGAAATGATTCTGGCTGTCGAGCGTCAGTTACCGATTGTCTTTATCGTGTCGAACAACGCTTGCTATGGCTCGATTCGCCTGCACCAAGAACGCGGCTATCCAGGTCGTGTCAGCGGCACCACGCTCTTTAATCCGGATTTTCATGACATGGCACGCAGCTTTGGCATGGAATCGGTTCGCATCTCGAACAAGGACGAGATCGATCAGATCATCAAAACAGCGCTGGACGCCAACAAGCCACTGCTGATCGAAGTCGATACCAGCCTGGATGCCATCTTGCCATAAGGTTTGCAACCGCTTCTTCGGCTGCTAACACGGTCGAAAAAAACGGGGTCCCACCAACATCAGGTGGGACCCCGTTTCATTTGGTCGATGCTTAGGCACCCACCAAGGTCAGCTTTGCTCAGTTATTCGGCTGAGGCGTGACACGCAGATAAGGACGAATTTCTTTGTAACCCTTGGGGAACTTCTCGCGAATGACTGCTTCGTCCTTGAGCGAGGGCACAATGATCACGTCATCGCCGTCTTGCCAGTTCACCGGTGTCGCCACCGAATAGTGATCCGTCAGTTGCAACGAATCAATCACGCGCAAGATTTCGTCAAAGTTACGACCCGTGCTGGCCGGATAGGTCATGGTCAGACGAATCTTCTTGGAGGGATCGATGATAAACACCGAACGCACCGTCAAGGTCGAGTTGGCGTTGGGATGGATCATGTCATACAGCGTGGACACTTTACGATCTTCATCGGCCAAAATCGGAAAATGCACTTCCGTATCCTGGGTTTCGTTGATATCGGGAATCCACTTGTTATGTGATTCGGCGCTATCGACGGACAAAGCCAAAACTTTGACGTTGCGCTGAGCGAACTCGTTGGACAGCTTAGCTGTCATGCCCAACTCTGTCGTGCAAACGGGGGTGAAGTCAGCAGGGTGCGAAAACAACACGCCCCAGCTATTGCCCAGCCAATGGTGGAAATTGATACGGCCAAGCGATGAATCTTGTTCGAAATCAGGGGCGATATCGCCCAAACGAAGTGTTGACATGGTTATCTCCTGCAAAGAATCGATATGACCGATTTTGTCATGAAATACAGCACATGAACCGGGCCTGTTAAGACCATTTAATCATATGCTTATTTTCAGGCTTTAGGCTTGATAAAAATCACTCACCCATGACTAAGTTCGATTGTTCTGCGGCCTGCATCGCAATCGCACCCGCTTGCATCGCAGCATATTGAGCCTGAACTCTAGGCAAAATGTAGCCTGCGTAAAACACCGCAGTGGCAAACTTGTTCTGCATGAAGTTATCAGAGGCATGTGAAGGCTCGACGCATACGAGTGCTGCACGCGCCAGATGCCAGCCACCCAGGACATAGCCGGTCAACATCAAATAAGGCACGCTACCGGCAAAAACAGCGCGTGGATCTTCTTTTGCGTGCTCCAGTACATATTGCACCGCAGTGCGATACGAGGCCAGTGCCAGCGTCAATTGATTCTCGATCAGTTTGAGTCCGGACTGATGCGCGTGACCCGCCTTCGAAATCGCCACAGCCAATTGCTCAATCGTGGTTTGAATCGAAGCTGCCAAACTGTTGGCAACCGCCCCGCCACCACGAAGCGTTTTACGTCCGATCAGATCATTGGCTTGGATCGCGGTCGTTCCTTCGTAGATGGTCAGAATGCGGGCATCACGGTAAAACTGCGCCGCGCCTGTTTCTTCAATAAAGCCCATGCCACCGTGCACTTGCACGCCAAGCGAAGTGACTTCAAGCGAGCATTCGGTTGAGAAGCCCTTCACCACGGGCACCAGATATTCGTACAAGGCTTGATTGGTTTGACGAACCTGTTCATCGGGATGTTCTTCGGCCAGATCACCGACCTGGGCTGCGACGCAAGCGATGGAACGAGTGGCTTCAGTCAAGGAGCGCATGGTCAGCAACATACGTTGCACATCGGGATGCTGCACGATCGCAACCGGACCTGCTGAACCCTCAACCGCGCGACTCTGCACGCGATCGCGCGCATAGGCCAGCGCCTTTTGCGTCGCGGCTTCGCTGACGCCAATACCTTGCACACCCACTGCAAAGCGGGCGGCATTCATCATGATGAACATGTATTCCAAGCCGCGATTTTCTTCGCCGACCAAGGAGCCAATGGCCCCCGCCTCAACGTCGCCCTGATTGTCGCCAAACAACAGCACGGCCGTCGGGCTGCCATGAATACCAAGCTTGTGTTCGATTGAAGCGCAGAAGACATCGTTGCGTGCGCCAAGCGAACCGTCTTCATTAACCAGAAACTTAGGCACAACAAACAGCGACAAACCTTTGACGCCTGCAGGTGCTCCCGCCACACGCGCCAGCACTAGATGCACAATATTTTCTGCTAGATCATGCTCGCCGAAGGTGATGTAGATTTTTTGACCAAAAATGCGATAGCTGCCATCTGCCTGCGGCACCGCGCGCGCATTGACCATCGACAGATCCGAGCCGGCCTGAGGCTCGGTCAAATTCATCGTACCAGTCCATTGGCCAGAGACCAGAGGACCGATGTAACGCTGCTTGACTTCGTCCGATCCCGAAAGCAACAGGGCTTCGATCACGCCGTCAGTCAACATCGGACACAAAGAAAACGCAACGTTTGCCGCGTAAAGGTTTTCTGTCGTTGCAGTAGCAAGCAATCTGGGCAAACCTTGACCACCCCACTGCTCCGGATGACGCAAACCTTGCCAGCCGCCTTCAACAAAGTGTCGAAAGGCCTGGTGAATCGCCTCGGGCATCCGCACCGTGCCTTCTTGATACTTGGGAGGATTCTGATCCGATATCCAATTGGTCGGCGCAACGACCTCGGAGGTAAAACGGGCGTTTTCTTCAAGGACGGCATCAACCAAATCAGACTCGATCGCTGAAAAAGCCGGCAATTTCAGCAGTTCAGGCATGCCTGCAATGTGTTCAAACACAAAACGAAAATCGGGAACGGGAGCGCGATAGGTCATGATTTTTTTTGCTCTGAAGTGATTTTGCTAAATGGTAATACTCGCACCATACAGAAAGCTGACAGAAAACAGTCTATTTCAAATCCATAAAACAAAACCCCCAGAGGCCGGACTGTGAAGGTCCAACGTCTGGGGGCTTTGTCACCTGTGGTGAGTTTTCAGGCTCAAGTCACTGGTTTAGAGTGCAGTCACCAACTCGGGGACGGTCGTGAACAAGTCAGCAACCAGGCCGTAGTCAGCCACGCCAAAGATAGGCGCTTCAGCATCTTTGTTGACGGCGACGATGACTTTCGAGTCTTTCATACCGGCCAAGTGCTGGATCGCACCTGAAATACCGATCGCGACATACAGTTGAGGCGCCACGATCTTGCCGGTCTGACCGACCTGCCAGTCGTTAGGCGCATAGCCTGCGTCCACAGCAGCGCGCGAAGCACCGAGTGCGGCGCCCAGCTTATCAGCCAGCGGATCGAGAATCTTGAAGTTCTCGGCGCTGCCCATGCCGCGACCACCTGACACCACAACGCGGGCACCGGCCAGTTCGGGACGATCGCTCTTGGCGACTTCACGTGCGACAAATGTTGACAGACCTGCGCCAGCAACAGCAGCCACAACTTCAACCGCGGCGTTGCCACCCTCGGCAGCAGCGTCAAAGCCCGTTGTACGAACGGTGATGACTTTGACGGGATCCGTTGATTGCACGGTGGCAATCGCGTTACCGGCGTAGATTGGACGCTGGAATGTATCGGGCGAATCGACCGTGACGATCTCAGAAATCTGGGCGACGTCCAAACGCGCAGCCACACGTGGCGACACGTTTTTGCCTGAAGCCGTTGCGGCAAACAGGATGTGGCTGTAGCCACCTGCCAGCGCAAGCACTTGCTCGGCAACGTTTTCAGCCAGGCCATCGGCCAACTCTGGCGACTCGACCAGCAGGACTTTCGAGACACCAGCGATTTTCGCGGCTTCGTCAGCTGCTGCGCGGGCGTTAGCACCAGCAACCAGCACATGGATATCACCACCGATACGCGCGGCGGCAGCCACGACGTTACGGGTTGCGCCCTTGAGCTGGGCGTTATCGTGTTCAGCAATTACGAGTACAGACATGGTTAGACCACCTTCGCTTCGTTCTTGAGTTTATCGACCAGTGCCGCGACATCAGGCACTTTCACACCGGCTGAGCGTGCTGCAGGCTCGGCAACTTTCAGTGTTTTCAGACGTGGATTGACATCGACGCCGAGGTCTTCAGGAGTGACGGTGTCCAGCTGCTTCTTCTTGGCCTTCATGATGTTAGGCAAAGTGACGTAGCGTGGTTCGTTCAAGCGCAAATCGGTTGTCACGATCGCAGGCAATTTGAGCTCGAGGGTTTCGAGACCGCCATCGACTTCGCGTGTCACGCGGGCAACGCCATCACCCAGCTCGATCTTGCTTGCAAACGTCGCTTGTGACCAGCCCAGCAAAGCAGCCAGCATCTGGCCGGTTTGGTTGGCATCGTCATCGATCGCCTGCTTACCCAGAATGATCAGCTGTGGCTGTTCTTTTTCAGCCAGCACTTTGAGCAGCTTGGCCACGGCGAGTGGCTGCAACTCAACATCTGTCTGAACCAGAATACCGCGATCAGCACCGATCGCCATGGCGGTGCGCAGGGTTTCCTGGCACTGGGCCACGCCGCAAGAAACGGCGATGACTTCGGTCGCAGCACCCTTCTCTTTCAGACGGGTCGCTTCTTCGACAGCGATTTCATCAAACGGGTTCATCGACATCTTGACGTTCGCGATATCCACACCCGACTGATCTGACTTGACGCGCACTTTGACGTTGTAATCAACGACGCGCTTAACAGGCACAAGCACCTTCATCCAGCGATCTCCAAATATAAAAAAAGCCCGACCCTTAAAGAATCGACCTGTATCAAAAATCCTTAACAGCCCATTTTACCCCTCTGAGCAAAATTCGTTCGCTCAACGGCTGATGGGCAGCAAAATCCGTTAATTTCAGGGAAAACCCTACTAAAGCTGCGCTAGTGACCGGATATGCGCCACCACACTGCGTCCGAGCGCCGAAAGGCTATACCCACCTTCGAGGGTACTGACAATCCGACCACCCGCGTACTTATCGGCAATCTCAACCAACTGGTCGGTGATCCAGCTGTAATCCGACTCGACGAGCTTGAGCTGGGCGATTTCTTCTTCGCGGTGCGCATCAAAGCCAGCAGAGATCAAAATCAGTTCAGGTCGATGCGCTTCGAGTCTGGGCAGCCACTGATCGCGAATCAGTTCGCGAATCTCGCTTCCACCCGTGTAAGAAGGAACGGGCACATTCACCATGTTCGCGGCATGGGGCGCGGCGCCGGTGTTTGGAAACAACGGATGCTGGAAGAAACTGCACATCAGCACACCGGGCTGATCCGAAAACATGGCCTCGGTACCATTGCCGTGATGCACATCGAAATCAATGATGGCGATGCGCTTTAGACCATAGACCGCCATCGCGTGCGCCGCAGCCACGCCAATGTTATTAAAAAAACAAAAGCCCATCGCGTGATCGGGCATCGCATGATGGCCGGGAGGCCTGACACAACAGAAGGCCGTTTTAGCCTCATCCTGCATTACCGCATCAACCGCAGCGACGGCGGCACCTGCAGCATGCCTGGCCGCCTCCAGCGTATGCGGATTCATCAAGGTATCCGGATCGACCTCATGTACTCCCGTTGCCGGCGAAACGCGCTCAAGCTCAGCAAGGTAAGCCTCAGTGTGCACGCGCAACAATGCCTCGCGCGACACGGGTTCAACATGATTGCGCTCATGGACATACTGGGCGATTCCGCTGGCCAACATCTGATCCGAAATCGCATCCAGACGGTCGGGCGACTCGGGGTGCCAACTGCCCATATCGTGCAAACGACACGAGGGGTGAGTAATATAGAGAGTCTGCATAGGGAAGATTATGTCCATCAGTTGGCGTTTTGCGCAAATCGTACTTGCGAGCTCCTTGCTCGCCGCTTGTTCCACTAGTTCCGACTCCGCCTCCGGAGGCACCGGCACGAGCTCGGGTGTCAAGCCCGGCACACCTCCAACGACCCAGCCCCAAACGGGCTCTGGTCAAGGATCTGTCAGCTCAGGCACCGCCCCGGAAACAAAAACCACCGGCCAGGGTCTGGCGAACAAACGCGCTGAAATCGAGCGTTTTGGTCACGAACTGGCTGTTTCGCGCAAACTGAACGAAGCTGAAGTACAGAAACTACTGACTGAAGCGCGCTACAACCCAACGGTTTACAGATTACTTGCTCCGCCAGTACCAGGTCAAAAGCGCTCTGCCCGCAGCTGGCAAACCTACCGCGGACGCGTGGTCGAACCAGTGCGGATTTCGCAAGGTCGACAGTTCATGCAAGAGTACGAAAACGAGCTGGATCGGGCCTCGCAGCGCTACGGTGTTCCCAAAGAAATTATCGCAGCCATTATTGGCGTTGAAACAGGCTATGGACGCAACCAGGGCAACTTCCGTGTTCTGGATGCCTTGACGACACTTGCCTTTGATTATCCGGATCCAAGCAGACCGGATCGGATCGAGATGTTTCGCAATCAACTCGCCGATTTGATCGAGCTGGATCAGATCGGCAAGGTGAACGCCCGCGTCCTCAAAGGATCCTTCGCTGGTGCCGTTGGCATCCCCCAGTTCATGCCCACCAGCATCAAATTGTTTGCGGTGAGTGCCCAGGGCCGTGACAGCGTCGATTTGAATAACAATTTCGACGATGCGATTTTGTCAGTTGCGAATTTCCTGGTCGAACACGGCTGGCAGCCTGGGTTACCTGTTTTTGCGCCAGTCAAACTGCCTGCCAATCCAGCCAAGCTAGTCGATGGAGGACTGAAACCGACACTCGACTGGACACAACTTCAGGCGGCGGGAGCCAGCATGAGCGGCGCACCGACTCAGACAAGCACTGCAAAGGCTGGATCAGCGGATAAAGCCCGCTCTTGGATATATACGGGTCTGGGCGTTATCGATCTGCCGGAAGAAACCGCAGGCACGACCGAGTTTAGAGTGGCCACGCCAAACTTCTTTACGATCACGCAGTACAACCGCAGTTATTTTTATGCGACCTCGGTCGCAGATCTTGCTGCCGCGCTTGCCAAGCGGAACTAAGCACGTTCCGCTTGAGCTGACAGCGCTTTACTCTGGGCGCTCGTCAAACAAACCTGTCGACAGGTAACGATCACCACGGTCGCACACAATAAACGCGATCGTGGCATTGTTCACCATTTCGGCAATCCGCAGTGCTGCGACCAAGGCACCTGCGGCTGAAACACCGGCGCAGATCCCTTCTTCAGCAGCTAATCGGCGCGCCATATTTTCGGCATCCTTCTGATCGATCAGTTCAATCTGATCGACGATGCTTGGATCATAAATGGAGGGCAGATACGCTTCAGGCCATTTGCGAATGCCTGCAATTTGCGAGCCTTCTGTTGGCTGGGCGCCAATAATCCGAACTCCCGGGTTGCGTGACTTGAGATAACGCCCCACACCCGTAATCGTGCCGGTTGTCCCCATCGCGCTGACAAAGTGCGTGATGCGACCTTGCGTCTGATCCCACAACTCGGGACCAGTGGTCTTGAAGTGCGCCAAGGGATTATCCGGATTGGAAAACTGATCAAGCACTTTGCCTTCGCCTTTGGCCTGCATCGAGGCGGCCAGGTCGCGGGCATATTCCATTCCACCCTGACTTGCTGGCGTGAGGATCAGTTTGGAGCCATACGCCGCCATGGAGGCGCGGCGCTCTACCGACAGGTTGTCCGGCATGATCAAAATCATGTTGTAACCACGAATCGCGGCAGCCATGGCAAGGGCAATGCCCGTATTGCCGCTGGTCGCTTCGATGAGGGTATCGCCAGGCTTGATCTCGCCACGCGCTTCGGCACCGAGAATCATGGCCAACGCAGGACGGTCTTTGACCGAACCTGCGGGGTTGTTGCCCTCAAGCTTGCCGAGAATCACATTGCCGCGTGGCGTACCTGCCTGACCCGGTAAGCGCTGCAAGCGCACTAGGGGGGTATTGCCAACAGCTTCTTGCACAGTTTTGTATGTATCCATAACTGATGATCATACCCAAAAGAGCTTACGCTTGTCGCTATACCCCCTTTGGTCTTAGCGAATTGTGAGGTTTGCCGACGCGTCCGTTTGCACCATGGGGACATGAGGACTGGGCACGGACTGGGCAGGCTCGGCTAAATGCGTTGAGAGCGCCTGCGTTGCGATCACGTCGGTCACAATCGGACTGATTCGCCCTGCGGGGTGCGAGCGGCGACTATCCTGCGGACGACTGCTTGGGCTAGTCACCCTTCCCTCTG
>JACCDU010869147.1_pt1 | contig 12283 bp, 7 predicted proteins | sample 7446081 | NCBI WGS metagenome assembly JACCDU01 (sample SAMN15323447, study PRJNA562643) | freshwater metagenome | isolation source: river surface water | place: USA:Blue River Watershed | collected 2017-08-17 | reverse complement strand
CCGTTCGGCGGCGCGGGTCGCAAAGGTCGATAGCGCTTCGCTCAGATCTTCATGGCAGACGACAGGGTGGCCAAAAGAACGGGAGGCAATAATCTGCTGACGCCGGCGGAAAGCCGTTTCCAGGCCAATGCATGATTGCCCGGCCAGTTCTGCCCGGGTACGGGTCAGTGTCACGGCAAAGTTTTTGCGCAACAGACTTTCCGATGCCTGCAGCAGATCACCCACGGTGGCAATGTGCAGATCTTCCAGAGCCTGTGCTGTACGACGGCCAATACCCCAGACACTATTGGCTGGCATGGCTTTCATTTCGGTTTGCCGTAAGGGGGCCTGTGCCGTACCGAGATCGCAGATGCCGGAAGGCTCCTTGAGATCCTTGGCCATCTGGTTGGCCAGCTTGGCCTGGGTCTTGGTTGCGCCGAGGCCGATGCACACAGGCAGGCTCAGGTACTGCCATAGCATCCGGCGGATTTTTAACGCCTGATCCAGCGCCCGCTCACGACCGAAGCTGCTGAAATCCAGAAAGCACTCGTCAATCGAGTAGATTTCCTGACCATCCGCCATGTCCCGCATCAGGTGCATGGCCCGTCGACTCATGTCGGCATAGAGCGCATAGTTGGACGATAGGGCAACACCACCGAGTGCCTCAAAAGCATCGCGGATCTTGAAGTAGGGTACGGCCATCGGCACACCAGCCGCTTTGGCTTCGTGAGAGCGCGAGACAACACATCCGTCGTTATTAGAGAGGACGACCACGGGTTTGTGCCGCAACGCAGGATTAAAAGCCTGCTCACAGCTAACGTAAAAGTTATTGCAATCGACCAGCGCCAGACGGCGCTCGGCACTCATGCAGCAGGCGCCGCAGGGCGCTTACGACGACCACTAGCTCGTAGATCATGAATCACACGCACGACGACGCCCCAGATACGGACTTCGTCGGATGGCCGGATGGGAATCGGCGGGTAATCCGGGTTGGCCGGCATCAGAAAATCCCCCTGGGATTTGCGAACTAGGCGCTTGACGGTGAAAGCACCGTTCATGTCGGCCACCACCACATCGTCATGCCTTGGAGCCAATGATCGGTCAATGACCATCAGGTCGCCATCCAGAATCCCGAGATCCTGCATGCTGTCGCCCTCTGCCCAGGCACAGAAGGTGCTGGCGGGATTGTCGACCAGCTGATTGAGATCAAGCCCCGGCTCGGCATGGTCATCGGCCGGACTGGGGAAGCCGGCACGTACCCCGGAAGCGAATACAGGCAGGGTCAGAGGTGCAGCGTCATAGCTAACCGGTAACGGCGTGAGCGAGGGTTCGGGATAGACGTCCGCCAGCAGAAAAGCACGCACCGCTTCAATGCGGCTGATGGGGATACGGACCGGTCTGGTGGTTTCCTTGAAAACCGCTTTGCGGCCGGCACCGATCCGGGCGCCACCGTGTTTTCCGGATTTCTTTATTATCGAGGTCATACCGGTCATTTTGAATATGTAACAGATCCAAGAATATCAATCTGTGCATGGCCTGACAAGCGTTTGATCTTCGCTCTGGCGGTAGAATAGACCCCATGTCTCTGTTCAATCGTAATCGCCTTACTGCCTGGCGGCAGTCTCTCGTTCAAACACTGGGTCGCTGGAAACATCGGTTACAGCAGGTGGATTGGCCGCATCTGGCAAAAACGATCCCCGGTAAAGTTCACGCGGCTGCGCGTCAGCATGTCACCCACTTTCGGGCACGGCGCCCCCGCGACCAGTGGCTCATCGGTAGTGGTGCTTTTGTGCTGGTGCTGGCCGGCTTTGCGCTGATCGGCTATCTGAATGGTGATGGCAGCCCGTTAAAACGGGGTAAACCACCGATTCCGGTGGCGGTGCAGCAGGTTGTGGAAGGCGTATTTCCGATTCTGGTGGATGGTCTGGGCACCGTCACAGCACGGCGCGAAGTCGTGATTCGCACCCGCCTGGATGGTCAACTGGATAAAGTCCTGTTCCAGGAAGGACAGATGGTTAAGGCCGGTGAGCTGATCGCCGTCGTGGACCCCCGTGTTTACGAGGCGAAGGTCATGCAGGCCAAGGGGAAACTGGACCAGGATGAAGCCCTGTTAAAGGATCACCGCATCAAGCTGAAACGCTATCAGACACTGTATAAGCAGGATTCGATTGCACGACAGGACCTGGATTCGCAAGCGGCGCTGGTGCAGCAGTTCGAAGGCGCCGTCGAAGCCGATAAAGGCTCACTGGAAGATGCAAAAACCCAGCTTTCCTATACCCAGATTACCGCGCCTTTTGATGGGCGGCTTGGCCTGCGTAAAGTCGATGCGGGCAACATTGTCAAAACCAGCGACACGAACGGTATTGTCACACTGACCCAGGTGCAGCCGATTGATGTGTTGTTTACGATTCCGTCTGACCAGCTCCCGAAAATTCTTGCACGCTTCAATGCCGGGGATACCATGCCGGTCTCGGCGTATGACCGGAATTTTCGCACGGTGATTGCCACAGGCGTGCTCAAATCCATCGATAACGTCATTGATGCGACTACCGGGATGGTCAAGCTGAAAGCGGAATTCAGCAACGACGATCACGCACTGTTCCCGAATCAGTTTGTGAATGCCCGGCTCCTGGTGGAGGACCGTGATCAGTCGATCATCGCGCCTAGCAATGCCATTCTGCGCGGCAGCCAGGGAACCTATGTCTATGTGGTCGGCACTGACCAGACTGTCGCTGCCAAAACCGTCAAATTGGGTGGTACGCAGGGTGCCCAAGCAGAAATTCTCGAAGGTCTGACAGCGGGTGAGTCGGTGGTGGTCGATGGCTTCGACAAGCTGAAACCCGGCGCCAAGGTCAACGTCGTACAGCGCCCGACCCGGTGAATCCCTCACGTCTGTTTATTCTCCGGCCGGTCGCTACCTCATTACTGATGGTGGCGATTCTGCTGGTCGGCCTGATTGCCTACCGGCTGCTGCCTACTTCGGCCTTGCCGGAGGTGGATTATCCGACCATTCAGGTTAGTACCTTTTATCCGGGGGCCAGCCCCGAAGTCATGACCGGCTCGGTGACGGCACCGCTGGAACGTCAGTTCGGACAAATGCCGGGCCTGGAGCAGATGACCTCGACTAGCTCGATGGGGAGTTCGGTCATCGTGCTGCGCTTTACGCTGGATATGGCGCTGGACGTTGCCGAACAGCAGGTACAAGCCGCCATTAATGCGGCCACTAATCTGTTGCCCAAGGACCTGCCGACGCCCCCCATCTATAGCAAGGTGAATCCGGCGGATGCACCGATTCTGACCCTGGCGATTACCTCACCGACCTTACCGGTGACGAGACTGCACGATCTGGTGGAAACGCGTCTGGCGCAGAAGATATCTCAGGTCAGCGGTGTCGGCCTCGTATCTTTGAGTGGTGGCCGCCGACCAGCGGTACGCATTCAGGTCAACCCGACCAGCCTGGCGGCGATGAATCTGAGCTTCGAGGATTTACGCACCGCCATCGGCAACACCAACGTCAACGATCCGAAGGGCAGTTTTGACGGTGAGCTCCGCGCCGTGACGATTGATGCCAATGATCAGCTCAAATCGGCAGACGATTACCGCAACGTGATTGTTGCCTGGCGCAATGGTGCACCGGTGCGATTGAACCAGGTGGCCGACGTCGGGGAGGGTGCCGAGAACGCATATCTCTCCGCCTGGGTGAATCGTCAGCCGGCCGTCATTGTGAACGTCCAGCGCCAGCCCGGCGCCAACGTGATTGAGGTGGTTGACCGCATTAAGGCGCTGCTGCCCCAGCTGCAGGCCAGCCTGCCGGCTGCGGCCGAACTGAAGGTGCTAACCGACCGGACCATTACGATCCGTGCGTCGGTCGATGATGTCCGTTCCGAACTCATGCTGGCCATTGCCCTGGTGGTGATGGTGATTTATTTGTTCCTGCGCAGTATCCCGGCCACGATTATTCCGTCAGTCGCCGTACCGTTATCTCTCATTGGTACTTTTGCGGTGATGTACCTGGCCGGTTTTTCAATCAACAATCTAAGTCTGATGGCGCTGACGATTGCCACCGGCTTTGTAGTCGATGACGCCATCGTCATGATTGAAAACATTGCCCGCCATCGCGAGCTTGGAGAAACGCCACTCAATGCCGCCCTGAAGGGCGCGCGCGAGATCGGCTTCACGATCATTTCGCTGACAATCTCCCTGATTGCCGTTCTGATCCCGTTGCTGTTCATGACCGATGTGGTGGGCCGGCTGTTCCGCGAATTTGCCATTACGCTGGCCGTGGCGATTCTGATTTCGGCGTTTGTGTCGCTGACACTGACGCCGATGATGTGCGCCAGGTTGCTGACAGACGATGCGCATGCCGTCAAACACGGGGCGTTCATGCGCTGGATCGAAACCTCGTTTGATCGCCTGATTGCCCGGTACGAAACGGCACTCAACTGGGTGCTGGACCGGCAGAAGCTGACGCTCCAGGTGGCCATTGGCACCCTGGTGCTGACGGTGTTGCTCTATCTGCTCATTCCCAAAGGATTTTTTCCGGTCGAGGATACGGGCGTCATCCAGGGGGTGACTGAAGCCGACCAGACCGTGTCTTTCCAGGCCATGTCGGCCCGCCAGCAGGCCGTGGCGGATGCCATCCTACAGGACCCGGCAGTGGAGAGCCTGTCGTCCTTCATCGGGATCGACGGTGCCAACACCACGCTAAATAGCGGCCGTATCCAGATCAACCTGAAACCCATTGCCGAACGGGATGACCGCGTTGAAGCCGTCATTCACCGCCTATTGGAAAAAACCCGCGAAATTCCCGGGATCAGTCTGTTCCTGCAACCGGTACAGGATCTGACGATTGAAGACCGGGTCAGCAAAAACCGGTATCAGTTCACACTGGAAGGGCCGGATGAGCGCTCTGTGGTCCAGGCCACGCAACGTCTGGTCGAACGCTTGCGCCAGTCCCGCCGGCTGGCCGATGTCAGTAGTGATCTGCAGACTCGGGGTCTGCAGGTGTATGTGGACATTGACCGGGATACCGCCGGCCGTCTGGGTGTATCAGTGGATGCGATTGATAATGCCCTGTACAGCGCCTATGGTCAGCGACTGATCTCCACGATTTACACGCAATCCAACCAATACCGCGTGGTGCTTGAGGCATCACCCGGCTTCCGGGTGGACCCGCAGTCGCTGAAGCAGCTCTATGTCCCCTCATTGAACGGACAGCAGATTCCGATGAATGTGCTGGCACAGATCCGCGAAGCGGAGACGGCGCTGGCAATCAACCATTACAGCCAATTTCCTGCGGCGACGGTATCTTTCAATCTGCCATCCGGCGTCTCGCTGGGTAATGCCGTTGATGCCGTGCGCGAGGCTGAAGCGGAAATCGGTTTACCGATGGGGGTTCGCAGTCATTTCCAGGGCGCCGCCAAGGCCTTCGAATCTTCTTTGACGAGCACCGTGCTGCTGATCCTGGCGGCCATTGTGACGATGTATATCGTGCTCGGTGTGCTGTACGAGAGCTACATCCATCCGATCACCATTCTTTCAACGCTGCCGTCGGCCGGCGTTGGCGCCTTGCTCTCGCTCATGCTCACGGGTAACGACCTGGGCATCATTGGCATTATCGGCATCATTTTGCTGATCGGTATCGTCAAGAAGAACGCGATCATGATGATCGACTTTGCGCTGGATGCCGAGCGTAGGGAAGGGCTTGCACCGCGTGATGCGATTCATCAGGCCTGTCTGCTGCGCTTCCGCCCAATTCTGATGACGACGATGGCGGCACTGCTGGGGGCTTTGCCGCTCATGCTGGGTGGTGGGATTGGTAGTGAGTTACGCCAACCACTGGGTATCGCGATGGTGGGCGGGTTGTTACTGAGCCAGCTCCTGACGTTGTTCACAACTCCGGTGATTTATCTGTATTTTGATCGGCTGGCTCGCCGCATCAAGGACCGGACGGGCTGGGATCTGAATGCCGCACCCACCGTGAATCATCAGGGCAGCCATCCGCTGTGAACTGGCTACGGCTCTTTGTCGAACGTCCGATAGCGACCACCCTGCTGGTCGTCGCCATCACGATTTCCGGAATTATCGGTTTTCTGCAGCTACCGGTAGCGCCGCTGCCGCAGGTGGATTTTCCGACGATTTCTGTCCGGGCATCACTGGCCGGTGCCAGCCCGGAAACGATGGCGTCGAGTATTGCCACACCTCTGGAGCGCTCTCTAAGCCGTATTGCCGGCGTGACGGAAATGACCTCCATCAGCACGCAGGGCTCGACGAATATCACCTTGCAGTTTGATCTGGACCGCAATATCGACGGTGCCGCTCGTGATGTGCAGGCGGCCATTGTGGCGGCTCGCGCCTTGTTACCCACGGGCTTACCGTCCAATCCGACGTACCGCAAGGTGAACCCGGCAGATTCACCGATCATGGTCATGGCACTGACGTCCGAAACCCTGGGCGTTGAACAGATTTACGACGTCGCTGATTCCGTACTGGCTCAGAAGCTGGCCCAGGTCAGCGGCATTGGTCAGGTCACGGTCGGTGGTAGTGCACAGCCTGCGGTGCGCGTCACCATCGTTCCCGGTGTCATTCAGGCGATGGGCATCAGCACGGAAGACATCCGAAACGCGGTCCTCAAGGCCAATATGAACCTGCCCAAGGGCACGCTGGAAAATGACCATCGCCAATGGCAGATCCAGGCCAATGATCAGGCCAAGACGGCGGCGGATTACAAACCGGTGATTGTGGTCTGGCGTAACGGTGCCCCGGTGCGGCTCGAGGATGTGGCCACGGTCAGTGATTCGGTCCAGGATATTCGCAACATTGGCCTGACCAACGGCAAACGCTCGGTGATGCTCATTCTGTACCGTCAACCCGGTGCCAATATTATTGAAACCGTCGGTCGCGTCAAAGCGATCATGCCACAGCTGGAAGCCGCGATTCCTGCCGGCATTCGTATCCAGACCGTGATGGATCGCACACCGACGATTCTGGCTTCCCTCAAAGAAGTCGAGCGTACGCTGGTGCTTTCGGTCGCGCTGGTCATTCTGGCGGTCTATCTGTTTCTCAAGAACGGCCGGGCGACGCTGATTCCGGGCATTGTGGTGCCCGTATCGCTGATCGGCACCTTCGGCGTGATGTATCTGTGCAACTATAGCCTCGACAATCTGAGCCTGATGGCATTGACCATCGCCACAGGCTTTGTGGTCGATGATGCGATTGTCGTGCTGGAAAACATCAGCCGGCATCGGGAGGCGGGCATGCCGTTGCGCCAGGCAGTCCTGCAGGGTACCCGCGAAGTCAGCTTTACCGTCATCTCGATCAGTCTGTCGCTGATTGCAGTATTTCTGCCGATTCTCTTGATGGGCGGCATCATCGGACGTTTGTTCCGTGAGTTTGCCGTCGTGCTATCGATTGCGATCCTGATCTCCATGGTGATTTCGCTGACTGTGACACCCATGATGACGGATATTCTGCTGCGCACACATCAACCCACGGATGGCCAAAGGCAAGCGATACAGCCCGAACAGCGTCGCTTGGCACGGCTGCGCCGCGTCTATCACTGGCTGCCTCGTGTATTACAGGGCATGCAACATGGTTTCGGCATCGGCTTTGAAAAAACCTACGCGGCTTATGCACGCACCATTGCCTGGGCACTCGATCACCGCAAGCTCATGCTGGCCGGTCTTTTTCTGACGATCGGGCTCAACGTCTATCTGTACAAAGTCGTGCCCAAAGGCTTTTTTCCTCAGCAGGATACCGGCCGCATCATGGGCTTTATTCAGGCGGATCAGTCAGTGTCGTTCAACACCATGAAAGACAAGCTCGGCAAGTTCATCGAGATCATCAAGGACGATCCTGCCGTCGATATGGTGTCGGGATTTACCGGTGGCTCGCAGCGTAATAGCGGTATCGTCTTTATTTCCCTGAAGCCGTTAAACGAGCGGCATCTGTCGGCCGATGAAGTCGTCAATCGGCTACGACCAAAACTGGGGCGTGAACCTGGCGCGGGTCTCTTCCTGGTACCGATGCAGGATATCCGCATCGGTGGCCGTCCGTCCAATGCCCAGTACCAGTTCTCGTTGCAGAGTGATGACATCGAAGAGCTCCGTGAATGGGAGCCCAGAATCCGTGCGGCGCTCAGTAAGCTGCCGGTGCTGGCTGATGTGAATACGGATCAGCAGGATCTGGGCTTGCAGACCCGGGTCGAGGTTGATCGGGATGCAGCATTCCGTCTGGGCATTACGCCGAAAATGATCGACGCCGCACTCAATAACCTGTTTGGCCAGCGTCAGGTATCGGTGATCTATAACCCTTTGAATCAGTACCGAGTTGTGCTGGAGGCTGCACCGGAATACACCGAGTCACCACAAACGCTGGAACGTATGATGCTGACAGTTCCCGCCACTGCAACCGCACCGGCAAAACAGGTGGCATTAAGCAGCATCGCCCATCTTGTTGCAGAAAAAACGCCGCTGGCAGTGAACCATGAGGGAGCCTTCGTCGTGTCAACACTGTCGTTCAACCTGCCTCTGGGCGTATCTCTCTCCCAGGCGACGGAATCCATCCAGCAGACCCTACTGGAGCTTGGCGTTCCGGATTCGATCCGAGGCACGTTTTCGGGCAGTGCCAAAGCCTTTCAGGCGTCATTGAAGTCGCAACCATTGCTCATTTTGGCAGCGATTATTGCGGTCTATATTGTGCTGGGTATGCTCTATGAAAGCCTGATTCATCCATTAACCATTCTGTCGACGCTACCCTCGGCCGGTGTCGGTGCCTTACTGGCGATTCTGGTAACGGGCACCGACTTCAATATCATTTCGCTGATTGGTGTCATCCTGTTAATCGGAATTGTGAAGAAAAACGCGATCATGATGATCGACTTCGCAATTACGGCAAGGCGCGCCGGTGTGCAAGCTCGAGAGGCGATTCATCAGGCCTGTCTGCGCCGCTTCCGTCCAATTCTGATGACCACCTTTGCGGCGCTCTTTGCCGCGATCCCTCTGGCAATTGGCCACGGCGATGGTGCGGAATTGCGCGTGCCGCTGGGGGTGGCAATTGTCGGCGGTCTGATTCTCAGTCAAGTACTCACGCTTTACACCACACCCGTGGTTTATCTGGCACTCGACCGGTTTACGAAGCAGGGAAGGGCACAACGTCTTCCGGCTAAAATAGCAGGTGCGGAACCCACAACATGACAAAACGACCCGTCTTCCTTCATCAGACACCCTGGCTGCTTCTAGGGCTTACGGCCAGTGCACTGATTTCTGGCTGCGCTGTCGGACCAGATTACGTGCGCCCCGAAGTGCCGATGTCTACCGAATTCAAGCCGACGCCGGGTTGGAAAATCGCAGCCCCGGAAGATGATGTGACCAAGGGTGCGTGGTGGAATATCTACCGCGACCCGGTACTCAATGAATTGATGGACCAGGTTGAGCCGAACAACCAGAACATTGCACTGTACGTTGCCCGTGTGCGTCAAGCTCAGGCCCTGGCCAGCGGTGCGAATGCCGCGCGCTATCCCACGTTCGGCCTCAATGCCGATGGCGGGCGGGATGCATCGGGAACCGGCAACAAATCGCAGCTGGTCAACCCGGATGGCTCAATTAACGATGGCAGCATCTACAATACCGTGAACCTTTATGGTGGTGTGAGCTGGGATGCGGATCTCTGGGGCAAGCTCCGCCGCAACGTAGAATCCAAAGATGCCAGTTTTGTCGCCAGTGTTGCTGATCTCGAAAACGCCAAACTCTCAATACAAACTCAGTTGGCTCAGGCCTATTTTTTGCTACGCTCCCTGGACTCCCAGAAAGTACTCCTGGAAAGCACGGCCAAATCCAATTTACGGGGTGTGACCCTTTCCAAAAACCAGTATGAAGTCGGCGTTAAAGCGCGTGCCGATTTTATTAACGCGGATGCGCAATATAAAAGCGTTCAGGCACAACAGATCGACGTTGGCGTCAACCGGGCGGCTCAGGAATCACTGATCGCGGTACTGATCGGTAAACCGGCCTCCGATTTTTCGATGGCCTTCAACCCGTTGCCGACACGAGGGACGCTGGTTGTGCCGGTGGTCCCGCCAGGTTTACCATCTGAACTGCTAGAGCGCCGGCCTGATGTAGCGGCAGCGGAACGCCGTATGGCGTCGGCAAATGCCCAGATCGGTTACCAGATGGCCGCCTACTATCCAAGCCTGACGCTCAATAGTAGCCAGAACAACATCGGTTATCTGGGCTCCTCATTCAGCCAGCTACTCACCACGCCTTTTCTCTACTGGGGCCTGGGCCCGAGTCTGGCACTGACCGTGCTCGACTTTGGCGCCCGTGCTGCCAATGTCGAACAGGCGCGTGGTGTCTACGATGAAAACGTGGCGACTTACCGGCAAACGGTTTTAACGGCGATTCAGGAAGTCGAGACGCAGCTGGCGGCATTGAGAATTTACCAGCAGGAATCGGTGATCCAGGATCAGGCGGCTGAGCTGGGTGAGCTGGGCGTTAACATTGCCCTGAACCGCTACGAAGCCGGCATTGACAACTACACCAACGTCGTCGTTGCGCAGAATAATGCATTGAATTATCAGCAGAAATCTATCACCATTGCCCAGCAGCGCCTCAACGCCAGCGTGCTGCTGATCAAAGCACTGGGGGGTAGCTGGTCGACCCAGGCAGCCAAAGCAGCCGCCACCAACGACAAAACACTATCGACGACGCAAACCCAGCAACAGCAGGCCACCCAGAACGAGCAAGCCAATCAGCGACCAGGCGGGTAAGGGTAGGCCGAGCAGAGGGGGAATCGGGTCCGAACACAGACCCAGCGCGACAAAGACCTTCGGAAACCACTGGGCCGGTGGTAGCCCATTCAGAAACAGCTCTACAGGGTCGCGGCCACAGAGGATTTCCGGATGGCTCAGAACCCAGAGATTACGAACCGCTGCGCTGATGCCCACCAGCGCCCCCAGTAAGCCAATGATTACCCAGAGCACGCGAATAACGCGGAATGGCATCAGAATGCAAAGAAGGGCACTCAAACCAACCAACAGGAAGGCATAACGCTGGATAATGCACATCGTACAGGGCTGCAAACCTTTGCCGTGTTGCATGTACAAAGCGGTAGCCAGCGCAATAACGGCCCCAACAACCACAAGTAGATTGCAAACAAACGGTCCTAGCCAATTGATTTTCTGTTGATTTCGCATAGAGATGATTATAAGCCTCAACCTGTCAGTACCGGACTATGCCACAGATCCTTTATAACAATAACGGCTTGCTCGTTATCGACAAACCGGCAGGCTTATTATCGCAGCCCGGCCGACGGCCCGAGAAATGGGACAGCGTCATTACAAGGCTAAAGGTCCATTATCCGGATGCCGTTGTGGTGCACCGGCTCGATGAGCCGACATCTGGCCTCATGATGCTGGCCCTGGGCCAGGCAATGAGCAGCGGTCTGAGCCGGGCGTTCCGTGAACGTCAGATTCACAAGCGTTATGAAGCAATTGTTGACGGCTTGATGACGGACGACCAGGGCAGCATCGACTTTCCGCTGATTGCCGATTGGCCAAACCGGCCACGACAGAAAATCGACTTCGAGACGGGAAAACCTTCACTGACCCATTTTCAGGTCATGGCGCGTCATGTGCAGGAAAACTGGACGCGCGTTGATCTCGAACCCTTTACCGGACGATCCCATCAGCTGCGGATGCATCTGATGGCGCTCGGCCATCCTATCCTGGGCGACCCCTTGTACGCGCATCCGGAAGCATTGGCCCGCGCGCCACGGATGTATCTCCATGCGCGACATCTATCATTCGACCATCCGCTAACGGGTGAGCCAATGGTCTTTGATTCGGCCACGCCGTTTTGAGGCCCATATCAGCCTCTCAACTCCCACAAATAACGCGCATAATGTTTATTATGTTAAATAGCGTGGACGGATCTGCGAGAGCATTCATAAAGAGAGCTCTACTCGCACGAAAGTTGCTGATTCACAGCGGCTTTACCTTTAAGCAGAGTCTGTTTTTTATAGTCAAGAAGTTGGGTATCAACGACATTTCCTTCGAATGATTGGGTCGAGGATGTAAAGGCGCAAAGAGTTGGCGCCCACCAGCCATCAAAAGTTTTCTTTCCATCTTGAGTCGTTAGCACCCGATAGGCCCAAATCATTTCAGTACCAACCGGAACCTCGGCATGGTCAACCACCCTGCTTTCACGTTTAATTCTTTTTGATCTACCTGATGAAGTTGTAGAGACCAAGTCGTCAGTCCAGGCTTTGTTGATCTCAAGCGGGTAACGCACCATCGACAAGCCTGGTG
>JACCDU010518248.1_pt1 | contig 12287 bp, 8 predicted proteins | sample 7446081 | NCBI WGS metagenome assembly JACCDU01 (sample SAMN15323447, study PRJNA562643) | freshwater metagenome | isolation source: river surface water | place: USA:Blue River Watershed | collected 2017-08-17 | reverse complement strand
GGAAAAGAGGAAATGGCGCTTTGCATAGATGTAGTCAATGGAATTATCAATCAAGCGCTGTAAACTGTTGTGAAAAAGTTACAAAAGAACCTTACTTTTTGGGTATTGCTAGCCATATTGGCCGGAATACTGTTGGGACATTTTTCTCCCTCAACGGCAGTAGCCATGCAGCCATTGGGTAAATACTTTATTGATATTGTCAAACAATTTATCAACCCAATCATTGTGGTAACAATCATCACGGGAATTTGTGGGATGGATAGTTTGAAAAGGGTAGGGAGAATTGGAGGAAAAGCACTCCTGTATTTTGAAGTTGTCACAACAATTGCATTGCTTATAGGTATTGTAGTTGCTTACTTGATACAGCCTGGAGCGGGAATTGATACCAAAGGGATGCAATGGGATGACGTTTCTAAATTCAATAAGTCCGATGCCATTTCACTTCTCTCATTCTTTAGAGAAAATTCTACTATTCAATTTTTGATTCTTTCGATTGGAGTGGGAATTTTATTGAATCGCTCTATCTATAAAGAGAAAGTATTAAAGAAAATTCAGTGGGCATCCTCTTATCTTTTCAAGGCATTAGGATGGGTGATGAAGTTATCTCCTGTTGGAGCATTTGGGGGAATGGCATTCACGATTGGTAAATATGGGCTTGCAGCGCTTTTACCACTTGGCAAGTTGATGTTGTGCGTCTATATCACCATGTTTTTGTTTATCGTTTTTATTCTGGGTGCGATTCTTCGTTATTACAAGCAAAATATTTGGACTCTACTTCGCTATCTTCAAAATGAATTACTGATTGTGCTTGGCACTTCATCATCCGAAGCGGCACTTCCAAATTTGATGAACAAGTTGGAGAAAATGGGTTGCCACCGTTCAGTTGTAGGGCTTGTTGTTCCCACTGGATATTCTTTTAATTTGGATGGCACCTCTATTTACTTGTCAATGGCGATCATTTTTTTGGCGCAGGTTTTCCACGTAGACTTATCGTGGGGGCAAATCGCAACAATTTTTGGTGTGCTAATGGTCACTTCAAAAGGGGCAGCAGGAGTAACCGGAAGTGGGTTCATTATTTTAGCGTCTACTTTAAATGCTGTTAAAGTGATTCCATTGGAAGGTCTAGCACTCTTATTAGGAGTTGACCGATTTATGTCGGAGGCAAGGGCAATCACAAATTTTATCGGTAACGCTGTTGCTACTATATTTCTTTCTAAGCAGGAGGGCCTTTTCGATTCCCAAGAGGGCAAACAGGAGGTTTAAATTCCTGAAAATCAGTATTTAAGATTTACTTTTGACAATTCCCCCTCGAAAAATCTTTCAGATTTTTTCCTTTTGTGAAAAAATTGTTAAGTTTACAAGCAGCTTTTGTATGCAATTATTTGCCAAAGGTGGATATTTTGTGTTCAGTTGTTAATTGAAAAAACTTAAACTAAAAACAGTCGCTAATGAGAAAAGGATTTCTTTTACTTGTTTCGCTGGTACTATTCTGTAGCTCCACTTTATTGGCGCAGCAGTCAGTAACTGGTAAGGTCATTGATGACAAGGGAGCACCTGTAGCAGGAGCTTCCGTTGTACAAAAGACCAATCGCAAGAATGGTACATCTACCGATGCTAATGGTAGCTTTACCTTGAGTGTTCCTAATTCCAGCACCGTATTGGTAATTTCCAGTGTGGGATTTGCTTCTGCTGAAATCGCTGCATCTAATGCGGCAAAGGTCACGCTTGCTGCTTCCTCTGAGACCATCTCTGAGGTTGTTGTAACTTCTTTAGGTATCAAACGTGAAAAAAAGGCGCTTGGTTATGCAGTTGCCTCAGTTGACAAAAAGCAATTGGAATTGCGTCCTGACGGAGACCCCATGCGTTTGTTACAAGGTAAAGCACCTGGTGTAAACATTTTAAACAGTAGTGGTATTTCTGGTTCTGGTACAAATATTACTATTCGTGGTGTATCCACTATCAGTGGAAACTCACAACCTCTTTTTGTAGTAGACGGAGTTCCTTTTGACGGGTCCACGAATACGCAAGGAAGTTTCTTATACGGTAACCAAACTGGTAGCCGTTTCTTTGATATTGATCCAAACAACATTGAAAGTGTAAGCGTGCTAAAAGGTTTGAGTGCGACAACCCAATACGGATCTTTGGGTCGTAATGGGGTTGTTCTTATCACCACAAAGAATGGTGCAGTTACACGTGGCGTTCGTAAAAAAACGGAGATTACTGTAAGTCAATCGGTTTTCGCAAACGAGGTTGCAAATATTCCTGTTTACACCGATAAATACGGTAATGGTTTTAATAATGCAGTAGGAAACTTCTTTAGTAACTGGTCATCTATTGCATTTACGAATCCACCAATGAGACTTCCTCACCCTTATGACAGACCTGCTCTTAATGGAGCATTTCCTGAATTAAGAGGGGCAAAGTATGATTACAAATTCTATCCTTCTGTAAAGGATTTCTTCCGTACAGGCATGGTCTCTAATTCAGCTATCAACATAAATGGTGGAGGTCCTGGCCTTGCCATGAATGCCAACTTCAGTACACTGACTGACAAAGGATTTACTCCTGGTAATGACGTAGTGCGTCATACATTTGGAGTAGGAGGTAATGCTAAATTGACAAATAACTTTACCCTTACTTCCTCTTTAAATTTCGCTACTACCAAATTTAATACACCTCCTACAGCAAGTAGCACAGGTAGTGGTTCCGATAATGGAGTTTCTGTATTTGGAGATTTAATTTACACGCCAACCTCAGTGGATTTAATGAATTGGCCCTATCAAAACCCTGCTGATGGTTCCTCAGTGTACTATCGCTCAGGTAATGATATAACAAACCCTCGTTGGACAATTGCAAATTCTCGCGTTAAGCAAAATACAAATCGTGCTTATGGAAACGTGCAATTACGTTATGATTTGGGCAAGTCTCTCAACTTAACTTATAAAATCGGGTTTGATAACTATTCAGAAGAACACATCCATGAGCACAACAAGGGTGCTGCTGAGTTTCCTCTTGGTTTCTACCGTACAACTTACGTGAATCGTGCTATTTGGGATCATTCCATGCTTGCTAGCTATAACACTCGTATAAACGATGATGTTACATTAAATGTGGAGGCTGGCGCAAATGCATATATCAATAACTATAAGCAATTTGGACAATACAGTTCTCAACAGTTGGTGTTCGATTTGTTTGACCACTCAAACTTTATCACACAGAACAAGACTGGTGATAGTGGAAATGACCTCGATTACAAAGTGGAGCAGATGCTGTTGGGTGCATTCGGATTTGCATCCTTCGGATATAAGGATTATCTATATGTTAACTTAGGTGCTAGAAGCGACTGGTCTTCTAAGTTTGAGTCTGCTAATCGCAATAAGGTATATCCTAACATAACTGCTTCTTTCATTCCTTCCACTGCAATTGATGCCCTCCGCAATAGCAAAGTAGTAAACTACTTGAAAATGCGCTTGGGGTATTCTACCAGTGCCTCTTTTGGAGATGCTTATCAAACACGTGCAACGCTTGGTATCCAGGCTAACCGATTTGTGACTTCTTCTGGAACAGTGGTTAATTCCAACACATTGGGTGGACGTCGTCCTAACCCGACTCTTCGTCCTGAGTTGTCAAAAGAAACTGAGTTCGGAATTGAGGGTCGTCTTTTCAACAGTCGTGTGAACCTTGACCTTACTCTTTATCGTCGTGTAAATCCTGACCAGATTTTGGATAAAGACCTAGATCCATCATCTGGATATACAGTTCAAAGTATCAATGCCGCAACTGTAGAGAATAAGGGTATTGAGTTGGGATTAGGTTATACAATTATTCGTAATAAGAATTTTAACTGGGATATCAACACAAACTTTACGTTGAATCGTAACAAAGCGTATGATTTCCCTGATGAAATCCAGCAAATTGGATTAGCTGGTTATAGTGATTTGGGATTATTTGCATTCCCGAACCAGCCTTTGGGTATGATTTATGGTTCACGTGTATTGCGTGATCCTAACAAGGGTAATCAGCCTGTAGTTGGTCCTGATGGAAACTATTTAGTTGATCCAACACTTGGTATACTCGGAGATTCTAATCCTGACTTCCAAATGACTGGTATCACAAATTTCTCCTACAAGCGCCTTTCCTTCCGTATGCAGTGGGATTATTCCCGCGGTGGAGATATGTTTGCAATGACTCCGTTAATTCTCTTGTCTCGTGGTGTAACCAAGGATACTGAAATTGATCGTCAGCAAATGTGGGTAATACCTGGTGTGAACCAGCAAGGGGAGCCTAACAACGTACAGATTTCCGTTTCTGACGTTTTCTTTAATAACCGTCTAGTTTCTGCCGATGAGTTTGGTGTATGGGATGCTACTGTGATTCGTTTACGTGAGGCGTCACTTTCTTACTCAATCCCTGAGACAATGTTGAAGAAGTCTCCATTTGGAAGCGCTTCATTAACAGTTTCTGGACAAAATCTATGGTATAAGGCACCAAGCTTCCCAGAGTATTCTAATTTTGATCCTGAGACCTCAACATTGGGTGTAAGTAGCTTTGCCCGTGGTTTTGAATTGATGACAGCTCCTTCTTCTCGTCGTATGGGTGTGAGCTTAAGATTAACCTTTTAAAATCAGCAACCATGTATAAAAATAAAATTATTCTTATAGCTGTTGCAGCCTCACTGCTTACATTATCATCCTGTAAGAAAAGACTTGATGATATGTTGGCAAATCCAAACGTACCTACGTTGGATAAGGCTGACACTGATCTTTATCTTAACGCAGCTCAGCTGAGTTTTAAAGATGTTTTTAGCACGCTCTCTGACCGTGGAATGGAAATGTCCAGACTTTGGAATATCGGGGGTAGTATTTATCTAAACTCTTACCGTCCTGAAACTTTTAACGGCGTTTGGGCAAATGCCTATAGAAACGTGTTAACTCAGATTAACGCAATGGAGCCACTTGCTCGTGCGCAAAATCGTTTCTTCCACCTGGGTATTGGTCAAGTATTGAAAGCATACACAGGTATGGCTATGGTAGATTTTTTTGGTGACATTCCATGGACTGAGGCTGCTAATCCTGCAAACTCAGTAATCAATCCAAAAATTGATAAAGGCGATGTTGTTTATGCTGACTGCATCAACCTTTTAGATTCAGCCCTGGCAAACTTTGCAAAAACTGCTGCCTCTAGTCCAACTAATGATCTTTATTACGGGGGTAACAAAGCACGCTGGGTAACATTAGTTAATACGCTCAAGCTAAAGGCCTACATGACTACACGTCTAGTTGATGCCTCTGCAGGAACTAAAATAGCTGCGATTGTTGCTGGTGGAAACATCATCGATACAGAAGCTGAGGATTTTGTATTCCGATTTGGTACGCAATTGGAGAACCCCAACTCACGTCATCCAAAATATAATGACTGCTACCGTGCAGCTGGTGGAGTGGGCATTTACATCTCAACGTATTTAGCTTGGGAAATGGTGACTGAGAAAGGTATTGTTGATCCACGCTCTCGTTATTATTTCCGTCGTCAAATCAACGCTAGAAATGGTCAAACTATCTCTGGTCAATTCGCAATTCCTGCCACTGCCCTTGCTTGTCAAGGCGCATTGAGTCCTGGTCATTATCCTGCCAACATGGCTTATTGTATGGCGGGTGATGGATATTTTGGACGTGACCATGGTGATCCTTCAGGAATCCCACCAGATGGTCAACATAGAACAGCATGGGGAATTTATCCCGCAGGAGGTGATTTCGATGCGCTTCGTGTAAATACAGGAGCTTCCTCAAGCATTCAGGCTAGCACAGTCACATTGACTGGTACACCTGGTGCGCGTGGTGCTGGTATTCATCCCATTTGGCTTTCCTCATTCACACATTTTCTTTTAGCTGAAGCGCAGTTGGTTTTGGGTGGAGCTGCATCCTCTGCTCGTACACTATTAGAAGCTGGCGTACGTCAATCTATTGCCAAAGTGATAGCTTTCCCTGGAACCATGAGTGTCACACCAGATTCAGCATTTGTTCCTGTCACTGCAGAGGTAACACAATATGTAAATACAGTTCTAGCTGGGTTTGATGCTGCTTCAACAAACACTGCGAAGTTGAACGTAGTGATGAAAGAGTATCATATCGCGGCATTAGGTAATGGTATTGAACCTTACAACAGTTACCGTCGTACGGGTATGCCAACTAATCTGCAGCCCATGCTAAATCCTCAGCCTGGTCCTTTCATCCGTAGTGTTTGGTATCCTACTGATCATGTAACTCTTAATCTGAATGCTAGACAGAAAACGGATAACACAGTGAAAGTTTTCTGGGATAATGGTTCAGCTACTTGTTTCTAAACGTTTAAACAATTTCAAATGAAAGCTAAAATTTCTGTACTTGTTTCAGCGCTGGTGGCCCTTGTTTGGTTGTCGGGTTGTACCAAGAAAACCGAAAACGACTTTGACCGTTTTATGTCTGGGCTGACTACTGGTTCTTACCTGAAAGGTAAGGCTAGCTTTGATCCAGGTACAAACACATGGACAGATCAAAGTGTTTTAGGAAACACTTTGGATGCTGGAAATCTAGCCACTACTAGAGTTGGTGTGCGAGTTCGTACATGGGGAAATGACCCGGTCGCTACTGCCAATGTATATGTGGTTAGAAATACTAATGCCAATCAAACTGCTTGGCGTTTTATTAAGAAATATACTATCGCTGACGGCGATACAAGTTACTTTGATATCTATGTATCTGCTCAAGAAATAGCAACGGCGTTGGGTTTACAGCTGAATGTTAGTGCTGGTAATTTCCCTCCCGGTAGTATTTTTACTTGCTATATTGAAGCCGTAACGAAGTCTGGTAAAAAGTACACCATTAACAACTCTAATTTCTCAGGAAGTGGAGCTAACTTCTACTACTCTGTATTCTCTTTCCGTGGAAGCGTGGTTTGTCCTTTCACTCCAGCTTCTATGCCAGGCAACTATGTTGTAGTTACCGACCAGTGGGAAGATTGGGCGCCTGGTGATATTATCCCAAATCCAATTACTGCAACTACGGCAACATCAATGACAACCTTTGGAATCTATCCAAATATGGCTTATCCAGGTGCGAATAGCCCTCAGCCTGTTGTGATCAATGTGAATTCTTCTACTGGGGTTGCAACGGTTACTAATCAGTACTATGGTAAGTATAGCTCCAGCCCAACTGCTACGCAATATGCAGTTAGCACTGTGGGTACTGGTAACTTTATTTTCTCATGTACCACTCCAGTTGTAATGACCATGCTGTTGAACCACCACGTATTTGGTGCTCCTACTGTTTCAGCTGGTCAATATCAATTGACACTACGTAAGCAATAAATTAATTGCTCAAATAACTAAAAAGGCTCTCACATTTGTGAGGGCCTTTTTTAATGCCTAAACTCATTTGGGAAATTTTGCGCGATATTCTCTTGGGTTAAGTACGGTACCCTTCACGCGCAATACATAGATATTGTCTATTTCTTTAAACTTAAGGTATACCTCTTTTAAAAAGGTTTCTTCAGCACCTGCATTATAGGTTACAGTCAATTTGATTGTTTGACCGGGTGCAATGAAACTAGCAGAAGGTTTGGGTGTAGTGCATCCACAACCTGCCCATGTTTTTTCAATTTCGATTTTCTTTTTTCCATTGTTTGTTACTAAGAAATTACCAGTTGCAGGTTTTCCTAGTTGTAAATAACCAAAATTATATACACCTCGATTAAAGCTTACCTGCGACCATACTGGCTGCAGGCATCCCATCGATGCAATTGCTGTGACTACAACTATATTTTGTAAGCTCATTTTCAAAAATAAGCGGAAGCTTTATGACGGACTAATTATTTGTTCTGCCAGGGTACGAAGCAAGAGCTTGTTCCAGGCAGTCCATTGCTTTATTAATCGAGTCAAGATTTAAAACGTAGGCGAGTCTCACTTCTTGTTTGCCAAGACCAGGGGTGCCATAGAATCCTGTGGCAGGAGCTAACATCAGTGTTTGATTATTATAAGAAAAAGACTCTAATAGCCATTGACAAAATTTGTCACTATCATCTATTGGTAATTTTGCAATTGCGTAAAAGGCGCCTCCGGGGTTGGGACAAAATACACCTGGCATCTTGTTCAATCGACTTACTAAAAGGTCTCTTCGTTGTTGGTATTCTTTCTTGGGTGCATCAAAGAAATTGTCTGGAAGATCCACAGCTGCCTCTGCTAACAATTGAGCTAATCCTGGGGGACTCAAACGAGCTTGTGCAAATTTCATAGCTCCATCATAAACGGCTGCATTACGGGTAATAAAGGCGCCAATCCTTGCGCCACAGGCGCTATATCTTTTCGATATAGTATCCATCACAATCACTTGCTCCTCTAATCCTTTTAATTCAAGTGCACTCATTGCCTGTCCCTCATAGGAAAATTCTCTATACGCTTCGTCGCTGAATAAATACAAATCATGCTTTAAGCACAGGCTTCCTAACGCTTCCATCTCATCTTTGCTATAGAGGTAGCCTGTAGGATTATTGGGATTGCAAATCAGAATTGCTTTTGTTTTTGGTGAAATCACTTTTTCAAAATCTGCAATAGGAGGCAGAGCAAATCCTGATTCAATGGTTGAAGTGATGGGTACTACTTTAACTCCGGCCGCGCAAGCAAATCCGTTATAGTTTGCATAAAAGGGCTCGGGTACAATCACTTCATCACCAGGATTTAAACAAGTAAAAAATCCAAATAGAATAGCCTCACTGCCTCCTGTGGTTATAATGATCTGCTGTGGTGTAAGAGAGATGCCTGATTTGGCGTAATACTGCACCAGTTTTTTTCTATACGATTCATTCCCTGCACTATGGCTATATTCCAATACCGGGATAGTCGCATTTTTTACTGCATCTAAAATTGCGGGAGGTGTTTCAATATCTGGTTGACCAATGTTTAGATGAAATACTGTTATTCCTTTCTTTTTCGCCGCTTCGGCAAAGGGTACTAGTTTTCGGATGGGTGAGGGGGGCATTTGCTCCCCCCTGATTGATAGGGATGGCATAGCACAAAGGTAATTATCTCTCCAACGAATTAGGTTACATTTGCGCGTGACTTTTAAAAGGGTGTTGAATAAATATTGTTTGCTTTCCCTGTTAGTGGCTAGCTTGTTTGTAACTACTAAAAGTAGTTTTGCGCAATTATGTACAGGCAGCCTTGGTGATCCGGTAGTAAATATTGATTTTGGAACTGGCGCTGCCTCTTATTCTTTCACTGCACCGGGTTACCGTTTAACAACTGGTTCTTGCCCCAATGATGGCGAATACAGCATTACTACATTTCAATCCTCTTGTGGCAGGCAATGGCATACCGTTGCTGCCGATCACACAGGGGGAGGTGCTTTTATGATGGTGAATGCATCAAATAATCCAGGCGATTTCTTTTTACAAACGGTGTCAAATCTTTGTCCAAATACTACCTATGAATTTTCAGCATGGGTGTTGAATGTGGTGAATAATCCTGGCTTGATCAAGCCAAACCTTACTTTTAAAGTAGAAACAACAGGCGGAGTAACGCTCAACCAATATGCAACTGGAGATATCGGAGTGGCGCCGCAGGCAACTTGGGAGCAAGTCGGTTTCTTTTTTACAACAGGTCCTACTAGCAGCAGTGTGGTCTTGAGAATAACCAATAATGCACCCGGTGGGAATGGAAATGATTTAGCACTCGATGACATAACATTCAGGCCCTGTGGACCTACTATTCGCTCTAGTGCACCTCCTGGTTTTGATACTGTTCGAATTTGCGAATATCAACAGCAACCTATCCGTTACCAGGCAACTGTTTCAACAGGGTATTCCTCACCTGCTTACCAGTGGCAAGTGAGTGTAGATACGGGAAGAACATGGGTTGATATACCTGGTGCTACGGGCTTACATTACAATCGTAATCCAAATGTGCCTGGCCATTATTCTTATCGTCTTACTGTTGCTGAGTCCGGCTCAATGGGTATTGCTACTTGTCGTATCGCATCAAATGTACATGTGGCAGATATTTTTGCCACACCAGTTATTAATGCTGGGCCTGATCGTACTTTATTTGCTGGAAGATCCATTCAAATTGGGGCTACTTCGGATGGGGCAGTGGGTAATCTTTATCAATGGAATCCTTCTCTATATTTAAGCGATGCGACGCTATTAAACCCTGTTGCAACTCCACCATCAACGCAGACCTATACCCTGCAAGTAACCTCTTCAAAAAATTGTATCAATACTGACCAAGTGGTCTTATCTGTTTTTGATAAGCTTTATGTTCCCACTGCATTTACACCTAATAGCGATGGCAAAAATGATTTTTGGACCATTCCAAATTTGGATCTTGCAGATAGAACACAAGTTCATGTTTTTGACCGTACCGGTTTATTAGTATTTGCTGCATCCGGATCTGCTGTAAATTGGGATGGCACTTTTAAAGGAACTCCTTTACAAACGGGTGTTTTTATTTACGTCATTAAGTACCCCGATGGATTTATACAAAAGGGAAAGCTCACACTAATCCGCTAGCAAATAAAAAAACCTCCCGTAAGGAGGTTTTTGTTCAAAACTATTTTTGAGTCTGTTAAGATTTTTTTACAGGTGCTGCTTTTGGGGCTTGCTTCTGCAATTCTGCAAAAGCTTCAGTACTTAGTACTTCACCAGTGATCTTTACCGTTTTTACTTCATCAATTCCTGCAAACTTGATATTTACATCTTTTGTAAAAGGAGCAACAGCCGCTGCATTATATTGAACTTTCAATTTAGCAGTTGATCCAGGTTGAATAGGCTCAGCAATACGCTCAGGTGTTGTGCAACCACAACTAGCCCAGCTATTCTCAACTACTAGAGGCTTATCACTGATATTTTTGATTTCAAAAGAATAATTAACAGGTTCACCTTGTTTGATTTTCCCGAAATCATACTTTTCGGTATTCATTTTTACAACGGCATCTACCTTGGTTTGTGCAACTACTGCCAGAGAGAAAAAGCTGAGCAGGGCACCAAATAACATTGTTTTCATATTGAAAGTGATTTAGAACAAAAGTAAATAAAAATATGCCTGTTTTCCAGCTATTCGGGATGCTGATTTCGTTTTTTAGCATTTTGCTAACCCCCCAGGTATTCTTCCTATTTTTGCCCCCATGGAAGCTACAATGAGCCAGGAAAAGTTGTCTTTTGAGCTTTTTAAATCCAGCGTGCTTCGCGATTACAGTATTGCCTGTTTGAGCCGGGAGATAAGCTTGTTAGGCCGTAAAGAGGTACTCGGTGGAAAGGCCAAATTTGGCATTTTTGGCGACGGAAAAGAAGTGGCTCAGGTTGCCATGGCAAAGTTCTTTAAACCGGGAGATTTTCGAAGCGGCTATTACCGTGACCAGACCTTTGTCTTAGCAGCAGAAATGGGTACGGGAGAGCAATTATTTGCCCAACTTTATGCTGATGCAGATGCGGGACGAGAGCCATTTAGTGGTGGTCGTCAAATGAATAACTTTTTTGCGACACCATTTATAGACGGCACGGGAGAGTGGCTTACGCTTACCAACACAAAAAATAGTTCAAGCGATATAGCACCTACAGCTGGGCAAATGCCTCGTGCATTGGGATTGGCACATGCTTCTCGGATTTTTAGAGAGTTAAAAGAACTGCATTCGTTGTCTCATCTTTCTCATCAGGGTAATGAGGTTTGTTTTGCAACGATTGGAGATGCTTCCACCAGTGAGGGTCATTTTTGGGAGACAATTAATGCTGCAGCCGTTTTGCAGGTCCCATTAGCTGTCTTTGTATGGGACGACGGATATGGAATTTCTGTTCCCAAACAATATCAAACTGCAAAGGGTTCTATCTCTGTCGCATTGGAAGGCATGCAGCGAACAGAAGAGGAAACAGGTATTCAGATTTATAAAGTGAAAGGTTGGGATTATGCGGGTATGTGCGAAGCTTTTGAAGAAGGTATCGGTCTTGCCAGAGAAAAGCATATTCCTGTTCTCTTTCATGTTGAAGAAGTAACACAGCCACAAGGACATTCCACATCCGGCAGTCATGAGCGTTACAAAACATCGGAACGTTTAGAGTGGGAAAAGGAATGGGATGGATTAGTGAAAATGAAGGAATGGCTTCTTTCAAATGGTTTGGCGTCTGCTACGGAATTGGATGAGATTGCCACCCGTGCCAAAGAGGAGGCAAAAGCTGGTCGGGATGGAGCCTGGCAGGAGTGTTTGGATCCGCTACGCCAATTAGCTGCTCATGCAGTTGCAATACTCAATGGGACGGCTACTCTAGTT
>JACCDU011093379.1_pt1 | contig 12294 bp, 12 predicted proteins | sample 7446081 | NCBI WGS metagenome assembly JACCDU01 (sample SAMN15323447, study PRJNA562643) | freshwater metagenome | isolation source: river surface water | place: USA:Blue River Watershed | collected 2017-08-17 | reverse complement strand
TGCCGACACAATTCATAGTGCAGCACCTCCTCATACACGGATTCAAACAGGCCTGGGCCTAGCCCAACATGCACCTGATAACAGGTGTCTACGACGAATTTAGAAAGGTAATTTTCCATAGTTTAAAAAATGAATGATTAAAAAAATATAACTATTCTTGAATTTAGGCCTTTTAATTTAGACTCAGCAAAATCTGTTCACAAAAAGTACTCATCCAGCAAAGGTGGCTAAGGCCGTCTGAATGGCTCTTTCTACCGTTTTTTCGCCATCAGTAGCAAACTTTTTCAGCGGCCTATTGACCAGGATGGCGTTGAGGCTGAGTACTTCATGCCCGAGAAGTTCCCCGAGGGCATAGTACCCGGCCGTTTCCATTTCAAAATTGGTCAAGGAACGGCCTTTGATTTGAAGGGCTGCAAGGCGCTCAATGAGCTGATCAAAACGGGGTTTTAGTCGTACCTCTCTTCCCTGCGGGGCATAAAATCCTGGGCAGGTGAGCGTAATTCCTCGTGGGATGGAAGCGTCTAGCATTCCCAATAATTTGGAAGAAGCGGTGGCTTGGTAGGGCCTGAAGGGAAGCCCCAGCTCAGCTTGGATGGCTTGCCCAAAGTCCTGTGTCCCCCTCAGGTCTGGGTAATAAGCCATCAGCGTATCCATACCGATAGCGATCTCGGAGGCCAGCAAGGTGCCCGTTGGGATGTCTTCTTGAAGGCTTCCTGAGGTGCCAATTCGAATGATGTGTAAACTCGTTTTTTTTTCCTTGACCTGGCGTGTTTGCAGGTTTACATTGACCAAGGCATCCAGTTCAGTCATCAGGATCTCAATATTGTCCGTGCCCATGCCCGTGCTGATCACAGACACCCGATGCCCGTTCTTCCAACCTGTATGCGTGATAAACTCTCGGTTCTGAAGTTGGAAGTCTATCTGATCCAAATGCTTCGATACGGTGGCTACGCGGTCAGGATCCCCTACGGTAAAAATTGTAGTTCCCAGGTGCTCGGGTCGCAAGCGCAGGTGGTATACACTCCCATCGGGATTAAGAATCAGTTCCGTCTCAGGAATTTGCCGGCTCTCCATGCGATGTAGTCTGTTTGGAGGGGCTGCGGTAAATGCCTTTGTAGGGATTGTAGCCGTTGGAGTGTTTTTGGTAATACCCCGTGCCGTCGTAAGGGCGCTTATCCGGATTTTCCTTGCAGGTGGTGGAACAAGCACCTTCCAGTTCCCATCCACAGGATTCACAGATGGCGAGGTGCTCGTTGCAAGTTGGATTGGCACAGTTGACCATGCGGTCCGAAGCAGTACCACAGACATGGCAGGAAGAGACGATGGTCGGATTAACTGTATTTACTTCCACCGCGATGCGGTTGTCAAAGACGTAGCATTTGCCTTCAAAGTCTTCTCCTCCCGCTTCCATGCCGTACTTAATGATGCCTCCGTGGAGTTGATACACATCTTCAAATCCTTGTTCAAGTAGGTAGGCTGAGGCCTTTTCGCATTTGATCCCTCCTGTACAGTAAGTGAGCACCTTTTTGTTTTTGAGGTGTTCGAGTTCCTTCACCTTCTCGGGAAAATCTCGGAAGTTATCGATGTCCAAGGTAATCGCATTTTTGAATCGACCGAGTTCGTGCTCGTAGTTCGATCGCACGTCGAGGATGACCACATCCTCCTGGTCTTTCAGCTGCTTAAATTCCTCTGGTTCCAGGTGCTTGCCTGTTTTCACGTTGGGGTCGAGGTGACGTAGTGAAGAATGCACGATTTCGGGCTTGTAGCGCACGTGAATTTTGGCAAAAGCATGAGTTTCGTGGGAATCGATTTTGAATTCCGTCTTCGCAAATCGCGGATCAGCCTGGATGTAGGCCATGTACTTCTCGCAGTCGGCAGCCAATCCGGATACCGTTCCGTTGAGCCCTTCGTCAGAGATAATGATGCGGCCACGGATGTTGTTTTCCACACAGAAAAGGTGGTGCTGCTCCCGGTATTCTTCAGGATTGCAGATGTCTGCGTAGCAGTAGTACAGCAGGATGCTGTAGGGTTTGTTGTTTGTATTTTCCATAACTATCGCCCTGTTTCGGCAGGGTGTTTTTTGAGTATCAAGTCGCTGGTACCAAGTATCAAGACGCTTCCAGAAGCAAGATGCAAGAGATTAGACTAAGGCAGTATCAAGTAGTTAGTATCAAGTATTAAGACCTTCGCAGACAAGGTTAGTAGTTCAATTAAATGATTCCTCACTTCAACATTCTGCACTCGACGTTCAACATTCGACATTAGTAAAAACGCCGTACTTCGTATTTCGCCTGCCTGCCGCAGGCAGGTATTTCGTACTTCTATTTTACTTTCCCTGCCGGATTACCGAATACGGTTTCGTTTTTTCCTACGGAGGAGATTACTACGGATCCAGCGCCCACGCGAGCCCCTTTGCCGATGCGCACGCCGGAGACGATGGTCACGCCCGAACCGATAAACGCGCCTTCTTCCAAGACCACATCGGCATTGACGATAGATCCTGCCCCCACTTGGACATAGTCCTCGACAGTCACTTTGTGTTCGATAATCGCTCCCGTATGGAAGATGCAGTGACTTCCAACTTTCGCTCCTGCCCCTACCGTCACCTGCGCATTGATAAAGTTGCCATGTCCGAGTGCAGCATCTGTGGAAATGTATGCGCGCTCATGGATGGCATTGATGGGTTGCATCTTTCTGTCTTCCAGAAGAAGTTCCACCAGAAATTTGCGGTATTTGCTATCATCTACAGCAACAAATGCCTCTGTTTTTTTGCCGATCAACTTTAAGAATCCTTCGTCTTCAGTACCTCCGAGGACAGGGACGTTATTGATTTCGGTACCATGAAGGCTGCTGTCCTCATCTAGCAATCCATATACAATCACTTGATTGCTATTGAAAATTTCTAGCGCGGGATGTGCGATGCCTTTGGCGCCGAGGATGATGACAGGTTTGTCCATGAGTCTTTCGAGGTAAACGATGCAAAAATACAGGAATTGTGGGGTTTGTCCAACGGTTCATTTGGAAGGGCTTCGCAGTAGGCTTTGGCCGATTTTGCAAGACAAGCATTTTTGGGCACTGCAATACCTTCGGTATAATTCCAGCATGCCTTGTGAGTCAAAGGCTGTGGTCGGACTCCAGGCATGGTGTACAAACTTTCGGAGGATGTAATTTTGCTCAGCAGGGAGGCTTTGAAGTAGGGAAAAGCAACGCTCTTTCCACTCCTCTTGGTCGTGGAACTCTCCATAGGCAAACCAAATTGGGAGCACAAAATTGATGAGTAAAAGTTGCACACTTTGCTCAGAAAGGCCGTTGGAACTGATTTTGCTGCTTGGCTTACCAAAGGTATAGTGCTGTCGCCAATAGGGGGATGGGGGGCTTTGGAAGATTTTCCGGAACCCACTCAAGTCTCCAGATTCGTCTAAAATTGTGGAGAGCAAGTGCGGGGCTTGTGCCAGGACGCTTGCGAGCTGCGCTATCCGCAGGGTAGGAAAGTTGGCCGGTCGAGCGCCCAGAAAAGTCCAGTGCTGCCGAGTGAGCTGCGTAGACCAACTGTATTTTTTCTGATAAAAATCATGATCTTTTTTGAGTTGCTGCACATAGAAATCATCCGATTCATCAGGCAATAGTCCTGCTTGACCCAAAAGCATCGCCTCCAAGTGCTGCAGCTGCTCTCGGTGCCTTTTGAGAAGAGTGTAGGGAAGAAGCTGGCCCAGTTCTTCCATGGGTAGCCGGTTGGTATGGTAGCCAAAGCAGCGAAAAAGCCAGCGGTAGGCAGTTTCCTCCCAATCCCCCTGCGTGGCTCGAAGAACTGCAAGTACCCCTTGGGATTTTTCGTGGAGGCGTTCGACCAAGGCTTTTTCGGAGGCGGAAAAGCGAAGGATTTCAGGGATGGTAGCGAGAGCATGCGCGCAGGGTAGGTCAATTTGAAAATCGAGCAGCTGCTGGTAATTGCGCCAAATGTCCAAGTAGATCTTTCCTTTCAACTCTACCGTAGGCATGGGGGTACCATCTTGCCGGTATACTTGCCGGTCATTTTCCCAAACCAAGTGTAGGATAACTGGATTATAGGCCGGATCTGAATCGTGTGCATGCTGCTTCCATTCAGAAGCCTGCCGGTGAACTTCCACATGTCCGTGGAAGGTGATGCCTCCAATGACTACCGATGCATTTCGAAAATCAGGGCCTTCTAGCGCATTCGAGTGGCCGGCTTGAAGAATTTCAAGGGCTTGCCCATCTGTGGTTGTTAGATTTTTGCGGTCAAAGTACTGGTATTTCCATACCAACTGTAAAAAGTCTTCTTTAAAGTCCATAAAAATTGAGGTTAAAAAGTAAACGGAATATAATCAAATCCCCTCCGCTAAGCAAGGGAGGATGGGCTTGTGTTAAAAAGTTGGAATCTAAATCTTGGAGTTTCTTACAACAAATAGCGATTGAGAAGTTCGCTCATTTCTTCCTGAAGTTTTTGGGCTTCTTTTCGCGCTACTTTAGCAAAGTCCTTTTCCTTGGAAGCATAGATGATTCCTCGGCTAGAGTTGACGAGTAGACCGCAATAGGAGTTCATCCCAAAGCGAGCCACATCCGCCAAGCTGCCGCCTTGTGCACCTACGCCAGGCACTAGGAAGAAATGCTCGGGCACCTGCTTGCGTACCTCCCCAATCAGTTCGCCTCGAGTGGCACCGACCACATACATGAGGTTTTCGGGACTTCCCCAGCCCTGACTTTTTTCAAGTACGTTTTGGTAGAGCGCTTTGCCAGAAGCGTCTTGAAGTAGTTGGAAATCCAAGGATCCTGGGTTGGAAGTCAGGGCAAGAAGGATCGCCCACTTGCCCTCAAATTCCAAAAATGGAGTCACAGAATCCTTGCCCATGTAGGGGGCCACGGTGATTGAGTCGAAGTTCATGTGCTTAAAAAATGCTTCGGCATAGCGTGTGGCGGTATTGCCAATGTCGCCTCGCTTGGCATCTGCAATCGAAAAGATTTGCTTTGGAATCAATGCCTCTACCTTGGCGAGTGTTTCCCAGCCTTTTGCCCCCTGGGCTTCAAAAAAGGCTGTGTTGGGCTTGTAGGCCACCGCAAAGTCTGCAGTTTCTTCGATGATCTGCTGACAGAAGGAAAAAATTGGGTCCGACTCATTTTTAAGGTGGGCGGGGAGTTTTTCCAAGTCTGGATCCAATCCTACACAGAGAAAGGAAGATTTTTGTTGGATTTGGGCAAAAAGTTCGGCTCTAGTCATGGGCAGTTCGATCACTACAAAGGTAGAAAATAATCCTTTTCAAAGGAGGGCACTTCCTGCGGGACAAAGTTTTCGATTCGATAGGATTGTCTAGGCTTTGGTTACGGGATCTCCTTTTACAAAGGCGCCTACCAAAGAAGTGCCTGCTGTGATCAAGAAAAAGAGTAAGCTAAAAGCCACCGCAGCGCTTTCTTCAATTCCTGCATAACCATGGGCATAGACCACTACGAGTTCCCGAGCGCCGACCCCCCCTATAGTCAATGGCAAAACTGCCACCAGAGATGAAAGGAGGAAGACCCCTTGGTAGGCCAAAAATTTATCCTGCACGCCAAGTGCCATTAGCAAGCAGATCACGGTGGCCATTTGTGCTAGCTGACCAAGCAAGGACCAGAAGATTCCCTGCCAAAAAGAGGGGAGAAAATTGGGGAAGAACCATTTTTGAAGCAACCAAAATCCAGGGATTACGCCTACCAATCCTGCAAGTAGGAGCATTTTACCTGTCCAAGGATTGCCAAAAGGTAGCGGGAGTTCGATCCATAATAGAATTCCAAAAAGTAACCCAAGAATGGCAATCAGACCCCCAAGTCGATCGAGAAGGCTGGCTTTCAGCAGTTCTTTGACGGGCGTTTTGAATTCTTTATTCAAGAGATAGACCTTGTATCCGTCTCCACCAATTCCCCCAGGGAGGAATAGGTTGTAGAACATGCCGATGAGGTAAAGCCGCCAGTTTTCCCAGAAGCTGAGGAAAATCTGAATGTTTCCAAAATAATGGTTGAGCCGAATGGCGGTAGCCACCTTGCTCCCTACAAATAGGGCAGCAGCTGGAAGTAGCCAAGGCCAGGATAAATTTTTGGAAAGCTGAATAAGTTGAGCCGTATCGATTTTTTGAAAAACCAGGTACAGGGCTGCTCCGGTTAGGAGAATTTTTAGCGCCGTTTTCAGCTGGTTTTTGAGTTGGCTCACGAGAGGATGTGTAGTGGAAGGGGCGAAGTTCGGTTAACTAAATTTGGAAACTTCCTGTTCTCCGGTGTACAAGGATTTGATTCGGTAAGTTTTTTTGTCCTGTGATTCAAAATAGGTCCGTACGATGATCTCCGAGATAATGCCAGTGGTGATCAGTTGAATGCCTCCGAGAATTAGGATAAACCCAAGGATCAAGATCGGACGTCCCCAGATGTCCTCACCCATGATTTTTAGGACCAAGAGGTATGCATTGATAATCCCACCTAGGAGGAATGCAAGTAGGCCAAGCCCACCAAAGAGGTGGATGGGACGCTGAAAGTATTTTTGAAAAAACAACATGAGGATCAAGTCGGCCATCACCTTGAAGGTGCGACTGAGTCCGTATTTGGAAGTCCCATGAATTCGCGGGTGGTGCTTGACATCCACTTCGGTCATTTTGGCGCCTTGCTGCTTGGCAAGCACGGGAATAAAGCGGTGGAGTTCTCCATAAAGCCCCATGTTTTGGGCGATGTCGGCCTTGTACACCCGAAGGGTGCAGCCATAATCCTTGAGGTGAACGTTTGTGGAATTTCGAATGATCCAATTGGCAATTTTGGAAGGGATTTTCCGAAGTACAAATCCATCTTTTCGATTGGCTCTACGACCTGCCACCACATCCCATTCCTCGTCGATTGCTTTTTGGAGCATCACAGGGATGTCTGTTGGATCATTTTGAAGGTCCCCATCCATGGTAGCAATGTACTGGCCCGTGGCTTGGTCAATACCTGCTGCCAAGGCTGTTGTCTGTCCGTAATTGCGATTAAAAATCACCAGCTTGGTTCGGGTGTTTGCGTATTTTTTTACCTCCGCTACCGTGCGATCTGTGCTCCCATCCTCTACCAAGATGACCTCATAATCCATTCCTGATAATGCGGCATAGGTGGCTTGCAGAAGGGGCTGGATGTTATCTTCTTCGTTGTAGACAGTGATGACGACGGATAAAAGCGGCTTTTTCATGGGAACAAAGAAATCCCTCAAAAGTACCCATTTAACAGCATTTGGTCAAAATGCTTCTTGTTTTTGCAGCAAATCCCCCCAAAAATTCCGGTATCCTGCTGTATCTTTGGGCATGCGTGCTGCTCCAACTTCTGCCGTAATTTCCAATCCCTGGTTGCTCCTTCTACTTTTTTGTGGCCTGGTGGGAACATTTGCGTTAGATTTTCATATGCATTATCCGGATGAAATTTACTACCGTGATGCGGCAGTAAAAATGATGCAAACTGGAGATTACCTGACCACCTACTTGGGATCTGGGGAGTTGCGTTTCAAGAAACCCATCTTGACTTATTGGGCGGTGCTCGCAGGATTCAAACTCTTTGGAGTGCATGCCTTTGGTTCCCGTTTCTTTTTTTTGTTGGCGGGAGCAGCCACCGTTGGCCTAACTTACCTTCTTGGAAAAATAGTATTTGGGGATCGGAGAATTGCAGGACTTGCAGCCTTGATTTCTGCCTCCAATCCAATTCTAATTTTTGCTGCTACCCGTTCTATTCCCGATGTGTTGTTGGTGCTGACCCTTACAGGCAGTGCGGTTGGGTTTGCAGGGCTTCTCCGCGATGGCAATCAGGCGAAGAGTAAGTTTCTATGGATGCTGTACCTTGGTTTGGCCTTGGCCTTCGAAGTGAAGGGTCTTCCTGCCCTAGCTTTAGGAGGGATTGGGATCTTGTATTTACTATTCAACCCATGGCAGCGGGTTTCTTGGAAAAAACTGCTGTACCTACCCGCTCTGCTTGTTGCGCTCTGCATTGCCTTATTCTGGTTTGTAGCCATGTGGCAGCTCCATGGCCCTGTCTTTCTAGCCAGTTTCTTGGAAGATCAGGTGGGTACCCGCGTGACCTCTCGGGTGTTGCTCGTACTTCAAAATGGGACGGTGGCATCTCTCCTCTTGGTAGGCATGTTTCTCCCTTGGGTAGCCTTGGCAATCCCAAAAGTGAAAAGCGTTTTGGCGACTACCTGGAAGGAGAACCCGCAATTTTTTGCTTTTGCGCTGCTCTGGGGACTGGCGATTGTGGGGATGGGCGCGCTTACGAGCAAATTTTACGAGCGTTACTTGCTGCCCGTCGCGCCGGTGTTGGCGCTGTGGCTTGCTTGGATTCTGGTGCGTGGAGGAGGCTTAGACCGAGCAAAAGGGCTGAAGGTAGCCGCAGTGTTCCTGCTTTCTTTGGTGGGGCTTGTGGTAGGAGTGAATGCTTGGATCCTAGTTACGGGATCAAGTGTTCGATTAAAAAGCTTTGTTTTTTCAGAAATTAATTGGGTTTTCCTTACTGGATCAAGCAGAGGGTTGGCGGTTGTCTATGTTGGTTTGGGAGTCCTATTTCTAGGTTATGGTCTGAGGACATTGCTTCGCTCTACTGTCCTGCCTCCAAAGTTGCTTGCGCTTTCCATCCTATTTTTGTTCTTCCAAATTAGCGGCATTACCCGTTTGATTTCCTTGCCGCATCAAGGGATACAGGCGAAAGATGCAGTGGAGCAGCTGGGGGTGGATGCCCCTATTGGCTTTGCAGGCGGCCTACATGAGGGCTCTAAGATTCGGATGAGCTTGGGCCCTGCCTACGACCTCATTGACCTTTCTCGAGAAAATTGGAAGGAGGAAGCCAAAGGCTACAGCTACTTGATCCTGGAGGACCGTCTCCTTTCCGAGTGGGATACCCTAGGCTATGATGTGCATGTGGCAAGTATCCACTTGGATTCCAAAGCCATTCCGGACTTTTTACGAGCAAGCAGTTCGGTGGAGCGAGAGGAACTTCGAGTAAAGCAAGGGCGAACCTATTTCTTGCTTGAAAAAAAATAACCCCGGAGAGTACTTCTTCCGGGGCTAAGGCTTATTGCTTTGCGAGTACGTTTTTTTCCTTGTGTTTATGAAGCTGTGTTCGCAGTCCTTCCACCGCCTCGTCTGCAGCTGCTTCGAAGGAATCGTCCTGGTGTTTGGCAAAAAACTGTTTCCCAGGCACATTCAATTTAATTTCCACGAGCTTGTTTTGATTTTTCTCGTTTTTATCTAGCCTCAAAAACACCTCCCCATCCAAAATGCTATCGTAAAAGGTGTCCAGCTTGTCTGCCTTTTTCTGAATGAAATCGATCAATTTCTGATCTGCGTCGAAATGAATGGAATGCATCTGTAGTTTCATCGTTTGGATAATTTAGGGTTAAACATGTGAATACTTATGCTTTTGGGTGCGCTTGTTCAAACACAGCCTTGAGTTTTTCCATGGAGTTGTGGGTATACACTTGGGTAGCGGCGAGGTTGGCATGGCCGAGTAAATCTTTGACCGCATTCAAGTCTGCCCCTTTGTTCAATAGGTGTGTGGCAAAGGTATGACGTAACAAGTGGGGGCTGCGTTTCGAATTCTGGGCAAAAAGATCGAGGTATTGTTTTACGATGCGGTAAATCAGCATGGAATAGGCTTTTTCTCCCTTATTGCTTCGAATAAAATAGTCTTCACCTTCCACTTTGGTGAAATGCGCTTCCACTACCTTTTTGTATTCTGCAATGTGGTTGATCAAGGATTTGGCGAGGGGGATGATCCGCTCCTTTTGTCTTTTTCCGAGCACCTTTACCTGTTCGTCAAAGAGCTGAATGTCTTTCCATTTCAAGGCAGTAAGTTCGGAGAGACGTACCCCAGTGAGGTAGAGAAACTCCAGTACCATTCGGTCCCGTTGTCCTTCAAAGGTGGGCGCATAGACTTCTTCTTCCAGAACGGATTCTATGGTGGTTTCCTGTAAAAATTCTGGAAGTTTTTTTGGGGTTTTCAGCGACTTCAACTTGTAGGTGGGATCCTTGAGAATGATTTTGGAGCGCATCAAAAATTTGTAGTAGGAGCGCAGGGTCGCCAACTTGCGGTTGACAGTAGTCTGGCTCATGCCTTGCTCCACAAGGTCGATGATCCAAGCCCGTAGGTCAGGGTGTGTACATTGGGAGAGGTCCTCGATAGAAAAGGAAAGCTGTACAAATTCCTGCGCTTGCTCCAAATCCTTGCGGTAGGCAAGCACGGTATGTGCGCAGCTCCGTTTTTTGTATTCGAGGTAGTTGATAAACGAATCAATCATGGGACCAATTTGCTACTTAAGATAAGGAATTAATTTGATTCCTTTTCTGCCGAAAGTCAGTTCGTAAAAATCAATTCTTTTCCAAACGAATTGGAAAGACATAAAAAAAGCACCAACTGAAAGTTGGTGCTTGATATGGTTAGCTGGGAATCGCTTACTTCATGAATTCATTCTGAAGCTTTTGCTTATACGCAGCCTTGATTACTTGATCTCTTCTCTTTACAGAAGGCTTAGTAAATGCCTGACGTGCTCTCAATTCACGAACCGCACCGGTTTTGTCAAACTTCTTCTTAAAACGCTTAAGCGCCTTATCGATAGATTCGTTTTCTTTAATGTTGATGATTATCATAGCTGTACACCTCCTTTCGGATTGCAAATGTACAGGTTATCTTTTTAATTCCAAGGCAAACCCCAAAAATGAAGGGATAAAAAGAAAAAAGCCCAACAGGAACTGCTGGGCTTTATAGGTAAATGGGGGGGGTGATAAAACTTAGTCTACGACTTTCTCAGCCAAGACCACAATGGTATTTTGCTTTACTTCCACTACGCCGCCTTCTACTTGGAAAGACTGTTTGCCTTCAGCAGTAGTGAAGGAAACAAGGCCTTTGGCCAAGGCAGAGACAATCGGTGCGTGATTGGTCAGTACTTGAAACGCGCCCAAAGCCCCAGGAAAGGTAGCTTCACTCACTTCTCCCTGAAAAACTTTTTTGTCTGGCGTGACGATCTCTAAGTGCATAGCGTATTCGGTCTTCTGTAATTGGTCTGCTCAACTTCCTAGACTCGCAAGTAGCTAGTCTAGGAACTGAGTAAGGTAAATTTAGCTTACTTCTGCGAGCAACTTTTCCCCCTTAGCGATGGCATCTTCGATGCTTCCTACCAAGTTGAAGGCTGCCTCTGGAAGGTGGTCAAGTTCACCGTCCATAATCATGTTGAATCCTTTGATGGTATCTTTGATGTCTACCAATACTCCTTTAAGACCGGTAAACTGCTCGGCTACGTGGAAAGGCTGAGATAAGAAACGTTGTACACGACGTGCGCGGTGTACCACCTGCTTATCTTCTTCAGAAAGTTCTTCCATACCCAAAATGGCAATGATGTCCTGAAGTTCCTTGTAGCGTTGAAGGGTTTCCTTAACGCGCTGCGCACAGTTGTAGTGATCGTCTCCCAAGATATCTGGGGATAGGATTCGAGAAGTAGAATCAAGTGGATCCACGGCAGGGTAGATACCCAATTCCGCAATCTTACGAGACAATACGGTAGTAGCATCCAAGTGCGCGAAAGTAGTCGCAGGAGCCGGGTCAGTCAAGTCATCCGCAGGTACGTAAACGGCTTGTACGGAAGTGATTGAACCATTTTTAGTAGAAGTGATTCGTTCCTGCATGGCACCCATTTCTGTGGCCAAAGTTGGCTGGTAACCAACTGCAGAAGGCATACGTCCAAGAAGTGCGGACACTTCGGAACCTGCCTGGGTGAATCGGAAAATGTTGTCGATGAAGAACAAGATGTCTTTTCCTTGACCTGAACCATCCCCATCACGGTAGTATTCCGCAAGGGTAAGACCGGTAAGGGCCACGCGAGCACGTGCTCCTGGAGGCTCGTTCATCTGTCCAAACACGAAGGTTGCCTTGGAGTCTTCCAACTTCTTAAGATCTACTTTGGATAGATCCCATCCGCCTTCAGTTTCCAAGCTATGGATAAAGTCATCACCGTAAGTTACGATGCCTGACTCGATCATTTCTCTCAAAAGGTCATTTCCCTCACGGGTTCTTTCTCCTACACCTGCAAATACAGACAATCCAGAATAGGCTTTAGCGATGTTGTTAATCAATTCCTGGATCAATACCGTCTTGCCTACCCCTGCACCTCCAAAGAGACCAATTTTACCCCCTTTGGCATAAGGTTCGATCAAGTCGATTACCTTAATTCCGGTAAATAATACTTCGGTTGAAGTAGAAAGGTCCTCAAATTTAGGAGCAGAACGGTGGATTGGAAGTCTCTTTCCAGCAGGCAATTGT
>JACCDU010015630.1_pt1 | contig 12295 bp, 2 predicted proteins | sample 7446081 | NCBI WGS metagenome assembly JACCDU01 (sample SAMN15323447, study PRJNA562643) | freshwater metagenome | isolation source: river surface water | place: USA:Blue River Watershed | collected 2017-08-17 | reverse complement strand
TCAGGGTCTACGTCAAGTTCGTCAATATCCATCAAGTCAATCTCAGGGAGAGTTGCATCAGGGTCACGCTCACGCATCTGGGCTAACTTGTCTTCACGCTCTGCACGTTTCTCTGCGAGGATACGGTCATACTCAATGGTTGCCAGGCTAAGACCATTCTCTTTAGCCAGTTCATAAAACCTATTGGCACGTATCTCGTCACCCATAGCATGAACTTGCTTACGACCAAGGAATGCATTCTTGTTGATGCCACCCTTACCAGTATCAATTGCTAGGTTAGGTGCAAGACTCTTTGGTCCAAACAATAGAGACTTGAAGAACAGTCCCGGTGACTCAATAGGGTTAGCAAGTTGCCAGTTTTGGACAAGAGGTGCTGACCAGTCTCCAGCCATCGTAAAGCGACCAAGTGCGTTTAGTACGTCAAAGGTTTTTGTTACTGGATTCTTGTCAAGGAAGTCCAGTACCTTACTAATCTTACTCTCTTCAGTAACAGCAACCTCTGTACCTGCATCATCAACGACTACGACAGGATTATTTTTACTAGCGACTTCAGGTTCACCAGTATCGCTAACATCGACATCACGAATAGGACGCAGACTATAAAGAGGAGTGCCACCACCAGACGCATATTGAACCCTACCCATTCCGTTAGTGACTTCATTCTTCTTTAGGTCACCGTAAGGTGATTTCGTTTCTGCGTACAAAGCCTGTACACGCTTATCGAGAGCAACGATACCTGTCTTGGTATCTTCTACAGTTGGTAGTGCAGCCTTGTGTACATCCTTACCACTAAGTTGTTCATACACCTTGCGACCAAGCGTCTCTGTATACAAAGCACGTATAGCCTTAGGGTCTTTAGTGATAGCAGAGTGTGCAGCAAAAGCCATCAAGTCAGAATGCTCACCACCACTAGCGAGCTTGACTGAGTCAGAGATACTGTCGTGAATAGCGTTGAGTACATCTATGTAACGGAGTGGGTTACCATCAACGTCCTTATGCTTACTGTCCTGCATCAATGGATGCTTAGTAGACACAACGTCAGGCAGCGTATACTTTGCAACACCTTCTGAACCTATCTCCTTAGAGGAGAGATTCAAGTAAGAGTATTGCCTATCAAGCTCAGACATCAAGGAATCGTATGCTTCCTTAGTCTCAGGGTTCGTATCGTACGAGTTAGTTGGCAACTTATCGTAGTTACTACCCATAGCCAATCGACGTTCGTGGTTGTCAGGGACAGATGAGAAGTCGATATTAGGCAACTTGATATTGCGACCAGCAACCGTTGATAGTGCTGTCTGTAGTACGTCCTTTATCCTTGGGTCGGAGACAGGTCTCTGTCCGGTTTCAAGGACTTGCGGGTTGATGAGGTGAAGTAGATTTCTCGCTTCGTAGTAGGGGACAGCGTAGCCTTGCGCCGATTCGTTTCCGAAATTCCAGACTCTTTCAGTATCTTGGATAGCCTGAACTGGAATACGTCTTTTAGCGAGTTCTTTGGCAATCCTACTGGTTGCTTGCTCGAAGACGTTGAGGGATTCTTCATATGACTTTCCTTTTTGCTCAATGTTGTGGATAGTCAAAGACTGACCATCAATACTCTTACGTACATACGGATGCATACGCTTGATAAACGCATACACGTTGTCAGCGATAGGGTCTTCAAACTGGAACGTAACAGATGGCTCTACTGAGTAACCCTTGCTTGCGTTATAGCCAAGCTCCTCATTAGGCGCAGCCTTTGTCACCAGGATGGTGTTCTGGATGTTGTTCCTTGCAGCAAAGTCAATAGCCTTACTAATGGTGTCGATACCAGCATCACTAATGTTGACTGTTCCATCAATAACGAGAACGTCATTAATCTCTAGAAGACGAATATTGCTATTAGCAAGACCATTACGCTCTGCGTCAGCAATCACACGCTCTTGAACTACAGGTGTGACTACCTCTCTAGGCATACCCTGCTGAGTTGCAGTCATAGCAAAGTCAACAGGTGTTACTGCATCAGGGTTAAGCGTAGATGCTTGACCGTCAGCTAAGGCTCTGTTCTTTTCGCTGGAATCACCAATTTGCCGACTGGAGTACAGGAGATTACCGCCGGTGTTACCTGCGTCGATATGATAGGCATCATCATCGAATAGCCCCTTACCCTCCAGCGCACCTGAATACTCTTTTGCGTCTCGTATGGCTGTTTGCAGTTTCTTGATGTTGGACTGCACCCAGAAGTCTGCGTCCTTTTTATAGAACTTGGCGAATGCTGACTTTTCATTTAAACCTTCTCCTGCTCTGAGTGTACCAATTGCATTCAGCCAGTTCTTGAGACTCAAGGCACTCTTAGGGTCACTATCTACGTCAGACAACACGCCGTAACGGTTAGCCTGATTGACAAGTGCCAATAACTTGTTAGGGATAAGACTTCTAAGTAGTCCTTCAGATGCAGTTTTATCTACCGGGTTATCTGAAGCAGCCTTGAGTCTATAGTTGAATAGCACATCATCTACAAATTCATCAACCCTAGAAACAAGCCCTTCGTAACTATTAGACTTAATAGCCTTAGTTACCTCAACGTATGAATCTCTGAGTCCTGCTATTGATGTACCTCTTGGTCCATTTGAACCAGATAGGAACTTCAAAAGCATATGACCAAACTCTTTGGCAAAGGTTTTATCCATAGCATCAGATATGGCAAGTATCTGAACCGGCTTAATGTCCTTGATTACATTATCTCTCGTCTTTATCGTGACGATAGGTTTCTCTAGGTTCTTAGCAGATACCATCCCTGGACCAAACGGATACTTCTTAGTGGATTCAATCTGTCCCCACTTAGTCTTTCCGTCATCGTCCGTAAAGAGGATAGGTGCTTTATCCCATAAAGATATGGTCTCAGGGTTATATGGAACACTCCATTGAGTAACGACTGCTTTTCCATCAAGACCTTTAATCTCTGTAATATCAGTAGCCAAAGCCTTATAAGTATCTTTAAGGAAATTACGTATACCATCCCATAGACCACTTATACGTTTTCTAGATGCTGTGCTTCCAGTTACAGATGTAAATGCGTCTTCACCTGTAATGAAGGATAGTCGCATACGTGCTGCAAACATCTCTTGTAACTCGTAAGAAGCAACGCTCTCATTAGTAGTTGTAGGCTCACGCAGAGTCTTATCAAGTTTAGTAGCCACCTGACGTGCCATATCAATAGGCATATTCTCTAGGATGGCGTGTGAAAGTTCTTCAACAATAGTTGATACATCAGCTTGGTTGGTAGTGATAAATACAACCTGCTGACCAATATTGTTGTCCTTACCCTTGATGTTGACGTATGCACCTTCTCCAACGAATGCCTTGTCAAATGCCTCAGAGATTTGAGGTGCTTTAGACATAACGGAGAAGACAGGCATATTGGTTCGATAACGCTCACGTAGCATCATCGCCTGAACATCACGTACTACATTTAACTTTATGTCAGACTTAGGAGGTAAATCAAAGAATGTCTTTGATGTGTCATACACAAACTCGCCATCAACCTCTTTTACGAACTTCTTAGATGCCTCGGAGTTGAGTAGGTCTACAACTTGTCCAATACGAGGCATATCGTATGCTTGATACAGACGTGCAACACGATTACGAATACGTTTTTGCTTAGCAGCCTGAGGTGTATCTTCAGCAGTAATCTCTTCCTCGTCAATACCGTAACGGGTAAGGCTACCAGATGTTTCTGCACTAGCAAACTCACGAATACCTTGAGCGTATTGTTGTGCAATCAGAAGGTCACGATTGACGAATGCTCTAAGCCACTCGTCATAGTACTTAGACAACTTGTCTGCAGCAGCATCAATATCAGCAGGGCTTTTAAGGATACCTGCATCCCTGATTACTCCCCTAAGTACGTCTCGTAGTTCATCGACGTTACGTGCCTTACGGAACACATCATTAATGTCCTCAAGCCCCTCGATAGATGCTTGGACACGTACGAGAGAACCGTCATCATCAAGGACTTGTACGTCACCAGGTAATGTGACATTCAACGCACTTCCTTCGTCGGATGAAGTAATATCGGATTCACCAATAAGGTCAGCAGATGAGATAGTAGGTTTAACTACAGGCTTAGGTGCTTCAGGTACTTCAACCTTTTCAGGTTCAACGATAGGTGCTTGTGCCTCTTTCTTTACACGAGCCTTACCAGCTATAACAGCACCATTCCAGTTCTTATCAAAAGGTATTCCGTTAAGTGCTTTGTATGCAATCTTCTTTGATAACTCATCACCCATCAGGCTGTCACGAAGACTTTGACTAATGAAGTCAGGTATGCCAGCACTAGCATTATCACGTATTGCTTTTGCGAGAGTTTCTACTTCTTGGCTTGGAGTGTTATACGCCTCAGCCTTAGTAAGGATGTCTTCTATAACCTTAGTGGAGTTTTCCTTGAGTTTCTCTTCCACATATCTAGGCAGTAGGTTAATGGCTTTACTGAACTCGTCATCAGTAATAAGTTGAAGCTCATTAGCATTAATCAGTAACTGACGTATTTGTGATGACCGTTGAGTCCTAGCCAGTTCAACAGCTTTACCTGAACTAATATCAGGGAACAGTTCACTAGGATGGGCGAAGATATCACGCTTGACACCTATAAGACCTTCGGTTATGTCAGCAGGAATAACAACGTAGTAACGGATGAACTTGCCAGTAATATTGGAAACGTACATATGACCCGTTGAATACGGATATCTGTACATCTCTTCGCCACGACTATCCAGACCAGCAAATTCCTTTTGATGGCGTTGGTCTACGTATGAGTCACCAACCTTACCTAGAATGCGTTTACGTTGCTCTAGTGTAAGTTTCTTACCTAGCTCAAATCGCTTCTCACCAATAAGTTCAGCAACTTCCTTAGGATTAGTAACACCATAACCAGATACAGGTACACCTGAAGGCATAGGCTCTTCAACCTTGGTAGGTTCTACTGCAACAGTAGGTGTAGGTGCAACTTCTGCTTTAGGTACTTCAGTCTCAACCTTAGGAGTAGGAGTAAGTGCAACTTCTGCAACCTTAGCCTTTGGCTCAGGCATAGTAAGAGACTTGATAGAATCAAAAGCCTTTCCAACAGATTCAAAACGTGGTGCGACTTCTGGATACTTTGACCAGATACTAGATTTATTTCTATCAAGATAATCTGACTCAAGTGTTGCAACAGCATCATCAACAGCTTTGATTACTGCTCGGCTCTCTGCTATAGCAAGATTATTTGAAGTAGATATTCCATCTGATAGTGATTGAAGTGCATCTGTCTTTAATCCAGTAAGTAAGTCTAGTACTTTGTTAACTTCATAAAGATATTGCTTTGCCGCTGTATCAAATGCTCGAATAGAACGGTCACGTATAGCAATATTCTCTGGTGTAGGATTACGTTCTGCATATACAGATGGAAGCCTTGTACTGTACTGTGCATCAACAGCCGTTTCAAGACTAGTTTTTATTTTGCGTAAACGTGAAGTAATAGCAGTTGGAAGTTCAAACGTTGCAGGTGTTACATCTCTAACTGGTTCTACGACAGGAGGTGTGACAACTTCTGCTGGCTTTGCTTTTTCTTCAGCTTTAACCTCAACCTTTGGTGGCTCAACTTTAGGGATTTCAGGTTTAACTTCTGGCTTAGACTTACCAGCAAGGATTGATTCCATCTTGTCTCTAGAAACAATAATGTCCCGACTTCCATCAGTATTAATCCGGATGACACCAGAATCTGCAAGCCTATCCAATATTCTTGATGTTTTTGTATAGCCTATCTTTAGTTGATTTTGAATTTTAGTTGTATTGATTACTCCAGAGTCAAAGATAATTCGAGCAACACTCAATACTTCAGCATCTGTATCAAGAGGTTTTACTTCAGGCTCTACCTTTACTTCTGGTTTTGATTCAGTTACTGGTTTAGGTGTTTCAACCTTAGTTGGTTCAACCTTAGGCTCAATCTTAGGCTCAACCTTAGGTGCTTCAGCCTTTACTGGTTCAGGCTTTACTTCAACCTTAGGCTCTACCTTAGGTGTTTTAGGTTTAGCCTCAACCACAGGTTCTGCCTTCTTTACAGGCTCCTTCTTAGCAGGTGCTTTCTTCTCAGCCTTAGGTTTAGTAGTTGTCTTCTTTTCTGGCTCAGGCTTTACAGTAGGCTCTACACTACTATTCAGAATCTGTGGTTCCTGAACAGTGAACGCAGGTGACATAGGATTAGCAACATCTACTACAGTTGGACCGTACGCTGTATTACCTACAACGACACCCTTAGATACTTCACCATCAGCTGCTGTAAAGTCAATCGTGCTACCAACAGCATAATCATTCGTAGCCTTTGGAGTAGCCTTACGCAAGTCAGCATAAGACTTATCACGAGCAGCGTTGTACTGAGTATTTACATCACCTTCAGCACGACCTTCAGCCTTCAACTGGTTACGGAAGTTACCAAGATTAGTCTTACGTGTAGCAGCATCAGCGACTTGCTCAGGTGTAAGCATAATAGGATGTGTAGCACCCGTAATACGCTGTTTGCTATCACCCTTGAAGATAGGGTCATACTTACCTCTATCAACACGATACGCAGACATATCGAGGTTCATAGAAGTAGTATCAAGAACCTCACCTGCAACAGCACGTTGACCACGCTTCAGTCCCGTAACAGTATCGTTAGGAACAACCATCATGTCAAAGCCACCAACAGGTGATGGAATCTGCATGACTGAGAAGTTCTCGTCAATAGCCTTTACTACACGACCAAAGATAGGGTTCTTGGATACACGAATCTCTTTATCAAAGTCCTTAGAAGATGGACCTTCACCCTCACTAGTAGGTTCGTAATCAGCCGTACGACTAAGCTCAACATCATAATCCTTACGCTGATAACCAGTCTTATCGCTAGGTGTGAGATTACCAGCCTTGAATGCTTCACGAGCAATACGCTTGTTATCACCAATCAAAAGGTCAGGACTTACAAGGTCAATACTAGACTCACCAGTCTTCTTGTCAGTAGCCTTAACCATAACGAGTCCGTCATGCGTAAGACCAAGGAATAACTGAGACTCTCCACCCTGAGACTGAACAGTTCCAAAGCGTGTACCAACACGTCCAATATTCCCAACACTAAGCAGATTACTCTTAGGTGCAACACCACCAAGTGCGTCAAGTACGTTACGACCAACAGAAGGACTAGACGCTGGAGTACGGTCATAATCAACTGGAGGTGCTGACTCAACAGTCGCTTCACCAGTAGGTGCAATACGTGCAACCATACCTCCACCAATAGGTACAACACCTTCATCAAGTGTCGGCAGTGGAGTAGATGCACCTGTAACCCTAGTCTTACCAAAGGTGAACGGAGAAGGCACTCTAGGAGTCGCTGTAGCCCCCGTAGGGGTTGTTCCAGTAGCCGATGGTACAACTGGAGGTGCAAGGCTTGTATACGCCTCTGGCGTGAACGTACCCATACGTTCATCAAGTTTGCGTACTGCAGCCATACCTAACGCTTGTCCAGGTGCATTCAACTTAGCACCAAGTCTATGCTGTCCTTCAAACATAGAACCTAGTGCAGTCTTACCTAGAATCATCCACATAGGGTCACGTTGGTCAGCTGGCTTATCTGCATTCTCTTTGAGTGCAAAGTAAAGGTCAGCAGAACCTTCAACGCCACGCTCTGCAATATCGCTAAGGAACTCACGCCCCGGTTCAGACTGAGCAAATCCACGACCAAATGTAGCAGTAGCACCAACACCCGGAATACGTTCAAGGCGTTGACCTACGTTACGGGCTGCTTGCATTACAGGTGTTGCAGCGAACTTACCTGCAAGACTTTCAGCTGCTGGCATAGACGCAGCCGTAAGTGCAGCACGTCCTTCTTGTCCTAATCGAGTTGCAGCAAGTCCTGCCTTAGCACCACCAAAGAATCCCTTTGGAAGTGTAGGAGTACCCATTAAAAGGTTAGGTGCAAACTCACCAGCAAATGCTGCACTAGGTGCAAGTTCAGTACGCTCTTGAGTAAACCTAGCACGAGCCTCACTGAGTGGACTGCGCTGGATATCAAAGCCTAAACCTTCAGCAGCAGGTTTATAAGACGAACCCAAGGCAAGTTCTGTAAGGAAGTTCTGAGCTTGATTTGTAGCAGCAGCAGCAGCAAGACCTACACCAGTACCTACGATAGCACCACCAACAGGAGTAGTTGCAATACTTGCAGGAATAGCAGCAGCACCACCAGCGGTAAGCGCAGCAATAGACGCAGGAATAGCCTCAGCAGCCTTGATACCAGCAATCTGACCTACATCAACGCCAGTCTTGAATGGTTGTGATACATCAACCGTAGCCTCAGGGTAGTAAGCCCTTGCAACACTCTCATCAAACTGACGTGAAGCCTCAGGGTCAACCAATCCAATGCCACGACTAACACCAGCAGCAAGAGGTGCTGTAACAGCCTTACCAATACCAACAGGAATAGATGCTAGACCACCAGCAAGTAATCCAACCGCAGTACCAGGCTGATAGAACTTAGTCTGACCCTTAGTCTTCTCAAGTTCAGTTGCAGCCTTTTGTGCAGCAGGAATAACCTCTTCTTGGAACTTCTTACGAGCAGTACCTATAGGCGCACCAGTATCTAATGTGTAACCAGTAAAGAGTGGTCCATCAACTGAACCACCTTCCATCTGACCACCTGTCTTACGCAATAAGTCGAATGGTGTTACAGGTGTTACACGCTTCTCTTGAACGACTTGACCGTTCCGCATAACGGGAACGGTTGTCTCCTTAGATATAGGGTTACCTTGTGGGTCAAGTACGTTGACTTTACGTAGTGCTGTATCTCTCTGTTGAGCAAGAGTCTGATACTTGACTACCTCATCCTTTGTAAGAAAGTTGTTCTTTAAACCGTACGACAGAGACTCGCTGTAGATTCGTCGAAGTCCACTATCAAGGAATGTTCTGTCATCTTGGGACAGGTCATTAAGAACTCTGCGAAATCTCTGTTTTGGGTTTTCAGCCATTACTTTTTGCCACCTGACATCATTCCTGCTAGTGCATTAGCCTTGTTTGAAATCTGACCCGGTTTTGAACCAACACGAAGTCCATCAGGTCCAACAGGGAGAATACTTCCATCCTGCAATATGAATCTAGCACTACCTGCCGTTGTACCACCACCAGCAGGTACTGGGCTAGGAGCAGGAGCAGGATATGGACTCGGTGCAGGATACGGATATGGATATTGCATAGGTGCGCCACCTTGCATTACTACTACAGGTGATTGCTGTTGTGGAGCCATCATAGGGTAACCACCACCATACTGTTGCGGGTAACTACCACCCATACCAAAGGCTGACATATCTACGTCAACATCACCTAGACCAAGACTGTCCATAGATGACTTGAACATATTGTAGTCAATCCGCCCTGTTGCAGCTGCTTCAAGTTTACTTACTTCAGCCTGTAACGCTTGTGCTATAGAGTTGTAAGTTTGAACTTGTGCAGGGCTACCATCTCGTTTAGCCGTAGCAAGCTTCCCTTGAACATCACGAAGTGATGCTTTAGCACCTTCAAGATTGTTCTGAGCATTAGCTTGCGCCCTCTGCATGAAGTTAGCCATTTTAAATGATGTATTAATACCTAACTTACGTTTAGCATCTTCACGAGCAATTTCCGCTAAGTCCCTTCTGAGAGCAAGTCCAGCACTCTTAATCCCTAAACTAGCCTTAGCAATCTGAGTCCTTAAACCATCATTCTCAATCTTGGCAAATGCCTTCTTTGTTTCCAGTTCAAGTTGCTGAGGACGCATCTTTATCTTAGATTCAATATCCTTGATAGCAGCATCTGCTCTAGCAATATCAGACTGAGCCTTCTTGAGTTTTACGCCTTCCATACCTGAAGGCATATACTCAGCAATGATGTCCTTTGGTGGAGTGACGTAAGACTTCATCAACTTGCCATCCTGTTCAGTAAGGCGAACAGTCTGACCAGTCTGAGGGTCTACAAACGTACTACCTGCACCAAGACCCTTAGCACGTAAAGATTCAGGTTCCATTACAGGTGATAGTGGACTAACTGATTCTTGAGTTTTTCCCGTAACAGACTTGAAGCCTGGGAGGAACTTATTCATGATGTCTGGTGAAGCACCAATCGCTTCGATTGCATCACGACCACGCTGTACTAGGAATGCCTTAGTCTGCTCATCAGGTGTGAGTTCTGCTTCCTTACGGTAACCCTCTGCCATCTTGATGATGTTAGCAATATCCATAGAAGGCTTAGGTAGCATCCCAGACTGAATGGTAGAAGGACGCATAAGCTTGGTAATATCACCAAACCTAGAGGTCAACTCTTGTGCTGACTCAGGGTCCATAGAGAACGTCTTTAGATACGCCTCATTCTCAGAACGCCTACGTTTACGTGCCTCAAGAATAGCCTGACGGCTACCTTCATCCATACCGGGTACTTGAAGGGACTTGAGCGTATTCTCATCATCAAGAGCATCGAGTTCAGCGACACGACGAGCCTCTTTGAACTTGGCATCAAGTTCACTTCCTCGTTGACGGCGTTCAGTCAGTTTAAACTGTTCTTCAGCACGTTTAGCACCTTGCTGTTGCTGTACAAACTGGTTACCCTGCTGGAACCCCTGTAGTAGACCTGTAAGATTGATAGCCATAGTTATTACCCGTAGAACGACTTAGCAAAGCCAATAGGTGCATTAGGTGTAGATGGAACACCAGTCTCACCTTGACGAAGAACAGCAGCACCAGATATTGGTGCGCCAACATACTCAGGATTTGACCTAGCGTACATCTTCATGTAACGACCAGTACGTGGGTCAAGATATGCAACCATAGCGAGTCCATTACCAAGGTCTTGTGAGATACGTTTATCAGGTGCGTTGTTAATAGCTTCAATAGTCCTGATATCAGTCACCTGCGTTAGACCACCACCAAGGTTCTCTGGTTGCGCCATACCAAACGTTCCACGAAGTACATCCTGAACACTAAGTGCTGAATCACTAGGCATAGGCATCTGGAATGATTCAGTAGGTGCTTCCTCTATAGTCAAAGGAATATCAGTCTGAACATCAGGAGTAACAGAAGGAGTAGTTGTCTTCTTACCTCTAGTCTTCAACCTTTGAAGTTCAGGAGATAGTAAAGCCATTAACTGACCTACGTTCTCCATCTCTTGTTGCCGTCTAGCACGAGCAGCAGCATCTTCCTGCATACGCAACTGACGCTCTTGAAGTGCTTGCTGGTTAGCCATCTGACTAGCCTGTAGATTTAGACCTTGACCGTACTGCATCTCACTAAGTGCTTGTGCGTCACGTTGTGCAAGTAGGTTGGTAGCCATATTCAACATCTCAGGACGTTGCTGTAGTTGCTGTTGAGTAATAGCATTATTGAGTGCAGCCGAACGCTCGTTCTGAGCAGCTAGGTTAGCCTGTTCAACACCTGCTTGTACGCCACCACCAACACCTCTGGCAGCAAGTGACTGTTGCATAGCAGATTGTGATGCAGCACCTATCTGTCTATTACGGGCTTCACCTGCACCATAGATAGGAGCAAGTTGCCGACTAGATAAACCCTGCGTAAGCATATCTAGGATGTCAGACTGCACCTTATCCTGCATAGGACGGATAGCTTGTCGGCGTTCAGTAGCACCACGTATCTGCTCACTAGCGAGGTTACGCTGGCTCTCAATCTCGCCAGCCATCATAGCCTTACGTGCTAGGTCAGCCTCGTTGTATACAGGCTTTCTAGGATTCATCATCTTATTGAAGTTGATGCCACCACCAGTAAGTTGATTGAACGTCTTTAACGCACCATAAGCAGGAATGGCAGCACCTAGATAAGTATCAGCACCAGATGCGATAGCACCACCAATATCACCTCTAAGTGCTTTCTGACCTGCGTTCAAGTAACCCATACCAGTATTAGCCTGATTGAGTCCTACGCTTGAACCAAAGTCATTCACGCTCTTGACTGAATTTGGATTGTACTTACCAAGCCTCCCTAGGAAGGCAAATGGGTTATATGTTTGAGCCATTATGTTGCACCATTACTCTTACGATTACTATAAACACGATTATACTCTTACGAAAAACTAAGCACCTGCCAACCAGGATTCGTTCCATCACTACACGCAATAAAGGAACAACAGATGTGAGAGTTTTTCAAGATAGTAAAGTGAGATGGTCTCCATAACGTATCGCCAGTCTGTACTGCAATACTCACTTCATTACTACCTGAGTCAACTTTAGCCAACCACACAATACGACCTATACAAGAGTTAGCAGGTGGCATCGTAACCG
>JACCDU010977849.1_pt1 | contig 12298 bp, 25 predicted proteins | sample 7446081 | NCBI WGS metagenome assembly JACCDU01 (sample SAMN15323447, study PRJNA562643) | freshwater metagenome | isolation source: river surface water | place: USA:Blue River Watershed | collected 2017-08-17 | reverse complement strand
TTGGCTTGTTCAATGGCACTCTTAAGTGCTTCTTCAACTAATTGGTTAAAAGTAATGTCACGCTCGTGCGCCAACATCATAAATCGGAGTAGTTCTTCGTCTGTAAAATCAATTGGAACTTTAACTCTAGTGTCATAGTCATTGCCTGCAACAATGGCTTGAGCCTTTTCCATCCAGTCCTCGTCTACTTCCAAATCAACAAACTTAACATCGTCCCAGGCTTGTGCATACTCTACATCTCGACGCTGGGCTTCTTCCTTGTGTGCAGATGCAAACTCAGGATTAATCAAACGATAAGCACGATTGCGTGTGTAGTCAAATGCTTCTGCCATGTAGACAGTGTGCGTCTTTGTGTCAAATGTAATGCTTAGGGAATGTCCGTCGAAGTCACCATTCCAACTATCCAAAGAATAAGCATCAGGACCAAAACATTCCCAGCAGTAACGGCTACCTTCAGTGATGCGGTAGTCAACTACTTCCATAAAGTCTTTCATTTTAATCACAGCGGTTCTCCAAAGATATAGTTTTCCATACGCTTGCGAGTTGTTTCTTCATCTTTCATGCCACAATCAAAACAGATTTGTTCGCCATTAGGACCATAAGGACGACACTCATCTACAACACCACAGAGTTCACACATCTGTTCTGGTTCTTGTGCAATAAATCCAGGGCCACTCATTCTACTACCTCGGCTTCTGCCATAGCAATTAGATTATTTGCAAAGTTAGCGCAGAAGACATGGAACCAAAGTTCCTGCATGACTTCTTCTGGTGCTCCGGAGTCGATCATAAGTTGTTCAAGAATAGGGTTGTTCATTATGCGGCTTTCTGTTCTGGTACTGGCATGGGTTCTCCACCATCTGGATCATCACCAAGTGTGTCGTCTTCGTCGTCGAGTTGGCTTTGGTAGAACTCGAGTTGATCAATCATTTGTTGAACACCTCGCTTGTTCATTGTAATTTCTCTATATGGCATGTTAAAAGAAACACGATTGTTGTCTGTAAGTCCAAGCCAATAATATACAGTTGACACTTCCGATTTTGGCTGTTCAGGTTGCTTTACTTCTGGCATTTTTGGAACTGCCTTAGGTTTAGGAAACTCTAGAACTTCTGCACCATCTTTAACCACTTTGCCAAATCCTAAAAAACTTAGAAAACTCATTGTATCACTGCCTTTTCTTTTGCTGTAGTAAAAACTTTGTTGCCATGCTCGCGAATTAGATCCGCCATCTCTTGTGGCATGTCCCTAGTATAACGCAAAATTGTCTCTAAGTCAAGTTCACTTTGGAAGGTCCAAATTTCCGGAAATCTTTGCGGATTGAATTTGGCTCGCATGATCATATGGTGCAAAGGTATTTCGTTTTGAATCTCCTTGTTGGCCAAACTTGCCCACATTGCCTTCTTGTCATAGTCAGTTAAGTCCAACACACATTCAAACCCTAAAGAGTCAAAGTATGCCAAATAAAGATGCGCCTTAGCCATTGTAGTTCCAATCCTTGCCGCCTAACTTTTCCCAGTTCTTGTACTTCTGTGCCACGTCTTTACAATGCTGTGGCTGTCCGATACTACCTACCACAGCCATACAGTCTCCACAGCGATAGCCGTAGCCTGCACCTTCGTCAAAGTAGGCTGTGCCGCCACAAGGCAAAGGCATAGGACGTAATTGGACTTCGCCGTCTTCAACAGTGTAAGGACTCATCGTTGCTCTTCCGAGTATTTGATAGAAGCCATAAAGTCTTTGCGATGCTCTGAAATATACATCTGTGCGACTCTAAGCATGAACTGAGCATGTTCAAGACTACTGGGCACAACGACCTTATCTCCTCGATAAAGTTCGTCTAGTGCTAATCGGCATTCGTAATCAGTGTAAGGGATCATCATTCAACTCCGTAACGGGACAAAAGATATTCACTGATTACATAAGAACCAGTTCTAAAATCGGTATCGGGACTTGCACGACCCTTGGCTAATGCTGCCTCGGCACAGTCCCTAACAATCAACTCGGCGAACTTTTCCAGACACAGATCGTATATGTCCTTATACGGTTCTGGATTATTCTGTTCAGCATAGACCCATGCCTGTTCGGCAAGTTCTTTAATTCGTTGGTTCATTCTTCAACTCCGAAATGTTTAATCAAAGCATAGGCAAAATCTTTTGCAGGATTTTTACTCACAATATTATTGATGTCATTTTCAGTTTGCTTTTCTATTGCTACTCGGGCACATTCCCGAACAATCAACTCGGCGAACAAAGGAACAAACTCATTCCACACCGTGTTGTTTTGCGGGCGATTGGTTTTACTCTTTTCACATGCCTGCTGATGTGCTTGTTCGTTAGCCTGGCGATAAAGTTCTTTGATTCGTTCGTTCATTTTGCTACCTTAGATATAAAGTGTGCCGTGAAACCAATCATCCCAAGCACTTAGTGGTTCGGATTGTTCGACCCTGCGATTAAACAATAACCAACCAATCTGATTGGACTTGTATCTACGCAAGTGTCGCATTTTCATTCTTCAACTCCGAAATGTTGTTTAATCTGTTGTTTGACTGACTCCAGTGCCCAGAAGAATCCTTCGCTCACCAAAGCATTTTGTTTGTTGTTGTATTGTGGCTGTTCATTAAAGGCAAATCCTGTTTTATCCACTTTGCTCAAACATTCCTGCACAATCAACTCGGCGAACTTCAGAATCTGTTCTTCTGTAATATAGCCCACATATCGTCCAGGAATCTTTGTAGGTGTAAATTCACCCAATAGGTCAGCCTGTTCGCCAAGTTTTTCAATTCGTTCGTTCATTTTGGATTCTTCAGTAAGTACCAAGTCATGTCCTTGGCGTCAATTTTAACACAATCATGGGGATACTTGTTACTACCAGAGTCGATGAACTTGCCAGCAGGAACTTTAACTACCTTGACCATCTTGTTGTTGAGTTTAATAACACGACCAAATACCAAACTGTTGCTACTTGGGTATGCTACAAAATCATCTACTTCAATAAGCCGACCTAGTTTATCTTTGTGTTCGGGCTGTGGTTTAAGGGGCATCGCTAATTCCAAAATGTATATCATGCAGGCATTCGGCCGCATCAGTGTAACCATTGTTGACCAACAACCGAACGCAATCTTCGATTAATAGTTTGGCAAATTTATTCTTATCTAAGACCTTTACGCCTAGTATCTCATCTGTTGCCTGGTTGGCTAGTTCATTAATTTGTGTGTTCATATCATACTTCCAAATGTTTACAACTACCGCGGAAGGTAAAGCCTGGGCATGTGCAAGTTTTGGCATGGTCATCTACAAAATAACTGTTGCCTTTGCTACCCTTGACTTCACGCAACTCGCTCTTGACTTCTACTTTGAAGGGATTCTTTTTCAAAGTTTCAAACTTACGACCGCGTTTGTCAAAACCTTTGATTGGATTCTTAAAGTAAAATGGCTTGGTGTCGCCTTTCTTAATGTAGGCAACTAGGTTGTTGCCGTCCAACAAGTAAGTGTGATTGGCTGTAGTGCCATCTGCCCAAACTGTAATTTCTTTGATGGCTTCCATTACCAAGTCTCTCCTCGTGCTTTGCGAATCTGTGCTTCAAATGGAGTGTTGGGAATCTGCATAATCTTTTCTCCACAGCGGACACAAGGATCCCATGGCTTGTAACCATAACGCTCGTCTGCCCAAAACCATTCAGTACTGGCACAGCCTGTGAGTGTAAGTGCAGTCAATGTTACCAAAATTAGTTTCAAAGGTTGCTCTCTGTGTGTTTACGATAGCATAATTATATAACATGTTGGCCTCCGTGTCAACCGGAGAATCAAATGAATACAATAATAAACGACATTAAACTTTGGAATTGGCAAACCATTATTGACTTTGGTAACAGTTTGGACGACTTCAACGATGCACAATGGCGTTTCCTCAAAGGCCTAATTATTGAATTGGCTATAGAAAAACACAGTGAGCCAACACTACAGTATGTAGGGCAAGTTCACAAAGACTTTGTTTGGGGCAAGCATGGAGTGGACATCGAACTCAAAAGCAATATGACTGCCAGCATGTACACCAAAAAAGGACAACTGCGTCCAAACTACAGTATCAAATTAAACAACAGCATGGGCACAAATAAAAAGGCATTGTCAGCACAGGATGTTGCCGACTACATTATTGTTCCTATGAAGAATGGCGTGTTTGCCTTGGATCGTGCTACTGTGTTAGCCAATCACACTTTACTTGGCGACGGGGTTAGTGTTAAAGTAACTGACAGTCAGATCATTCCTATTACAGGACCCTTGGCTCAAAAGAACATATATAATACTAACCTCAAGCAGGCCATTATGTCTGCTATCACTGCGGCTATCCCTTAATGAAAAGAACTAAAATATTGGTCACTGGCCACAAAGGATTTATTGGCACTAACATGATGCTTTGGTGCCTAGGCAAGGGCTATGATGTAGAAGGCTGGGACTGGGATGCCAACCCCGACAACTGGCCCAATGTAGATTTGTACGACTGGGTCATACACCTTGGCGCTGTGGCAGACATCACAGAGCAGGATGTAGAAAAGTGCCTACGACAGAACTACGACTTTAGTCGTTGGCTGTTTACAGAATGCAACAGACTGGGCGTACACCTACAGTATGCCAGCACCAGTTCAGTCTACGGTAAAACCAAAGACTTCAGTGAGTTTGCAGTATGCCACCCAGACAATCCTTATGCTTGGAGCAAGTACCTGTTTGATCGTTGGGTCTTTGATCAGCCTTTGAACATTATGGTGCAGGGCTTTCGTTACTTTAATGTCTACGGCGAGCGCATGGCTCTGCGTGGACGTAGGGCCAATGTTGTACACAAATGGATTCAGCAGGCTCGCAACGAAGGTAAGATAACTGTCTACGAAGGTGCTGATCGTTTCCGCAGAGACTTTACTTGGGTAGGCGATGTTTGTCGTTTGCACACTGACTTTATTGAAACAGTTAATGGGTCGGGCATATGGAACGTAGGGTCAGGCTTGCCCTACACATTCCAAGAGATTGCCGAAGACATTGCAGAGCGTGAAAGTGTAAGTATCGAATACGAAGCAGTACCAGATCCGCACTCGTTCCGCACCTATACCTGTGCAGACTTATCTAAACTAAAAAGCACTATAGGCAAGCGAGACTGGCTTACAGTTTACAATTGGCTAGACACTCAGTATAAATAAACATATGAAGATCAAAGAAATCACCGAAGGACTACAACTAGAGAAAGCCTCTAGAAAATTGTGCCTTAGCACCAAGCCCGATGACGAACTAGGTTCGTCTAATCTAGCCTCTTGCAAAAGCCAAGGTCTTCGTGCCCGTGACGGAAAGAAAAGCCATAAAATTGGCAACAAACGAATCACAGTAGGCGGCAAAAAGATCAAGGGTAAGAAATACGGCGGGCCACTGCCAGATTACGGAACCAGATAAGCCATGCAGTATCTAGGCAAACTTCTGGTTGCGGTGCCCGGCCAGAAGGATCCGTTTTGGGCAAAGACTGTTGTTTGGTTGTATGAGTACAATCAAGGTAGTTATGCTGGTTTAATCATAAACAAGCCCAGCCCTAAAACTGTCAGTGAACTGGCAAAACATCATAAAATTCGTTGGAACAGCAATCGTCCGTTGTACATTGGCGGGCCAATGAATCCCAGCGCCTTAATCCTTATGCACAATAATGGTTGGCGCACTCCAAACACACAATTCGTAAATCACAGTGACGTTTGCCTTAGCAGTCATGCAACAATGTTGGATAGACTGGCCATGGGCGACGAACCCGATAATTGGCGTCTGATATTGGGTATCTGTGGTTGGGCTCCTAGTCAATTAGAACAGGAATTGGCTAGACCAGATGGGTGGATGCTCACAGATTTTAATGCTGAATTACTATGGGATACTCGTAGACCTGAAGTAATTTGGCACCAGGCTCTGGATCAAGCCACACATCAAGCCGTTGACAAACTGTTCGAAATCTAGTATAATAGGTAACATTATGAGCAACACACTACTTTTGAACACAGACGCCCAGCCAGTTAGTTACTTGCCTTTGAGCACACTAAACTGGCAGGATGCCATCAAATACATGGTCTTGGAAAAGGCCCATGTGTTGTCTTGGTACGACTCATGGATCGTGCGTTCAAGTCGTTGGGAAACTCCTGTGCCTGCGGTTATGATGCTCTATGATCGTCAAAAGCCAAAGAGCACTGTGCGTTTCAGCAAGGGCAACTTGTTCCTTCGCGATGGTTGGACATGCCAATACTGCGGCTGTGCTGTGGATCGCAAGACTGCCACTGTAGACCACGTGCTACCAGTTAGCCACGGCGGCAAGACTGCCTTTACTAACTGTGTCACTGCCTGCGGTCCATGTAACGCCAGCAAGGGCAACAACAAAAAGATTGTGCCCTTGACCAAACCAGTTAAGCCTGACTACTGGCAGTTGGCAAATGCTCGCCGTCGTCAAGGATGGCAGGGTGTTCCTGCTCAGTGGCTTGACTACTTGGGCTAACCCTTTTCATTAACTTAACCTTTTTCACAGTTGGATCGCCCAGGGCCTTACGGTCTCTGGGCCATTCGCACAGACGGCACTGATCAGTAGGCTGGTTCAACAGATTCATCCAGGTGCTCAAACTCATTTTGTTTTTAGCCAAGGGATCGTAGCCTAGATTCTTTTGAGCAATCTCTCGTGCTGGACCTACTATTTCAAAACGACTGCTGAGTCTAGGTAGGGTAGCCTGCACAGGACAACGATACATGATTCCATCTACTAGGTGTGTGCAGTCTTTTGCTCCACATAGGCTATGTGTTGTTCTAGGCGCTGTCAACTTAGGCCACTCTAACTGCCCTTGATCGTTTACTTGATGTGTGGGCTCGAAGAAATAGTTCCTTAGGCCAATCTGCATCATAGGAGCACCATCTGGATCTTCCCAGTAATCAGTGATGCCTGAATCATCTCTAAGTCTACGGCCTGGCACTGTGATCAACATATCTGATAACAGTCTATTCCACCATGTCTGGGCTTGTTCAAAGTCGCTGGTGCTGTGACTGCTTATTTCTATGTCCCAGCCCTCTTCTAGCCAAGACATGACTTCTGCTGTTCTATTTTCTATACCTCGGCCATTGGTAACTATGGTCCAACGACTGCGTGGCCAAGATTTTTGTGCCAGGGCCATCCAATCATTAAGCCTTGGATGACTCAGGGGTTCTCCGCCAATGATGTAGAGTCTGTCCACTGATACTAGGCTAGCCCAACTTTCTATACGATCTTGAATTTCTTTGGTTATTTCTAAGTGATTGCCCAACGCATAATTATTGAAACTGATACATCCCGTGCAACTCAATGCACAACTGTCTGTGATGTAAATGCTGAGTTCTGGTAAGTGCCAAGGCTGGCTAACTCTTTGTAAGTTTTGTGGACCAGTAGAGTCCTGGTGCATGGGTCTAAAAAAATCTGACATAATCTGTTCTCGTTAACGTTGATGAACTATTTACAAAACACAATATCTGCAAAATGATTATTTGATCAAAAACTGCGCCAGGGCAGGCGGTACATAACCAAACAATTTGTTGACATGATCCACTGCTCGATATAGGTCCGACACAGTTAAACTGTGTAGATCCGCAAGTCCTTCTGGTGTAAGGTGCAGATCTTGATAAAACAATCTCCAAAACTCTCTACACTTTTCCAGTTCAGTATGTGGATTAAATGGACAGTCAGGTCTTAGAATGGTAAAGAAACTAGGGTCCGAAACTGCTGGGCCTATGCTCATCAAATTTAAATCATTTCGTGCGACTAAGGAGTTAAAGGCCTCTGCGGGTTGATGATGTAGATTTAGCAAGGCGGCCCAGCGATGGCTAATAGTTCTGTGACTTAGGGGAGAAGCCATGTAGATAATGTCATTGGCCAATCCTCCTATAACATCATTGACCCAAAACTTATCTGGCCCGTGCTGTTGGTAGACTTCAACTAGATCTTTCAATGTCACAGTTTTCTTGTATATTAAATCATAGCGTAATTTTATCACTAGATCAAAATTTATGTCGTGTCGATTGCTCCAGCGTATCATGCTGTCAACACTGCTTCGCCAACTGTGAACCTGTGCTATTATGTGAGGATGATTGATGTTCATCTTCTCGTTTCTTTGATAGAACTCAGCATAGTTTTCCACTTGAAAGGTTCTAGCGTGTAATATGTTCTTGACGTAGTCTAACTCATGTTGTGGCACTGTTCGTAGAACGTAGTAGGGCTGGTGCTGAGGTGTCAAAGGTTCTTTTACCAGGAACCCTCGTGTGTCGACATCCCAAGTGTGAGCAAACACATCTGCAGGATAGTTGCAGAAATAATTTATATATGTGGGTAAAGCACGTTCTGCACTTCTTATTTGTCCGCTGAAGCAAACAGCAACTCTCATAAACTTGTCTCTCTAACAAGTATTTACAAATGAAAAAGCCCACTGATGTGGGCTTTGGATTTAGTTTAGATTGTGTACCACCGTATGGTAAGTTCGGGTCTAACACTGCCCGGGTCACTTAATCCGTCTACGGCTATGGAGAATCTAAAGTATCCATTTGCTGGGAATGCCTGTAGGATTTCGTTTTCATCGTAGGGCACAGCAAATATCATATAAGACAACTCAGATTCAATGTCCGTGTCTCTAAAACTGTTTAGCCTGTGTCTTACGATCCTATCTGGTAGGAGATCGTCTTGAACAGAATTGAGTTCTATTGTGGTTGAGTATTCAACCACATCAGGATCTAACAGTGCAGGATCTAACTGTGCCATATTAGTTGGTCAACATGGCTAGGCCAAATGAACTATTTACTGGGAAGTAAATGTAGTCTGTGCCGTTGATGTTGATAACGTCACCGGGACTTCCAATACCACCTCTACACATATAAACAGGCACAACACCTGTGACATAGATAGTTGGGTAGCCAAACTCAAAGTGGTTAAACATCACTGGGTTAACAATGTTACGGTTTAATCCATTGGCGCTGACGCTGACTCCTTTGACGCCCTGGTGTGGGAAAGCATAGGGCTGATAGGGTCTAGTCATACTGCCAAAAGGAAATACGCCATAGGTTGTGCCAGTGCTGATGTTTGTGGCGTTGAACATGGCCATGACAAAGTGTGAGTTTGGATATGCGCTGGTGCTTTGGTTGATAAGACTGACTGTTTTACCAGTTAGTGTTGTACCGCCCGATGTGGCTGCGATAGAACTAGCACCGTATTGGCAGAACTGAACCATAGGGATTTGATTCAAGAACTGATGCACTTCACTGTAGGTATGTTCCCAGACTGCGCCCACGCCGTGTCCTTCTGCAATCAGTGTTACATGACGTGCATTGGCAATCAAGTGATAGGTTGTTGCAATTTGTAGGTTAAAGGTAAAGCCTGCTGAGCCTGCAGCCTGATTGGTTTCAACAACAGCAGGGCCATGGTTAGTGACCACGCCAAGAGCATTAGCCCCTGTGGCACCTGCAACGTATATTCCATAGTTGTAGTACTGATCAGGCACGTAGCCTAGGTTCTCCATACCTGCCACACCTAATACACAGTATTTGAGTTTACTAGCGTTGGGCGCGGCGCAGGGCGCAGAAGCCACCCATTGTAGGCCGTTGGCTGAAGTATCTGAGGCAATAGTGCCTGAGCCTGCTGAAGGCAGTGTGCTACCATCTGCGCTGTTACTGCCAACATAGGTCCACCCTGCTGGTGTAGCATCAATGATACTGCTGGCACCCACGTTGAAGCCACCGCTAGATGACAGTAGGCTCACGCTGGGACTGTTGCTGGTCAGCAAGCGCATGATGTCTCGTATACAAGTTTGAGCAGTCGCGGGCGTGAATGCTGTGCTGAGGGCTAGTTTTGCGTACATATTAAATATCCTTTACTCGATCTGATACTAGAGAGCCCACAAAAAATGTTCTGCCCCCTACTTTCATTGTGTTGATGCTGACATTGTTTTTCAATGCCAATGCTTCTAATTCTTCTTTGGAGCCCAGGAACTCTCGAGCATCTGCGCCCAAATGAGCCTTGACTGATTCTATTAATTCTTCTTCTGTCATGTTAAATTTGTCCTTGATAATAGCCCAGTTGTACCTGCAACCCGCGTCCTGCACGTTGCGCACCAATGCTGAGCACGTCTACAAAAAATCTATCCCCTGCTAGAAAAGCATAGGTCAAATCTGCTGTGACTGTTTCTTCGTCGCCGTCTATGGTCCAAGTGCCCACAGTGTTCACAGCCGCACCACGTTGACGGCGCAGTCGTATAGTAATACCTGGGCTACTGGGTGTGGCGTTTTCATCTCCAGCGGCACGTACACTGGCAGTGAAACTGGTTATAGTACCTGCGGCTGCTGTGGTCCAACCGTTGGTGTCCTGTACTGTTTGTACGCTAACACCTGCGGGCTTGATTTCAGCCACAGCAGTTCTAGGCTGAGGTGCTAGATAGGTAGTGGTATCTTCAGGCGTAGGTCTATTAACCAGGGTATAGATCTTACCCGCGGTGTTGTCAATTAAGACTCTACGTAGTCGTTGTGTCATTGATTGGTCCTTAGCACTGAGCAGTGTACACGCCACGCGATAGTTTTACCCACAGCGCCTTGCACATAGATATTTATGGTGTTGACCACTGAATTTGCACGTACATCCACGGAGAAGTTAGGGTCTGTGCTGGCAATGCGTTCTTCGTAGATAAGTCCTTGGTCCACTGTGCCCCCAGCATTTCTATTGGCTAGACCTTTCAAAGTCCAAGCGGCAACATCTGTGCCCGTGCCCACAGTGCGAGCCACAAAGTCTGCTTGATAGTACACTGCTGAATCAGCGGCTATTTGTATGCGTGAACCTTCAATGCCTTCTATGAATATTTCCTTTTCTACATCGTCAGTGGTGGTGCCTTCCACAATGTAGTAGTCAATGAGTCCCTGCCCTGAACCACCTCCTCCTCCGCCATTACCGCCGCCCACAAAGCCGTCAATGCGTAGACTGGCTAACTGCCCTTGTGGACCCTTTAATACCAAACTCCAACCCTGCTCTCCAGCCAAGGGCATTGTGGTAAACTGTGGAATGTGTTGTAGACTTTTATCGGCGCTCATAGAATAAACTCTTTGTAGTTTATTTATCGAGCAGTTTTATAATAGTCATCGTAGAAACTGGGACGCTGTATCTCTGTGACCCAGTTGCTGAAGTTTATGAGAAACAAGGACAGATAAACATCATTGGGACAGTCCACAACCCATCCTGTGTTCGAAGCATTGAGTCTAGTTTTATACATGAGTACATGCTCATTGGGTGTGGCACAACACCAAGCCCATACTCGCTCCAAGTGAAGCCAATCGTTGGTTTCTATGAGATAATACTTGCGCTCCATACACATATTTAACTGCATTTTGGACTAGTGCCAAGAGTCCTAGTAGCCGCGAAGCGGCAGCGCCGCGGTAATTTTTGGCCCTCTAAAAGCCCTATATACTAATAGGCCCCGCTGTAGCAATCTAGGAAATCTGGCATAGAACAGTACACACACTCTGTACAAGCACATATACGTGGAGGCCCCGCTGTAGCCGTCTGCACATGGGCACCTAAACTATCTACATAATCTCCGAGTGGTACATAAGCCCAGAGACCCCGCTGTGCGAAACTGTGATTTTCCTTTAAATATACATATGAGCGCAGAACAACATCGTAGAGACACCATAGAACTAGTAGAAGCACTACTGCGTAAGGTGCCACCACGATACACCAACAATTACGGACGTTGGGTATGGGTGGCAGGCAAACTTGCTGGTATGATCATACGTTGGAGCAGAATGGACATGACCATACGACAGGAAGTCAAGGGTATCATACGTAGTAGTAAGCGTGGGCAGAATATTGACTATGATGACGATGAGTACTGAAAGTATTTGAACTATACCTGTCATCGGTACCGACCGGTCAACCTTTTTCTACTATGAAAATCACCATATTTCCCACCATAGAAACCGGTCGCGACCACTTCGGTGTGTACCGGTAAGATCATGAAATTGTCTGAATATAACCGGTAGTGACCGGTACAATGTCTATACAGTAACCGGTAGCGATCGGTATTGTGTTAAACTCTAACCGGTAATGACCGGTGCGGGCTCCTTGACCCTGTCAACCTTTTTCTATTATAGTGTTGTATATACGCCACAGTGTGAGAAAATCCAATGACCCTAATGCCAAAGCGGTCATTACCGGTTCAGCATTGTGGACAACTCTGTGAATAACCTGTGGATAAGTTGTGGATATCCTGTGGATAACTTTTTCTTCGTGGCTGTGGATAA
>JACCDU010080212.1_pt1 | contig 12301 bp, 10 predicted proteins | sample 7446081 | NCBI WGS metagenome assembly JACCDU01 (sample SAMN15323447, study PRJNA562643) | freshwater metagenome | isolation source: river surface water | place: USA:Blue River Watershed | collected 2017-08-17 | reverse complement strand
GTCGATGTAACTGGCAAACCCCACCAGGCAGGCCGCCAGCCCCACCAGGCTGTGCATCAGTGCCACGAGTTCGGGCATCTGGGTCATCTTCACGGTCTTGGCGGCGTACAGGCCGATGCCCCCACCGGTCACCAGTGCAGCCACGATCCAGGGGGTGCCCGCAGCCGCCACCCGTGGGCCGATGATGGTGGCGAGCACCGCCAACGCCATGCCGACCATGCCGTAGAGGTTGCCGCGACGCGACGATTCCGGGTTGGACAAACCACCCAGGCTGAGAATGAAGAGGATGGCGGCGCCGAGGTAAGCGGCAGTGGCCAGACTGGAGGACATGGGCGTCTCTTTTCTTGGATGGGTGAGGGACAGCGCTAAAGATGGGGTTCCGAAGCTTTAAGCCGGTCGGGGACAGATGGGAATCTGCCCCGAGGCCATTACTTGCGGAACATGTCGAGCATGCGGCGGGTGACGGCGAAGCCACCAAACATGTTGATGGCCGTGAGCACGATGCCGGCAAAGGCGAGCCACTGGATGAGCTGGTCAGGACGGCCGTTGGTGCCCGCCTCGGGCGGCAAAATTTGAACCAGCGCACCGATGGCGATGATGCTGGAGATGGCGTTGGTCACGCTCATCAGCGGTGTGTGCAGTGCAGGCGTCACGTTCCAGACCACCATGTAGCCGATGAAGCACGCCAGCACGAACACCGTGAAGTGGCCCAGGAAGGCCGCTGGCGCGTAGGCGCCAATGGCCCAGAAGGCCAGCGCCCCCAGGCCGAAGACCACCGCCAAGGTTTTGGCCGGCATCGGGCCGCTGCTGCCGTGGCCGTGCCCCCCTTTTTTCTCGACCGCGACGGCGGCAGGTTTGGCCGCCGGCTTGGGCGCAGCAGGCGCCAGCGGCGGCGCCGGCCAGGTGATCTCGCCGTCCTTGATGACCGTGAGTCCGCGGATCGCGTCGTCGCCCATGTTGACGTTGATCACGCCGTCCTTGGTCTTGCACAGTTCCTCGGTCAGGCGGAACAGGTTGGTGCCGTACAGCGTGGACGACTGCCGTGCCATGCGCGAAGCCAGATCGGTGTAGCCGACGATGGTCACACCGTGCCTGACCACCGCCTGGCCTGGCTCGGTCAGCTCGCAGTTGCCGCCCTGCTCGGCCGCCATGTCAACGATCACGCTGCCGGGCTTCATGCTTTTCACCATCTCGGCGGTGATCAGCTTGGGCGCGGGCTTGCCCGGGATCAGCGCGGTGGTGATGATGATGTCGCACTCCTTGGCCTGCTGCGCGTACATCTCGCGCTGCGCGGCCTGGAAGCCTTCGCTCATGACCTTGGCGTAGCCGCCACCGCCCGAGCCTTCTTCTTCGTAGTCCACCTTGACGAACTCGCCACCCAGCGAGACCACCTGGTCCGCCACTTCGGCGCGCGTGTCGTTGGCGCGCACGATGGCGCCCAGGCTGGCGGCCGCGCCGATGGCGGCCAAACCGGCCACACCGGCACCGGCAATGAACACCTTGGCCGGCGGCACCTTGCCCGCCGCCGTGATCTGGCCATTGAAGAAGCGGCCGAAGGCGTTGGCCGCCTCGACCACGGCGCGGTAACCGCTGACACCCGCCATCGAGGTCAGCGCATCCATCTTCTGCGCGCGGCTGAGCGTGCGCGGCAGCGCGTCGATCGACAGCGCGGTGACCCTTTTGGCCGCCAACTGCTGCATCAACTCGGGGTTTTGTGCGGGCCACAAAAAGCCGATCAAGGTCTGGCCTTCGTGCATCAGCGCCACTTCGTCTGTCGTAGGGGCGCGCACTTTGAAGACGATGTCACTGTCGCGCCACAATTCGGCGGCACTGGGCGCGATGTTCGCACCGGCTTCGACATAGGCGTCGTCAGACAGATCGGCCAGCTCGCCCGCACTCCGCTCCACCGTCACCTCAAAGCCAAGTTTGACCAGTTTGGTGACCACATCGGGCACGGTGGCCACCCGTTTTTCACCGGGGAAAATTTCTCGCGGCACGCCTATGCGCATGGTGCTGTCTCCTGGTTGTTGTGTGTGCGACCGGGCAAGACCCAGCCAATCCGGCCATGGCGACCGAAGACCCATTGTGACAAATTTCCCCAGCCCTGCTGTCGCCGCCCTCACACGGGGTCGGGACGGTGTTTTCCGCATAATCACCCCATGGACACCCGTTGGAAACCGAATGTGACCGTGGCAGCCGTCATTGCGCACGATGGCCGCTACCTGCTTGTGGAAGAAGAAACCCCGGAAGGCCTGCGCCTGAACAACCCGGCCGGCCACCTCGACCCGGCCGAATCGCCAGTGCAAGCCTGCGCGCGCGAAGCCCTCGAGGAAACCACCCACCTGTTCAACCCCACCCACCTGGTGGGCCTTTACCTCTCGCGCTTTCAGCGCCACAGCACGGGCGAAGACGTGACCTACCTGCGTCTGGCCTTCTGTGGTGACCTGGGCGCAGCACAGGCAGGCCGGACGCTGGACAAAGGCATCGTGCGCACGGTCTGGATGACGCCCGAAGAGGTGCGCGCCAGCCACGAGCGACACCGCAGTCCGCTGGTGCTGCGCTGCATCGAAGACCACCTGAGCGGCCAACGCCACCCCCTGGACCTGATCTACACCGACGCCAGCGTCTGCGGCCTCGGCCCCTTGAGCGCATGAACTTCCTGCCTGACTTTGCCGCCCTCACCGGCGTGGCGGCCTTTGCCGCTGGGGTGCTCAACGCCATTGCTGGCGGTGGCAGCTTTCTGACTTTTCCGGCGCTGGTGTTTGCCGGCATCCCGCCCGTGGCGGCCAATGCCACCAGCGCGGTGGCCGTCAGTCCAGGCTACCTGGGCAGCACCCTGGGCTTTCGCCCCGAACTGCGAAACCTCTCCAAAGCCCTGCTGGGGCGCGAAGTCACCATCGCCGCATTGGGTGGCCTGCTGGGCGCTGGCCTGCTGCTGGTGACGCCCGCCAAAGTGTTCTCAGGCATCGTGCCGTGGTTGTTGTTGCTGGCCACCGCCTTGTTTGCCCTGGGTCCGCACATCGCACGCCTGAGCGGTGGCGCAGGTCACCCGCGCTGGCGTCTGCCGGGCTTGCTGGCCGTGTCCATCTATGGGGGCTATTTCAACGGCGGGCTGGGCATCTTGCTGATGGCGCTCTACACCCTCGCCGGCGAAACGCGCCTGAACACCGTCAACGCGCTCAAGAACCTCAACTCGTTTGTGCTGTCGCTGCTGTCGGTGGTGGCCTTTGCCGCAGCCGGGGCCATTGTCTGGCAGCAAGCGGTGTGGATGATGCTCTGGGCCACCGCAGGAGGCTGGGCGGGTGCCCACCTGGCCCGACGCCTGCCGGTGCGCTGGGTGCGCCTGCTGGTGATCGCCACCGGCTTGGTGATGAGCGCGGTGTTCTTCAGCCGCGCCTGAGGGCGCCCCCCATCACTGCACGGGCACTTTGACCCCTGCCGCCACCTGGTCGAGCCGCGCGCGCTCGGCCAGTACCTTGCCCACATAGCCGCCGTCGTCGGTGACGGCATCGCCGCCCAGGTAAAAGCGCAGGCCCTCTTCGAGCGAGCCGCCCTTGAGCTTGACGAACTCGGCCAGCACCTCGGCCCCCACCCGCAGGTTGACCAGCGGATCAAACGCCGCCTGGCTGCCCCCGTAGGCCTCGTAACGCTTGGCGTGGATGCGGCCCATCACCTGCATCAGGCCCTGCGCCCCCACGTGGCTTTGGATGTAAGGGTGGAAACTGGACTCGATGGCCATGACCGCCAAAATGAGGTGCGGATGCAGCTTGACCTTGGGCCCCACCGCATAGGCTTCGGCCACCAACGCCGCCAGGGGTTCTGGCGCCACACGGTATTTGTCGGCCAGCCACTGGGCCACGGCCGCTTGTGGGCGCGGCAATTCGGACAACTCCACCGCGGTGGCCCGCTCGGCGGCGTTCTCGGGCAGCCAGGACACCAGCACCTGCCGCTCGCGCAGCCAGTCGAACACCTTTTGCTCGGCGGCATGCAGCCAGGCCGGTTGCCACCACAGAGCCAACACCAGGGCGGCCGCACCCAAACCCAGCATCGCCAGACTGCTGTGGGTCACCAGAAACAGGCCCCGTCCGATATCGGACAGCACAAGGGCCAGTCGGCGTCGCCAGATGTTGAGTTCTCCCATGGTGGGCCGAATTATCCCTAAAGTCTTACACCTCCATACAGAGCCCGGACGGAGCACCCGTCACGGCAGGGATAATCGGCGGCATGTCCTCTCCAACCCGTGTGGTCGTCGGTCTGTCCGGCGGCGTCGATTCTGCTGTCACCGCCTACCTGCTCAAGCAGCAAGGCTACGACGTGGTCGGCATCTTCATGAAAAACTGGGAAGATGACGACGACAGCGAGTACTGTTCCTCCAACATCGATTTCGTCGATGCCGCAGCCGTGGCCGATGTGATCGGCATCGAGATCGAACACGTCAATTTCGCAGCCGACTACAAGGACCGCGTGTTCGCCGAGTTCCTGCGCGAATACCAGGCCGGGCGCACGCCCAACCCCGACATCCTGTGCAACGCCGAGATCAAGTTCAAGTCCTTCCTTGACCACGCCATGCGCCTGGGTGCCGAGAAGATCGCCACCGGCCATTACGCGCGCGTCCGGCTCAACGAAGCCACCGGCCGCCACGAGCTGCTCAAGGGCCTGGACCCGGCCAAGGACCAGAGCTACTTTTTGCACCGTCTGAACCAGGCCCAGCTGGCCAAGACCTTGTTCCCGGTGGGTGAGCTGCACAAGACCGAGGTGCGCCGCATCGCCGAAGAGATCGGCTTGCCCAACGCCAAGAAAAAGGACTCGACCGGCATCTGCTTCATCGGGGAGCGGCCTTTCCGCGAGTTCCTCAACCGCTACATCAGCAAGGAGCCGGGGCCGATCAAAGACCCCAGCGGTCGCACCATCGGCCGGCATGTGGGGCTGAGCTTTTATACCCTGGGCCAGCGCCAGGGCCTGGGCATTGGCGGCGTCAAGGAAAAAGGCGCGCAGCGCGGCGGCGGGGAACACCAGCCCTGGTTCGTGGCGCGCAAGGACATCGAGAAGAACACCCTCTGGGTGGTGCAGGGCCATGACCACCCCTGGCTGCTCTCGCAAGGTCTGCTGGCCGGCGACGCCAGCTGGTGCGCCGGAGTGCCCCCGGCACCCGGCCAGTACGCCGCCAAGACCCGCTACCGCCAGCAGGATGCCCCTTGCACGCTCACCGCCGGGGCCGACGGCCAAACCGCGCCCGACTTCGGCCTGCATTTCCCCGAAGCCCAATGGGCCGTCACACCCGGCCAAAGTGCCGTGCTGTACGACGGCGAGGTGTGCCTGGGCGGCGGCGTGATCAGCGCGGCCATCCCGCAGGCCTGAGTCCGGCTGCAATCCCGCGGCCCATCACCCAGCGGCTGCCCCGGTCTGCGCCAGTTCGGCCGCCAGGGCCACCCTGCCAAGGCGGTCTCAGTGGCCGCTGTCCCGGTGCAGCTTGTCGTGGATGCGCTGCACCGTCTTCCACACCCCCCACAGCACCAGCGGGATGGACAGACCCGCAGCCATCTCCGGGTGTACCGGCACACCCAGCTTGTTGAGCGCCTTGGCGCCGTAGAGCAGCAGGCTGACCACGTAATAGCTGATGGCCGCGATCGACAGGCCTTCCACCGTGGACTGCAGCCGCAGTTGCAGGTCTTGCCCGCGTGTGAGTTTTTCCAGCAACTGCTGGTTTTGCGCCTCGGTGGCGATGTCCACCCGGGTGCGCAGCAAGGCGCTGGTGCGCGCCACCCGCTCCGACAAAGCCGCCAGGCGCTGCGCCGTGGCAGCCACGGTGGCCATGGCGGGCGCCAGGCGCCGCTGCATGAATTCGCCCACGGTCTGCGTGCCGTGCACCGGGCGCTCGCGCAGTTCAGCGATGCGCTCGCGCACCAGCGCGTCGTAGGCGCGCGTGGCCGAGAAACGGTAGCCATGCTCGGCCGTGGCGCGCTCCACACGGGCGGCCAGTGCCACCAGCCCGTCGAGCAGGGCCTGGTCGCCGTCTTGCTTGGCTTCCAGCCGGGCCGCGATTTCAGCCAAGCGCGCCTCGGCCTGCCCCAGTTCGGGTGACAGCTGCTTGGCCACTGGCAGACCGCGCAAGGCCATCAGGCGGTAAGTCTCCAGCTCGAGCACGCGCTGCGAAATGCGGCCGGCACGGCCTTCAGGCGTTTCACCCTGGGTGACCACCAGCATGCGCTCGAAGCCATCGGCACCGATGCGGAAATGCGTGAGCAGGCAGGAATGCGATTGCCCCTGCACGGTGTTGCCCATGTGCGAGCCAATCACCGCCCCTTCGCCCAGCCAGGCCTGGGCCTTGGCCAGCAGATCGGCATCGCCCATGCCCTCGGGCAGCATGGCCAACTGGATCGCCGCCACCGTCTGGCCAGGTATGGTGCGCAACCACTCAGCCCCCGTGGCCACGTGGCTGGACAACTCAGGCAGGGTGGTGCCCCAAGTCGCATGCGAGGGCAACGGCTGCACGATGGAGTAGCGCGTGAATTCGGTGTGCCGCTCCCACTTGACGGTGTAACCCTCGCAACGCAAGCGCAGGAAATTGCCCTGCATCTGCTGCGCCGACAACTGGCCGTGGCCGGGCAGGCGCCGCAGGTGGGCGCCTTCCTGCTCGCGGTCGGTGCCGCCGTTGAGCACCGCCACATAGGTGATGAGCGCCGGCAAGCGCACACGCGCCGACGGGCGTGCATGGACCTCGTTGTGCAGCGTGCGGCGCTGCGGGTCGTCGGCGGGCAGCAGGCGGGAGTCGATCTCGTTCATGCCGGCATTGTGCGTGGGCACGCCCTCCTGGTCCATGGCCCTCAGGTCATTTCAGTCGTGCGCCTGTGGCATCGAATACCTGCAGCTCAATGGCAATGCCCTGGCCCACGCTCTGCGTCACGGTGCAGTACTGCTCGAAGGTGTCGAGCACGCGGTCCAGATGCTCCAGGCGGGCGGCAGGCACGCCCAGCGTCAGCGTGGCCGTGATCTTGAGCACGCGCAGGCGGTTGTCGGCATTGCGCCCGACCTCGGCCTGCACCTGGGTGCGGATCGGCTCGGGCGCCTGCTTGAACTTGCGCAGCGCAAACAGCAAAGAATCGGACAGGCAATTGCCCACCGCCGCGGACAGCATCTGCACCGGCGACGGCCCCTGGCCCGTGCCCAGCGGCGCCGGCTCATCGGTGGTCAGCACCGGCACCTCGCCGCCAAACTGCACGTCAAAACGGTAGTCGTGGCGCTGGGTCAGTTCGATCTGGATGGTTTTCTCGGCCATGCGCGCCTCAGCAGCAGCCGGTGCCGCAGGCGTTGCCGTCTTTCACACCCAGCTTGCGCAGGATGAGGCCCAGCGGGCAGAAGTTGGTCAGGCCGAACTGGAACAGGTTGAGGCCGACAAAAGCGGTGAAGGCCAGGAACCACTTGCTCACGAACAGGGGCGAGCCTTCGACGCCCAGCGCCAGCGAGGTCATGATGAACAGGCCTGCGATCACACGGATATAACGTTCCACGGTCATGGTTTTCTCCTTGAAAAATCAAACGGTTTCGTGCTGCTTGCGGTACAGCGCGTAGTACAGCACCGGAATCACCACCAGGGTAAGCAAGGTGGAGACGAGGATGCCGAAAATCAACGAGATGGCCAGGCCGTTGAAGATCGGGTCATCGAGGATGAAGAAGGCGCCAATCATGGCGGCCAGCCCGGTCAGCGCGATCGGCTGTGCCCGCACCGCCGCCGACTGCACCACCGCGTCCTTGAACGCCAGGCCACTCCTGACCTGCAGCTCGATGAAGTCGACCAGCAAGATGGAGTTGCGCACGATGATGCCGGCCAGCGCGATCATGCCGATCATGCTGGTGGCGGTGAACTGCGATTGCAGCAAGGCGTGGCCAGGCATCACGCCAATGATGGTGAGCGGGATCGGCGCCATGATGACCAGCGGCGTGAGGTAGCTGCGGAACTGCGCCACCACCAGCAGGTAGATCAGGATCAGGCCCACGCCATAGGCAGCGCCCATGTCACGGAAAGTCTCGTAGGTGATCTGCCATTCGCCGTCCCACTTGAGCGCGTACTGGCGGAAGGCGTCCTCGGGCTGGCGGATCCAGTATTCGCCCAGCTCGCCCGCGTTCGGCAACTGCGCCTCTTTCAGGTGCGGGCGGATGGCGAACAGGCCATACAGCGGCGAGTCCAGCTGGCCGGCCATGTCACCAAACACATAGCTCACCGGCATCAGGTCCTTGGTGAACAGCGGCTTGTCGATGACGCCCTGCTCCACCTGCACCAGCTCCGACAGGGGCACCAGCCGGCCATTGGCGGCGCGCATCGGCAGCGCCAGGATCTGCGCCAGCCCCACCTGCGAGGTCAGCGGCAACTGCAAGCGCACCGGCACCGGCAGCTTGGCCGCGCCGTCGTGCAGGTAGGCCGCGTCCATGCCCGACAGCGCGCCGTGCACCGTCTGTGCAATGGCGGCCACCGGGATGCCCAGCGCCTGCGCGCGCTGGCGGCGCACCGTCAGATGGGCGCGCGGCGCATCGATCTTGAGCGTGCTGTCGATGCCCACGATGTCGGGGGTCTGGCCAAACGCCTTCATCACCCGTGCGGCCAGTTGCTGGCGCCCGGCCTCGTCGGGGCCATAGACCTCGGCCACCAGCGGGCTCATGACGGGCGGGCCGGGCGGCACTTCGACCACCTTGACGCGGGCCGCGTGGCGCTGGCCGATTTTTTCCAGTTCAGGGCGCAGGCGCTGCGCGATGGCATGGCTCTTTTCGCTGCGGTGGTGCTTGTCCACCAGGTTCACCTGCAGGTCGCCTTGCTCGGCTTCGGCCCGCAGGTAGTACTGGCGCACCAGGCCATTGAAGGTGATGGGGCTGGCCGTGCCGGCGTAGCCTTGCAGGTCGCGCACTTCCTGTTGCTGCGCCAGGAACGCGCCCATCTCGTGCAGGGCAGCGGCGGTGTTTTCCAGCGGCGTGCCAGCGGGCATTTCCAGCACCACCTGGAACTCGCTCTTGTTGTCGAAGGGCAGCATCTTGAGCACCACCCACTGCACCACGGTCAAGCCCACCGACAGCATGAGCGCCACCACAATGCCGGCCAGCAACTGCCAGCGCTTTTTGCTGCTCTCCAGAAACGGCGTGAGCAGCCGCGTGAACACCGCCTGCAGCTTGCCGGGCAAGCCGCCCGCCACCGCCTGCGCGTGGTCGGCCCCGGTGTGGGGCTTCATCAGCTTGAGCGCGAGCCAGGGCGTGACGGTGAACGCGATCGCCAGCGAGATCGCCATGCCCAGACTGGAGTTGATCGGGATCGGGCTCATGTACGGGCCCATCAGGCCACTCACGAACGCCATGGGCAAGAGGGCGGCAATCACCGTGAGGGTGGCCAGGATGGTGGGCCCGCCCACTTCGTCCACGGCAGCGGGAATGATCTCGCGCAGCGGCTTGTGCGGGTCCAGCTGCTGGTGGCGGTGGATGTTTTCCACCACCACGATGGCGTCATCCACCAGGATGCCGATGGAGAAGATCAGCGCGAACAGACTCACCCGGTTGAGCGTGAAGCCCCAGGCCCAGCTGGCGAACAAGGTGGCTGTGAGCGTCAGGATCACCGCGCCGCCCACGATCACTGCCTCGCGCCGGCCCAGCGCCAGCCCGACAAGCAAAATGACCGAGCCGGTGGCAAAGGCCAGTTTCTGGATCAGCTTGTTGGCTTTCTCGGCGGCGGTCTCGCCGTAGTCGCGCGTGATGGTGGTGCGCACGCCGTCGGGCACCACGCTGCCCTGCAGTTGCTGCAGGCGCGCGCGGGCGGCAGCGGCCACATCGACCGCGTTCTCGCCGGGCTTCTTGGTCACCGTCAGCGTGACCGCGGGGTACACCTGGCCCGCCTGCACACCGGCAGCTTCGGCATCGGCCGCACCCGGGGTGAACCACACATAGCGCTGCGGCTGCGCAGCCCCCATCTCGACCTGGGCCACTTCGCGCAGGTACACCGGCTTGCCGTTGTGCACCCCCACCACCAGGCTGGCCACGTCTTCGGCCGAGGTCAGGAATTCGCCAGTTTCCACGCTGAGCATCTGCCCGCCGCCCTCTTGCAGCACCGCGCCTGCCGGCATGCCGAAATTGGCTGCAGCCAGCGTCTGCTTGAGGCCCAGCAGGTCCACACCCCGCTCACGCAAGCGCGTCGGGTCGATCTGCACCTGCACCGCGCGGCCAGGGCCGCCCAGGGTCTGCACCTCGCGGGCACCGGGCACCTGCTTGAGTTCCATCTCCAGCGTGCGCGCCACGCGCTCCAAGTCGTGCGCCGACGTTGCCTCGGGGCTCCACAGCGTCACGCCCAGCACCGGCACGTCGTCAATGCCTTTGGGCTTGACGATGGGCGCCAGCGTGCCCAGGTCGCGCGGCAACCAGTCCTGGTTGGCATTGAGCACGTCGTACAGGCGCACCAGCGCCTCGGTGCGCGGCACGCCCACCTTGAATTGCACCGTGAGCACCGCCACCCCGGGCCGGGCCACCGAATAGCTGTGCTCGATGCCCTGGATCTGGCTGAGCACCTGCTCGGCCGGCCGCGCCACCATGTTCTGCACCGTCTGGCTGCTGGCCCCGGGGAAAGGGATCAGCACGTTGGCCATGGTCACATTGATCTGCGGCTCTTCCTCGCGCGGCGTGACCAGCACCGCAAACAAGCCCAGCAGCAAGGCCACCAGCGCCAGCAAGGGCGTGATGGCATTGGCCTGGAAGGCGGCCGCGAGGCGGCCTGAAACGCCAAGTGGAGAAGAGATGGGGTTCGAGGACATGCTCACCTCACTTGGCGGGCTGAGCGCCAGCCAGACCGGCCTGGACCGCGTTCACGGCCACCGCATCGCCGGCTTTCAGGCCGGCCAGCACTTCGATGCCGGCCTCGCCATGCGAAGCCCCGAGGCGCACGGCCTTGAGCACAAAACCTTTGTCGGCGGCCACGTACACGCCGGTCAGCTCGCCCCGGCGCAGCACCGCCGCGGCCGGCACCACCATGCGCTGTGCCGAACCGCCGACAAAGCGCACCCGTGTCTGCTGACCCGGCATCAGCTGCGCTGCCGAGGCCGGGGGCACATCCATCTTCCAGGTCAGGGTCTGGCTGACCGGGTCGGCCGCCGTCACGCCCTGCTGGCTGGCTGGCACGATCCATTGCGCGGCATCGCCCACGCCGGGCAACTGCAATTCGATGCGCTGGGCGCTGCGCGCCGTGGCGGCCATGGAGGCCGGCACCTGCACCACCACGCGCAGGGGTTGCGGCGCATACACCGTGGCCACCGGCTTGCCGGGCACCGCCAGATCACCCGCCTGCGCCAGCGTGTCCAGCACATAGCCATCGAAGGGCGCCGTCACTTGCGTGAAGGACTGGGCCAGCCGCGCCTGTTGCGCGCCGGCCCCCGCTCCGGCCCGGCCGGCCTGGGCGGCCTTGTATTGGGACTCGGCCACATCGAGTGCGGCCTGGCTCACAAAACCTTGTTGACGCAAGTCGCGCGTGCGCTGGACGTTGGCCTGGGCGTTGGCCAGCTCGGCTTCGGCCTGGGCCACCTGGGCCTGGCTGCGCGCCACCCCGGTCTGCGTGTCGCGGTCGTCAATGGTGACCAGCACCTGGCCGGCGCGCACCTTGTCGCCCACCTTGACCAGCAGACTGGCCACGCGGCCCGTGGCCTGGGCTGCCACGGTGGCCTGGCGCACCGCCTCAACCACGCCGTCCAGTTCATAACCGGTGCTCACGGCCTGCGCCCCGAGCAAGACCACGGGAACCTGAGGGCCGGCAACAGCACTCAGAGCGAGAACGCCCGCCCCAAGCAGCAATGGGAGACGAAAAAGGGTCCGCAAAGTGGATGTCATGGAAAACTCCTTGCGCCCATTGTAATATACCCCTACGGGTATTTAAAGGGCCATAAAAAAACCCGCAGCCAGTGGGGTCTGCGGGCTTGGGTGTGCCTGAGGGCTCATCAGAACGGAATGTCGTCGTCCATGTCGTCAAAACCGCTGGAAGCGGCCGGACGGGAAGCCGGCGCCGGCGCTGCAGCCGGGCGCTGGGCCGGTGCGGCAGGACGGCTGTAGCCGCCTTCGTCACCCCCGCGAGAGTAACCGCCACCACCGCCTTCGCCACCCATGCCCTGGCGCGAGCCCAGCATCTGCATGGTGTCGGCACGGATGTCGGTGGCGTATTTTTCGACGCCGGCTTTGTCGGTGTACTTGCGGGTGCGCAGGCTGCCTTCCACATACACCTGGCTGCCTTTTTTCAGGTACTGGCCGGCGATCTCGGCCAGCTTGCCGAAGAAGCTGATGCTGTGCCATT
>JACCDU011059469.1_pt1 | contig 12302 bp, 12 predicted proteins | sample 7446081 | NCBI WGS metagenome assembly JACCDU01 (sample SAMN15323447, study PRJNA562643) | freshwater metagenome | isolation source: river surface water | place: USA:Blue River Watershed | collected 2017-08-17 | reverse complement strand
TCGCTGATGTCGAGTTCGGCGGCGATGTCACGGTTGCTCAAGCCACGGTCGAGCATGATGATCAATTGCTTTTGACGCTTAGAGAGCTTGGTGTCGCCCGACACGGCCACTTCCTCATCAGGATTGTCAGCAGCAAACAAACCTTGGATAGCCGCAGTGATATCGGCAGCAGGGGTAGATTTTTCGATGTACAAATCGGCACCGGCTTCGATGCAGGTTTCTTCGGCCTCGCCAGCAGGCATGGACGAGATCACCACCAAAGGTACTTCGCCATACATTTTTTTCACTTCGCTCACCGCGCTGGTGCCTTTGACACCAGGCAACAACAAGTCGAGCACAAACAACTCAGGCTCGCCGTTTTTGATGATGGCAGCTTGCAATTCGCTGAACTTCTCTAATTCGACAACCTTTGCCGCAGAACGCATGCGGCGCAACAACATGGCGATCGCTTGGCGAACTAAAGGATGGTCGTCGATGATGTACATACTCATTTTCATTACTCCTGCTGAATACTTAGTAGTTTAGCCCCATTGCCTGACGCACATCCTTCATCGTTTCTCGGGCTGTGATGCGAGCTTTTTCAGTACCTGCATCGACGATCTCACGCACAATTTTTGGGTTGCTGATGTAGGGCTCTGCGCGTTCGAGCATGGGTTGCTGTTCACGCAAGATGGCTTCGATGATGGGTTGTTTGCAGTCCAAGCAGCCAATGCCTGCGGTGGTGCAACCTTGCGATACCCACTGGCGTTGGCCTTCGTCGGAGTAGACCAAATGGAATTGCCAGACCGGACATTTGTCAGGGTTACCGACGTCGGTGCGTTTGATGCGTGCGGGGTCGGTGGGCATGCGCTTGACCTTGTGTTCCAAGGTGGCGCGGTCTTCGCGAATGGCAATTGAGTTGTTGTAACTCTTGCTCATCTTGGCGCCATCCAAGCCGGGCAAGCGGCTGGCTTCGGTCAACAAGGCTTGGGGCTCGGGCAAGATGACTTTGCCTGTGCCTTTGAAGTAGCCGCCCAAACGCTCGCGGTCTTGTGCATCCAGCTCGGGTGCCGATGCGATGTAGCCCATGGCGCCTTCGAGGGCCTTGGCGTCGCCCGTTTCTTGGTAGGTCTTGCGTGATTTTTCAAACCGCTTGACGCTGTCTTTGGGCAGCTTGGCCAGCGAGGCTTGCACTTTGTCTTCGGCGTTGATTTCACGGCCATACAAGTGGTTGAAGCGACGGGCGGCCTCGCGCGTGAGTTCGACGTGGCTGGCTTGGTCTTCGCCCACCGGCACGTACTTGGCTTTGTAAATCAAGATGTCGGCTGCTTGCAGCAGCGGGTAGCCCAAGAAGCCGTAGGTGGCCAAGTCTTTGTCTTTGAGCTTTTCTTGTTGGTCTTTGTAGGTGGGCACGCGCTCCAACCAGCCCAGCGGGGTGCCCATGGCCAGCAGGGTGAACAGCTCGGCGTGTTCGGGCAAACGGCTTTGCAAGAAGATCGTGCATTGGTTGGGGTCCAGGCCTGCGGCCAACCAGTCGATCACCATTTCGTAGACGTTTTTCTCAATGACCTCGCGGCTCTCGTAGTGCGTGGTCAGGGCATGCCAGTCGGCCACAAAGTAGTAGCAGTCCATCTCTGACTGCAGGCGCACCCAGTTTTTCAGGGCGCCGTGGTAGTGGCCAAGGTGCAAGGCGCCGGTAGGGCGCATGCCAGAGAGAACGCGTTCTTTCATGGGAATCTTTACTTCAACAAAAATGCCAAGGGGCTGAGCATGAGGCTCAGAACTTCAAAGGTCAGGCTCATCAGCGGATCCATCCACAGGGTGTCGACCACCTTCAATACCACCAGGGCGATGACGATGTACATGCCCCAGGGCTCCACCCTGGACAACCACACGGCTTGTTTCCAAGGCAGCAAGCCGACCAAAATTCGCCCGCCATCAAGTGGGGGCAGCGGAAACAGGTTGAAAGCAAACATCACGGCGTTGACTTTGACGCCGGCTTTGCACATCTCAACGAAAAAACGTTCCTCGACGCCATAGCCGATCAAAGCGTACATCGCGATGGCCCAGACAAAGGCTTGCAAGAAGTTGGCCGCAGGGCCGGCCAAGGCGACCCAAATCATGTCGCGTTTGGGATGGTTCAAATCACCAAAACGCACCGGCACAGGGCGGGCATAGCCGAGCAAAAAATTGCCGCCGGTGGCGAGGTAGAGCACCACGGGCATCACCAAGGTGCCCATGGGATCGATGTGCGGCAAGGGGTTGAGGGTGACGCGGCCTTGCAGCCAGGCGGTGTCGTCACCGCGCAAATGCGCCACATAGCCATGCGCGGCCTCGTGCATCGTGATGGCAAAGATCACAGGCAGGGCGTAAATCAGAATGGTTTGGATCAGGTCAGAAAAATTCACGCCCACATTGTCTCATTCAACACACGGTGCGCCGCATGACAGTTGGGTCACAAACCCAAGGCGCTCAACGGACCACGGCCTTCTCGGATCAAGGCAGGTTCACCTCCGCCATCCATCGGGGTGAGGTCCACCACGGTGGTGGGTTCCAGGGCGCAAGCGCCGGCATCGATCACAGCGGCGAGTTCGTGTTCAAAGCGGTCGCGAATTTCTTCGGCGTCGTTTATGGGATCGGTCTCACCCGGTGGGATGAGCGTGGTGGCCAAGAGGGGGGCACCGTGGAGTTCGAGCAAGTCAAGCAAGGTGCGGTTGAGCGGCACCCGCAGGCCAATGGTTTTGCGCTGGGGGTGGCTGACGCGGCGCGGCACTTCTTTGGTGGCTTCCAAAATGAAGGTGTAGGCCCCGGGCGTGGCGGCTTTGAGCAAACGGTATTGGCGGTTGTCGACGCGGGCGTAGTTGGCGAGTTCCGACAAGTCACGGCACATCAAGGTGAGGTGGTGTTTGTCATCGACTTGGCGAATGCGGCGCATGTGCTCCACGGCTGACTTGTCGTCTAAATGGCAGACCAAGGCGTAGCTGGAATCGGTGGGCACAGCGACCACGCCGCCGCGTTCGAGCAAGGCGACTGCTTGCTTGAGCAAGCGCGGTTGCGGGTTGTCCGGGTGGACTTGTAAAAACTGAGCCATGCAGTACCCGTGTCAGTGAGGTCAGTGAGATGTGGAGAGTCGTTCGCGCGTGCTCAACCAACCCGCTCCCAAACCACACACAGCAATGAGCAACATGCCCAGGACGGCAATTTGGTCGGGCACATGCGAGAAGACCAACCAACCACCAAATGTGGCAAAGGCAATGCTGCTGTACAACACGGGTGTCACTGTGGAAGCAGGCGCACGCGAGAACGCAACGATGAGCAAATAATGGCCCAAGGTGCCCATCAAACCCACAACGCACATCAACAACCACTGAAAGTGTGTGAGCTCTGTGGTCCATGCGCCTAGCACCATCACCGAAGCAATGGCAGTACCCACCCATCCGGTGTAGATGTGCATGGTGACAGGGCTCTCGGTTTTGGCCATGTGGCTGGTCAGGGTCTGAAAGCAGGCATAGGACATGACCATGACCAAGGGCAACCAAGCCGAACTGGCATCCATGCTGCCGCCGGGGCGCACGATCAGCAATGCGCCGCACAAACCGCCGATCACAAACAGCCAGCGCAGAAGCGAAACTTTTTCTTTCATCACAAACCGCGCCAGGATGGTGACCACCAAGGGCGTGAGCATGGCGATGGCGCTGAACTCAGCCACGGGCATGCGCCGCAGGCTGGCAAACGCCAACACACTGCAAATCAGCAGCAACAGACCACGCAGCATTTGCAGCTTGAAGCTGTGGGTTTGAAACAAGGTCATGCCGCGGCGTGGCCACATCACCGCCGTGGTGGTGACGGCTTGAAACGCATAGCGAAACCACAGCACCATCAGCAGCGGCACGCTGGCAATGAGAAATTTGTTCGTGGTGTCGAGCACCGCAAAACACGCCATGGCGATCAAGGCATAGGCCATGCCGGAATAAGCGAGTTTGCGGCTGGCGGGCGTCATTGGATGCGGTGGGACAACAGCTCCCACACGGGTGTGAGCTGTCCGGGCAACCAAGGCAAGGTGCCCAAGTCGATGCGGCTCTCATCGGGGCTGTGAAAGTCGCTGCCACGCGAGGCGACGAGGTTGAACTCGCGCGCCATGTCGGCGTACTTGAGGTATTCGGGCGGTGTGTGACTGCCGGTCACCACCTCAACGCCTTGGCCACCGTGGGCTTTGAATTCAGTGAACAGGGCGTACTCTTCGTTGGCGGTGAAGTTGTAGCGGCCGGGATGGGCAATCACAGCGGCGCCACCGGCTTGGGTGATCCATTGCACCGCGTCTTTGAGTGCGGCCCAGCGGTGCGGCACAAAGCCAGGCTTGCCTTCTGTCAGGTAGTTGCGAAACACCTCAGGCGTGTCTTGGCACACCCCAGCTTCAACCAAAAAGCGGGCAAAGTGGGTGCGTGAAATCAGCTCGGGGTTGCCCACGTACTTGAGCGCGCCTTCGTAGGCGCCGTGGATGCCCACTTGGGCCAAGCCTGCCGACATTTCTTGTGCGCGCTCGCTGCGTCCACCGCGGGTGCGATGCAGACCTTGCACGATGCGGGGGTCTTCGGCGTCAAAGCCCAAGCCGACGATGTGCACGGTTTGGTTGGCAAAGGTGACAGAAATTTCGGTGCCGGTGAGGTACTTCATGCCCTGCGCTTTGGCAGCAGCTGCGGCGCGGGCTTGGCCACCCACTTCATCGTGATCGGTCAAGGCCCACAACTCAACACCATTCGCTTTGGCGCGCGCAGCCAAGGCTTCTGGAGTGAGGGTGCCATCCGAAACCACGGAATGGCAGTGCAGGTCAGCGTTCAGAATGGAAGTACTCACGCCCTCATTGTAGGCGGGGCAGGGCGGCGCGTGCATTGGCTGAGGTGACAGCCGCCACCTCAGCCACCGAGATGCCCCGCAAATCTGCCAACACCTGGGCGATGCGCGGCAGCTCGGCGGGGCTGTTGCGCCCTTGGGGTGTGCCTGCTTGGCGTTGTTCTGCGGTGGTGTAGAGCCAATGCGGCGGAATGTCTGGCGCATCGGTTTCGAGCACGATGGCCGACAGCGGCAGCGCCACGGCCAAGCGGCGCAGTTGCAGGGCGCGGTCATAGGTCAACGCCCCACCGAAGCCGAGTTTGAATCCCAGGGCGATGAAGGCTTGGGCCTGTTGCATGCTGCCGTTGAAGGCGTGTGCAATGCCGCCCACCACGGGGGTGGCACGCAAGCCCTTGAGCAGTTGATCGGCAGATCGGCGCACATGCAAGATCACGGGCAAGCCGTGTTGTTGGGCCAGCCGCAGTTGGGCGGTGTAAAACTGTTGTTGCTGCGCCCAAGCCTGGGGCGTGTTGAGGCTGGGCACAAAACCGTCTAAGCCTATTTCCCCCACCGCCACCAAGCGCGGATCGTCTCGGTGTTCTTGCAAGGCGTGGTCGAGTTGGGCCAAATCTTCAGCCGTCGCCTCTGGCGTATAGAGCGGATGAATACCTAGCGCGTAGACATCGCCTTGCGCATGTGCCAGTGTGCGCACGCTGGCAAAGTTGGCGGCATGCACCGCAGGAATCACGCATTGGCTCACCCCTGCGGCGCGCGTTTGTTCGTGTACCTGTGCACGGTCTGCATCGAACTCTGGGGCGTCGAGGTGGCAATGGGTGTCGATCCACATGGTCAATGCGCGTGAGCCTAGTTTCTTGCCAACGCAAAAACCGAATTGGGCGCTAAGGCAGTGCGTTGTTGTGGCTTTTGAGCGAATACACCACGCGTGCGTGGCAATGCCTGACCGAGGTCGGGCACGCCATGGGCGAGCTGGGCGGCAATTAAGCCGTGCAGGCTGATGGTTTGCATGTGATCGTCCATTTTTTGCTTCAGGTCTGACCACAAAGCCTCTGTGGACACATAGCCATTTTGCGTGGCACTGGCGGGCACCTGTTCTTTTTTGTGGGGGCTGTTGACCGCATTGATGATGTCCGCCAAGCTGATGTGATGTGCATCGCGGTTCAAGGTGTAGCCGCCGCCAGGACCGCGTGTGCTTTCCACCAAGCCGTGTTGGCGCATTTTGCTAAACAGCTGCTCCAAATAAGAGATGGAGATGTGTTGACGCTGGCTGATAGCGGCCAAGGAGACGGGGCCTTGCTGTTGACGCAATCCCAAGTCGATCAAGGCGGTGACGGCAAAACGGCTTTTGGTACTCAAACGCATGGCAAGCTCCTTTCATTTTCTGACCACATGTCAGGTTGGGGAGGACTTTAAACATGAATTTACTTCGTGTAAATTCGTATTTTTAATTTAAATAGTTCGAAAAAACCGAATTAACAACTTCTCATGAACTTCAAGCACTTGTATTATTTTTGGGTCACGGCTCATGCCGGCGGGGTGATGCGTGCTGGTGAGCAGTTGCACACCACGCCCCAAACCCTGTCGGGACAAATTAAATTGTTGGAGGAAAGTTTGGGGTGTGCCCTGTTTCGCAAAAGCGGCCGCCAGCTCGAACTGACGGCCGACGGTCGCAAGGCACTGAGTTACGCCGACGATATTTTTGCCTTGGGCTCAGAGTTGCAAGCTGCCATGGCCATGCCCCAAACGGGGGTTCGCACCTTGGAGTTTCGGGTCGGGGTGGCGGACTCGGTGGCCAAGTCGGTGGCCTACCGTTTGCTCGAACCCGCTTTTTCGATCGCAGAGCCCGTGCGCTTGATTGGCAGCGAGGGCAAGTTTCCAGATTTGCTGGCGCAGCTGGCATTGCACCGTTTGGATTTGGTGATCGCGGACGAGCCTTTGTCCAAGCGGATCAGCGTCAAAGCGTTCAATCATGCCTTGGGCACCACGCCCATGAGCTTTTTTTGCACACCCGCTCTGCGCGCCACCTTAAAGGGCGAATTTCCACAGTGCTTGCATCAGGCGCCCATGTTGATTCAAGGGTCTTCGTCCTCTGTGCGCCAGCAGCTGGACGGGTGGCTGACACGTCACAAAATTCAGCCGCGCGTGGTGGGTGAATTTGACGACGGCGCCTTGATGACGGCATTTGGCCGCGAAGGCCGCGGCGTGTTCATGTCGCCGGGCATCTTAGAAAACGAAACCGTGGCGCATTACGGCGTGGAGGTGATTGGCCGCAGCGACGCCTTGGTAGAAGAGTTTTTTGCCGTGTCGGTGGAGCGACGTATTTCACATCCTTGCGTGGTCGCGATCACGCAACACGCACGCGGACGCTTATTCCACGGGTGATGGATGGCTTTGCAGCAGGCCGGCATTCAAATGCAACTGGTGATCGCAACGTGCGGCCAAGGCGTTGTCATGGGTGACCACCACAAAGGCTGTGCCTTGGTCGCGCGCCAGTTGCAGCATGAGTGCGAATACCTGATCGGCCGTTTGGCGGTCGAGGTTGCCTGTGGGCTCATCGGCCAGTACGCAAGCAGGGCGCGTCACCAAAGCACGGGCTATCGCCACCCGCTGGCGCTCACCGCCTGACAGTTCTGCAGGACGGTGGTGCAAGCGTGTACCCAAGCCCACCGCTTCGAGCATGGCTTGGGCTTGAGCGCTTGCCTGTGCACGGTCCATACGGCGAATCCACAAGGGCATGGCCACGTTGTCCAGCGCGGTGAACTCGGGCAGCAGGTGATGAAACTGGTACACAAAGCCCAGATGTGCATTGCGCAGGGCACCGAGTTCGGTGGGGTTCAGCCCGGCCAAAGCGTGCCCCATCAACGAGACGGTGCCTGTGGTGGGCGCATCCAAGCCACCCAGGATGTGCAACAAGGTGCTTTTGCCTGAGCCTGAGGAGCCCACGATGGCCAGTGTTTGGCCCGCCTGGACGGACAGGTCCACGCCTTGCAACACGGTCACGTCCAGCGGTCCTTCGCTGAAGCGGCGGCTGATGTGGTGGGCCACAAGAACAGAGGGGGTGTTCATGGGTGACGTTCCGTCATTCATAACGCAGCGCCTGTGCAGGGTTGATACGGCTGGCGCGCCAGCTGGGGTAGAGCGTGGCCATGAAGGCCAAGGCCAAAGAGATCAGGGCAACGGGCCAAATGTCGGCCGCTTGTGGGTCACTGGGCATGCGGCTGATGAGGTAAATGTCGCGTGGCAAAAAGCTCGCGCCCAACAGCTGTTCAATCGCGGGCACGATGACATCGATGTTGAAGGCCACACTCAGGCCCAGCAGCAAACCGCTCAAGGTGCCCAATACGCCCACGGTGGCGCCTTGCACCACAAAGATGGCCATGATGCTGCGTGGGCTCGCACCCAAGGTGCGCAAGATGGCGATGTCGGCGCGTTTGTCAGTCACGGTCATCACCAGGGTGGTGACGAGGTTGAAGGCGGCCACCGCCACGATGAGGGTGAGGATGATGAACATCATGCGTTTTTCCACCTGCACGGCCGCAAACCAGCTGCGGTTTTGGCGCGTCCAGTCGCGCACGATCACGTCGGGGCCCAGCTGCACGGCCAAGTCAGCCGCCACGCTGCGGGCCTGTTGGCTGTCTTTGATTTTCAAGCGCACGCCGCTGGGGGCTTCGAGGCGGAAGATGCGCTGCGCGTCGTCGATGTGCAGCAAGGCCAACGAGGCGTCGTATTCGTAATGGCCGGAGTCAAAGATGCCAGCCACGGTGAGTTGTTTGAGGCGCGGCATCACACCTGCTGGCGTGACTTGTCCACCTGGCGCCACCAAGGTGATGTGGTCGCCTACGCGCACGCCCATGGACACGGCCAACTCGCCGCCCAGCACCACGTTGAAGCTGCCGGGTTGCAAGGTGGCGCGCACTTGCGCTGGCATCTGCAAGGTGAAGTCGGTGACCTGGGTTTCGAGTTCGGGCTCAATGCCGCGCACCATGGCGCCGCGCATGTCTTCGCCACGTGCCATCAGCGCTTGTTGTGCGACGAAGGGGGCAGCAGCCACCACGTCTGTGTTTTGGCGCGCTTGGGCCATCAAGGTGTTGACATCGGCAAAACCTTCGCCACCGGGGGCGAGCAGCTCAATGTGTGACACCACGGCCAGCATGCGGTCGCGCACTTCTTTTTGAAACCCGTTCATCACGCTCAGCACAATGATCAGCGCGGCCACGCCCAAGGCAATGCCCAGCATGGACACGCCCGAGATGAAAGAGATAAAGCCGTTGCGTCCCGCTGCTCGTCCGGCACGGGTGTAACGCCAACCAATTAGCAGTTCATAGGGGAGTTTGGAAGAGGTGCGGTTCATGGCAAGACCGATTGTGTCATCCCGCGGTGTGAGGTGATGTTCGGCATCACAGACAATGGCGCTTATGTCCTCCGTGTCCTCCGTGTTTTCCACGCCTGTGGCGTCCACCCTCTTGCTGCCCTTTTCCATGTGGACGGCCCATGGCGCTGAAGCGTCGGTGTTGGCCAAGGCCGAACTGCCACATTTGCGGGCCTGGCTGCAACAGGCCCAACGCGTGGCGGTCGATGTGGACGCACCCGTTGCGCCTTTGTTGGCCACCTTGTCGCCGCCGCACGAACGTGCCTGGGCTCAGGCCCTGGGCTGGTCTTTGCCCGATGGCATGTTGCCTTCGGCCGCGCAGGCCGCACACGCGCAGGGCCTGCAAGCCCACAACCCAGACGCGGCATGGGCGTTCATCTCGCTGTGCAACTGGCATGTCAGCAACGGCCAAGTGACCTTGGGCGACCCCGCGCATTTGCAAATTGACGCCGCCACCGACGCCGCGTTGTTCGCCAGCTTGCAACCGTTTTTGGCCGAGGACGGCATCGCGCTGCATCCCTATCAACCGGGGCAATGGCTGGCGCAATCGCACTGGTTTGCCGATTTGCCCACCGCATCGCTGGACCGGGTGATTGGCCGCAACATCGACCCCTGGTTGGTGGGCGGCGAGTCGCCCAGTGGTGCGGCCAAACAGTTGCGCCGTTTACAAAACGAAGTGCAGATGCTGCTCTACACCCACCCCGTGAACGAAGGCCGTGGCCTGACCCTCAATTCGTTTTGGGTCCACGGCACAGGCGCGCTGCCTGCACACACGGCACCCGCCGCCACATCCGCACCGCAGGTGGTGAACAGCTTGCGCAGCAGCGCTTTGCAGCAAGACCTCATCGGTTGGTTGGATGCTTGGCGCGAGGTCGATGCCGAGGTCATAGCGCCGTTGCTCGAGCGTGTGTTGGCAGGCGAACACCAGCGTTTGGTGCTGTGCGCTGAGCATGAATTTCATGTGTACGACACCGCCACGCCCAGCCTGTGGCAACGCGTGCGTCGGCACTTCGCCCCCACTTCTTTAGACACTGTGTTGGCCGTTGCGCCCTTGAAAGACTAAGCCCCATGCACTTCATTCCCCGTGACATGCCTCCGCGCAGCATTTGGGCGCTGGAACAAGCAGGCGTGCATCCGCTGCTGGCGCGTTTGTATGCCGCGCGAGGCATCAGCCAAGCCGCCACCATCGATGCCTCGCTGGCGCATTTGCTGCCGCCCACAGGCTTGAAAGGCATTGAAGCCGCAGCCGTGCTGCTGGCCGATGCGATGGCTGCAAACAAAAAACTGTGCATCGTGGCCGACTACGACTGCGACGGCGCCACCGCCTGCGCCGTGGCCTTGCGCGGCTTGCGTTTGTTGGGCGCACGCCAGGTGAGTTACATCGTGCCCGACCGTGTGGTCGATGGCTACGGCCTCACGCCCGCGATTGCCGAACGTGTCAAAGCCAGCGGCGCCGATGTGCTGATCACGGTGGACAACGGCATTGCCAGTGTGGACGGCGTGGCACGGGCGTGCGAACTCGGCTTGCAGGTGGTGGTGACCGACCACCATTTGCCCGCTGCGGTGCTGCCCGAGGCCGACGCCATCGTCAACCCTAACCAACCCGGCTGCACCTTCGAGAGCAAAGCGCTCGCAGGCGTGGGGGTGATGTTTTATGTGCTGCTGGTGTTGCGTGCGGAGTTGCGCACACGTGGGATGTTCACGGCGGGCCCCGACGCCGGGCCGCCCCAAGGCGGGGCAGCCCCCTCGGGGGGCAGTGCAGCACACGCAGTGGCAAACGTGGGGGCTCAAGTTCCGCAGCCGAAGTTAGACACCTTGTTGCCTTTGGTGGCCTTGGGCACGGTGGCCGATGTGGTCAAGCTCGATGCCAACAACCGCCGCCTGGTGGCGCAAGGTTTGGCGCGGGTGCGCAAAGGCCAAATGCCTGCGGGCATGTTGGCCTTGTTTGCCGCAGCGGGGCGACAAAGCGCCACTTGTACCTCGCAAGATTTTGGCTTTGCTTTGGGGCCACGCATCAACGCGGCCGGTCGTTTGTCGGACATGACCTTGGGCATTGAGTGCCTCACCACCGACGATGTGGGTCGTGCCACCGAGCTGGCCACCCAGCTCGACCGCATCAACCGTGAACGCCGTGAGATTGAAGGCGATATGCGCGAACAAGCCTTGGAATTGGCGCAAGAGATGTTCGATCCGGAAGAAGAACCACCCAGCGCGCTGTGCGTGTTCGACCCCGACTTTCACGAGGGCGTGGTCGGCATCGTCGCGTCCAAGCTCAAAGACCTGCACCACCGCCCCACCTTTGTGTTTGCCCCCAGTCAAGCTGCGGGCAAGGGCCATGAGCTCAAAGGCTCGGGACGTTCCATCCCCGGTTTTCATTTGCGCGACGCGCTCGACCTGGTTGCCAAGCGTCACCCCGGTGTGTTGCTGCGCTTTGGCGGCCACGCCATGGCCGCGGGCTGCACTTTGGATGAAGAAAATCTGGCGACCTTTGAAGAAGCCTTGCAGCAAGTCGCCGCTGAATGGCTGGACGCGGCCACCTTGCAGCGTCGCTTAGAGACCGATGGCCCCTTGTTGCCCGAATACCGCCGCCCCGAGTTGGCCGACACCTTGGCGCGCGAGGTGTGGGGGCAAGGCTTTGCGCCCCCCACCTTCAGCGAAGAGGTGGAAGTGCTGGGCCAGCGCTTGGTGGGGGAAAAACATTTGGCTTTGAAGCTGCGCCACCAAGGACAACCGGTGGACGGCATTTGGTTTGGCCGGGTCGACCCGCTGCCGGCCAAGGCGCATTTGGCGTTTCGTTTGGAGGCCGATGAATGGCAGGGCAACAAGCGGGTGCGCTTTGTGGTCGAAGGCATGGCGGAATAAAAACAATGACAACGAAGAAAAAAATCCAGCTCCCTGAAGTCAATTTCTCTGACTACGGCGACACCCGTTACCTGCACTTGGGCACGCCCTGGGTGCAGGGCTCGATGAAGATCGACAAACCGTTCGACATCGACCTCGAATATGTGCAGCGCATGATGGCTTGGCTTTTGTTTGTGGACATCGACCAAGTGAGCAAGCTGCACGCCATGCAACTGGGCTTGGGCTCGGCGGCCTTGACAAAGTT
>JACCDU011052337.1_pt1 | contig 12308 bp, 30 predicted proteins | sample 7446081 | NCBI WGS metagenome assembly JACCDU01 (sample SAMN15323447, study PRJNA562643) | freshwater metagenome | isolation source: river surface water | place: USA:Blue River Watershed | collected 2017-08-17 | reverse complement strand
GGGATACTTGTGCAACGCTATCTGTCATTGTAAACCTTTCTTGGGTTCAATCTATCAATCACGGTCTACAACGACCTATATTTATCTTCCGGACATCCCACCTGCCGGTTGCCCCAGGCGGACACAAAGGGAGTTAGTTATTACCTCGAATAGGTAGTGTTCGTCCTGACTTATCACCAATCTTTTCTTTTGGGTTAAGTAGTTTATTTGGGGCTTGTGGTTTAAGTAGCTTAGCAAAAGCTTCCTTTTCCTTACCACGTAAGGGTGTATTCATTACAGCCATGTAGACTCCATCTGTTGAAATGATCCCATCTTTTGTGTGAAGGGTACATTGTTAGTTGTTAGTTTGTCTCCGTGTGTTCGGATGACTTCGAGAACAATGGCCAAGGCGATAACAGTGTCATCGTTATGTCCCACAATAGCATTAGTCTTTCCACTGTCGTCAGCAACATAGTTCATTAGCTCCCCAATTACGGTTCTTGATGGAATCCATACTTCATCATTCTCAATGGCACTTTTTAAGAAACCAATAATAGCCGGTTTAGATGCTGATGTTGTTCTCCACCCAATACGGTTACCTTCTTCTTTAGATACGTTAGCCATCTTCGTTTGGTAGTACATATTAACGTAGTTCATTTGTGTAAGCCTATTTAGGGTAGCAATACCCATAGAATTAGACTCAACAGCAAGGAGAGCGTTGTTATAGTACCTGCCAAGGTAAAATAGGATGTCACCAAACTTAGAAGGATCTACAGTATTGTTTTTGTAGATAGCACAAACTTCTCTGTTTGCATTCATAACAACTGCAGCAGAAGAGTCTTTACCTACACCTAATGATACGTCAGCACCAATAGCAAAGGAGTCCTCAAAAGTAGGGTACTTATAAATCTCAATAGATCCTCTTGGAGCATCCTGCATCATTTGTGACTCAAAATTAAATTCCATCTGCTTTAGAATAGGCTGTGGAACTAACGCCATTAATTTTTCAATATTAAATACGTTTGCACCTGACACCACAAAAGCTTCATCAGGAGTAGCTGGGTATTCTTGTCTGAACTTATCTACGCCACCCTCAGCAATCTTTAACCTTCTCCAGTATAACTGGTCATTGTCAAGATTAAACCGGGTAACTAGTACTTCCTCTTCATCTGTTCTTTCAAAAGATTCAGGAGCCTCTCTACGGTACTCGGGCATAAGAAACCATGGTACGAAAATAGGGATATACTCATTTTCACCTGCCACAGCACCCTTCCATAATCTATGGAACTCATTACCTACACCGTTAGCTGTACTCTCAAGAATAACTTCAGTACCTTTTGCCTGAGAAATACCCTGAAACATACCTGCAAGAATCTTTGCATCATGTGTCCAGAATGCAACCTCTGACAAGTGAGCAATAGTAGGTGTAGTTCCTCGACCAGCCTCTGGAGAGCCCGCTGTATATAACCTATACCCTGAATCATTATGCTCAAACATAATTTCTTTGGCATTAGACTTTTTAAATTTAGGTCTGAAATCCTCAGACATATTCGAGATAGTATTTCTACTCATTGAAAACAAAGAGTCAGAAGTAGCTGTATCATGAGCCATAACAACTGACTTATTATAAGCATTAAAATAACTTTTCCAGAATACCCTAGCTGTAGTAAAGGTGCTTAAACCCATCTGTCGAGCCTTAAGAATAATCGCTCTTACTCTTCCAGTTTTTCTTAATTGTTCCTCAATCTGCTCATTAACAATCTTCTGTGCTTCATTAAACACAAAAGGTTGGAACCCTTGAGAACTGTCTTTAGGTAAAATCTTAATTTGTTCTTTTGCGAATAACTCAAAGTTATCTTTATATTCAGATAACTTCTTTCGCTTATTTAACTCGCGTAGCGCCTCGAGTTTTTGTTTGTTTGATATCGTCGCCATGTGTTAGCGTTCCTTTATGTCCTAGAAACCAAAATAATAATTTCTCTATTATGTACCGGCTCTTTATCAAGGATGTATACTCTGGTATACGTTTTTAATGTAGAAATATATTGTATTATATTTTTGCGAGAGTGTAGTTGGGATACTTTATTTGAGGTGCCCCTGAGTTTGTTTTTGGGGGGCGATTTATTTAAAGTGTTTAGTGTGGGTATTTTTATTTGGGGTATATGTCTCTTTGTGTGTCAAAGAATCAGATTGTTTGTTTGGGTTCGCCCTTGCTTGTTTCGTGTCCCCCCTAGTTCGCCTGTGGTGGCTCGGCTGGTCGGGTCGGCTAGCTCTCTTCTCGGGTAGCTTGTGCTTAGCGCGGTGCTTGCTGCTTCTCTTGTTTGCGCTGTTGGAGTTTACTATGCGTTCGTTGCTTGAGGCTGTTGCCTGTGTTGCTGTGTTTGCGTTCATTGGTATCTTACTTGCTTGGAGAGGTTAATCATGTACTACGTCTACTCTAAACGCTCTGGTCGTCTGCTGCTTAAGACAACAAACAAAGCTGATCTATCGGCTTATCTACCAACACTGGTAGATGTACACTACTCTCATTAAGAGTGTAATACCTGTAGGGTACTAACAAGTATCCTATGGGTAGTGCATGTCGCATTACATAACAGACATTTTCAAGGAGAAATATATGTCTAAAGCCTTCGTTCCTTCTTTCACTGTTGCTGCTAAAGCTAACGTTAAGTTCTCTACAAACAATCCTCTTGGTGAAGATCGTAAGAGCTTACCTGTGACTATTGTTGAGCTTTCGTTCAATGAGACTACACGATCTATTGAAGCTACTGGTAGTGACAATCGTAAGCGTCAGTGCCGTATTGACCGGATTACTAACGAAGCTGACCTGAAGGCTCTTACCAAGCGTCTTCAAACAGTATATGACAAAGGAACACGTATCTCTTTTGTTGCTGCTGGTGGTAACGATCCTAACGTTTGGTTCTATACTATCGTTGATGCTATCTAAAGAGTAATACCTGTAGACATTTCTCCGGAGATGTCTATGGGTAGGTACTTTCGCCTACTAACCGATCATAACTCAAGGAGATTCACATGATCAATGCTCTCATCCAACGCCTTCCATACATCGACAAAGACAACCTGACAGAGTTCTACGAAGAACGTGCTGCAGTACGTCAGTTCGAGGGTAACATGAACAAAGATAATGCAGAATATGCTGCGTTCTTTGATACCATTAACTACTTTGCCATTCAAAACCACATTCTCTCAACCACAGATATCTGAAAGACCATCATGAAATACATCCTCTTGACACCACTTATTCCAGCAATGTTTGGTATGGAAACATACGAAGAAATCACAGAATCCTTAGAGGAATTTGGCTGTAGTACTATCATTAGCCACGATCCACTAGGAAACACTGTCATGTTTGCTACAGCTAATAGTAAAGATGCTATGACTAACATGACTGGTAGTGTAGAACTACCGGGAGTTGTACTAGAATACACTGCTATCTATGACCAAGCACAAGTTTTGTAACAAAGGACCAACAAAATGCTAATGACCAAACACCGAGCAACGTTCAACCTACAACTTTCTCCACAAGACCTGCTCTTTCTGGTAAATAACCTAGGTTCTGATCCACAAAGTACAGAAGATCAGGAACAAGTGACTGAATGGCTTAAGGAAATTGTCAGGTTTATGTCTGATGAGTATGGATACCCAGTAGACAATACCCGATTAACAACTTAAACGTAGGTAATCCGCAGAAAAGTACTCCAATTACTATACAAAAAGGATGGTCTCAGCGAGATCATGGCGAATTTGTGGTCTTTGGGGTACGTTTTGTGCGGGTATCAAAAGCTTAACAAAGGCATATATGAAACTCTCCTCATTATTCATCCTTGCAGCACATAACAACTTAAACGTTGACCTGAAAAACCCTCAAAACAACGGCTCTAGGTACATCTGCAATGCATTAAGCTGTGCCGCCGAAGACCTAGGTTATGGCTGGAACATTAAAACTAAACCTAATAACCCAGATAACCTAGCTCGTAGTATCATCCAGTCCTACCTTGGTAATGATACCATAGAAGAATACCTAGCAAAACACCACAAAGTAAACAACCTAGATGAATACCTAGCAAAACACCGCAGAGTAAACAACCTAGATGACGGTATGTGGGAAAAGATCCAAGCCTACCGTAAAGCCTGGATGTTGCACTTAGCCGAAGAACTCAAGAAAGAAGGTAAATAATGAACATCCCTGAATACATCTACTACGCCAATGTACTCAAGAACCTAGATATCTACTTAACCTTAATTAGTGTACTAGGATTACTGTTTACTCTATCATTCACACTAGCCTATGCTCTCCACACAGACGAATACCACAAGAAAAACTACCTAATTATAGTTCCACTATTAGGTCTATTCGTAACAATCTTTATCCCGTCAGAACGTACCATGTATATAATGGCTGGTGCAGCTGTAGGTGAAAAGGTAATAGAAAGTAAAGCCGGTAAAAAAGCTCTTGAAATTATTGAGCTGAAGCTTAATGAAGAAATTAACAAACTAAAAGGTACAAAGAAATGAAAGTCTCTAAATACCTCGAAAAGTCCTTTAACCCAATTACACTTAAAATTGTGTTTGAAACCCAAACTGAATTTGACGCCTTCAAATGGGCTATGTCTTTTAACGAAACATTACCTGAAATAGTATACGGAAAAGATCAACACAAAGCCAGTATGCTAGAAGAAACAATGACTAAAATTCATGATGAAATGAGAAAGTCCTTATAAATCAACAGCTTATTTACAGACTCGCAGAGGCTGCTCGTTAGCCGGTACCTATTAGAAAACCCTCCGGTGGGTAATATTAATATAGGTATATTATTATAAGTACTTTAATTAAAGTACTTTAATTACAATACCTGTAATAAAGGTACCTTATTAATTCCAGTAACATAACAAGAGAACAACAAATGACCCTCTTCTGTCTATTCCTCTTTCTCCTCCTAGGAGTCTTAGGATACATTCTTCAATATAACCTCTTCAAAGAACAGTAACATGACTAATGCTAATGATATATACTTTGATTTAATTAAAAGAGTTAAAGCTAAAGTACAGTCAGAAGTCCGTGTAGTATACGATCCAGAGACAGGTATCCAAAAGACCTTTCTCCATGGTAAATTACTTGGTGTTAAGAAGTTTATACCTAATCGATACAGAGTCAAAGATGACAAAGAAAGTAACTCTTAAAGGATATACAATAGTATATCGTGGTGAGTGTATTAAAAATCCACTTAATGGTAGGCCAGGTAAAGCACCTGATAGCCACTGGCACAAATTACCCGTTCCTGATAATGATGGTATTTACACCTGTAGTGTTGAATTTAACTGGTGGTGTGGTTGTACCCGTAAAACTGATCTATTTAAATGGTGGAAAAAGAATGAATTTAAAGAACACCCTAAAAACTTCAAAGTAAGGGTATTAGCTGTACCTAACCATCTTGTCATTAAAGGAGATACTCAATGTATATTTGATCGCAGAAAAGCCAAAGTTATTGGTACAGTAAATCCAGATGGATCACTATGTCTTCAGAACAACAAATTACAGCAATACTCAAAGACAAAAAAGGTAACGTCTTAAGCATAGGTCAAAACAACTATATTAAGACTCACCCTTATCAAGCAGAATGTGCCAAGAAAGCTGGTTTACCAGAAAAGATATATCTACATGCAGAAATAGATGCTATTATCAAGTGTAAAGATATATCCAAAGCACATTCCATTCACATCTTTCGTCAAGGAAAATCTCAAAAATGGCTACTAGCAAAACCGTGTCCAGTGTGTCAAACAGCTCTAAGTCAAACACCAATCAAGAAAGTGTTTCATACTTAATCTTGTACTCTTTTGACGCCAATTCAGAGGACTTTGATTACGATAGCTACCTTATTGTAGATACCAAACCCGAAGATATCCCAAAAGTAGTAAAAGAAACCTGGGATGAAAGTATTCCAGTCGAAAACATCCGTGTTATCCCGTTCTATAAATCTCAAGTCAAGCGTATCAAACAAACACTGGAGCTTGTATGAGTTTATTTGCAGCATATCATGACCTAGGAATCTGTGCATGGCCTACACCTAACCATGGTGCTATCTGGACTGATGAGGAAATAAATACAGCAAAATCAATGGTTAACGCAGGCTTTGGTGCTGTTGCTGTCGCATCTAAACTAGGTCGAAGAATAGATGGTGTCTGTATTAAAATGACTCAAAAAGAGGTGTTATACAAAGATATGCAAGGAAACTACCACGTTAAAAATACACAAGAAAGCACACAAACAATGACTAAAACTATTGAACACAAAACCTTTGTTAACGGTACAGAAATTAAAACTGCTTCTGATGATGTACTACTCAAAATGCTAAGTGTAATCTTTGTAAATGTAGATAAACTAAAAGATACACTAGGTAGCGGTGCTTACTTTGATAAACAAATCAAAGAGTATAATGAAGCTAAAGAAGCTATCACCAACGAACTAAATAACCGAGTATGACAAAACTACCTAAATCAGTACTACTATCAATAGCTGTACTCATTGTAGTATACCTAACAGCGCTATTCTATGCACCTGAGTTTGTGTTGTTCATGACAGCACTGTTCTCGGTAGTAGCTGCTGGTATCCGAATTATCATGTACCTAACAGACGTCTAATGGAATACACCGTAAAACCATGTACACCACCATTTGTCTGGTCACTACGATCCAATTGGAACATTCCTAATGGTATGTACTATGACACCAATAATGGTAGTGTGTTTTATTTAACTAAAGAACCATATGTATCGTACATTGGTCGTATTCCCGTAGAAAGAAAACAAAATGGCTAAATATATTGTATGTGACACTAATGAGGGTACTGGTAACTTTATGCTTGCTGACTCACCTGAAGAAGCATTCATTGAGTACCGACAATACTTCGATGACGCCGCTAATATCGAAGAATTATACATCTACCGCATCGACTGTGAATTAAAAGGTAAAGCTTTATATACCTTTGAACCAGTCGGTACCTAATAGAGAGTGTTCAAATAAAAAGACCACAAATTAATGTGGTCAATTTATTATTCTAAGCCTTCTTTCTTAAGAATTTCTTTAAGTTCTTCGTCAGTAAGGTCTTCAACCTTGTTAACGTTAGTTTGTTCAAGACGACTTAGCTTAGGTGCCTCATACTCAGCTAACTGTGATGCATAGCGACTAGCATCTTCATAGTTCTGCTTTGATAGAGCATCCATCATACTCATCTTAATAACATCTAAGGCTTTAATATCGACAGAAGCTAATACTTTCTTCACAACCTCAGCACTACAGTTAAACTCTTCAGTAAGAGCTTTAATTGCTTCAGTATTACGAACACGACTCTCAGCAGAGCGTTTCTGATAATCTTTAGCCATTTCTCGGTTAGTAATAACCTTTAAATTAGCTAAGCTATTGGGGTGAGCAACCCTAACATAATTCTTTTTCATTCTTTTTCCTTAAACAAAGTTTTTCTAATAGGTACCAACTATGAACACAATTCAAATTCAAACTAGCGGTACAGACCTTGAGACTATCACTCTCACACTAACTGATACCGAAGTGCGAAACCTATATGAATCTAATAAAGACCTACGTGAAGAAATTAAAAACCTGACTAAAGAACTAGAGTCTGCTAAAAGTAACCATAAATATGCTTCAGAAGCTCGTACTGAACTGCAATCTGAAGTAAACGAAGCTAATACACTACTAACTGCTCTTGGTGTCCAAGAAAAGACCGTAGCTGAACAATCTTACTACGAAAAACAACTTAAACTATCTACCCGTATCGCTCTCTATATTGCTACTAATAAATGAAATATTCTCAACAAGAATATAACCAAAACTTTCATACACAAAACTTAATCACAAATCCAAAAGGAAAATCAATCATGACTACATCTAACGCTCAAAACGAAGTTCGCAACGTAATCCTCAAAGGTGTTGACCTATACTGGGCAAAACTCAACCCTGAAAAGCCAGTATCACCCTTCGGTACTGACCAATGGGAAATCACTGTACAAGCTGCTAAGTCACGTAGCAAAGAACTATCCGAGTTCGGTAAAGTCAAAGACGGCTTCGAAAAAGGTACCGTAGCTATCAACCTTAAGAAGAAAGCCGAAAAGAAAGACGGCACACCTGCAGCACCAGTACGTGTTGTAGATAACATGAAACAACCACTAGATCCTAAAACCATTGGTAACGGTTCTACAGGTAACGTTATGCTTATGCTCAAAGACTATGAAATCAAAGCACCTAACGGTAAAGTAACCAAGTCAGGTACAGCAGTAACATTAGTAGCTGTACAAGTAACTAACCTAGTTAAATATGAAGCAAAGAGTACTAAGTTTGTTGACTTCGATGAAGAAGGTGAAGGCTCATCCGTTGTTGAAGACGATGAAATTCCCTTCTAAATAACAATCGCTCTTATGAGAGTCCTGAAAAGGTCTCTTATAAGGGCTTTTTATTTCAACTGGAAGCATTCAAATGAACAAACAAATCGTACTCAACATCCTTCGTGAAAAGCTTCATGATGAAGAAGCAAACCTACTATACCACAAAGCAGAAATTGCTTACCTATGGGATATGTGTGATCCAATGCAAAAGAACAACCCATACATGTTAGTGCTTTTCAACACACTAAATCACCATAAAGAGTTAGCTCGTCAAACTAAGCGTAAACTAAAAGCTATTCGTGAATCAATCAAAACAATCAAGTCTGTAGTAGGTGTCATCCATGTCTGACTTAAACTTAAAACAAATACTAGAGCAATACGATAGTGATGAGCTAGAGTGTGAAGTAATTGAAGAAGGTGATTGGGTTGATGAGCATAAATACCAGTACAAAACCGACATCATTAAATATAACAATAGATACTATGAAATTACACAGAATCGTAGCGGATCTTACTGGTCTGACTATGAGTACGGTGATTCTGAAATCCGTGAAGTAACGCCTGCAAAGAAAATAATTGAAGTAACCACATGGGAGTCTGTATAATGACTGATCGTAAACTGGCCACCATTCGTGTTATCTCCCAACTAAAACCCATTAAAGACGCTGACCTAATTGAGGTTGCTGTCATTGATGGTTGGGAAGTTGTTATTAAAAAGGGTGAATTCAATGTAGGTGATCTATGTGTCTACTTTGAAATCGACTCATGGATTCCACATGAACTTGCTCCCTTCCTATCTAAAGGTAAAGAGCCTCGTGAATATAAAAGTGTTAAAGGGGAACGTCTAAAGACTATCAAACTTAAAGGTCAAATCAGTCAAGGCTTAGTACTACCTGTTGAAATCGATAAAGGACAATTCACAGGTAAAGTTCATGTTGTAAAAGATGAACCAGTCGAGCTAGGTACTGATGTTACAGAACTACTAAACATCCTAAAATGGGAACGTGAAATCCCTGCACAACTAGCCGGTAAAATGGCCGGTAATTCCCTTCATTCATTCCTAAAACTGACCAAGAACGTATCCAAAACTACGGTCGTACTCTTGAAAAGCTTGAAGGTAAGCAACTATGGGAAGTAACTGAAAAGCTTGATGGTTCATCAATGACTGTTTTCCGACTAAACGATATCGGTAAGATGGATCAAGGACCACAATTCGGTGTATGCTCACGTAACTATGAGCTTAAAATGTCTGATACTGATAACGCTTTTGTCAGTACTGCATTAAAACTAAAGCTACATGAAAAACTTAACCTGCATAATGTAAATGTAGCGTTACAAGGTGAGCTCATTGGTCCGGGTATTCAAGGAAACCCTTATAACCTATCTGGAACTGACTTCTATGTGTTTGATATCTTTGATATTAATAAACAAGAATACTATTCACCTGAGCAAAGGCAATTCCTATGTAATACACTAAGTATTAAACATGTGCCTACATTTGCACCATACGAAACAGATAGTATGACTACTGTACCAGAACTACTAACCTTAGCACAAGGTCAGTCGGTACTTAATACCAAGACAGAGCGTGAAGGGCTTGTATTCAAAAACCTATCTGACCCTAAGCTATCTTTCAAAGCTATCTCAAACAAATGGTTACTGAAAAATGATTAAACTCTTTATTGTTCTAATCGCAACCTGTCTATTAGTATCGCTACTATATAACGTATTTCTAAACGTAACGTTTAAACAATTAAAGTTTGCCGCTAAAACAGTACTTATTGTTTTCTTTTCTATCATCATTCTAACCCTCATCACACTTCTCTTTTAAGGACACACCATGTTTTTCAAACAACCTAAAACTGTAGCATACGTTGTAGCCTCTTTCCAAAACACTATTGGTGATCTACGTCTTATCTCTGAACAACAAACAGAAGAAGCTAACCGTTTAACTATTGAAATCAAACAACTAGAAGCAGCTAAAACAAATGCACTAGAAGAATCTATCTCAGCAGAAAAGATTGCTGATAAAATTGCTAAACTAATCTCTGCCTAATACAACCCAAAGGACACACTCATGATTAAATTCTTCAAACTAACCGCTATTATCACTGCTTTCCTATCACTACAAGCCTGTACCCGTATCGAGACTGGTGAAGTAGGTGTACGTATTGATGCATCTAAACAGATTCAAGGTGCTGAGCTACCCGCAGGTGGTTTTTATCAAACACTTGTTGGTTCTATTCTTACATTCCCTGTAAAAGATATCGCTGTTAATCTTGACAACAAAACACCTATGACTGCTGATAACAGTCCTCTGGCTGACTTCGATATCACAGTAGTATACGGTTTGAATCCCACCTCTGTTGCTGAACTATACTCTACTAAGAGCCGTTCATTCCATACAGAGCATAAAGGTGACATCTTTCTGATGCATAACTACATGAGTACACTAGTTAACAATGCTGCTTATAAGGTAGTTCGTAACTATAAGTCACTAGAGGTAGCTGACAACCGAGCTAAGATTGAAGAACAAATCCGTGATACAGTACACGAACAGCTTAAAGCAGAAAAGCTAGATAGCTCTGTAAACCTTACTGTTGTACAAGTTCGTAATATCCTACCTAATGCAGAAATCTTACAATCAGCTACCCAATATGTCCGTGCACAAAATGAACTTAAGGTTAAACAAACTGAGGTTGATATTGCTAAAAAAGAGTCTGAACGAATGGCAGCTCTCTCAAGCAACTCAGGACAATCTATTGCTTACATGCAGGCTCAAGCTCAAATGAAGATTGCTGAAGGTATTGCTTCGGGTAAAGTACATACTATTGTAGTACCAATGGACTTTAAAGGTATGGTAAACGTAAAATGAGCTTTGCTACAATTAACTACCTACAAGGCGAACTAGAAGTCGAGTTCTACTACCACAAAGGTTTTGCAGGTAACCATGAAGAACCTCCTGAAGCTGAAATGATAGAAATTGAAAATATCAAATACGACAATGTAGATGTAGCAGATATTGTTGATTGGGATATTGTAGAAAACGAACTATGGAAACATATTGAAAATGAAAAAGGTTGACACAACAGACTACTTTGTATTTATTCGGCAAGGCTATGATCGACCATACTACTGTGTAGCTGGTCGTGAAATCAGCCATAATAACGGTATTTGTTTCTTAACTAATGACGAGGCTTGGAAATATGCAGAAGACAAAAGTAAAGCGCGCTATGAATCCCGAAGTACTGGCCAAAGGAAAACTAGCTCTTGAACAGTGGCGTAAAGAAAAAGCTTATGCTGAAAAGAAGGGTGGTAAGTTTCTTGAAGCATGGCTTGAAGAACAAGCTCTGAAGAAAGCTCAAAAGAAAACATCTCCTATGCAGGCTATTAAAAACTTCTGCAATAACTGTGTTGGTGATGTTCGAAGTGACATTACTAACTGTTCTTCTAAGCAATGTTCTTTGTATATCTATAGGCCATACCAAAAAGATAATGAATAAATCTGAATATATACGTACGCTCATGTTTGATAGACCTCACCACAAAACATTATTAGATGCCGCGCTTATTTTCTGGCATAGTAATATTAAAGCAGGTGATGCATTGAACTACATGAACAACCTAGAAGCTAGACTCAGAGAAAACAATCATATTGTATGAAAAACACCATCGCCAAAGCAAAGGGGCAAGCATGACCAAAGATGAAGCATTGGACTTGGCGCTAGAGGCGCTGGAGGAACTGAACAACACGAATAGCCACTGGTGGCAAGAAGTTGACGCAACAACGATTGCTAAAATAGACCCAGCCATCGCCGCCATCAAGCAAGCCCTTGCAAACGAAGCCCTCGACAAGATGGCTGAGAACGCCAAAGAGCTGGGTTTGAACTATGAGCCAGCACCTGTGCTGTAT
>JACCDU011128537.1_pt1 | contig 12311 bp, 9 predicted proteins | sample 7446081 | NCBI WGS metagenome assembly JACCDU01 (sample SAMN15323447, study PRJNA562643) | freshwater metagenome | isolation source: river surface water | place: USA:Blue River Watershed | collected 2017-08-17 | reverse complement strand
GTAGCGCGCATGGCCGGCGTCGCCGCCCACCTGCGTCCCGCGCGCGGCCGGCCGCACATGCAGCGGCGCCGCCAGCCGCGCGCGGGACGCGTCCCTGTCGGCCATCGGCACGCCCCACAACGCCATCAACCCATCGCCGGTGTATTTCTCGATCGTCCCCTGATAGCGCGCGACCTCGGCCGACAGCACCTCGAAACACTTCTGCGCGAAGCCGGCGATTTGTTCCGGCGTCTTCCCCTCGGACGCGGCGGTAAAGCCGCGCACGTCGACGATCAGTACCGTCATCGTGTGCCGCTCGGTCTCGGGACCGATGCGGGCATCACGCAGCAGCCGCCCGACAAGGCTCGCCGGCAGGAACTGACTGAACTGGGAGCCGAGCCGGCGCACCCGCGCCGACAGCGCCAGGTTCTGCTGCAGCATAGTCATTGACGCAACCGCCAGTACCAGCAGCGGCAGCGGCGTCAGGGGGAGCAGCAGGCCGCGCTCGAGCAGCAGCCAGGCCAGCGGCAGGGTGGAGGCGCCGAGTGCCAGCAACGGCCAGCCGAGCATCAATGAGCGCCCCCGTCCCGGCCATATCAGGTAGGACAGCAAGATCGTGGCGGCCAGCATCACAAATGCCGGCGACGTGCCGGGGAGCGGGCGGATGAAACTGCGATCAAGGAGCGCAGTCAGCAGTTGCGCATGCACCTCGACGCCGGGAGTCAGCTTCGTCAGCGGCGTCGCTACACGGTCGCCGACGCCGAGCGCCGAGCTGCCGACCAGCACGATGCTGTTCTCTAGCCAGGGTAGCGCGCGCGCCGGGTTCATCACATCCGCAGCCGACACCACGGGGAAGCCGCCCGGGGCGACGCGATACGGCACCAGCAGCGCCCGTTGAGCGTCGAGTGGCAGGTCGAGCGGCGCATCGCTGCGGAAATCGACATGCAGCGACCTGCCGCCACCGGCAAAGACTACCCGCGGCGCGCCTTGCCCGGCCATGGTCAATTGCGCATACATGCGCAGCGCCAGGGTCATCGTGCACGCTCCCGCGACGCAGGCGACCGGATAAATGCGGCGGACATGCCCGTCGTCGTCGATCACGGGGCTGATGTGCCCGACTGCGACGGCCGGCGGCAGCACGCCGGCATCGTTGGCGACGTAACCACCGGCCTGCGGCGCAAGGCGACGTCTTTCAACGTTAACGAGGCCGGCCAGCTGACCGACGTGGTTGTCGGAGACGATTGAGAAATCCAGGGTCTGGCTCATGACGACGCCGGGGCGGTCGAGTGCCTTTCTCAGCGCCAGATCGCCATCGCGGCGCAACGGAAACACAATGTCGAGGCCGAGCAATCCGACCTGGTGCCGCTGGATCAATTCGTCAACCAGTTGCGCGACCGTGCGGCGTGGCCACGGCCACGCGCCGAATTGGGCGAGGCTACGCTCGTCAATATCGACGATGACCACGCGCGCTTCCTGCGACACCGGCGGCGAGGCACTGACCAGCGCGTCGTAGACGGCACGCTCGGCGCCGTCACCCAACGGACCGGGTGCGACGATGTAAATCAGGGTGAGCAGGGCGGCAAACAATGCGATGGCCAGACGACTGCGCAGGGAGGCTGGTTCTCGGATCACCGCATGCACTCGTTGTTGGTCTTGTTGTCGCCTGGCCGGCGCCAGCGCCGGCGATGAGGCCCGGTGTGACGGGGACTTACTGGTGCTCGCGAATCAGCTCCAGCAGGCGAGCAGGGTTGCGCACAATCGAGCGCCGCCCGTCTTTTTCCAGGATGCCTTGCTCGTACAGCACCTGCAACGCGCGGGTGACCGTCTCGCGGCTGGTGTTGGTCATCAGGCCGATCTGTTCGTGCGTCGGCATATTCTCGATCGTGATCAGCTTGCCCGGGTCAGGCCGCGCCAGCATGCGCAAAAGGCTGTAGACACGGCAAAAGGCATTCGGAATGCCGAGCAGGACACGGTACTCGGTGGAGGCGCGCAGCTTCAGCGACACATGTTTGAGCATGCGCTCGGCCACCGTGGGAATGCCGAAGATCAGCTTGCGCGCCGCGTTCTTCGGCAGCACTCCCACCAGGGACGGCGCAGCGGCAACGACGGTCGCGGAGCGCGGCAGGCCATCGATGGACGCGAGTTCACCGAAGAAGTCGCCAGGTGATATGAAATTCAGGCCGGTCTGGCGGCCCTCGGGCGAGATGTCCACCACCAGCAAGCGTCCCTCAAGCAGGAACAGCAGGTCAGTATCGCGCGCCCCCTTGTGCATCACGAATTGCCGCTTGCCGTAGGTCACCAGCCGGATTTCGGCCGACAGTTGCAAGAGGATCTGCTCGGGCAGGCCGGCCAGCAAGGGAATCCTCGCCAACAGCGCGGGCGCGACCCTCAGCCGGGCGGCGGGGACAGTTTCGGGCTTCGGTGGTGTCGGTAAGGTCGCGCTCTGCAAATTCATCTCCGGAGCCACCCGGACAGGGGTAGGCCAGCGTGACGGGCGGTGGAATATCGCCTCTGCCTGCTCAGGCAAGCCCATATCCTACCAGCAATAACCTTACAACTAAACGGATAGTTACAAAACGCCTAATTTGCTTTGGTTTCGTTACAGGTTATTTTTCCCGCGCAACGCACATTGTGAGCACCATCACATTACCCGCCGGCGGACCTTGGGGCGGGCGCCCTAAAGAACGGCGCGCGAAGGCCGATTCAAACGATACGTTGTTTTGCCATGCGAAGCGCACACAGGCGCTCCGGGCAAAGTTTTCATTTTCAGAACGAGGGCGGGTGTACAGATGAGCGTATTGAGTGGACTGTCGTCGGCGCAGATTGCCGCGCTGAGCACGGCGCAGATCGCGGCGATCGCCCCGCGCGACCTCGCGGCGCTTGAGGCCACCGAAGTGGCCGCTTTCACCTCCCTTCAGATCGCCGCGCTGTCGACGCGGCAGATCGCTGCGCTCGGCACGACGCAGATCTCGTCGATCGAGACAGCGGACATCGCCGGCCTGACCAGCAGCCAGTTGATGGTAATGAACGGCACGCAGCTGACTGCGCTCACGACCGCCCAGATCGCGGCGCTGTCGTCGGAGCAGCTGCGCGCGCTGACCACGGCCCAGATTCCGATGCTGACTGGCGATCAGGTCAATGCGATCGAGTCGGCGGACATTGCCGGACTGGCCACCGGACAGATCCGCAGCCTGACGACCAGCCAGATCCGCAGCCTCGGCACCGCGCAGGTGGCGGCACTGACCACGCTGCAAATGCCGGCGCTCGAAAGCGACGACCTACAGGCGCTCGCCGACCGGCAGGTCGCTGCGCTCACTTCGGCACAGATCGCGGCCCTCGACACCGAGCAATTCGTCGCGCTGACGCCCACGCAGATCGCCGCAATCGAGACCGGGGACCTGCCCGGGCTGACGCCGCGGCAGCTGGCGGCCATGGGTGCCGCACAGCTGGCCGCGCTCGGCTCGCAACAAGTGACGGCGCTCAGCTCGGTACAGCTGTCCGCTCTGACCACCGCGCAAGTCGCGGCCCTCGGCAGCGCGCAGGTGGCCGCGATTGAATCGGCAGACCTTGCAGCCATGACGCCGGCACAGATCGCCGCACTGACGACGGCGCAAATGGGCAGCCTGACGACCGCGCAAATCGCGGCGCTGACGACCGGGCAATTGCCGTCGCTGGATGCCGCCGATCTGCAACAACTGAGCGCGCGGCAAATCGCCGCGTTCACGTCGGCGCAGCTGGCCGTGCTGGAAAGCGCGCAGGTTGCCGCACTGGGCACGTCGCAAGTTGCCGCTATCGATACCGCCGACATCGTCGGCCTCGGCAGCGCGCAACTGGCCGCACTGAGCCTGACGCAGGTCGTTGCGCTGACGCCATCGCAAATCTCGGCACTGAGCTCCGCGCAAGTCGCGGCCCTGTCGACGAATCAGGTGCGCGTGCTCGGCGCCGATCAGGTCCGCGCCATCGAGACCGCCGACATCGCCGCGATGGGCAGCGTACAGGTGGCGGCCCTCACCACCACGCAAGTGGCCACGCTCGGCACCGCGCAGGTGGCAGCGCTGGGCAGTGCGCAGCTGGCCGCCATGTCGACCGAACAGCTGGCGGCATTCACGGATACACAGGTGCAGGCGATTGCCACGGCCAGCGTCACGGGTCTGCGAATGGATCAGCTGAAGGCGCTGACGACCGTCAGCACCGGCGAACTGAGCCAAATGAATCCGTCGCAGATCGGCGCACTGCGACCGGACCAGATCGCGCAACTGTCCGCCGCAACGATCGCCCAACTGACGACCGAGCAGATAGCGGGCCTCGATCCGGACCAGGTCGCCGCGCTGACCTCGCTGCAGCTGGCGGCACTGACACCGACTCAGCTGGCAGCCTTGTCGGACACGCAGGTCGCGGCCTTCGATCCGGCCGACCTGAAGGCCTTGTCGACCACGCAGATCGACGCCTTGTCGCCGTCGCAGGTCGGTGCGCTGCCGGCCACGGCGATTGCCGCGCTGACATCGGCACAGATAGCGGCGCTCGCGCCGGACGATATCTCCGCCCTCAGTGCCGCCCAGATCGACGCACTGACCTTGCGGCAAATGCCGGCGCTGGGCAGCGCGCAGCTGCGCGCGCTGGATCCGGATCAGATCGCGGCCATCGCCACCGACGACCTGCGCGTGCTCGCCGCAGCGCAGCTGCGCTCGCTGTCCGCGTCGCAGGTCGGCGCAATGACAAGCTCGCAGATACAGTCACTGACGACGTCGCAACTGAAAGTGCTCGACGCCAGCGGCGTGGCGATGTGGTCGCCGGCCCGGATCACCGCGCTGACCGGCTCGCAACTGGGTGCGCTGTCGCCTGTATCGATCGGTGCGCTGTCGACCGAGCAAGTGGTTGCGATCGAGACGATCGACATCCCGTCGCTGACGACAGCGCAGGTGCTGGCGCTTCGCGGCGACCAGATTGCAGCGCTCACCACCGGGCAGATCGCCGCACTGCGCACGCCCCAGCTGGCGGCGTTCACGAACGAGCAGCTCGCGTGGTTCAATGCGGAGCAGGTGGCGGCGATCAATACGGCACAGGTCAGTGGCCTGTCGGCCGCGCAGGTGATTGCGATCATGACGCAGCAACTCGGCGCAGTCACGACGGCGCAGGTAGCCAGCCTCACGGCGGCGCAGCTGGCGGAACTGAGCCCGTCCACGCTGGATGAATTCAGTAATGCACAACTGGCGGCCTTGTCCGGCAAGCAGTTGCGCGCCATGAGCGGAGCCCAGCTCGCCTCGCTGGACGCACAGCAGCTCGATGCGATCCTGCCTGCCAACCTGGCCGCCCTGTTGCCCGCCCAGATCGGCGCGCTGTCGGCCGCACAGGTGGGCTCGCTGAGCCTGGCCCAGGTTGCGGCGCTGACACCGACGCAGATCGCGGCCATTGAACCGGGCGACCTGGCAATGCTGGCGCCGCAGCGGTTGGCTGCGCTTGGCGGCAAACAGCTGGCTGCGCTCACGCCAGCGCAAGTGGTGGCGCTGAATGCAGCACAACTTGCTGCCTTCGACGGCGCCCACATCCGCATGCTGGGCAAAGTGCAGCTGCAGGCAATGACGAGCGCGCAGTTCGGCGCGCTCGATGAAATTCAGGTTGCTGCGCTGACGGCGACGCAGCTGAAAGCACTCGCTCCGGAGGACGTGGCCGCGCTGTCGGCTGACGGCATCCGCGCACTCGACGGCATGCAACTGGCGGCCTTGTCTTCGTCACAGGTGATCGCGCTGTCGAACGAACAGATAGCGGCGATTGATGCAGCCGATATCGGCAGGCTGGGCAAGGTGCAGTTGCTGGCGCTGAGCGCATCGCAAGTCGCTGCGTTCAATGACGAACAGCTGGCCGCGCTGACCGGCAAACAGCTTGCCATGCTGTCGGCACTCCAGCTGCAGGCACTTGGCACCGCACAGATGCAGGCGCTCGAACCCGGCGATCTCGCGATGATGAAGCCTGCGCAGCTGCAGGCATTCAGCATCGAGCAACTCGATGCGCTCGACGGCGCTCAACAGGCAGCGCTGACGATGAAGCAGTATCTGGCGCTCGATGCCGCGCATCAGGACGCACTCGATATCACGCTGGTCGGCATTGGCGGTTGAACCGAGGTGCCACGGCAGATCCGTGGTACGTGGGAAAACCAAGCGCATTCCGCTCGACAAATGCCATATTGCGACGCAGAAATCTCTGCGTGCACCAGTTTAAATTTCAAATCCATTCCAGAAAAAGCAATCAGAGAGCGATTTGCATCAATGTTTTCACCTTTGCAGCCCGACACATTGGTATATAAGCTGTAATCTCAAGCCATGAGATGAGTAGCGCACATTGCGCCGAACGTCGAACGACCAGCGTACGCCCATGAGCAGCTCCCATGGGTGCCAGCACGCCGGTGTAGCGCCGGACGATGCAGGATTGGCACGTTGCTAACATAACGCGGATTTCCGATGTATCGTGTGCACCGGTTTCGCCGCCCCTCATGGCCGGGACCTTACACGCAAGGATTGGACATCATGGGCAAGTCAACCAAATTCGCCGACCTCTATCTGCGCTTCATCCAGCTGGCCGAGGCCCTGCGCAGCCTGCCAACACTGCCACCGCTGGAGCCACTTGAAGAGCGCATCCTGATGATCGTGGCGAATGCGCACCACACCCGGCAACGACTGTCCGTCAAGGACCTGATGGGCATGGCCGAGCTGGGCTCGCCGGCGATGCTGCACGGCCGGCTGAAGTCAATGCGGGAGAAAGGCTGGATCTACCTCGCCGACACCGAAGATGCGCGCCGCAAGCAGCTCGACCTCACGCCGGCCGCGATGATTTATTTCGACAAGGTCGCGCGCTGCATGCTGAAAGCAGTCAAGGAGCAGGGCTGAGGCACGCGTTCGTCCCGCGCAGCGCTATCGGCATGCGGCTCGTCTTGAACTGCCAACCTTCCGCCCTGCATCGGCAAGCCGTCTTTCCGGCGCTTCCGGCGCTTCCGGCGCTTGCAGCTGGTACCGCCCGCAGGTGCTATTTACATGCCGGAGGTTATCGGGCAGGCTGGCACGGTGATCGAGAGAATGGGCAAACATGGCTGACACCACAAGAACAAATCACTCGCTGGCCATTTTCTTGTTTGCCGTGCTTTTTTATGCGTTGGTCTACTCGATCAATGACGCATTGATCAAAGTTCTGCAGGATCTGCCGGGAGCCGGCCTGCTCCGTCTGTCGACCGGCGTGAAATTGCTAATCGTCTTGCTGACCGGCTGGGTCGGGTCTGCGGCAATCGCCGTGTTCTGTTTTGCGTGGTGTGTGCTGGTGGCCTTCCCGGACGACTACCTGCTGTCGGCGCAAGTGGCGGCGGCCGGCGGCCTGATGCCTCTGCTGGCCTGCCAGATATTCCGCCGGCAGCTTTCATCCAACCTGTCCGGCCTGACCTGGCAATTGCTGATCCAACTGAGCGTCGTTTTCGCCGGGCTGAATGGGCTCGCTCGGGAAAGTCTGTTGTTCGTGCACCTTGGCGAGGGCGAACTGGCCAGTAAGGTCGGCACGGCCTTCTTCAATGACCTGCTGAGCATCCTCCTGGCGCTGTATGCGTTCCGCTTCATCATCGTTCGGCTTGACCTGCCAAGGCCGCAATCGAAGTAAGTTTGTCCGGCGGCACGGAGAAGATCCTCACCTGCAGGCAAGGCACGCTTTCTCACCGAGCGAAGATTGCGTCGTGCAGGTATTTCTCGCCCGTCAAAACCGGGCCGCGGCCCGGCGCTTTCTCAGCCAGGGCAACAGCATCGGCACGCGCGTTCGGTACGCACGATAGTCATCGCCCAGCGCTCGCTCGAGATCGCGCTCCTCGAAGTGCAATCCGATGAAAATATAGGCGGTCATTCCCATTGAAAATACCAGATGACCGACCGTCATCTGAGGCACGGACCAGAACGCAATCAGGAAGCCCAGCATGATCGGATGGCGAACCAGCCGGTATAGCCACCTTGTGCGAAACGGCTGAGCCGGCACAGGAAGCCCGCGCAGCGCGTGCCAGGCCTGACTCAGGCCAAACAGTTCGGCGTGACTGATCATGAAGGATGACAGCATCACCACGAGCCAACCGGCGGCATACCCGGCCCACAGCCAATGGCACCATGGCCGGGACAGATCCCACACCACACCGTCCATCGGACGCCAGAACACGAAAAAGGCGATCAGCACCAGGCTGGAGAAGATCACGTAGGTACTGCGCTCGATCGCTGCGGGAATCCAGCGCGTCCACGCGCGCTTGAAGGTGGCGCGCGCCATGACGCTGTGCTGTAGCCCGAACAGCAACAGCAGCGCAGCATCCACGCCGATGGCCTCGGCAAAGGAAAACACCTGCGGCCCGTCGAGGGTTGTCGGCGTGACAAAGCCACCGACAAAACCTGTCGCATAGACCGATGTCAGCAGGAACACGGCATAGGCGACGATGGAAAAGGCCAGATTGAACATGCGTCATCCCCGGAAAAAGACCCCACTGTATTGCATAAGCCGTCGGGTTGGCAGCCGGGCTCCGCAGCTATCCGGCACGCGCCGGAAACACGCCGAAATCAGCCACGAACACGGCCGCTGGCGGATAGGCAATGACACCCCTCATCGGGCGCTGTCGCTTTGCCGAAGCAATGGTCCGGCATGATGCGTCCGCCCGCACCGCTTGCCGGCTCGAGGCGGGCTTCTGCGGGCGTTATCATCACGGGCTTTCAGGACAAAACAGGACAAAGACTCACGTTCTGTGAGAGTCTGAGACGTTCTAACCAAAAGACGTTTTCAGCGTGCGATGGCAAATCAGGCCGCAGCCGAACACCAGGAACGCTTGATGGATTTCAGCCAATTTTTCATACTGCCAGCGCTTCTAAGTCACCCGCCACGTCGATCACCCCGAGCGCCACGGCATGCCGATGCAGCACATCGGCTTTTGGCCGTATGCGTCTTCCCACGTACTGCCCACCCGAAGAACGACAGTTTGCGGAAGCCAACCACAATCTGAAGAAAAAATTAGGTGATTCGGCCAAAGTGGTGTACTGTCCGTCTGCGCTTCATCAAGTTGATCATCGTAGGTCTCTTTCCTGTTTGGCTCTGTTTCGGAGCGATTCCCGGCTGACTCCCCCGTTTTTCCTTGCCTGATGTGCGTGCGGCAAACGCTCGACTTCGTCATGCGTTGCCATCCAACATCCTCCTAAATTTAAGGAAAAATGCTATGAGCAACCAAACCGGTACCGTCAAATGGTTCAACGACTCCAAGGGCTTCGGCTTTATTACGCCTGACGCAGGCGGCGCCGACCTCTTCGTTCACTTTCAGGACATCATGAGCAACGGCTTCAAGAGCCTTGCCGAAAACCAGCGGGTGAGTTTCGTCAAGGGCAACGGCCCCAAAGGCGAAAAAGCGACTGCCGTTCAGGCAATCTAAGGATTCAGCATCGCACGGTCGTCGTGCCGCTGGCAGCGCGAACCATGCCACCTGGCAGATAGCTAGGGTTGTGGGACGCGCGAGGGACACCGTGCAGATAGCATGGGTTCTGAGTTTGACTGAGTGACCCGCTCTCGTGGCGGGTTTTTTTATTGCTTTGAGCCTTATAGGGATGCCTCCCGGCGTTCAAGCGATTTTTGCATGCTGGCGGCTGGGTAAGGCTGCGGTCTTCTATCCGGCCTGTTAATGCAGGCCGATTAGCCTGCTGAACCTGATGGAATTCGCTGACGGACGCCTCATTTGTCTCCCGAACTTATCGTTCACGACGCTTATCAGGCTCTGTCCGTCCCGGTCCTACCTGTGGGCCATCATGCGATGCTCGCTTGCGCTCCTTGGAGATGATCGATTACGGTTGTTTCAATACCACTTCGTTCCGCCTGGCTCGCCCATCACCCGACTGCGCTCAAGGCAGCTGGTTCATAGCGCCGCCCTGTGGCCAGCACGCTCCATAGAATGCGCGCCAGTTTATTGGCCACCGCTGCCACCACCACGCCATACGGTCGTCGGGCTAGTAAACCGGTAATCCCGGGCGACTGCTTACGGCGAGCAACGACGGCACGTGCCCCATGGATCAGCAAGGTGCGCAGGTAGGCATCACCTCGCTTGGAAATGCCCAGTTGCCGAATGCGCCCGCCGGTACCCGTCTGGCGGGGTACCAAACGCAGCCCAGGCAGCAAATTCCCGACCGCTCTTGAACTGCCGGGATCTCCCATGGTCGCCACTGCCGCTGTCGCGCTCAGCAGGTCAATGCCGGGGATCTCGGCAATCGCTTTGCGAGCGACCGACTTCGACAGGGCTTGTTTGAGCCGCAGCTCAATGACAGCAATCTCGCGATCCAGCCCCTCGACGCGTGCCCATTGCTCGCGCAGTGTTTGCACGAGCATGTCCGGCAGCTGCCCGTCCAGGTTGGCAAGGCAGTTCGGCAATCGCTTTTGCAATGCGCCGTAACCTTCCGGCAGCGTCTGCCCGAATTCCATGAGCAGCCTGCGCACGGCATTGGTATGCATGATCCGCACCTTCATCAATTGTGAACGTGCCCGGTGCAGCGCTAGCACGCTTTGCTGGTGTTCAGTCTTGATCGCCACGACCTTGATATCTGTCTGCTGCGCTGCCACCCAGATGGCACGCGCATCAGCCGCATCGGTCTTATTACGCAAGACAAAGGGGCGTACCGCTTGAGCTGGCAGCAACCGAACGGCATGCCCGAGCTTGCGAAGCTCGCGTACACAGTAATGCGCACCTCCACAGCCTTCAATTGCGACCAGCGCCGGTGGATGCTGTGCAAAATAAGGCAGGACTTCCGAACGCTTGCGCTTGATGCGCTCGGCCTGCCGGCTCTGCGGATCGACTCGGTGCAGCTGAAAAACCTGCTTGACAATATCCATTCCGATGACGGTATGATGCATGGCGGACCCTCCTGGTTGGGTGGTTGATGTGCGTCTCCACTCTGGCAAAACGATGCCGTTACATCGAGGGTCCGCCTGTCGGGTGAACGCCTTCGTGTAATGCCCGTTGTCGGGGGGGAGGCATCCAAACCATCCGTCTCGTCAGGTCAATGGCAAGGCGACAACACCGCAGACAGCGGCCTGACGCGACAGTCGCTTAGCGCAGGTCATGCCGCATAAACCGAGGCGCACCGGCTCGCAGGGCCAGGCTGGCGACGTGCTCGGCATTGCCCCCCCGCGAACAGCGCGTCATCCGGTTGCAACCGCTCGCACCACTGAACGAGGATTGTCCGCATCCTCGGCGTGATCCGCAGCGAAGGCGGCCTGCCGTTTTTGGTGTCGGGAACGCTTAAAACGCCCCCCGAGAGGTCAATATCGCGCTGACGCAAATCCCCTTGCTTCGTTGTGCCGCAAACCGCTGAGGAACGCTAAAACCAGGCAATCCCGAGGTTTCGCGGGCAGGCTCTCGACCGCTGCGAACCCTTTCGGCAAATCCACCTCCTGCAGTACTCGCGCTCTCGGCTTTGCTCGCGCAGGAAGCAACTCAGCGCCGGTCACCCTGGTGAACGGCGCTTTCAAGTGCACACCGTGCAGCGCGTTCACGTAGGGGATCAGTGCAGTCATTACCCCACGACCGACCTCGACCAGCGGATTGCCCTTCGATGAAGCGAAGGCAGCGCGATGTTCGGGGAACGCGGAGCTCACCAGAGCATCGGCGGATCGATCCAGCCAGTCGCCGAAGTGCATCCGGAACAACGAGTCATAGCGCGTGCAGCTTGATGCCTTGAGCCCCTTCGCTTCACAGCATGTGAATAGCGGCTCCCGAGGCGTCGGCAGGACCGTCGGCTGCGCTCGACTGGGAATCCTCCCCGCTCGATACGCCCGCATCACGTCCATCGCTCGGCTCCGAGTCTCATCGACGCTCATCCGCGGCCAATACCCCGAATCAGGCGGACCTGCCGCTCCTTGACGCTGGCGACAATCAGGAACGACCAGTACCGCTGGTTGGCGCGCATGGCCAAACCGCAAGGCAAACGGTCCCGCAGGATGCGCCCATCCGTGGCAGTCAGACGTTCAAGCAGGGATTAGGTGAGCGTTATAATCACGGGTTTTCAGGGCACAACGAGGACAAAGGCTTGCGCTTCGGCGCTTCCAGTCCTCGTTCAACGTTTCACCACCCTGCGGCCTGCCGCCGCGGGTCTGGCACTTCGACGATGCCCACGTTGGCTTCGATGTGCCTTATAAATCAAGGACTTCCATGAGTTTGAAATGCGGAATTGTCGGCCTGCCCAACGTCGGCAAGTCGACCCTCTTCAATGCACTGACCAAGGCCGGCATCCCGGCCGAGAACTATCCGTTCTGCACAATCGAACCCAACGTGGGCATCGTCGAAGTGCCGGACCTGC
>JACCDU010844557.1_pt1 | contig 12313 bp, 9 predicted proteins | sample 7446081 | NCBI WGS metagenome assembly JACCDU01 (sample SAMN15323447, study PRJNA562643) | freshwater metagenome | isolation source: river surface water | place: USA:Blue River Watershed | collected 2017-08-17 | reverse complement strand
CTCGGCAACATAGCGATTGACGTGAATGTTGAGGGGAGCGACATGAGTGACGGATATAGTTCAACTATCCCGGTAGCGAACCAGAAGCTCGCCACCACCAGTTTCAACTACACCGCTTGCGTCAGCTGCAGTACCCTAACTGCCACCGGCACCCTGGTTGAGGTGGACCTAGCAAAGCCAACAGTCGCAACACCACCAGTTTCTGACGTTATCTACTGGGGTATTGCCATTCCGTTTGGCGCATCAAGTGCGCCACATACTGGATCAAATATCTTCTACGCAGTTGACGATAATTAGCCTATGGTAAAACACTTCCTGTGGACGAATATGGGTCTCCGTACGTACCGAAGTGGTACTATGAAGCCAATGCGGAGCGGATTGTCACTTCTCTTGATTGCGGTTTTACTAACGGCACCTTTTTCCGATGTGGTTGCGCAAAGTGGTGATACAGAGGCGCCAGAGGTGTCAGGAGTTGAAGTTATTAAAAATTCAGAAACCTCAGTCACGATTAAGTGGGAAACAAACGAAGATGCTGACTCACTCGTTAACTACGGTCTGCAGCCAGATTACGGTATCGTGCGTATCCCAACACCCGATCGAACCGCGCACGAGATAACCCTCGACGACCTTGAGACTGGGCGAGTGTACTACTTCCGTGTCGGTTCAGCCGACGAAGACGGTAACCAAGGTATCTCGGCTGACTACCGCTTCCAGACCGGCGATGTAACCTCTGTCGGAGAGGGTGAAGGGCAGGGTGAGGCAGACGGGCAGGGTGAAGGAGTCGACATCGGTCCCGGTCAAAACGATAACCCGCCAGTTACGACACAAGAAATTGTCGAGGCTATTCAAGAGATCCAGAACGTACAGCAGCTCCAGGAGATTCTTGAAGTAACTATGGAAGCTATTCAGGGTATTACGAGTGACCTCACGATTATTGGTCCGCCGACGGTAATTCCTGAAACCACGACAGCTATCGTACGGTGGGTGACCGACCGTGATTCCGATTCAACGGTGCTGTTTTCTCCGAGCAGTCAGTATGTACCTGATCAGTACGTCTACTCACAGTCTTCGACTGCCGGTAACACCTCTGAACACGAAGTGCAGCTCATCGGTCTTGAGCCGTTTACTGAGTATCACTTCAAGGTGCGTTCGACCGACGCCGCTGGAGTAACAGGGGAGAGTCGTGATTTTACCTTCAAGACCAAGGCCTCACTTCCAGTGATTCAAAACCTTCGAGTACTCAAGGTGGAAGAAAATGCTGCGACCTTGGCCTGGGATACTCCTGTGCCGGCGAAGGCACTCGTGGAGTACCAAGACCTTTCTACTGGTGCTCAGAACTCAAAGGGGCGACCAACCTTGGCCACAACACACCAAATGCGTATTGATGACCTTACGCTGGGGACACGGTACGTTGCCTTTGCGGTAGCTGAAAATGCCGGCGGTGACCGTGTAAAGAGTCAGCCGATTACCTTTATTACTGTGCGCGATACCGCCCCACCGCTTATCAGTAACGTAAAGAACGAGTCAACCTTGTTCCCGGGAAGTGAAGCGCGTATTCAGAGTATCGTTGAGTGGAAAACCGATGAACCCGCATCGTGTACCATGACCTACCGTGAAGGTGTGGCTGGTGGTGTTGAGCCATACACCATCGAGGCTGAAGAGGTGAACTATACCGAGCGACACGTAGAAGTGATTATCGACTTCGCCCCAGCGACGGTCTACCAGTTCTGGCTCAACTGTGAAGACGAGGCTGGTAACGCTATTCAGTCAGAAAACTTCGTACTCTTTACCCCAATTCAAGAGAAGAACATTATCGACCTGATCTTGGAGAACTTTGAATCAACATTTGGATGGGTTAAGAATATTGGTGCGTAGTAGCGGCGATTGACCACATCTAATCAATTACTGGTTCCAGGACTTTTGCCTAGGAAGGGTAAAAGTCGGAACGAAGTTCGCAATAGTCACTTCGTTCCTTTGCTTACTTCACATTTGGATGGGTTAAGAATATTGGTGCGTAGTCTAGAAAACAGCCGGCGAGCAGAGCTCGCCGGCTGTTTTGCTATACTACTCCCATGAAAACAATAGTCATTGGTTCAACGAATCCGGTTAAGGTGGCAGCGGTTGAGGCTGCCTTCACCCAGGTGTTCCCGCACGAGTCATTTTCACTCGTTCCGTATAGTGCGCCATCACTCGTCCCTGATCAGCCGATAGGTGACAGCGAAACCAAAACGGGAGCATACAATCGCGCGACCGCCTGTCTCGCGGCGTACCCGGAGGCCGACTATGCTGTTGGACTCGAGGGTGGTTTAGAAAAAGTTGCCGATGAGTATTGGGCGTCAGCCTGGATGTGCGTCCGCGACCATACTGGACAAACGAGCTTTGGTCGGACTGGGGCGTTTCGCTTACCGCCGCCACTTGGGGCTTTAATTGATGCAGGTAAGGAGCTCGGTACCGCGACAGACATTGTTTTTAACGAGACTAATTCAAAGCATAAGGGGAGTGTAGTCGCTATTCTAACGAACAACCTCATCACACGACAAGATTTCTATCGAGCGGCGTTGGTGTTTGCTTTGATCCCGTTTATGCAGCCTGAACTATATTCTGTAGATGTGGATAGCCCAGCCGTATAAAACTTCCTGAGTGTGGTGTAATAGAGTAAACAACGCGTCTGCGTCGTGGGTATTTTGATTTTGGGTTCCAGCGATTCTCCCTTAGTAGGGCGAAGCGGGAACTAAATTAAGCATAGTCGCTTCGCTCGTTGCTTATGTAATGTAATGGCAAAACCACTTATCGTCTGTCGTGATCTTTCGATCATTTATAACAAAGGTAAAGCGAATGAGTTTAAAGCGCTCACCGGGGTTAATACTGATATCTACGAAGGAGAGTACGTTATTCTCTTCGGTGCTTCTGGCTCGGGTAAGTCAACGCTTATGTACTCTATCCAGGGCTCGTTACCGCCCGGTGAAGGTACCCTCCTGATTCGTGGTGACGACATTTACTCGTACCCTCCTGAAGAGCGTGTCTACTTCCAGCGGTACGTGATGGGAATTATTTTCCAGTCATTCAACCTGATTCCATCACTGTCGGTGCTCGACAACGTCGCGCTACCGATGATTTTCTGCGACGCTGACAAAATCACCCGTAACCGACGTGCTCAGTCACTCCTTGAGCGTTTTGGGGTAGGGCACGTGTCGCATAAAATTCCTGCGATGCTCTCAGGAGGTCAGCAGCAGCGTGTTTCAGTATCGCGGTCCATGGTTAATGACCCGAAGATTCTTTTGGCTGACGAGCCGACGGGTAACCTCGACTCCGTATCAACCCAGCAAGTAATGGACAAGATTGATGAAATTAACACGTTCGACAAACGAACGATTATTATGGTATCGCACAATGCGGCCCACCTTTCCTATGCGCACCGCGTGTACTACCTCAAAGACGGACACATTGTTCGCGAAGTGGTTAACCCGCAGCGCAAGCAGATTAAGCCAGTGAAGGAAGGGGAGACTATCGTAACCGAGCTGGAGCAGCTCGCCCGACTCTTCCCGTACGACTCAGTGGAAACCTTGCGCGTAAAAAGTCTCGTCAACTTCCTTACCCAGGAGTATACCTTTGACCAAATCATTCGCCTTGAAATCGCCATCCAGCATTTTATTGGCGGCATGATTGATCGAGAGCGGTTCATTAAAATGCTCACCACGCACTACGACAAGGGGGGTGCGAGTGTATCAATCACTGAAGCACGGCGCATGGCGAACGTGGCGGAGCGTATGCTTGGCCAGGCTGACGATATCCGTCGGTTCCGTAAGACCTACGAAAAGGATCACGTGTTCTTCGACCAGCATAAGCTGGCTGAGCGTCTTCGCGACCACTTGCTTCGCATGCACCGCCTTGAGCTCTCGAAGAAACAAGACGCCAACCTCGTTGAGACCATTGCTGACCGTGTAGTCGGTGTGTCTGGAGAGGATGACTTTCATACCAAGCTACAGAAACCAGTTTCAAACAGTGGGTTAGGGTTAACCGAACGTGAGGCAGACGATATCACCAGGTACTTTGAAAAATTGATTGCTCAAGGTGTCGATATTAGCTACAAATCGTAGTATGCGCGTACAAGATCTAGCACAACTTTCGACTCGAATGTTCAAAACAAACCCTATGCGTACCTGGCTGACGATTCTTGGTATGGGTGTAGGAACTGGCGCGGTGGTTATTCTGGTGGGTCTCGGTTTCGGTCTCCAGCAGATTATTCTCGAACAGATTGTGTTCGGTGAGACATTGCTCTCTCTCGGTGTTTCAACAACGGGGGTACAGACGCTCGCCCTTACAAACGAAACCGTAGCAAAGTTTGAGCAGAACCCACTCGTGCTCGACGCCGCTCCAATGGCGCGTTTTCCAGGGCTCGTCACCTATAAAGGTCTTACCGGTAACCTCTTTATTCAAGGTGCAGAGCCAGCCTACCTCCGCTACGCCGGCGTCGCACTCACCTCAGGGGAAACATTTACTGAGGAGGAAATAGGCAATACTGATTCTGTGCTCCTTTCACCAGCTGTACTCAAACTCTTCGGCATAGAGGATGCTGAGGCCTTTGTGGGGGAGAAGGTAACGTTTCGTATCTTGGTTCCTGCCGAGGATGGTACCGATGACATCAACGAAGTGTATATCGACAAAGAGTACACCGTACGCGGCATTACGAAAGAGGAGGGCGTCTTGAATGCAATGATGATGCTGCCTGAACTCCGAACGCACCTCGGTATCGAAGAGTACGAACGCGTGCAGGTGCGCGTTGTCGATAATCAGGCACTGCCACTCGTTGAAGAGGCATTGATTACCGAAGGGTACCGCGTTACGGCACTCTCAAAGACGGTAGAGCAGGCTTCCAAGATCTTCCAGGGTATCCAGGCAGTATTGGCCGTCTTCGGCGGAATCGCATTGCTCGTGTCAGCTATCGGTATGTTCAATACCATGACGGTAACCCTCCTCGAGCGTACCAAGGAGATCGGTATTATGCGTACCATTGGAGCTTCCCCAAGTGACGTAAAGACGCTCTTCGTCTCCGAATCTATCGTCGTGGGTTTCATGGGTGGATTGAGCGGCATCGTGATGGGGGTCGCCTTTGGCGTTGTCGTTAACGTGCTCCTCAACCTCGTGGCTGGGCAGTTCGGAGGACAATCAGTGCGCTTGTTTGCGTTCCCATTGTGGTTTTTGGTCTTCATCGCTGTATTCTCGGCGGTGGTAGGGTATCTGACCGGTATATTTCCTGCGCGCCGTGCCGCCAAACTAAACCCGCTTGACGCCATCCAGTATAGTTAGTCCTGTGTATAACTCGGTGGATAGCGCATTTAATTTTGTACAATTACATTGAGCTTTAATATTATTAATACAGTACAACACATGAGCAGCATGCCGAAAACATTACATACAGCAGGTAAAATAACCGTACTTACGTCACTCGTAGGTGTCGTTGTTTTCTCAACCATGTTCCTCCTCAACCTGGGGGCAGAAGAATTCCAGCAGGTGCAAGCCCAGGGGATTGCGACGACGTCGGTCAATGTGTTGAACACTCCTCCGCAGTGGACAATTGATGCGCAAGAAGAAATCGGCTCATCGACCACTACGCCGACTAACACCGGCTCACAAGTAGCATGGGTAGCTACTGCAACCGACTCAAACGGCGCACCGTACTTCTTGCTCATCTGTGATACGGCCACACCGCCAATTCCTGGTCAAGCATCAAGTACCAACGACCTCGGTACAGCACCACCAAGCTGTGTCGCAACCTCAACTCAGTGGGCTGTTTCGGCGAGTACCACGAGTGGTTCAGAGGCACGTGCAGCTACTACCACGCTTGAGGCCTGGGACGAAGAAAACGATTGGTACGCTTGGGTATGTGACGATGATCCAGATAACGCACGGTGTAATGTGCTCTTCAAGCAGGGAACAGGTACTACTTCTTCACCGTTTAACGTAAACCACCGCCCAACCTTTACGGCGTACTCAGACGACTCGTCTGCTTCCTCAGTTCCAGGTACACTCGTCACCTTCACCTCAACTGCCGACGATGCCGACATTACAGGCACTGCTGACACCGTTAAACTCTTCGTATGTTCTACTAACAGCTTTAACCTTACAACATCTGCTTGTACAGCCAGCACAATCGCTACATCTACATTTGTAGCAACCAACCCTACTGCAACGTACACAATTGTCATCCCAACTCGTGATGCCAACTATGGTGCCTACGGATTCGTAATCGATAACCATGGTCACGGTGCATCAGGTGGTCAGCAGGGAGTAGACTCTGTGCTTACCGTGGGAAACGCAGTACCGTATGTAAATGCAGGCGACATTACTCTTAATAACGGCGGCAATATCATTCTCACTGTACCAGCCGGAGAAACCACCGGATTTACAGTACAGTTCGCAGCCTCTGACAATAACAGTTGCCAAACATCAACGTCATCATCAGAGATAGTTGGCTATGATCTGTCTGTTTATCGCACTGGAGTGAATAGTACTACTAGCTGCGATGCAATTAATGAGTACGATGCAAACGATTGCTACACATCAGCAGTACCAGCGTCTACTTGGAACCTCAGTTGTACCGCTTCAACTACGAGCTGTACTGGCCCAACTGACCTCAACGTAATCTATAACTGTACCTTCCCACTTTGGTACATTGCAGATCCGACTGATGACACAAGTACAACAACACCATATGCTGGAACAAACTGGGTTGCTGCAGCTTCAGCAATTGATGATGATGGCGCACAAAGTACCCTAATTCCGGGAACTATCTACCAGCACGTGCAGCAGCTACTTGCATTCGCACTCGATACAGTAGCAATCCCATATGGTTCACTCGAGCCGGGAACCCGAAATGAAGTACTTAACGCAACCACCACGATGCGAGCAACCGGTAACGTTGGTCTCGACCAGCTCCTCACTGGTGAATCAATGTGTCGTACCTACACTACAGCAGTAACCTGTCCAAACTCTGCCACTTCAACCATTGCTGAACGTTACCAGGTGTTCGCAACATCTACCGCATCGTACGGTTCAGCTAGTTCATCAGGAAGATTCCTTTCTTCAACTACCGCCAAGGAGCTTGAGGTAAACATCCTAAAACCAACAGCTACGTCTTCACAGACAAGCAAGATTACCTACTGGGGTATCGAAGTTCCTGGGACAATTACATTGGCCGGTGCCTACACAGGTGAAAACACCTTTATTGCTAAGTTGAGTGAAGCTGCCCAGTGGTAGAAGTGAGCACTCTAAAAAAACGTCTCTCACGAGACGTTTTTTTTGTTTCAAAACATATCCACATTTTGTGACCGTATTCCACCACTTGTTCCTTGCTATTGTTACGCTGCCTTGTGATAATAGGAGCAACGTAAACGGGTTTTAAATGAGCGCATTCTTTAAATCATTACTATTGATTATCACGTTTTTTGTGATGCTCGGTAGTGACGCTGCCATGGCCGGCTTTGGTGTTACACCGCCTTTTGTGCGCAACACTAGCCTTACCCGTAACTCTGTGTATGAACAGCAGATCCTTCTTGTGCGCGCTGATCCAAACGTGCCGCTTCAGGCCACTATTACTGTTGATGCGCCTGAGGTTTATGATTGGATTGAAATTGTTGAGGGTGAAAGCTTTGAGCTTCCTCGCGGAGAACAGAAAGTACCAATGACCGTTAGAGTGACTGTGCCAGAGGATGCTGAGTTTAAAAACTACACCGGTGCTATTCGCATCAAGACCGGTGCAATTGCTGAGGGGGAAGGCGTTGGTGCGGTTAATATCTCTCTTGGTGCACAAATCGACCTTGAGCTCAACGTTATTGATCGCGAAATCCTCGACTTCCGCGTACGTAAGATTTCCGTGTCTGATCTCAATGAAGGACATAAGCTCGGTTGGTTGTTTTTCCCAGGAAAGATTCCCTTTAGCATGATGATTGAGAACACTGGTAACGTGGATAATTCACCTTCTCGTGTAGAGTTCCAGATTTACGACTCGACCGGATCAGTTCTCCTTGAAGAGACCAACAACAAAGGCCGGGTTAAGAAGATTAAGCCGTACGCCACTGAAGACGTAGTTGCCAACATCCCAACTCGCTTGCCAGCCGGAGCTTACCTTGCTCGCTATAAGATTTACAATGGGGATGAAATCAAGCAAGAGGGTGATGTTTCATTGAATGTGCTTCCGTACGGTACGCTCCAGACTGCAGGCTTTGGTTTCTCTGGTCTGTCGCTACCGCACAAACTTTCTATTCTGCTCCCAATCTTCGGTTTCATTATCCTCGTCCTCCTGTTTATTCAGTCACGTCGACAGCGGCGCTACACTGGATAGGCTATGAACGCTCTTAACCGCACAACACGATGGGGTCGTGCTGCGGCGCTACTCATCCTCGCGCTATCGCTCCTTTTTACCAATACTGTCACTGTCGCGCAGTCGATTAGCTCTGGAGCTGTTGCTACGACCACACTGACCCTAAGTATTTGTGGTAACTCACTCGTGGACGATGGGGAAGAGTGCGATGTCCCTGGGGAGACCGGCACCTACAGTACAACAATCGTTGGTCGGCAGTGCACGCTGGTATGTCAGTTTGGCCCGTACTGTGGCGACGGTATTTTGCAGTCCCTGTACGACGAGGAGTGTGACGACGGGAACAATGATAGTGGTGACTTTTGTAGTGCGACCTGCACCATTGAACCGGCCGGTTCCGGTGGTGGCGGTTCTTCCGGTGGTGGTGGCGGTCCCCGTGGTGGATCTGATGAAGAGCTGGGTGACACCCAAGTAAACGTTGTTGGTCAAACATTCCCGCGTGCACTAGTAAACATTATCCTTGATGCTGAGAGTGTTGGTTCAGCCCGCTCAGACAACTCTGGTCGCTTCGAGTTTTCAACTAACGCAACTCCAGGAACGGTATCAATGGGCTTCTGGAACACTGATAGTTACAACACTCGCTCAATCACCTTTAATACCACCTTCGATGTTACCCAGGGGGCCATTACCAACGTAGCCGGTATTCTCGTACCACCGACAATTTCAGTTACCGATGCCACCATCAACCCAGGTGACATCGTCGTCTTCCGTGGGCAGGCAATACCCAATGCCACTATCGAAGTGCAAATTGGCTCGGCGGTCCGGACTCAAACCACACGGTCTGACGCCAACGGAAACTGGACGCTGTCATACGATACCAACAGCCTATCCAACGGGACCTACGCCGTTAAGGCGCGCTCAATATCGGGTACCGGCACCCTTACCTCACAGAGTAGCTACAGTACCGTCCTGCAGCTTTTTGCGGGCGTTGAAGGTGCTTCCGGTGCACCATCAGACCTTAACACCGACGGCTCAATTAACCTCATCGACTTTTCTATCCTCATCTTCTGGTGGCAAACCAACGGCGGTGACTCTGACCCTGCGGCCGACATCAACGGCAACGGTCGGGTAAGTATCGAAGACTTTTCTATTCTTCTCTTTAATTGGACTGGGTAAACTTGTCGAGTATTGTAAATGTTGGACTAGATGTCCTAGCAATTTGCCCTAGTGAGGGGTAAATTGAAAACTAACCACAAGGGCATTATTATTTTTCTAATTCCTTCCAGTCATAAGAATAAGAAAAATTTACAGGGGACATCGGATGTCCCCTGTTTTTAATATAAACGATAGTCGGTGGGTGTTTTGTCCATCCGTGTGTTGGCACCTTGATACCCTAGTACGTGCGGGTGGATGTAGGTACGTTGCAGCGTACGGTGAAGTAATGAGAGTAAGTGATGCTTGTTGTGAGCATAGTTAGTCCCACTCTATAGCAGAACTGGCAGACCCTAAACTTTCGCTGCCGATAATTTTAGGAATCTGTGAAAGGTAAAAGGAGGGTGACCAATCTTCATAGAAGAAACTACCAACAATGGGTGAGGTTTCAATGGGTAGGGTTCGGGTGAAGATGAGGTGGCTGCTCCAGCGATAGTTCTGAAGTGTAACAAGCGCTGCATCACTACTCTTTACAAGCCCCTTTCGCCACTTCGGGAGAGAACGGTCGAGTGCGTTAAGGTGAATATAGTAGGGGATGTATAGAAATTGTGCATCATTGGAAATGTGCACAGATTTATACTTTCCTTGCCAAAGTGCACCACTGCGTTCATAGCGTTCGTTAAAGTATTTGGCATAGCCCATGTTTACCTTCTTCATGAAGAGAGGTATTCCTTGATCAACGAGCGGTGAAAGGAGGAGGTGGTAATGATTGGGCATGAGGCAATATGCGTGAATCGTTACGAGTCTCTGTGACGGTTTCATTTGTAGTCGAGCCGTAATCGACCAGTCATTATGTGGTGCCGCATCGACACTATTGTAAATCATCAAATTCTGCGTAAACCGTACATAGTCACTTGCATGAATAAAAGTCTTTCGTTTATCAACTCCTCGATTGTAGACGTGAAAAAAATCCATAGATGCAACGTATATCTATAGTGTAATACAGGGGACATCCGATGTCCCCTGTGGGGGGTGCAGAATTTGTGGACAATTGGGCTCGTCAATAGTGAAGAGGGCGCTACAATGAAGGAGTACTTATTGCGGAGGTGAACTCTTTTAGCATTACTGCTCGTACGGTCGCGTACGTAAGGGGATGCCTCAGCCGGGCATTACGCAGTAAGTATGTTTATGTACCCTGTTTGCGTATCGGTGTGGAGACCAGTGCGTTTGGCGTTTAACTACCACAGTCTAAATGTCTTTTTTTAGAGCCTACAACACTCTAGTCAAAGAGTACGTAAAGAATAATCAACGTAGAGCATATGTTTCGAACGGAAACCACCGTCGAGATGCTCAAGCCTATTGCAACGATAGTAGGCCTCGCGATCATTCTATGGTCACTTGGTCTACCATCACTCAGCTTCGTAGAAGCGGCGAACCTTACTGATGTGCGCGACACGCTCACAGATTCAGCACCGAGTGCTGTATCGAATCACACAATTGAGTTTGTGACACCAACCGGTGTACCAAACACACAAGATATTGTGATTGATTTAACGAGCTTTGACTTGTCGTACATTGGTGAAGAAGACATTGATCTTCTTATCAACGATGTGAACCGAACCAACGCAGATTGGTCAGTTGCAACAACAGCAAATACAATCACTATCAGTATTGATACTGGTTCAATTGCAGCTGATGCATCAACAACAATCTTGATTGGTTTGAACGCAACCAATGAAGGTTCGCCAAACACAAGAATTGCTAACCCAGCAGGTGAAGGATCATACCCGATCGGTATTACCGCTGGTACAGCAGACTCTGGTGAAACTCGTGTTGTTATTCTCGCTGCTGTTGAAGTAACTGCTACCGTTAATACCATCTTTACCTTCGAGGTAAGTGGCGTGAACGCTGGTGGAACAGTAAACGGTGAAGATATCACGGGTACAACATCATCAACCTCTATTCCGTTTGGTGTGCTTGAAGCTGGTACGCTTAATGCAACCACTTCAGCTCAATTGCTTACAGTTGGTACAAACGCAGCCAACGGCTACGTTGTAACCGTTCAAACTGATACACCGTTTTGGTCAACCACTGGTGCCGTCATCGATGGCTTCCAGAACGGTAGCAATATCAACACACCAACAACTTGGTCAACACCAACCGGTATAATTGGAAGTGCCAATACGTGGGGTCATTGGGGTATTACCTCAGATGACACTTCGATTGAATCGCGTACTGGTAGCCAATTCGGAACAAACTTGTTTATTGCCGCTAGTACGACTCCTCGCGAGATCATGCAGCACAATGGACCAGTTAACGGCGCTGGAGTAGGTGTTGGTACAACAACGATTGGGTACAAGGTAGAGATTAGTGCATTGCAGGAAGCTGCTGATGACTACTCAACTACACTTACCTACATCGCAACCCCAACCTTCTAACGAACAGAACAAATAGGCTAAGTCGCGTATTAGCCCTCCCATTGCAATAGGAGAGCATATAACAAAAAACCCTATCTCCCACCACGAGGTGGGTTTTTTGTTTGTATATTGAAAATGTACAATAACAAACCCCACCTAACGTGGTGGGCCGGCCTACAGTCGCAGTAAACACCGCCTGTCTTCTTCGTAAGCGCAAAGATACTAGGCGGGTCATGCAAATTGGTCACACACACTCCCACGGTGCGCTTTTGTTTGTGTATAACACTCACGAGAAAAACCTGGCCGTACTATATACTTTGAGTATGTATGAAAGTGCTAGGGATGAGCGTCGGGCTGCTGTGTGTGTGTGTGTTTTTTAGTAACACAGCGGCTGCTGCGACGCTCTACTGATCGCCAACTACAGCTG
>JACCDU010559644.1_pt1 | contig 12315 bp, 10 predicted proteins | sample 7446081 | NCBI WGS metagenome assembly JACCDU01 (sample SAMN15323447, study PRJNA562643) | freshwater metagenome | isolation source: river surface water | place: USA:Blue River Watershed | collected 2017-08-17 | reverse complement strand
GCGGTTGGAACGGTAAAGGTATGTTTCTTTTTCTTGTTCCCGGTTCTACTTTCTCTGTTAATCGTCCACCTCTTTTAGGTATTTATCCTGAAGGTACAGTAATTAACTACCATCCACATATTGATATGCGAACAGCAGACGGTACTATTGTACCTTGGTTAGCATCTCAAACTGATCTACTTGCAAACGACTGGGGAACACTATAATGAATCTAGCACAACAATTTTACTTCGCTATTCTTGGTGATGAAATGTTTCTTAAACTACATTCCCGTGGTAAGTCTTTCAGTCACACTAAGACTGGTCCTGGTCGTAATCACAAACAAGGTAAGTAATGAAAACACCTAAATATTATTCAAGAAAGTTTCTCAATAAGACTCGTGGTACAGCTACTGTAGAAATTGACGGTAATTCAAGTAGTTGGCATATCAGTATGGATGTAGCAATTTCTGACTGTAATAGGAAAATCTGCTTAGAATTTTATGCGAATAACTCTAAAGAAATCAAAGATAAAATTGCAAAACTTGATCTACTAATCAGTGAATTAAATAAAGCAAAAGAATTTTTCGTTAATGAAGCTGTACCTTTCTTTGAATCTGAACAGAAGAAAAAGAAAGATGCGGAAGAAATTAAACCTAAACATTTAATTGAGGCAGAAGATGATTAATGAACACGATATTGAAGATATGTGTCCTCCTTTAACTGAAGAAGACTACATTAACGATGATAAAGCTTATTGGATTGATGCCGAGATTGGCCCTATCAAAATGCAGATGGGTTATGGCTGCTATAAGCTTGGTGCTAACAAACTAGCTGAGGAATAATATGTTTAGTGAATTATTAAAAGCTGCTGTAGGCGTTGTTACAGTGCCTGTAGCAGTGGTAGCTGACGTAGTTACTCTGGGTGGTACTCTTACAGAGAATCATAGCGATAGTACCTATACTGGGGATACACTATCTAAGGTATGGGATAACCTTGAGAAGGCTACAAAATGAGTGGTAAAGGTTCAGGTCGCCGACCTACTAACGAAGAACAATATAAGAATAATTGGGATACAATCTTTGGTAAGAAGAAAGTAGAACAAGAACAAAAGGATAGAGATGAGTTGCCAAAACAAACTAAAGACACTGATCAGTGATAACTTTATTGTATACTTTAAATCACAAGTATATCATTTAAATATCACAGGTCCTAATTTTCCTCAGTATCATGCTTTATTTCAAGAAGTATACGAGTACCTAAACAAAGCCCATGATGATTTGAATGAACAATGTCGTCAAATGGGTGGTATGTGCATGACAAGTCTTAAAGAATATGCTGAGGAATCTAACTTTAGTCTTGATAATAAAGCTAAGACTGATAAAGCTATGCTAGATGATTTAGCAGGTGCTCTTGATGAGATCCATACATTTGCACAGTTCCTTTATACAGAAGCAGGTTCTGAAGGGCATGGTGCCCTAGAAACATTTATTGGGGACTATATGACAGGTGTCTCTAAACTACATTGGAAGGTTAAATCATGTCTGAATTAAAATCTTATAACGTACAGGCTCTTCGGGGTCATAACTATGATGATCATACCTTTCAAGCAGATATGCGTGAGGTAGGTGTATATGTTCCTGATGAACTACTATACACCAAAGAACTTGGCCCATATGTAATCAACGAAATTCATAAACAATCCGTATCTGGATTACCTAACGTCATTAATGATATGACTGGCCGTCCATACACGGAAGAGGAAGCTAAAGAGGTTGCTGGAGCCAGCCGTAATCAAGCACTAGATATGTATAGTAAATTACTATCCGTTAAATAAAAAAAAAAATAACCCTACCAGGATAATTCCTAGTAGGGTTTTTTATTGCTTAAGTCATGAAGTAAATCATACCTTGTTTAGCTTTTTGTTTTACTTTATCAATAGCTTTACGTTTCTTATCCAATCCACGATTAATCCAGCTATTTAAACCACCTTCATTATTTGATTTAGCAGATCGTTGACCTGAGATATCGAAATAAACTATAGCAGCTTTTACAAGTAGAGTTACTTGCGCTGGAGTAAGGACAGTAGCTCCTGATCTGTCAGAAGGTTTAATATAACCACTCTTAGGGTTATCTAATACTTCTTTAAATTCTTTTTGAGCTTGGGTTAGGTTTTTGCTATCTTGAATATAGCCGTATTCACGGTCTAATGTAACAAATAAACCACGGTAAGGGCTACGACTGTCAATAATAACTTCACCTTGTTTTTGGATATCAGCGAAAGCTTCTCTTAACTGCTTCTCAAAATCATCTTTAAATGGTTTTTGAATATCCCACTCGAATACTTTAGGTGCAATAATATTATTAGCTGTATAAAGCACATATGGGTAGCTAGTAGCATCTGTAATAAAGTTATCGAATACAGGTAGCATGTACATCATTTTGGCAGGATCTTTACCACCATTAACATAGTTCATTGTATCAATAACTAAAGCCGACTCTCTGTACTGACCTAGTAGTGGGCCAATCTGGTTAATAGCAGCAGTACCCTCTCCAGGTTCCCATACAGTACCATCATCGAACACCTTAGGTTTAGCGGGGGCTAAAGCATTAAAGATAGCTCTTGTAAGTTTAATCTTACGGGCATTAGCTCCTGAACCAATAGTAACTGTGGTACCTGTTTCTACAGGTGTCATATTACCAAGACTCATTTTCTCACCGTAAAGACCTTCGGGATGTGGCACTCGACCTAACATCTGAAGAACCTTAACCATCTTTTTAGGTAAGACGAATTGCCACTCGGATACAACATCTTTAAGAGTAAACTTAAAAATTTCGTTAATATCTTTAATAGCTGCGTCTACATCACCATTATAGTAATCGACTAACTCATCTTTAAAATCAGTATGATCATGTAAAAATGATTTAGCTTCTTCTAAGTGGTAGGCTAATGGTTTACCATAGTCAGTTGTTAGTAGAACCTTCTTTGCCAAAGACTTATTAAAAGCTCTATTTTCGTACTTGCTGAGTAACTCTTTAAACTTTAAAGCCTTTTCACGCTGATCTAAGCCAAACGCTTTGTCAATACTCTGCTTTTTAGCTACATCAACGAAGTAAGTTCTTGGATTACCCTCTGGTTGGGTATCATCAAATACACCATCCCTATCAGCAGATTCCCATAGTAAACCTACACGTTCAATAACATTCATTTCACCGATATCCATAGCTAAGAAAGCTCTACCAGCTGAGTTCATATCGATAGCTACAGTTGCTTTAGGTAAAAATGCTTTATTATTTTTCTTAGCATCAAGATAGTTTGAAGCATCTACATAAGCCTGTAGTACATAACCCCAGGTTTCTCTATCAGAGTTATCTAGTAACGTTTGTAGAGCTACTTTCTGTTCATTAGTGAGTTTAGAGGGGTCAATACTTTGCGGATCAACCATAGCATTATACACATCACGTTTAGTTGAAGGTACAATTGACTTTAATAGTGCGCCTACTTGAGCTGCCTCAATAATGAATTTAGGAGTAATTGCTTCAAGAATACCGGGAGCTGTCATGTTTTCGGTAGTCATACCAACAGTACGACCAACATCTAGTACACGACCAAGGGTCATTAAGAAGCCTAATTCTCTCTCTTGTGAAGATAGATTACCGACATCAAAATTACCAGAGCGAGCTTTATTACCAACACGCTCCCAGAACTTTTCTGCAGTAAATTTATTTACACCGGTCTCATGGTAGCTACTATCCATCATAAATGGATTACCAATACCATTAGTAATTCCACGGGTAAACTTATTACGTTGTTCATTAACGTCTAGAGTATCATTATACAAACGATGTACTGAGTAGTCTTCCCAGTGAGGCGTGTATCTTGGGCTACCTTGCGCTAAAGCGTTAGCAAGCATTGTAAGCTCTTTACCTAAATTACTAAGTTTATCTTTGACAACAGGGCTACCCTCTTCAACATCTCTTTTTGTGATCTTGAATAGATCAAGAGTGTTAAAAGGAGCAGGATTACTCGGATTATTTTGTGCCTGAATAAGTGCGTTGCCGTATAACATAGCACCAATATAAGCTTTACCCGGACCAACTAGCCGACCGATACTACCGGCAATACGTTTAGCTTCAGTGATATTATCTAACTTCTCAAAGTTAACTTTTTGTTTGTCACCCCTACGAATATTACGCATAGCACCTGCGTAATTACCTTCTTCAGTAACAGGTACCGTTTGTGACATACCAGCGCCTGCCTCACCTAGCGTACGTCTTAGGTTACGACCGTTAGCATAAAATTCTGTACCAAATACAGGATTTAAACGAACAACACGACTACCATCAGGTGACGTATCGAGAGTAAGGATATCCGCATCAACTAAAGCATTTACAGCAGTAGCACCCGCGGATTGAGCATCTACGTTTTGGCCCTTTAAGGTACGTGGATCTAATGGGCTGTTAGCCTCATCAACCTGAGCGCCTTTAGCGTAGCTTTTAACTAACCTTCCTAGGGTTTGTTCAACAACATCTAAAGGTACACCGCCGTTAACAGCATTCTTTGGAATAGCTACATCACCCTCTTGCGATAGGATAGCATCTAAATAATCAAATGTATCTTTTTCATCAGTTTGGATTTCACCATTACCTGTTTTTGCGGCACCTGCTAACATTGGAGCAATCATATTAGCAGCAAGAGCAATATTAGATGCTACCTGACGAGTGCTTAAACCAAGACCTTGTTTTAAGTAAGTCATACCAGAAAGATCTACGGGAGTAGCACTCCCTTCTTCAGTAAGGCTAACCATACTACGAGCTAGAGCCTCCCCAACGTCCTTAGCTGCTCTCTGGATAGTACCCGCTTGAGTAGGCAATACTGATTCAGGGAATGCATCTTTTAATTCTTGTTGGGATTCCCAATCGATATTGATTGATTGAGCTAACCGAGCTTGTTTAGCCTTTTCTTCTTCGATTTGTTGTAACCTTACATCATACGGTGTAACTTCACCTGATGAAGTTAAAGTTTCTCTTTCAACGTCAACAACGTCATTAAAAGGCTGAGGTTCAATCTCAGGTTGAATGTAGCTAGGTGCTGCATAAGACTGATACTCGCCCTCAGTTGGCATACTGGGTACAGGAACAGATCCTTGGAAAGGTGTACCTGTAGATTGCATGTTTGTAGGTAGCTCTGCTTGGGCATTGGCCCTTGCAGCTGCTTGATTAGCAAGTTGTTGTTCTAAAAACTTGTTGCCGATTGGTGGTACCTGACTAGGTACATTGACGTTAATAGTCATTTATTATTCTCCGAGTGATTTCTGAAGATACTTAGCAAAGGCGGGAGATGTTCCAAATACAGGAAGCAGCCTTGCACCCTTCTCAATTTCTTTACCTTCGGGGGCAGAGAGGGCTGAGTTAACCCTGTTGATATAAGCTAGTTGAGGTGATTGACTAGAGAGTTTTTCGTAAACGTCTCCAAGAATAGTTTTGCTATGTTTATCGTTACCAGTAATATCTGATACTGCATCCCATACCCTTTGACCAGTACCTAATACACCCATTTGACCAACAACTCTTTGGAATTGTTTGTCGTCTTTCATCCATTCAGGTGGTGATTCACCATACTTAATCATATCTTTAATATAAAGAGCTAGCATAGATAAAGCAAACATCATAGCAATAGTTGCAGCTGCATTTGTTTGATCTGTAGACCCTTTGCGGTTCAAATCACCAATAAGTCTTGGTAGAACATTAGCTGTAAATGTAGAAGTGTAACCTTGGAACTGAGTAAATAGCCGTAGGTAAGGGTCATTATAGAACTTAGGCCTATTAAGTTGAGATGGAATAACTACAGCTTCATTGATAAAGTTATATGTACCTCTTTGTAGGTTATCCATTACACGTTTTTCATTATCAATGCTATGTTTATCAATATTAAGCATGAAATCAAAGTCAACGCCAATACGTACTAAATGCTCTTTAGCGTCAATAACATCTTGATCATTAGGATTACCAGATTTGATAACAGATAACCAATTGTTGATAGCATCAGCAGCAATAGCTAACTTAGCGTTACGAGTAATAGTTGTTATAGAAGTAAGACCAGTTACTTTAAAGAAACCCTCTGTCCACTTTTGAAAGTAACCAGAAGCAATATCATTACGATGTGCAATGCCACCTTCTCTTAAATAGCCAGCAGTAGATAAAGCAATTCTATGCTCTACAGGTTTCATCTTAACCTTATCGGTAATACTGCTACCTAGCTCTTTAAATAATGCAGCAAACTCTTTACCAAATGTCTTTAGTAACACATTAGTGGCTTTTAGTGATTGCGGTTTATTAAGGTTACGATATACCTGAGCAAATTCTACAGTAGAGCTAATAGCTGCTAATGGTAATGAGGTAATTGTAGATAAGAAATTAACAGTGTTCAAAGCACCACGTACATAGGGATTGGTTACGGGATGATACTTACCAGCACGCATGTCTAAAAAGTCTTTAATCTCCTTAGCCATAAATGAAGCTTCTTGATCTGTAAGGTCACCATTGACTTTGGCAGCTTCAATTAGAGCAGCTAGCTTAGAACCATCTTTGCCAATAAGATTAGTATTGACATACTTAGCAGCGCCTCTTGCAGATAAAGTATAAGCATTATCAACTAGATCATGAGAAAAGTACTTATGAAACTTACCTCTGTTATTTTCGTTATATAAGCGTTTAGCTAATTCATCTTTATTTTTTAAGGATGAAGTATCAAAATTAAGTATATCATCAAGAGCGTCTTCCAAAGAATTAACGCTTGTGTTATCAAGTACAGTATTAGCTAACTTAGTAGCTTCTTGCTGAGACATACCTAAAACGTCTGAAAGATCATTGACAAACTGGTTAAAGTATCTAGATACAATTGTCTTATCTAAAGGTCTTTGCTCAATGAAGTCATCAAACCTAAGTTGGCTGTTAGTAGCATCATTGTAAGTACTAATCATATTATCAATACGATTAGCGTACTCTACGATACCATTCTTATATTTAGCAAACTCACCTAGCTCTTTATCCAAGTCGTATTTACCTACAATACTGTCCATATTTTCGGCAAATATACCTTTCTTACGGCGAACCATTCTTTCCATTAAATCTAGAACTTTTGGATTAGCTAGTAGTATAGATACCTTTTTGCTATCCATACCATCAAACATAGCTTCCATTTCTTCTTTAGTACCAAAATGTTTATGGATATTAGCTTCAATCAACGCTTGTTGGTCTGTGATAGAAGAGCCATTAACAGCATTACCAGCGCCAAGCAGTGTAGCTAACGCACCAGTGTACCTACTCTTATGGATTGAATCACCCATAATAGTATTTGACCATTTATCCCATAATGATGATACACCTTTGTCTTGCCACCAAGAATTCAGTTTAGATGGAATACCTTGAATAGCTCTTTTAGTGGCTTCCATTTCAGCTAATTTATCTAAGCTTACTTCTTGGTTACTACTGAAAGCCTCATTAGCAATATCTAGCGCAAATGGAACATTGCCTTTGAATTGCTCTCGAAACTCAACATCGTTACTTCGATTAAAAGTTTTATCAGAGAATGTTAGATTTTTAGCAGTGGCACCAGCACCGCCAATAGCACCACCTAATAGCGCACCTCCAACAGTAGCATTAAGCACTCTATTTTTAAGTTTAGAATAGTCTTCACCTGTGGGTACATTGAGGCTAGATGTTTCACCAAAGTATTGTGCTAGCTCTTGCAGACCTTCTGTTGGACCTTCTGACACGACACCCATTCCAGCAGCTTTACCAATATTAGTTAAACCAAGCTGTTGCCTTGCTGCTACAATTCTTGCGGCATTAGAAACATCTTTTACAGATTCTTGAGTTGCCTTAACAATCATTTCTTCCGCAACTTCTTTACTAAATCCCTTTTTAATAAGTTGAGCTTTGATTAAATCTTGAGTAGCTGTTGAAGTAATATTTAATGCAGGAGCTTTAATAACGCCTGCAATACCTAGCCGATCTAGTGCAGCTTGTGTAATACCAGAAATAATTGCTGTACCTGCATTTTTATCTTTCTGTTCATTCCAAACATTACCTGTATAAATAGCTGCGGGAGCAGATAAGGATAAACCGAAAGTAGCAGGAGCAGCAAAGGCAGCAACTAAAGAGGTAACCATTTGAGGCGCTGAAGAAGCAGCTGTACCCACCAAATAGTCAGTCAGTTTACTAAAACTATCTAGTTTCCAGTTACCCTTATCATCAAAAGCTTCTGCATTTTGTAAGTAAGGTAATGATTCTAGCTCAGACTGTAACGCACGTACATTAGATGTACCAATGTTTTGTAAAAACTCTGAGCCAGTGGTTTTACCGATAAGGTCGATAGCACCAAACAAACCTTGTTGCATCTGAGCTACACCAATATCAAGACCAGTTGACAAGTTACTCGTAGCCTTACCATATTTATCCTCACCTTGGCGAACAATAGCTGGCCCAGCAAAATAATCACTACGACCTGCATTATCGATTGCTGCACCAAAGGACTTAGCGTCTGGTGTAAAGATTTTCGCTTTAATACCAAACTTATTACGCTCTTCATTAAGACTGTCAAGTAGTAGATCAGCCTCAGTTTTACGACCTTCGCTAATACGCTTTTGCCTATCAAGACGACCCCAGTACATTGCATTTGTTTGGTCTAATGTAGGAGTTAAAGATGGATTTACAACACCCATCTCTAACAGTTTAGTAGTTAGCTTGTTTCCATAGGGATCAGTTAAGTCACCCATTTTACGGTTATATTTATCTACTTCTTCGGTAACAACGGGTGTAGTAAAATTACCTTGTCTAGCGATATCACCCACAATTTTGGTTTGCATATCAGCACCCGGCTGAGAGCCCTCAAAGGTACCTCTTGAAGAGTCTACCTTTGAAGTTTCTGCAGCGTTGATACCCCGCATACGTACAGCAGTACCATCTGCAGTTGTAAATGTATCAGCATCCTTGAGTGTATTTTCACCTACTTTAAAGTCAGAAGTTCTAGGGATAGATGAAACATCTACACCAATATCTGATAATACTTTTTCTAATCTATCCATATTACCTCTTGTTTTATTGTTTTAGCCCTTTAGATAAAGTATCTTTCATAAACATATAGAAAGAACTTTCTTCAGAACCAGGTTTAGCATACTGTTCTCTTAGTTTAGGGTTATTAGTCCATGCTGTAGCCATCTTTTGGTATAATGCTTGTTGTGCTGCTTGGTTAGTTTCACCACCGCCTAAATCAGCCGCCGCTTGTTTTACTAAGTAATCTAGTTGAACAATCTTTTCTGGAGGCATGACTCTAGCTTTCTCACCAATACCAATCTTAAATAAGTCAGGGCTAACACCAGATCTGATAGTAATCATTGAACGACTTAAATAAGGTGTTAAATCTTCGATTTTACTTTTACGCGATTGCTGGTCATTAATCATATCTTTGACAGCCACGTTCATAATATTTTTACCTTCAAGCATTTCGTTAGCGTCACTAGGTTCAAAACCAATTGACTTAAAGAAAGAAGCAGCTTGTGCGCCCATTGCAGAGGAGGTTGGTACATTAGCCCTAGCCGTATTAGGTTTACCTTTTACGTTAGATGACCCATACACCTGCTCAATTGCTTGATCTGCAATAGTATTAGCGTCTTTTTCTACCCATTCTTTTACTCTGTTAGCTCTAGCTAAAGGTGAATGCGTAGCAGAAGAATAATCAACTACATTATAACCTAGTTTTTGAGCATTAGCTTGGAATGTATTTAAAGGAACTTTATTATTTGTACGTGGATCAACTACCATTAAAGTGGTATCACCAGAGCCTTTACCGGTTTTGGTGGTCGCTTCTACTACTTGGAATACTGTACCTGATTGTGGACCACGATCAATAGTGAATTGTTTACCAGTCTCTTTGAAGTTATAAGTTGTCTTAGGTGTACCTAAATCATTAATAGTTCTTGACTTAAGATACTTATCAATATTAGCGGGTTCATAACCTTGATCAATAAGTTTGTTACGCTCGGTACGATCATCGACAGCCTTAATCTTTTCACGTTCAAAGTCTTGTTGAACTTGAACCGCATTACGCTTGTCAGCATTTGCTAAAGTATCTTTTGCAGCGAATCGTAGTGATCGGCCAGTAGGAGTACCTGTCAGTAAACTACCGGCTGCAATAACTGCAAATCGAGAAAGATCTTGATCGTTAAATAGGCTCTTATTACTACCATAAATATTGGTAATAAACTTTTCTAGGAAAGATTGTTTCTCTGCAGGGTCAGCAATCGCTTCAGCTTGTTTAGTAGCTTCTTGGATTTGTGGAGCTACTTGTTGTGAAAAACCAGCAACCATTGCATCGAGAGCAGCAGTATCCTTAGGTACTTCTTGACTTACAGTTGGTTCATTACTAGTAACCATAGTTGTAGGTACCGCTTTAACAGCAGGTACTTCAAAACGAGTGTCTGGAATACTAACACTCTGCATAGCCGGTGTAGACTCAGTGATATTAGGTACTGCTTGGTAAGTACCAGCGCCAATTGCCTGTTGTCTAGGAACAGACTTAGTACCTTGCCTTGTTACATTAGGATTACCAAAAGCGGCACCGCCATCATTAGATGCGAACCCTGTACCAGGAGACGCTAAAGGAGGAACTGCAGCATTAGGGTTTAATCCAGCCATAACTTTATTAGAGTATTCTTTAGCTTCCTGAGTTGGTAGGTAGTCTTTCCAAGCATCAGGCTTACCAGCTTTAGTTGCTCTTTCAATAGCCTTATCTACATTACCTGCTCCAGCATTATAAGCTGTTAGGGCTTTATCTGTATCACCTTTGTAGCGTTCAGACATTGCTGCCATATAGCTTCCTTGGAACTGCTTTGCTTTGTTTTCGTCTTTTAAATCTTCAATTGAGATTGGTTGTACGTTGAAGCCTGGATTAGCAGCTGTTGCTGGCATAATCTGTGCGATACCAAGAGCGCCTTTTGGAGAAGTAATTAGCTGTCCGGCTTTAGGGTGTCCAACAGGGTACACATTTTGATTATTAGACTCTACACCACGCTGTGAAGCAAGAATGTCATCCGAAACGGCATATCTACTTGGGCTTACAGGGACTTGAGTTGTAGCAGGAACGCTAGGGGTTTGACCCGCAATAAAGTTTAAAGCTCTGTCTAAGAGTGAGGGAACTTCAATTGTACCATCTGCATAATACTCACCCTTATAACCTTCATACTTACTAATAGCACGAGATAGTGCAGGTACTTTTTCCATAGGAACCTTTGCTGTTGGGCTAATGCCTAAATCTTTTGATAAGTTCTTTACATACTTAGATGTATTGTTCTCGTTTTTAGGTGCATACTTAGCCATCATTTGTTTAATATTCTGACCACGATCTTGGGTATTCTTAGCTACCTGTCTTTCGAGAGCAGCAGCGCCAGCCTCTGGATTAGCAAATAAAGCAAAGTTACCGCCACCTGGACGAGGTACGCCGGGAATAGAGTTTGGTTGACCAGCATACATAAGATTACCGGGATTATTACTTCTTGTAGGAATGTTCTCGATATACTTACCGTTAGACATAGGGGCTGTATACCCCAGTCGTGGGTCTTGGATAGTTAATGGTTGTACTTCTAGCTGAGGTACCTCAATAGTACCATCCGCAAAACCTAGTACACCTGTACGATTAGCCTTACGACCCTCGTTGACCATCTTCTTGATGGCTTTTTTGTTCTTAGGGTTCTGTGCAGCGGGTGCAGGGATTACAGCTTCACCGGGAGTAAGCATAGCAGGAACTGTATCAGTACCTTTAGGAACCATACCGGGAAGACTTTTCTGACCTTGGCCTAATACTTCGGAACCAGCTAATGGATTCATTGAAGGTAAACCAAGCTTTTGTCTGTTAATACGTGGTACTTTATTTGTACCCTCAGCTAATTTCATCGCATGGTTTTCTTCTTTGTGAGCAATACCTTGGGACGCTTTAGCACCAGCTTCTTTAAGTTTTAATTGATGTAGCTGTTCTTTACGCTCTTGTTCTTTGGCAAATGCAGTGTCTTTACGCTTTTCATTTGCTTCATGTTTTAAATATTCTCTATGTTGTTTTGCGCTAAGCGGACCCATAGTATCTCCTTAGAAAATTCCTAATTTATGTGCGAGTAAGCCAGCACCAATAGCCCAACCTACTGGACCCATAGCGGCTAAAGCGGCTTCACCGCCCGTAGCTAAAGCGCCTGTGGCAGTAGTTGTTCCTAAAGTAGCGCCAGTAGCAGCAGTACCTAAAGCAGCTTCCCCAACACCGGCACCAATAGCAGATGCTGCCCCTGT
>JACCDU010022659.1_pt1 | contig 12315 bp, 10 predicted proteins | sample 7446081 | NCBI WGS metagenome assembly JACCDU01 (sample SAMN15323447, study PRJNA562643) | freshwater metagenome | isolation source: river surface water | place: USA:Blue River Watershed | collected 2017-08-17 | reverse complement strand
TGAAATGGTGAATAGAACTTGCGCAACATCTCGCGCCAATCCAATTTGCCCTCTGCGATGATATCAAACTCTTCCTCAACATTGGCCGTAAAACTATAGTCCAAAATCGTAGGGAAATAATTCACCAGAAAGTCATTTACAACCACGCCGATATCAGTTGGAAATAACTTTCCCTTGTCTGCTCCTGTACGCTCCGTTTTTACTTCAGACTTGATTTCATTTCCAGATAGAGTAATGACCTCATAGCTTCTCAAAACCCCATCCAACTCTTTCTTTTCAACGTAACCACGTTGCTGAATGGTAGAAATGGTGGGTGCATAAGTCGAAGGTCGACCGATACCCAACTCTTCTAATTTCTTTACCAAACTTGCCTCTGAATATCGGCTTGGCTTCTGAGTGAAACGCTGAATCGCCGTCATTTCTTTGCGAATCAACACCTGACCTACACGCAATGGAGGCAACATGCCTTCATCATTCTCTTCACTCAAATCATCTTCGGTTGACTCAATATACAATTTCAAAAAACCATCAAATTTAATTACCTCTCCTTTGGCAACCAACACCTCTGGCGTGGTTGAAATGGCAATTGTTGCTGTGGTTCTTTCTAATTCCGCATCTGCCATTTGGCTGGCCATCGTGCGTTTCCAAATCAAATCATATAACTTCTTCTCTCTCTCATCTCCTCCCGCTGTCCTTACGCTCATGTCAGTAGGACGAATGGCTTCGTGGGCCTCTTGTGCTCCTTTTGATTTGGAGTTGAACTGACGAGATTTTGAATATTGCGGACCGAAAGTTTTCGAAATTTCATCCTTGGCAGCTTGCAGAGCAAATTCAGATAGATTCACACTATCCGTTCTCATGTAGGTAATCTTTCCCGCCTCGTACAATCGCTGCGCCAAGCTCATGGTTCCAGAAACGCTGAATCCCAATTTTCTTGAAGCGTCCTGCTGCAACGTTGATGTCGTAAAAGGCGCTGATGGTGTGCGTTTAGATGGCTTGGTCTCTAGATTAGAAACTGTAAATGTTGCATCCTTACACAACTGAATAAACGACATCGCGTCCAAAGAAGTGCTGATGCGCTTGCTTAGTTCGGCTTTAAGATTTGAACCATCCGCATCAAACAAACCTCTTACATTGTAAAAAGGAGTAGATTCAAATGCCTCAATTTCCTTTTCGCGATCTGCGATAATACGAACGGCAACGCTCTGTACACGACCGGCACTCAAGCTTGGACGAACCTTTTTCCACAAAACCGGAGACAACTCAAAACCTACCAAACGATCTAAAATTCGGCGTGCTTGTTGTGCGTTTACCAAATCAATATCTACTTTTCTTGGATTGTCAATGGCGTTCAATATGGCCTTCTTGGTAATCTCATGAAACACAATACGCTTGGTTTTGCTTTCAGGAATTCCAAGCGCCTCCATCAAGTGCCATGAAATGGCTTCTCCCTCGCGGTCCTCATCCGTTGCCAACCACACCACTTCTGCTTTGGTCGCCAATTTTTTGAGCTCTCGCACCATGTCTTTTTTATCATCCGTCACCTCATACGCCGGCTCAAAATCCTTGGTCATATCGATGGCTTGGTCCTTCTTAGGAAGGTCTCTCACATGCCCCATACTCGACTTTACAATAAAGTCTTTTCCCAAATACCCTTCAATGGTTTTTGCCTTTGCAGGGGACTCCACGATCACCAAATTTTTACTCATCTCAATTTCTTTAGTCGGCGACAAATGTATAGTTTTTTATTTCGGTTCACCAAAAATCACATAACACCATGACAAAACGGCATATATTTGCACTATATAATAATCATTCAAAACAGCCAAACACTGTGGAGGAAAAAACACTAGATGAAAATCGTCAAGGGGAGTTCTTGATGGTTGAAGCGACCGCGCCACTGCCCGAGAATCGCAAAGCAAAAAAATTATTGTTGGAAAGCTACGGCTGTCAGATGAATTTCTCAGACAGTGAGATTGTCGCGTCCATCTTGACCCAGCAAGGTTATGAAACCACCCGTGATGCAGAAGAAGCAGACCTGGTGCTCTTAAATACATGCGCTATTCGCGATAATGCGGAACAACGTGTACGCGGAAGACTGCAATTTTTTCAAACCTTAAAAAAGAAAAATCCTGACCTTCAAGTGGGTGTTCTTGGCTGTATGGCTGAGCGCCTGCGTGAAAAGTTACTTGAAGAAGAAAAGTTGGTTGACTTGGTAGTAGGCCCTGATGCCTATCGTGATCTTCCTAACTTATTGGAGCAAATCGATACGGGTCAAAAAGCGGTGAACGTGCTTTTGAGTCGTGAGGAAACTTATGCAGAGATTACTCCTGTTCGCTTGAACACCAATGGTGTTACGGCTTTCATTTCTATCATGCGTGGATGTGATAACATGTGCTCTTTTTGTGTGGTACCGTTTACAAGAGGTCGCGAAAGAAGTCGTGATCCAAAGAGTATTGTAAAAGAAGCTACGGAATTGTTTGAACAAGGATACCGCGAAGTCACATTGTTGGGACAAAACGTTGATAGTTACAAATGGAACATCAACAACAAAGGTGAAATTGAAGATCCCAATATGCCCACAACCAATTTTGCTCAGCTGTTGGAAATGGTAGCTTTGGTCAATCCTGATTTGCGCGTTCGATTCTCGACATCACACCCGAAGGATATGACCGATGAGGTTTTGTTGACCATGGCCAAGTACGAGAATATTTGCAAATACATCCATTTACCCGTTCAAAGTGGTCATACCGATGTGCTGAAAAAAATGAATCGTGGCTATACCCGTGAATGGTACATGAGTCGTATTGAATCGATCAGAAACATCATGCCTGAATGTGCCATCAGTACTGACGTCATTGCTGGTTTTTGTAGTGAGACGGAAGAACAACACCAGGCTACGGTCTCTTTGATGAACTGGGTAGGATATGACATGGCGTATATGTTCAAATACAGTGAACGTCCAAAAACCTTGGCCGAAAGAAAATATGAAGACGATGTTCCAGAGGAAGTAAAAGGACGTCGTTTAACTGAAATCATCGACGCTCAAATGATCAAAAGTGCGGAATGCACGAAAAAACACATTGGTAAAACGCAACGTGTATTGGTCGAAGGTGTTTCTAAAAAATCTACAGAGCACCTTTATGGAAGAAACAGCCAGAACGTTGTAGCTGTATTTCCAAAAGGAAATATTGAGATTGGAGATTATGTTGATGTTGTTATGAAAGAATGCACCTCTATCACTTTGAATGGTGAAGTGGTGGCGCATTATCCAAGAAAAAAATAAGACATGGAACTGCAAAGTATCAAGCAAAGATTTGGAATTATAGGACAATCCCCTCTGCTCATAAGAGCGTTGGAGATAGCTATGCACGTGGCACCTACCAATATCTCTGTTTTGATCAATGGAGAAAGTGGCGTTGGTAAGGAAAATATTCCCAAGATCATACACCATTTGAGCAGCAGGAAGCACGGACCATATATCGCAGTTAACTGCGGGGCAATTCCAGAAGGAACCATCGACTCTGAGCTATTTGGCCATGAAAAGGGATCTTTCACCGGAGCCCACGAAGCAAGAAAAGGGTATTTTGAAGAGGCCAACAATGGAACCATTTTTTTGGATGAAGTAGCGGAACTTCCGCACAGTACTCAAGTTCGATTGTTGCGCGTTTTGGAAACAGGAGAATTTATCCGAGTGGGATCGTCTAAGGTTCAAAAGACCAACGTGCGCGTTATTGCCGCTACCAATGTCGACTTTAATGACGCCATCGGCTCAGGCAAATTCAGAGAGGATTTATTCTATCGTTTAAACCAAGTCCCCATTGCTATGCCCGCTTTGAGGGAAAGAGGTCAAGACATTGTGCATTTGTTTAAAAAGTTTGCGAGTGACTTTTCAGAAAAATACCAAGTCCCTGTTTTACAATTGCCATCAGAAAGTGAGTCCTTGATACTGAATTACTATTGGCCTGGAAACATTCGACAATTAAAGAACATCACCGAACAAATGAGTCTGTTGGAAGAAAACAGAATCATATCACCAGAGGCTCTGCGCGCTTATCTTCCAACAGAAGGTTTTGCCACCAACGGACTAGTGCGTAAAGGAAGTCAACCGCAAGATTTTAGTGAACGAGAAGTATTGTACAAGGTGTTGTTTGAAATGAAGAATGAATTGAATGAACTCAAACAAATCGTTTTTGGATTGATGCAAGGCAATGTCGATTTGGAAAACGTGAATTTGAGTAGGAATGTTCATGATTTTGAAAGTCATAACTCTCCGCTTATCACAGTCACGCCCAATCCAAACGCGAGCAATACACCCATTTTGGTGAGTTCTCCTCCTTCTCATGAAATTATCGAAGAGACATTATCTTTGATGGATACTGAAAAGGAAATGATCAAGAAAGCATTGCTTAAGCACAAAAGCAGAAGACGCAATGCCGCCAAAGAATTGGGTATTTCTGAGCGAACATTGTACAGAAAAATCAAAGAATACGATTTAAACGATCTGTGAAAAAAAATCTGACATATTTGATTATTGGAATCATCCTGATTTTCTCAGGATGCCAAATCAATTATTCGTTTACAGGTGGGCAATTTAGCGGTGCTGAAAGTTTTCAAGTCAATTTTATTCGTCCACAAACTGCGTTAGCTTCACAAGTATATGCGCAGAATTTGACAGAAGGATTAAAAGACTATTTGTTGGCACAAAGTCCTTTGCGTCTGGTGACGAGCAGTGGGGATTTGCAATATGAAGGGGTTATCACAGAATACAACGTTGCTCCAATTGCAGCAAGAGGAAATGAAACAGCCTCGCTCACAAGACTTACGGTGACTGTAAAAATGAAATACACCAATCAACTTGAGAAAGAATTGGGATTTGAAAAAACCTTCACCAAGTATGCCGACTTTCCTGCGGGACAAGATTTTTTTAGTGTTCAAGAAGAACTTTGGGGAAGCATCAATGATCAGTTGATTCAAGAAATTTTCAACGCCAGTGTCGGGAATTGGTAATCACATATCGAAAGACCAATTGGTCGCTTGGCTGCAGTCTCCTCAATTGGTCGACGTCAATTGTATACCCGCATTAGAGTTTCTGATTACCGAGTATCCTTGGTTTGCCCAAGCGCATGCGTTACTAGCACTCGCCAAAAAGAATAGTGGCGCACCTGATTTTCAAACTCAGTTACATCAGGCCGCTCTGCGTGCGCCTGACAGAAGATTTATCTACCATCTTTTGGAGAAAAAGGAAGAGAAATTATCTGTAGATATTCCTATTACTCCGGACGAAATTGATGTTGAAGTACCCGCAGATGAACCAATTCATGAAACCATTCCAGTAGAAAATTGGGTGGATGTCATCCTTGAAGATGAATCCGTAGTTGTTGTTGATGAAGATTGGGTGGACATCAAATTTGGAGAAGAGAAAGAAGTTCAGAAAGAGAAAGAGAAAGAAAAAGAGGAACAGGAACAGATCGAGAGTGTTCGTGAAAATGAAATAGAGAGAGCGTCACTTCCTGAAAGTGTTGAATTTTCTGAGTTGGGTGAGTTGGGTCAAGAGATTATGAGCAAGGCCATCAGTAGTTCAATAGAATTGGAGGTAAGTGAGAAAGAAGAAATTGAATCACAACCCCGAAATCAACCAACCAACTACGACGATGACTTCCTAAATTTCATTGCGAGCAGCATCGGCGAGTTGGTAGAATCTGGCCAAGTGGATACCGGATGGAAAGAACCCGACACCAAAGAAAAAGAAGCAGATTCCATTGTCAATCCAATCATCGAAAAGTTCATTCAAAATGAACCGCAAATCAATCGCGGCAAAGCTGTTGAATATGCTGCGGGCAATATGGCCAAAGAAAGTTTGGAGGAAGATGTGAATTTGGTAACAGAAACCATGGCCAAATTGTATGTCAAACAAGGCAAATTGGACAAGGCTAGAAAAGCGTACAAAAAGTTAATTGAGCTATATCCCGAAAAAAGTGTTTACTTTGCAGGGCAATTAAAAAATCTGAATAAGAAAAACTAATTCAATGGAAAACGTAATTATTGTATTAACCGTAGTAGTAGCCTTGTTGTTGGCAGTAGTTGTATTGATTCAAAACCCAAAAGGCGGTGGATTAACCAGTGGTTTTCAGACCACACAAATTGGAGGTGTTCAGCAAACTGCTGACTTCTTGGAAAAAGCAACATGGTATTTGGTAATTGCTTTGTTCGTATTGTGCATGTTCAGCGCGAGCTTCAGCACAACTACACAATATTCTACTGGTGAAGAAGTAGCTCCAGCTACAGAGCAAGAAGCTCCACAAGAGTAATACTCAAAAAATATTTTTTATGAAAATGTCAGTGTGTCGCACTCACTGACATTTTTTATTTTATACCTGCCAATTTTTCGTCTGAAAAATTCATTTCAGCAATTGGCACAACTAGTGCTTACCCAAACGTAAAATTTTAAAATTATGTCAGTGAACGTAAAACCTATTGCAGATCGCGTATTGGTTGAGCCTGCTGCGGCTGAAACCACTACAGCAAGCGGAATCATTATCCCAGAAACCGCAAAAGAAAAACCACAACGTGGAACCGTAGTTGCAGTTGGAAATGGCAAGAAAGACGAGCCCATGACTGTTGCTGTCGGCGACACTGTATTGTATGGCAAATATTCCGGAACCGAAATCGCTTTGGACGGTAAGGACTATTTGATCATGCGCGAATCAGATATTTTAGCAATCATTTAAAAAACTAGGAAAACATGGCAAAAGAAATCACATTTGATGTCGCAGCTCGTGAGAAATTAAAGTCTGGAGTTGATCAATTGGCCAATGCGGTAAAAGTAACCCTAGGTCCAAAAGGAAGAAACGTCGTAATCGACAAAAAATTTGGAGCACCTCATATAACCAAGGATGGTGTATCTGTAGCTAGAGAAATTGAATTAAAAGACCCCATCGAAAATATGGGCGCGCAAATGTTGAAAGAGGTGGCGAGTAAAACTGCGGATATCGCAGGAGACGGAACCACAACTGCAACTGTTTTGGCGCAAGCCATTGTAGGTACGGGTCTTAAAAACGTTGCTTCAGGTGCCAATCCAATGGACCTAAAGCGCGGAATGGATAAAGCTGTTGCTGCTGTTGTTTCTTCTTTGAAAGAAATTTCAAAAGAAGTTGGTTCAGATAACAACAAAATCAAGCAAGTCGCTACTATCTCTGCCAACAATGACGAGAGTGTAGGTACTTTGATTGCTGATGCCATGGCTAAAGTAGGTATCGAAGGGGTTATCACTGTTGAAGAAGCAAAAGGAACTGAAACGGATGTAAAAACCGTAGAAGGTATGCAGTTCGACCGAGGATATTTGTCTCCATACTTCGTGACCAATGCAGAAAATATGGAAGCGGAATTGGAGAATGCTTACATTTTGATTTATGACAAGAAGGTTTCCAACATGAAAGAATTGCTTCCTGTTTTAGAGAAGACCGTTCAAACTGGAAAACCCTTGTTGATCATCGCGGAAGATGTAGACGGCGAAGCTTTGGCAACATTGGTTGTCAATAAAATTCGTGGTGCTTTGCGCATTGCAGCTGTTAAAGCTCCTGGTTTCGGTGACCGCAGAAAAGCCATGTTGCAAGACATCGCCATTTTGACTGGTGGAACCGTCATCAGCGAAGAGATGGGATTGAAATTGGATGCCGCTACCCTAGAAGATTTGGGTCGCGCAGAAAAGATCACCATCGACAAAGACAATACTACCATCGTTAATGGTGCTGGAAATAAAGAAAGTATTCAAGCTCGCGTAGCTGAAATCAAAGCTCAAATTGAGAAAACCACTTCGGATTACGATCGCGAGAAATTGCAAGAGCGTTTGGCGAAGTTGGCCGGTGGAGTTGCTGTTCTTTATGTCGGAGCTGCTACAGAGGTAGAAATGAAAGAAAAGAAAGACCGTGTAGACGATGCATTGCATGCAACACGTGCTGCTATTGCTGAAGGAATTGTTCCTGGTGGTGGTACAGCCTTGATTCGTGCTAGCGCTGCTTTAGATGGATTGAAGGGCGAAAATGATGATGAGAATACAGGTATCAGCATCATCAAGCGTGCTATCGAAGAGCCATTGCGTCAAATCGTTGCGAATGCAGGTGGCGAAGGAGCCGTTATCGTTCAAAAAGTAAGAGAAGGAAAAGATGACTTTGGATACAACGCACGCACTGAGAAGTTTGAAAACTTGTTGAGCAGCGGTGTTATTGATCCTACCAAAGTTGTTCGTGTTGCCTTGGAAAACGCGTCATCTATCGCAGGTATGTTGTTGACTACAGAGTGTGTTATTTCTGATATTAAGGAAGATGCGCCTGCAATGCCAGCCATGCCAGGTGGAGGAATGGGCGGAATGATGTAAGCCAACGCCGATTTGTTTTTAACTTGCAGCCGCTTTCCGTGAGGAAGGCGGCTTTTTTTATGGTGAAAATTGACAAAATAGAACTCCCCGACTTCCCGCTATTACTCGCTCCTATGGAGGATGTAAGTGATCCGCCTTTTCGCTTGGTGTGCAAGGAAAACGGAGCGGACCTGATGTATACTGAGTTCATTAGTAGTGAAGGATTGATCAGAGATGCCGTCAAAAGCAAAATGAAGCTCGATATTTTCGAATACGAGCGACCCATTGGCGTTCAGATTTTTGGAAGCGAAATTGACACCATGGTGCAATGCGCCAAAATCATTGAAGAAACCAATCCCGATTTGTTGGACATCAATTACGGTTGCCCCGTGATGAAAGTGGCTTGCAAGGGAGCTGGCGCTGGTATCTTGAAAGACATTGACAAGATGGTTCGCATGACAGAAGCCATTGTAAAAGCAACTACCCTACCTGTAACCGTAAAAACCCGATTAGGTTGGGATGATGGATCCAAAAATATTTTAGAAGTTGCGGAGCGATTGCAAGACATCGGCATCAAGGCATTGACGATACATGGAAGAACGCGTGTGCAGATGTACAAAGGAGAGGCCGATTGGAGCCTCATAGCCAAGGTCAAAGAGAATCCACGCATTCATATTCCCATTTTTGGAAATGGCGACATTGATAGCCCCGAGAAAGCCTTGGAGTACAAAAACAAATACGGTGTCGATGGGATCATGATTGGTCGTGCGAGTATCGGGTATCCTTGGATTTTTAGAGAGGTTAAGCACTATTTGGCCACAGGAGAAAAATTGGCGCCGCCCACGATTGATGAGCGCGTAGAGACATGCAAGAAACATTTGATGTTTAGCATTCAATGGAAAGGCGAAGTGTTAGGTATCCTAGAAATGCGCAGGCACTACACCAATTACTTCAAAGGATTTTCGCATTTCAAAGAAGACCGAATGGCTTTGGTTACCTCGAGTAATTTGGCGGAGATTTTGGAGAGACTGGAGTTGATTAAGGGGAAGTATCAACAATTTTAGCGCTCTACTAATTGCAACCTACACCCAACATACTAAATCACTTTAAAAAGATAATAGACCTTACTCCTCAAGAAATAGAGGTGCTCGAAAGGCTTATCGTGTCAACTCACATCGATAAAAACACGATCATTCAAAAACCAGGAACTACTTGCAAAACAATCTATTTCGTTAGCACTGGCGTAGCACGAATATTTTATTGGAAAGAAGATCAAGACATTACTGAACACTTTGCTTTTAATGACAATATCATTATCAGAGCAGAAAGTCTGTTCCAAAACCAAGCCACGCACAAAGGCATTCAGTCCATTACACCTGTAGATCTCATCTCTATCAATGCTGATGAGCTTTTTAATTTATTCACTGCCTACCCCAATATTGAAAGACTGTTCTATAAAATCATCGTGCAGGAATATCTTCAGGCCAACAAACGTATCGAAAGTTTGCAATTGCAAACAGCTCAAGAACGTTATCATCATTTGATGAAAGAAACGGAATTGGTTCAACTTATTCCACTGAAATACATTGCCTCCTACTTGGGTATTACCCAGGTAAGCTTAAGCAGAATCCGAGGTCAGAGGTGATTATTTATCATTTGTAAAATAGACTTCATTTTTATCCAATGAATTTTGTCCTATGGCAAAATTCAATTTGGAGCAAGATAAAATTCGCTTAGGTTTAAAACACAATTGGAAACAATTTGTTTTGCTCGTGATTGTCAATGCCTTTGTCGGGGGTATGATTGGATTGGAGCGATCCATATTCCCGCAATATGCCGAAACCGTTTTTGGTATTTCCTCAAACGCTGCCATACTTTCATTCATCATCGCATTTGGACTTTCCAAGGCCATCGCCAACTTCTATGCTGGAAAATGGTCATCCCGATGGGGACGAAAAAAAATACTGATGCTCGGATGGACGATCGCCTTGCCGATACCCTTCATACTCATTGGGGCATCACATTGGTGGGTTGTGATTCTAGCCAATATCCTACTTGGCCTGAGCCAAGGATTTGCATGGAGCAGTACGATATTCATGAAAATTGATCTTGCCGGTGAAAAAGATCGCGGCCTTGCAATGGGTTTAAATGAATTTGCAGGATACCTGGCTGTTGGATTCTTTGCTTGGCTCAGTGGTTGGATTGCTTTTCATTGGGGAATAGTACCGTTTCCTTTTTATCTCGGAATTGCGTTAAGTTTAATGGGTTGGCTGACCACTCTGCTATTTATCAAGGATACACGTCATCATGTTCAAGAAGAAAGTTCAACGTCAGAAAAAGTCATATTTAAAAAACCATTTCAAGCCATGACTTGGCAACATCCTGTGTTGAGTGCCATCAATCAAGCGGGTTTGGTCAACAATCTGAATGACGGTATGATGTGGGGGCTATTTCCAATTTTTCTTTTTGAATTACATTACAACCTATCAGAGATAGGTATTATGACTGCCCTGTATCCAATCACCTGGGGAATAGGTCAATTATTCACAGGAAAACTAGCTGATATCATTTCCAATTCGAAAATGATATTCTGGGGCATGGTCATCCAAGGCTTGGCCATTATCATCATTGCCTTCAGCACTCACTTTTTCACTTTGCTATTATTGGCAGTACTATTGGGACTTGGAACAGCGTTGGTTTATCCCACATTCTCAACCTTAATCTCCAAAATAGCTCATCCCCAACAACGCGCTGAGCTTATTGGCACATTTAGACTTTGGCGAGACTTGGGATACGTCTTTGGTGCGCTTATTTCAGGATGGATTGCCGATCAGTGGGGTATATCGTTTTCAATAGCCATCATTGGTATGATCACATTGCTATCCGGTTTTTTTGTAAGACTCAGAACAAGGTAACCATTACGGCTTAACTACTTTGAAACTAGGCCCATCTTGAACTTTAAAGAAATACAATCCACTAGACCAATTTTCGGTATTCACAGAACCATTTACTGACGCAATCCTACCTTCTATTATCTTCTTTCCAAAGACGTCAACAACCCTGTATTCTTTATCAATAAGAGTGGAGTTGACCAAATAATTCAATTGATCTTCGAATGGATTTGGATAAATAGCGAATTCTTTTTCACTCTCATTTAAAATTCCTACACCACATCCCAGAACACAATTCTGCTGAACTTCAAATGCTACATTACCGGCGATGTTGCTCTGAAATGTTTCGCCTCGTACACAATCATTTTTCAAATAGTAATCCAACCAAGGAATCAGATTACTCAACACATCGGCTTGTTGCTCTGTTGCAGATATTGTGCCTTGTGGCGAACAAGTACTTTGTCCGAAAGTACAATTGAAATTGGGCGAAGCAAATTGACAATGATCACCTCCTACAATTCCCAAATAGGTTTTGCAACTGCTTGACAAAGCTTCATACATGGGAATTTGATGCTCTGCTGGTGGCGCAACGCAATCATTGATTCCGGAGAAAACCAAAGCAGGACGATTGATTGTACTCGCTGCTGAGATTGCTGAAGGGTTGGTTTCAGCAGGTGCCATGGCGACCAAGGCTGTGATACTGGGGTTCTCGTTCATCGCCAAAAAAGCAGCACCTCCCCCCATCGAGTGGCCCATAACAGCGCTTTTCGTTGCAACGGCGTTCCAAAACATGGAGCCATTTACTGCTGCTTCAGATTGCAACTGGGTAACCAAAAACGCCATGTCCTTTCCAAAATTATCGTGTGAAGGGAAGAGTGAGCCTTCCGTAGTTGGAACCACCACAATGTATCCCGCAGGAACCAATGCTTCCCAATAAATATCATAAACAGCTGGTGACATCACAAATCCATGTCCAATTACCACTACTGGAAAAGCTCCAGTAGCAACGGTAACGTTATCACCCGAATTATTCGATGGATAATAAATCTCACATGTCACATTGCGATT
>JACCDU010745597.1_pt1 | contig 12319 bp, 9 predicted proteins | sample 7446081 | NCBI WGS metagenome assembly JACCDU01 (sample SAMN15323447, study PRJNA562643) | freshwater metagenome | isolation source: river surface water | place: USA:Blue River Watershed | collected 2017-08-17 | reverse complement strand
CGCGCCGTAGACGAAGATATTTTATATGCCACTGATTTATATAGAATAATTCTGGTCAACGATCCAGCGTGGCCGGGATTCTGCCGTGTCATACTGAACCACCACGCCGCAGAGATGACCGACCTGCCCATCGAACAACGTTCCGCATTGATGAAGGCCGTATGCGTCACCGAGTCCGCTCTAAGAGATCTCATGGCGCCGACGAAAATTAATCTGGCGAGCTTAGGCAATGTCGTACCACACGTACACTGGCATGTGGTCCCCCGCTGGAGCGACGACTCACATTTTCCCGATCCGATTTGGGCAAACCAGAAACGGGCGTGGCCCAATAAACCGGTAATAGATCGCGCAGCACTCATCATGCGCTTGCGCGCCTGCCTTGATGCCTAGTTTGCGATGTCATGTTTCACGTGAAACATCTGTCGCCTTATTTCGTTGTCCGCGCACCCGGTAATTCGCAAGACAGAATGGCCTGACGAACGGCATCAATGGCTTTAGGCCTTGGGAAAGTCGCGCGCCAGGCCAAACCCACCGTTCTGGCAGCAGTGGCTGCGTGCTTTTTATCAGCCGTCTTCGTTCTGTCAGCACAAAACGGCAGCACTTTAACCATGGGCTCCTTACCAACCAGCGGGTCGGCAGCAGAGCTCGGCATGACTGCAATGCCAGCGCCGCTGGCGACCATATGGCGAATCGTCTCCAGTGAGCTTCCTTCCATCGACCCTGCCAGCCCTTCGGCACGCTGCAATCTCGGACAAGCTTCTAGCACTTGATCTCTGAAGCAGTTGCCACTGCCTAACAAAAGCAATTGTTCTCCGTCCAGCTCTTCCGGATTAACCTGTGTTCGCGTAGCCCATCCATGCGTAGACGGCACGACGACGCGGAACGGTTCTTCGTAAACCTTCTGCGTCACGATGCCGGGCATATCCACCGGCAATGCCAGCACCAGGACATCAAGCTCTCCATCTTTCAGCATGGGAATCAGGTTGCCCGTAAAGTCTTCCCGTAAAAACAGGGGCATATCCGGTGCCAGGCGGTGCAATACCGGGATCAGCGATGGCAACAGATAGGGCGCAATCGTGTAGATGACACCCACGCGCAGCGGTCCCTTTAGCGGATCCCGGCTTTGGGTGGCAATCTCTTCCAGTCTTAGGGTTTCATCCAGCACACGTTTAATTTGGGCAACAATCAGCTCACCCAGCGGCGTCGTTCTAATTTCGGACGCTCCACGTTCAAACAATGGCGCCCCTATCTGCTGTTCAACTTTCTTAATGGCCACTGAAAGCGTGGGTTGACTCACGTGACAATAGTCGGCGGCCTTACCAAAGTGGCGTGTTTTATCTAACGCACTGATATAGCGCATTTCTGTCAGCGTCATTGTTGCCATAGGTTTCCTCTGACGTCTTTCATAGAAAGTTGTTCCACGTGAAACATTCTTATCAGCTTATTTTACAACCGCTCAATTTGTTTCACGTGAAACACGATTCATTATTTGGGAGACCAACCGGCTAGGCGCATCTGCTCAGCATCGAGCCATTGCCATTCTCCGGGTGCCAGGCCATCCGGCAGCAGCAACTCACCGATGGCGACTCTTTCCAGTGCATCGACATGATTACCGGCCGCCGCAATCATCCGGCGGACCTGATGATACTTGCCCTGGCTAATCGTCATTTCCAGAAGCGTTGGCGAAATCAACCGGCAAGCATCGGCTGCGATGGTTTCTGCCTCATCCTTGAGCAGTACACCGGCCATGAGTTTTTCACATAGCGATGCTGCCGCCGGCTCGGCGAGTGTTGCCCGATACACTTTGGGTACCGCATGCTTGGGCGAGGTCAACACGTGAATACACTGGCCATCATCGGTCAAGAGTAAGAGCCCGGTCGTTTCAACATCCAGCCGGCCAACCGGTTGCACATCACGCTCACGCAACGGGTCCGGTAAGAGCGAGAGAATACTGGGATGATGTTTGGGTGCCCGCGAGCACTCGTACCCCGTGGGCTTATGAAGCAGCAAATAGGCCTTTTCACAAAACGGCCATACGCGCTCAAACCCTTCCACAGAGAACACCAGCCCCTCAGTCTCAAGCACCGTATCGGCATCATCCACCAAAACATCATTCACGCGCACCGCCCCGATACGAATCAAATGCCGGCACATTTTTCGGGATCCGAACCCCTGACTATGAAGCAATCGCTCCAACGTGTTGTTTTTATTAGTTTTTTTGGTCATACCGATTAACTTCTCCGAACGCGCGGGCTACTGCTTCGAACGTGGCTATATTGTCACTATAAAAAGAAACGGCCCGCCGCAGCGAGCCGTTCAGCGGTTTCAAGACCAATTACGCATCAATGTTACGGGCGGTCAACGCGTTGGTTTCAATAAACGCACGACGCGGTTCAACCAGCTCACCCATGAGGGTCGAGAAGATCTGGTCAGCGCCGATGGCATCTTCAATCTGAACCTTGAGCAGACGACGAACCGTCGGGTCCATGGTAGTTTCCCATAGCTGCTCGGGGTTCATTTCACCCAGACCTTTATAGCGCTGCTTACCGATGCCACGTTCCACTTCGTTAAACAGCCACTGCATGGCTTCACTGAAGCGCGACACCGCACTTTGCTTTTCACCACGATGGATCACTGCGCCACCATGGGTCAGGTCCGCCAGCAATTCTGCTGTCTTCCGCAGCTGAGTGTAATCGCCTGACGCCAGGAAATCCTGATCAATGAGGCCCAGTTTCAAATTACCATGGTGCCAGCGCTCCAGTCGGAGCACCCAGCTTTCACGATTCGCATCATAGGCAGGAACGATCTCCAGAGGCTTCTCATGCGACGCACGGACGGGTCCTGACCCTATGGCCTTAGTCAATGCATTTGCGGCGCTCTGAGCGGCCTTTTCGTCACTCAGGTCAATGTGCAGGTTGTCGTTCACCAAGGTATGCAGTACTTCCGGGTGAATCAGATAGGACAAACGATCAATAATGGCTTCCGACAGCAGGAAGCTGCGTGCCAGATCGCCGAGTGCCTCACCTTCAATGGCCTGGCCCTTAGCCGGCTGTAATTTGGCTTCATCCAACGCCATCTGCAGCAGGAACTGATGATATTCGTGGTCATCCTTGAGATAACGCTCGGTTTTACCGTGTTTGACCTTGTATAACGGCGGCTGGGCGATATAGATGTGACCACGCTCAACCAGTTCGGGCATCTGACGATAGAAGAAGGTCAACAGCAGGGTACGGATGTGGGCACCATCAACGTCCGCATCGGTCATGATGATGATGCGGTGATAACGCAGTTTTTCCGGTTTATATTCATCTTTGCCGATGCCGGTACCCAGGGCGGTAATCAGTGTGGCGATTTCCTGCGAGGCGATCAGCTTGTCGAAACGGGCTTTTTCCACATTCAGGATTTTCCCCTTCAGCGGCAGAATCGCCTGGAACTTACGATCACGGCCCTGTTTGGCCGAACCGCCGGCGGAGTCACCCTCCACCAGGTAAAGTTCGCACTTGCTCGGATCTTTTTCTTGGCAATCAGCCAGTTTACCGGGCAAACCCACACCATCAAGCACACTCTTACGGCGTGTCATTTCACGTGCCTTACGGGCAGCGTCACGAGCACGGGCCGCTTCAACGATTTTACCGGTAATCACCTTGGCATCCGCCGGACGCTCCAGCAGGAAATCCGCCAGCTTCTGGGCAACCACTTCTTCCACTGCCGGACGAGCTTCTGACGACACCAGCTTCATCTTGGTCTGTGAGGCAAACTTCGGATCAGGCATCTTTACCGACAGCACGCAGGTCAGACCTTCGCGCATATCATCACCGGTGATATCGACTTTCGCTTTTTTCGCGATATCGTTCTCTTCAATGTACTTGTTGATGACACGTGTCATTGCCGTACGCAAACCAGTCAGGTGCGTACCACCATCCGACTGCGGAATATTGTTCGTAAAGCACAGCACGTTTTCAGCATAGGAATCGTTCCATTGCATGGCGACTTCAACGGAGATCGTGGCTTCACCCACCTTGCTTTCACCCGTTGAGTAGAACACATTGGGATGCAGCACGGTTTTGTTCTTGTTGATGTAATCAACAAAACCCTTCACACCGCCCGAAAACGCGAAGTCTTCTTCCTTGCCAGTGCGTTGATCCACCAGACGGACACGCACCCCGTTATTCAGGAACGACAATTCACGCAAGCGCTTGGCCAGAATTTCATAATGGAATTCCACCGTCCCGAAAATTTCCGGATCGGCCAGGAAATGAACTTCAGTGCCGCGGTTTTCCGTATCTCCGATGACGGCAAGTGGCGAAACTTCAACACCATTCTGTATTTCAAGAACACGGTTGACGGCTTTACCCTGGTTGAACTCCATGAAATGCTTTTTACCGTCGCGGCGGATTGTCAGCTTCAACCACTGTGATAGTGCGTTAACGCAGGAAACACCTACGCCGTGCAGACCACCGGAGACCTTGTAGCTGTTCTGGTTGAACTTACCGCCGGCATGCAGAACGCACATAACGATTTCTGCCGCAGAACGCTTCGGTTCGTGTTTGTCGTCAAATTTGATGCCGGTTGGAATACCACGACCATTATCTTTGACCGAAATCGAGTTATCGCTGTGAATCGTCACCACGATGTCATCACAGAAACCGGCCAGCGCTTCATCGATACCGTTATCAACCACTTCGAACACCATGTGGTGCAGACCACTGCCATCCGACGTATCGCCGATGTACATCCCCGGACGTTTACGGACCGCTTCCAGACCTTCTAACTGCTGGATCGATGATTCGTCGTATTCAGGTACTTGCGTGGTTTTTTTATCGGACATCGTTTTCAACTTTGATCATTCAAACAGGTGTTTTCTAATGGCATCACTGAAGCAAATCTGATTTAGATCCGCATCGGCATGACCACATACTTGAAGTTCGTGCTATCGATCGGGCCGAAAAGGGCACTCGAATTTGAATCGTTAAAGCGCCAGGCTACCGTCTCATCACTGACGTGGCTCAATACATCCAACAGATAGTTCACATTAAAACCAATATCGAGGCGATCACCGTTGTAATCCACTTCGATTTCTTCCTGAGCTTCTTCCTGCTCGGCATTAGCAGCGCTGATCTTCAAAACACCATCTTCTAAAATCAGACGCACACCCGAGAATTTTTCATTGGACAGAATCCGGGCCCGCTGCAGCGATTGGCTCAACGCCACACGATTCAATATCAATTCCTGCGTGAAGCTTGGCGGAATCACGCGAGTGTAATCCGGGAACTTACCATCAATCAGTTTGGTCACGAACACCACATCACCAAACGAGAAACGTGCCTGATTATGCGCCAGTGTAATGTTCAGCGGATCCTCGGTATCGGCGAGCAAACGAGCAAGTTCCAGAACCGACTTACGGGGCAGAATGACTTCCTGGCGTTCCAGGCTTTCACTGATGTCCATCTGGGCAAATGCCAGGCGATGACCATCGGTTGCTACCGAACGCAATGCATTACCTTCGACCTGCAGCAACATACCGTTCAGATAGTAGCGCACGTCCTGTGCCGCCATCGCGTATTGGGTCTGACCCAGCAGGTGCTTGAACGATTTCTGCGTTACGGTAAACGACACCTGGTTCGCCGGATTCAGATTCATCTGCGGAAAATCTTCCGCAGGCAATGTCTGTAACGAGAAACGGCTCTTGCCAGCTTTAACGACCAGACGCTTGTCATCCATATCCAGGCTAACGGTAGATTCTTCCGGTAGCGAACGCAGAATATCCTGTAGCTTGCGTGCACCCACCGTTACTGAACCTTCCGCTTCACCTTCCAGGCTCACACCCGTCGTGATCTGAATTTCGATATCTGTCGCAACTAGAGTCAGCATGGACCCTTTTTTCTCGATCAGCACATTCGACAGAATAGGCAATGTATGCCGCTTCTCAACAATGCCTGAAACGGTTTGTAACGGTGCCAGCAGTGTTTCTCTAGAGGTCTTTAATAACAGCATATATAGAATTCCTAATACGAATAAGCTCAGGTCAATTCTGTGGATAAGGTAATTTTCTCACGAAAATTCATGGGATTGCTGACTGTACAACCCTAAGGAAAACCCAGGGGATGACAGGTAGACGAAAAGGGGATGAATTTCGACCCCTGAACAAAAACCAGAGTTACGCACAAACCATCCACGCACTGTACAGGAGTTATGCATCATCCCTTCAGCACCTGGAGAAGAACATGAATATCATGATTGATCTGTTGATCCTTGGTGCGTAGGTCTTCAATCGTACGTACCGCATGCAGCACGGTTGTATGGTCCCGACCACCAAAGGATTCACCAATCATCTGGTAACTATGCGGCGTAACTTCCTTGCAAAGCCACATGGCAACCTGACGAGGCCGGGCAATCATTCGGCTTCGTTTTTTGGAGTAAAGGTCACCAACCTTCAATTTATAGTAGTCAGCGACCATTTTCTGGATGTTTTCTACTGTAATTTGACGGTTATAGGCCCCAACAATGTCTTTTAGGGCTTCTTTGGCGGTTTCCAGGGTGATTTCACGCCCATGAAACTGTGCAAAAGCCAGAACTCGGGTTAAAGCCCCCTCAAGTTCACGTACATTGGAGCGTAAATGCTTGGCAATGAAGAAAGCCACTTCATCCGCCAGCACTTTGCCTTCAGATTCTGCCTTCTTTTTAAGAATGGCCACCCGCATTTCTGTTTCCGGGGGCTCGATCTGCACGGTCAGACCCCAGTCCAGGCGGGTAATCAGTCGGTCTTCAAGACCTTCAATGGCTTTCGGATACGTATCGCAGGTAATAACAATCTGCTTACGCGCTTCAACTAAGGCATTGAATAAATAGAAAAACTCTTCCTGAGAGCGGTCTTTGCCCTTCAGAAACTGAACATCATCCAGTAAGAGCAGATCAATGGATCGATAGCTGCGTTTGAAACTATCAAACGCTTTCTGCTGGTAGGCACGCACGACATCCGAGTAATAGTCTTCGGCATGAACGTAGCGCACCACTTTGGTTGGATCATGTGCCAGAACCGCATTGCCGATTGCATGAATTAGGTGGGTTTTACCCAGACCGGCGCCGCCATAAATAAATAGCGGGTTATAGGCACCACCGGGCGATTCAGCCACGTTCATACAAGCCGCGCGAGCCAGCTCGTTGGCTTTACCAACCACCAGTTCGTCAAACGTGAAATGCTGCATTAAGCGGGTACCCTGCCCATTGGCTTTTCGACCAACGCTAGAGACAACAGCGGGTTCAGTCAGCGGTGCCGTCATGGCAGGAGTTGCCGGAGGGACGGTGGACAGGTTGGAAACCGTGGGTGCAGGATTTTGAGGTGCGGTAGAACGGGTTGGAACGGCATCCGTAGCAGCCTGAGCCGCACCAATTGAAAAATTGACCGTGACCGGTTCGCCGTAAAAACGCTCAGCGAGCTCCTGAAACGTGTTGAGATAGTTGTCCCGAACCCACTTCAGAATAAAGCGATTGGGTGCGGCAATGGTTAGTTCAGTAGTTACATTATCGCGGTCAGCAGCAAGCTGAAGCGGACGAATCCATGTGCTGAACTGCTGGGCGGGTAAGGTTTCCCCCAGCTTTTCAAGACAGTAGTTCCAGAATGGATTCATAGTAACAATAAGTTCGACGCTGATAAGCGCGATAGATGTGAACAGCCGCGGCCGTGGATTATGCAACCTTTTAGGATACCTTAAGCCGCTCACTTTGTCCGGCGTTCGACCACGCTGATTTTGACAGATGGCTTGATAATCCAGGAATAATGCTTGACAGACAAAGGGAAATTCCTGTTTAATCACGGGTTTTTCGCGGCACCGCTGCGATATCTTTGGCAATTTTCTGGATTCTGGGGAGCCCCCGTCATGAAACGTACTTATCAACCTTCCGTTGTTCGCCGTAAGCGTACCCACGGTTTCCTCGTTCGTTCGCGTACCCGTGGTGGTCGTGCCGTGATCGCTTCACGCCGCGCCAAGGGCCGTAAGCGCCTGTCTGTCTAAGTGCCAGCGTCCGGTTTTTCCGGACGTAACCGTTTGAAACATGACTGGTTTCAATTCGGTTCGGAACAACGGTGATTTCATCCCGTTTTCGCTTTAGCAGGGCATCAAGGCTTCTTAAACCGTCGGAGTTCCAGGCGGTCTTTGATGCCCGCAAAGCTTGCCGAGGTCAGTGGCTGACGATTCATCGCCATTTGCCGAATGCGGCAACTACCTGTCATTTAAATGATCAGGTAGATCCTCTGGAAACTGCAAATACTGCGAGCCGCTTGGGGCTGATCGTCGCCAAACGTTTGGTGGCGGCTTCCGCACGCCGGAATCTCATCCGTCGTGTTCTGCGAGAGTATTTTAGGACCACACCCGCCATGTTTCCGCCCGGAGACTGGATTATTCGTCTGCATGAATCACCATTTCGGGTTCGAAAAGGCGAAGCTTCGCCGACACGCCTGCAGATTGTTACGGGATTACGGCGGGATGTGACGCAACTGGTGAACCGTATTGCCGGACAGATCGAACGGGAAAAACGGGAAAGCGCATCGTGAAATCCCAGGGGCTTGAACGATTTATCGCCTTACCCGGTCTGTTGATCCGCCAGATACTGTTGGCTCTTATCCAGATTTATCGTTACGCCATCAGCCCGTTTCTGGGCCAGCGCTGCCGCTTTTATCCCAGCTGTTCTGCCTATGCCGCCGAAGCGCTGACGAAACACGGCGTCTTGAAAGGTTTGTGGCTTTCTATAAAAAGAGTGCTGCGTTGTCACCCATTCCACCCCGGTGGACACGATCCTGTGCCCTGAATCTGGTACCCTTGCATGCTTTGTGGCGTCTCATTTGAGCCGTCCCGATTTTTTGAACCTTTTATCCGGCTGAACCATGGATTACCGTCGCTTATTTCTTACCCTGATTTTTACGATTTCTGCTTTCATGTTGTGGGAAGGCTGGAGTCAGCATAAGGCCGCTCAGAAGGCCGCCAATATGCCGGCCGCCGCACAAGCTGCAGATGCGCCGAGTGGTTCTGTCGATCTGCGTGCCAAGGATGGCAACGCTGTTCCGGCACGTGCTAACGGTAACGGTGCTTCGGTCGCACAAACGGCGGCTGTCGCCAATGCGCCGACGGTGACCGTGAAAACCGACGAATACGTCGCTACCATCAGCCTGGCTGGTGCCAGCATCACATCGCTGGAGCTGACGCAGCACAAAGGTGATGATCAATCCGGCCTGGTTGAGCTTTTCGGTAAAACCCATAAATACGCAGCACAGTCTGGCCTGATTGGCGATGGTTTGCCCAATCACAAAACGCTGTGGCGTCAGGTTTCGACGGCCACCGAACTGAAAGCCGGTCAGAAAAGCCTGGATGTTGTATTTGAAGCCGATGCGGCGAATGGCGGCAAAGTCACCAAAACGCTGACCTTCAAGCGTGGTGATTACGGTATTGATGTGTCGTACAAACTGAAGGGTGTTGCGGCCGATAAGGCTGATGCCTATTTCCAGCTGGTACGTGACGACAAAGCGCCGGCTGGCGACCCGAACATGGTGAGCGTTTTCACCGGTCCGGCTTTCTATACCGATGCCCAGAAGTTTAACAAGATCAAATTTGCCGACATCGCGGATGGCAGCGCCAAATTTGAAAAGACCGCCGATAACGGCTGGGTTGCCATGATCCAGCACTATTTCGTTACTGCCTTCCTGCCACCGGCCGGAATGCCACGTGAGTTTTATACGCGTCAGGTGGAGCCGGGTGTCTTTGCAGCCGGCGTGATCGTACCAATGCCAGCGGCCGACAATGGCGTGAGCGCATTAACCGTACCGCTTTATGCCGGCCCGCAGGAACACAGTACGCTAGAAAAAGTAGCACCGGGTTTTGATCTGGTGGTGGACTACGGTTGGCTGACCGTCCTGGCTGCCCCGATTTTCTGGGTGCTGGAATGGCTCGAAGTAATGACCGGTAACTGGGGTTGGGCCATTGTCATCATGACGATCATCCTCAAGCTCATCTTCTTCCCGCTGTCGGCGGCCAGCTACAAATCGATGGCCCGAATGCGTACCGTTACGCCGCGTCTGATGGCGCTCAAGGAACGTTACGGTAGCGACAAACAGAAGCTCAACCAGGAAATGATGGATCTGTACCGTAAGGAAAAGATCAATCCGCTGGGAGGCTGTCTGCCGATTCTCGTACAGATCCCGGTGTTCATCGCCCTGTACTGGGTACTGCTTGGTGCCGTGGAAATGCGTAACGCGCCGTGGGTCGGCTGGATTCATGATCTCACGCGACCGGACCCGTTCTACATTCTGCCGGCCATCATGATGGCCACCATGCTGCTGCAGGTGAAGCTGAACCCGACGCCGCCGGATCCGGTACAGGCCAAGATCATGTGGATCATGCCGCTGGGCTTTGGCATCATGTTCTTCTTCTTCCCGGCCGGCCTGGTGTTGTACTGGACCGTAAACAACATCCTGTCGATTACCCAGCAGTGGGCGATCAACCGTAAGATTGAAGCGGCCAAGCACAGCCATCGCTAATATGAAGACAGCCCCCATCGCGGCCATCGCCACGGCGCCGGGCCGCGGTGGTGTGGGCATCATCCGATTGTCCGGTGCGGGGCTGGCGCCCTGGATCGAAGCGCTGACTGGTAAATTGCAGTCCGCCCAGTTTGGGCAACCCCGCGTTGCCACGTTTACGCCGTTTCTCGATGCAGATGGTCAGGTGCTGGATGAAGGCCTGCTGCTCTACTTTGCCGGTCCGCATTCTTTCACGGGTGAAGATGTCATCGAACTCCAGGGGCACGGTGGTCCTGTCGTCATGCAGCTCCTGCTGGCCCGCTGCCTCGATCTGGGTGCGCGGCTGGCGGAACCTGGCGAATTTACCCGCCGTGCTTTTATCAACGGCAAACTCGATCTGGCACAAGCCGAGGCTGTGGCTGATCTCATCAACGCCTCGACGGCGACTGCGGCCCGCTCTGCGGTGCGCTCATTGCAGGGTGATTTTTCACGCACCATTGATGCACTGATTGATCCGCTGATTGAATTGCGGGCCCTGACCGAAGCCACCTTGGATTTCCCGGAAGAAGAAGTCGACTTCCTCAAAAGCATCCAGGCCGAAGCCCGCCTCGGGAATATCCGCGAAGCACTCGCCCGGGTACAAGCCACCGCCAAACAAGGCAAGCTGCTGCAGGATGGTTTAACCGTCGTGCTGATCGGTCAGCCCAATGTCGGTAAATCATCGCTGCTCAATGCGCTGGCCGGTGAAGACCTGGCGATTGTGACGCCGGTGGCTGGTACAACACGGGATGTGGTGCGGGCGCATCTGCAGATTGAGGGTGTGCCGCTGCACGTGATCGACACCGCCGGTTTGCACGACACCAGCGATGAAGTGGAACGCCTGGGTATCGAACGTACCTGGAAAGAAATTGAAAAGGCCGATGTGGCCGTACTGCTCACCGATGCGCAGCACGGATTAACCGCGGCCGAAGAAGCCATCATCACGCGCTTGCCCGAAGGGACGACGCGCGTGCTGGTGCATAACAAGATTGATCTGGCAGCAGGTGCAGTCACTGGCGCTGACGTGGTGGCGATCTCTGCTAAAACCGGTACAGGCATCGACCAACTACGGGCACGCCTGTTGCAGATTGCCGGGTGGCAACCAGGCGAAAGTTTGTTTATCGCCCGCGAGCGCCATCTACGCGCACTCAGCCAGGCTGCTGAACACCTGGCAACGGCCGCAGCCGCATTGCCCGCGTTAGAAATTTTTGCTGAAGAATTAAGGCTGGCGCATAAAGCACTGCAAAGCATTACGGGTGAATACACGCCGGATGATTTGCTCGGCGCGATTTTTTCAAAGTTTTGTATCGGCAAGTAGACACCATGGAAGCTGTGATTAGTATTTCTGAAGCCATACATCAATTGCTTGCTATTACCGAACGACTTCAAGAGCAGTTTCCGGAAAAGAAATTCACTCTAGATGGTCGTTTGGTCGGAGATCTTGGCGAGATTTTGGCTAAGCAACACTATGAAATTAGTCTTTTTGAAGGTTTGGCTAAGCACCATGATGGTGTTACTGCAGATGGTAGAAAAGTCCAAATAAAATCGACAATGAAGGAAAACTTAACGTTTCCTAATGATCATGTGCCGGATTACTACTTGGGGCTGAAGATAAACCACGACGGTAGTTTTGAAGAAATCTTTAATGGGCCAGGCGAAGTGGCGGCTAAATCGATTGCCAATAGAGGGCATAGCAAGACGAACTTGCATTCTGTCTCAATCAGCCGGCTACGTAAGCTTAATGAAGAGGTTGATGCTTTTAGTCGGATCCCT
>JACCDU010220659.1_pt1 | contig 12319 bp, 10 predicted proteins | sample 7446081 | NCBI WGS metagenome assembly JACCDU01 (sample SAMN15323447, study PRJNA562643) | freshwater metagenome | isolation source: river surface water | place: USA:Blue River Watershed | collected 2017-08-17 | reverse complement strand
TGGTCAGCTTGGCGTGCATCCAGCCGTTCCCCGGCCCCCAGCCAATGCCTACGCCGATCCACAACCACAAGCCCAGTGCCACAGCAGGCACCATCAGCAAGGTGGTGAAGCGCATCAACTTGCGTGCCATCAGCAGCAATCGTGCTTCCTCGGCGTGCGAGCCCGGCTCCACCATGGCCAAATTGACAAAGATGCGCGGCAAGTAAAACAAGCCAGCAAACCAACTGGCCACAAAAACAATATGAAAAGCTTTGATCCACAACATGTGGCCAGTTTAGCCGCGCTCAAAAAAAGCCCGACACGAAGTCGGGCCAAGTTGCCTATTTGCTGTCACGCAACAGGCCCCGCTCAGGGAGGAAAAGCGGGGGGTGGCAAGCCACCCACGAGCAATCTAGCAAAGACAAACTGGGCCAACAATGGGGTAACCCTAGGGCTTTACGCCAAGGCGACAGCCAAAAACAGGCACAATTTTGGCCATGCAACACCCCTTCGCCCCCTTCCCTGCCAACCGTCCCCGTCGTCTGCGCCGCGACGATTTCACGCGTCGCTTGGTGCGCGAACACGCGCTCAGCGTGGACGACTTGATCTACCCCGTGTTTGTGCTCGAGGGAGAGAAACGCCGCGAAGCCGTGGCCTCCATGCCCGGAGTGGAACGCCTCAGCCTCGACTTGCTGTTGCCGGTGGCAGAAGAATGCGTGCAACTTGGCATCCCTGTGATGGCCTTGTTCCCCGTCATCAGCGGCCACCTCAAAACGCCCGATGGCATCGAGGCCACCAACCCCGAGGGCTTGGTGCCGCAAGTCGTGCGCGAGCTGAAAAAACGCTTTCCCACCCTCGGCGTGATGACCGATGTGGCCCTCGACCCGTTCACCAGCCATGGCCAAGACGGGTTGTTGGACGAGACCGGCTACATCTTGAATGACGAGACCACCGCCATGTTGGTGAAGCAAGCCATGGCCCAAGCCGACGCGGGCGTGGACATCGTCGCGCCCAGCGACATGATGGACGGCCGCATTGGCGCCATTCGCCAAGCCCTGGAAGCCAAAGGCCACATCCACACCCGCATCATGGCCTACAGCGCCAAGTACGCCAGCGCCTTCTATGGCCCGTTCCGCGACGCGGTGGGCTCTGCTGCCAACTTAGGCAAGAGTGACAAGAAGGTGTATCAAATGGACCCCGGCAACACCAACGAAGCCTTGCGCGAAGTGGCCATCGACATCGCCGAAGGCGCCGACATGGTGATGGTCAAACCCGGCATGCCTTACCTCGATGTGGTGCGCCGTGTGAAAGACGAATTCGGCATGCCCACCTTCGCCTACCAAGTCTCAGGCGAATACGCCATGCTCAAAGCCGCCGCGCTAAACGGCTGGCTCGACCACGACGCGGTCATGATGGAAAGTCTGCTGGCCTTCAAGCGCGCAGGCGCTGATGGCATCTTGACTTACTTCGCCATCGATGCCGCCAAAAAGCTCCGCGGCGTCGCCTGAATTTTTTAGCCTACGTGTTGGGCGAAAAACGCCAGCGTGCGTGAGCGCGCAAGCTTCGCCGACGCCTCTTGATAAGCCCCTCGGTGGTCGCAGTTGAAGCCGTGGTTCGCGGGATACAAGTGCACCTCTACTTCAGGGTGCGCGTGCTTGAATTTCTCCACCGTGTCCAACGGAATCCAGTGGTCTTCCTCGGCGTAGTGCGCCATCACCGGGCAATGCGGATGACGCGCAATCTCCTCGTCGGTGGTGGTGCCACCACCGTAGTACGGCACGGCTGCGCTCACCCCCTTTACCAAGGCCGCGGTGCGCCAGGTGAGTAAGCCGCCCCAGCAATAACCCACCACGCCAACTTTGCCTGCGCTGGTTTTGGCGGCGTAATCGACCGCGGCTTGGATATCAGCAATCACACCGGGAGCTGGCAAGGCTTCAATCGCAGCCTTCAGCACCATGCCGGCTTGCATGTCTTCGGGCGAATAACCCAACTCCACGCCATGTTTGGCGCGGTGGAAGGTGGCGGGTGCCACCGCCAAATAACCCTCGGCGGCATAGCCATCGGCCACCTCACGGATGTGGGCGTTGCCGCCAAAAATTTCCTGCAACACCACGATCGCCCCCTTGGGCGCACCTTTGGGTTGGGCGACGTAGGCGGGGAATTCAAAGCCATCGGCGGCATGCAGTCGAACGGTCATGACAGGTCTTTCTCTCAGGGTTGCGGGAAGTCGTTATCAATTAGGTTACTCGGTTTTGTTGTCCCTCGGTGTATCGTGGATGCCAACACACACCGCATTCCGCACCTAGGAGACAAACCTTGAAACCCGTTCTCTTGATCACCGGCGCCAGCCGCGGCATTGGTGCTGCCACCGCCCTCTTGGCCGCTCAGCAAGGCTGGGCCGTGGCCGTCAATTACGCCAGCAACCAAGCGGCGGCCGATGCCGTGGTCGCGCGCATCCGTGAGGCCGGAGGCAACGCCATCGCCGTACAGGCCGATGTGAGCGATGAGGCGCAGATCATGCGCATGTTTGCCGAGGTCGATGCCCAACTGGGGCGGGTATCGGGTCTGGTGAACAACGCCGGCGTGGTCGACGTCACCGCCAAAGTGGCGGATCAAAGTTGGGCGCGCTGGGAACGCATGATGCGCATCAACGTGTTGGGCTCGTTCGCTTGTGCACGCGAGGCGGTGCGGCGCATGAGCACCGCACACGGTGGCGCGGGCGGCAGCATCGTCAACGTGTCGAGCGCAGCGGCGCGCATTGGGGCGCCGGGTCAATACGTCGATTACGCCGCAGCCAAAAGTGCCATCGATGCCTTCACCCTCGGCTTGGCCAAAGAAGTGGCAGCCGAAGGCATTCGGGTCAATGCTGTGCGCCCGGGTTTGATTGACACCGACATCCACGCCTCAGGAGGCTTGCCCCACCGCGTAAGTGACCTGGCGCCTCTGGTACCAATGCAGCGTGGCGGCACCGCCGAAGAGGTAGCACACGCCATTGTGTGGTTACTGAGCGACGCTGCGTCTTACACCACCATGAGTTTGATGGACATCTCCGGCGGTCGCTGACGGCATCCGCGCGCGCGCGAACTTGCTTCACACCGCGAAGCCGCCCGCCAGCGCTTGACGCACATGGTCCACAAAGGCCGTCACTGCGCGCGGCACATGCGGTGAATACGGACGAATCGCATAGAGCTGCTCGGCAAATGCCCCCACCGGTTTCCAGTCGGGCAGCACCTGCACCAACTTGCCTTGTTGCAGCGCCGCTTGGGCGCTGAAGTCGGGCAACAGCGCAATCCCCAAACCTGTCAGCGCCGCTTCGCGTAACGCCTCGCTGTTGTTCGCCGCCAATTGTCCCGTCACAGGCACGGTGATGCGCGCATCTTTGGCTTTGCCTTTCAGCCGTTCAAAGGTCCACGCGGGGGCGTCTTGCGCACGCAGGTAGTGCAAACAGTTGTGCGCTTGCAAATCCGCTGGCGTCTGCGGCGTGCCGGCACGCCGCAAGTAGGTTTTGCTCGCCACCAGCACCGAATGCGTGGCACACAAAGTCCAAGCCACGTGTGTGTCGGGCGGGCGGGCCGTGTGGCGAATGGCCAAATCAAAGCCTTCGGTGGCCAAACTGCTGAGGCGGTCGGACATGTCCAACTCCACACGCACCGCGGGGTACGCGCGCAAAAAGTCGGACAGGCGCGGCACCAGCTGCTGCCGCGCAAATGCCACCGGGGCAGTGACCCGCAACAAGCCGCTGGGTACGCCTGCCAAATCGCGCACCTGCGCGAAGCTGTGTTCAATTTGCTCGAACGAGGCGCGCGTGTCGTCTACCAAGCGTTGGCCGGCTTCGGTCAAGCGCACACTGCGCGTGGTGCGCTGCACCAAGGGCACCCGCGCCGCACGCTCGAGCTCTGCAATGCACTGGCTCATCGCCGCTTTGCTCACACCCAAACGTGCGGCCGCTGCGGTATAGCTGCCTTGCTGCGCCAGCACACTCAGCCAATGCAAGTGATGCCACAACTCATTGATTTTTTGTTCATGCATGGCCTGATTGTTCACCATTTTGAACAATCAATTCAAGGTTTAGCACTTGTTACACGCACCACCCCTACCTACACTGCCTCATATTTTATAAACACCGAGGCACCCCATGACTTCACCTACACAGATTGCGCACTACATCAATGGCACTGCCGCCCAGGGCGTCAGCACACGCACCCAGCCCGTGTACAACCCAGCCACGGGCGCAGTGACGGGCCAAGTCAACTTGGCCAGCGTGGCCGATGTCAATGCCGCGGTGGCCGCTGCCCAACAAGCCTTCCCAGCTTGGGCTGACACACCACCGCTGCGCCGCGCACGGGTGATGTTTAAGTTTTTGGAGCTGCTGAACCAGCACAAAGATGACCTGGCGCGCATGATCACCGCCGAGCACGGCAAGGTCTTCACCGATGCGCAAGGTGAAGTCACCCGGGGCATCGACATCGTCGAGTTCGCTACCGGCATCCCTCAGCTGCTCAAAGGCGACTACACGGAACAAGTCTCCACCGGCATCGACAACTGGACCATGCGCCAACCCCTCGGCGTGGTGGCCGGCATCACGCCCTTCAACTTCCCTGTCATGGTGCCCATGTGGATGTTCCCCGTGGCCATTGCTGCCGGCAACACGTTTGTGTTGAAGCCCAGCCCGATTGACCCTTCGCCTTCATTGTTCATCGCCGACTTGCTCAAGCAAGCGGGCCTGCCCGACGGCGTGTTCAACGTGGTGCAAGGTGACAAAGAAGCGGTCGATGCATTGCTGGTTCACCCCGATGTGAAGGCCGTGAGCTTTGTGGGCTCGACCCCCATCGCCAACTACATCTATGAAACCGGCGCACACCATGGCAAACGTGTGCAGGCCTTGGGCGGTGCAAAAAACCACATGGTGGTGATGCCCGATGCCGACATCGACCAAGCGGTCGACGCCCTGATTGGCGCGGCCTACGGCTCAGCCGGCGAGCGTTGCATGGCCATCAGCGTGGCCGTGTTGGTGGGCGACGTGGCCGAGCGTTTGATGCCCAAGCTGATTGAGCGCACCAAGACCTTGAAGGTACTGAACGGCACCAACCTCGCTGCCGAGATGGGGCCCATCGTCACCGATGTCGCGCACAAACGCATCACCGGCTACATCGATCAGGGCGTCAAAGAAGGCGCACAACTGTTGGTCGACGGCCGCGCATTTGACAATGCACAAGCTGGCGAGGGTTGCGCGAACGGCTTCTGGATGGGCGGCACCTTGTTTGACCATGTCACGCCCGAGATGCGCATCTACAAAGAAGAAATTTTTGGCCCCGTGCTCAGCTGCGTGCGCGTGGCCGACTTTGGCCAAGCGGTGGACTTGATCAACGCCCACGAGTTCGGCAACGGCGTGAGCTGCTTCACCCGTGATGGCAACGTGGCGCGTGAATTCTCGCGACGCATCCAAGTGGGCATGGTCGGCATCAACGTGCCGATTCCTGTGCCCATGGCTTGGCATGGCTTTGGCGGCTGGAAGAAGAGCTTGTTTGGCGACATGCACGCCTACGGTGAAGAAGGCGTGCGTTTCTACACCAAGCAAAAGAGCATCATGCAACGCTGGCCCGAAAGCATTGGCAAAGGCGCTGAGTTTGTGATGCCCACGTCGAAGTAAGCTATGCCCCCATGAGTGACACCCAGTTTGACTACATCATCGTTGGCGCCGGTACTGCCGGTTGCCTGCTAGCCAACCGCCTGAGCGCCAATGCCAGCAAGCGTGTCTTGCTGATTGAGGCCGGGCGCAAAGACGATTACCACTGGGTGCACATCCCCGTCGGATACCTGTATTGCATTGGAAATCCACGGACCGATTGGCTCTATCACACAGCCCCCGACACGGGCTTGAACGGGCGCAGCTTGCGCTACCCGCGCGGCAAGGTCTTGGGGGGCTGCTCGAGCATCAACGGCATGATTTACATGCGCGGCCAAGCCCGTGATTACGACCACTGGGCCACCGTCACCGGCGACGAACGCTGGCGCTGGGACAACACCCTGCCTTACTTCAAACTACACGAAGACCACCATGCGGGGGCCAACGCCTTCCACGGAACCAAAGGGGAACGCAGCGAAGTGCTGTTGGCCGACCACACGGTCTACGGTGAAACCTTGCGCCACCACGTGGCCGGCGGAGAATGGCGCGTCGAGAAACAACGCCTGCGCTGGGACGTGCTGGACGCGTTTGCACAAGCTGCCGTGCAAGCCGGCATCCCCGCCACCGAGGATTTCAACCGCGGCGACAACGAAGGCGTCGGCTACTTCGAAGTCAACCAAAAAAGCGGCTGGTGCTGGAACACGGCCAAGGCCTTCATCCGCCCCACCTGCTACGCACGTCCCAACTTTGAGTTGTGGTCGTCAGCTCACGTGGCCAAGCTGGTGATGCACACCGAGCCTGATGGCACGCAACGCTGCACAGGCGTCGAAGTATGGACTGGCTACGACCACGTCACCGTCAACGCCAAAGAATCTGTGGTGCTGAGTGCAGGCGCCATCGGTACGCCGCACATCTTGCAACTGTCAGGCTTAGGTCCCGCGGGCCTACTGCAACAGCATGGCATCGAACCGCGCATCGACTTGCCCGGGGTCGGCGCCAATTTACAAGACCATTTGCAAATTCGCTCGGTCTTCAAAGTACAGGGCGTCGAGACACTCAACACCTTGTCCAACAGTTGGTGGGGCAAAGCCAAAATTGGATTGGAATACGCCTTCAAACGCAGCGGTCCGATGAGCATGGCCCCCTCACAGCTCGGCGCTTTTACGCGCAGCAGCCCCGATCAGCCCTACCCCAACATCGAGTACCACGTCCAGCCCCTGAGCTTGGATGCGTTTGGCGAGCCTTTGCACAACTTCCCAGCGTTCACCGCCAGCGTGTGCAACCTCAATCCCACCAGCCGTGGCACAGTGACCCTCACCAGCGCCAACTTCGCCGACGCCCCCAAGATTGCGCCCAACTACTTGAGCACACCTGAAGACCGTCAAGTGGCCGCCGACTCGCTGCGCGTGACACGACGCATCGCCGCGCAACCGGCTCTCGCCAAGTACCAACCTGAAGAATACAAACCCGGCGTGCAGTACCAAAGCGATGACGACTTGGCGCGCCTGGCTGGCGACATCGCCACCACCATCTTCCACCCCGTGGGCACGGCGCGCATGGGTCGCATAGACGACCCCATGGCTGTGGTCGATCCCGAGCTGCGCGTGCGCGATGGCCGAGGGGGTGTGGTGCGCGGCCTGCGTGTGGTGGATGCCAGCGTGATGCCCACCATCACCAGCGGCAACACCAACAGCCCTACCTTGATGCTGGCGGAAAAGGCCGCCCAGTGGCTGGCCCACGATGCCGCGAATGTCTAAGACGTTCGGGAAACTCCCTACGGTTTGCACCGCTCTGGGGCGCTACATTGTGATCACTCGCGACAATCTTTGGCTTGTCGATCTGAGGGTCCGAGGAGACATACAACAAGCCTCCTTTCAAGGAGGCAACTGAAACAAGCACCGGTTAAGCCGGTGCTTTTTCTTTTCCGCATTCGTTTGCTACGTCATGGAATTGTTCATCGCCACGTTTGCCTCTGCCTTCGCTGGCTTTGTTGACTCCATCGTTGGCGGCGGCGGGCTGATCTTGCTCCCCACCTTGTTTGCGGTGTACCCCAACGCCGCACCCGCCACCTTGTTTGGCAGCAACAAAAGTGCGTCTATCTGGGGCACTGCTTTCGCCACCTGGCAATACAGCCGACGTGTGTCATTGAACTGGTCTGTCATGCTGCCCGCGGCCGCATTGACCATGGTCAGTGCTTTCTTCGGCGCGTGGTTGGTGACCCTCATCTCCGCCGATTTTTTGCGCCGCCTGCTGCCTGCTGTGCTGCTTCTGGTGTTGGGCTACACCCTGATGCGCAAGGACATGGGGCGACACCATGCGCCGCGTTTTGAGGGACGTGCCGAGCTCTACGCAGCCTCCATCGTGGGGACCACGATTGGCTTTTACGACGGTTTTTTCGGCCCCGGCACCGGCAGTTTTTTTGTCTTTTTGCTCGTGCGCTGGTTAGGCTACGACTTCCTCAATGCCTCGGTGGCCGCCAAGCTGTTGAACCTGTCCAGCAACATCGCCGCATTGGTGCTGTTCACCTTCAAGGGACATGTGTGGTGGCACTTGGCGCTGCCCATGGCCATGGCCAATGTGGCGGGTAGCTTGCTGGGCACGCGCATGGCGCTTCAGCACGGCGCTGGCTTTGTGCGCGGCATGTTCATCGTGGTCGTGGCCGCGCTGATTTGTAAAACCAGCTACGACGCGTTCTTGCGTTGAGGGCCTATTGAGGCTTTAACGCGCCGCGCTGCCGGCACTGGCCGCAGGTTTGGGTGCTGAAGCGGTCTTGGCAGCCGACGCGACTTCAGGAATTTCATCGGGCGCCAAGTCGGCGGCCTTCGGCGGCCACGGCACGCTGGCCACGCTGCGGGGCTTGCCAATGGGCCGCGTGGCCTGACCTTTTTGCACAGCCTCAATGTCCTCTTGCGAGGGGTATTGCCCCATGATCACAAAGTCGAACACACGGCGTGCAATCGGCGCGGCATTTTGCGCACCAAACCCTGCGTTCTCCACCACCATGGCCAAGGCTACCTTAGGGTCATCGGCTGGTGCAAAGGCCACATACAAAGCGTGGTCGCGCATGCGCTCATCGATGGCGGCGGCATTGTATTTTTCGTTTTGCTTCACGGTGAACACCTGGGCGGTCCCCGTCTTGCCCGCGCTCACATATGGCGCACCAATGAAGCTGGAGGCCGAGGTGCCTTCAATGTTGACGCCAATCATGCCTTTTTTGATGATCTCTAAATTCTCTGGCGCCAAAGACAACTGGCCGATGGGCTCTTTGGCCACCGGCGTGGAGGCTTTCGTCTCTACATCCACCACTTCACGCACCAAGTGCGGCTTCATCTTCAAGCCATTGTTGGCCACCGTACCCATGGCGTGTGCAACTTGCAACATGGTGAAGTTGTTGTATCCCTGACCAATACCCAAAGAAATGGTTTCACCTGCATACCAGCGCTGCTGCTCGGGTTTCTTGTAGGTGGTGCGCTTCCACTCCGTCGAAGGCAACACACCGCGAGACTCGCCCAAGATATCAATACCGGTGATTTGGCCAAAGCCCAAGGGCTTCATTTGGTCATGCATCAAATCCACGCCCATGTCACGCGCCAGCGTGTAGTAATAGGTGTCGCACGATTCAACGATCGACTTGTACATATCCACCGCACCGTGACCGCCTTCTTTGTCGTCACGAAAACGGTGGTTACCAAACATGAAAAAGCCGGGGTCTGAAATAACGACTTTCTCAGAGCGCTTACCGGTTTGCAATGCGGCCAAGGCCATGAACGGTTTGTACGTTGAGCCGGGGGGATAGGTACCCCGCAAGGCACGGTTCAGCAAAGGCTTGTCGAGTGATTCGTTCAAGGCTTGCCAGTTCTCGGAGTCGATGCCGTCCACAAACAGGTTGGGGTCAAACGTGGGCTTGCTCACAAAAGCCAACACCTCGCCCGTCTTGGGGTCGAGTGCCACCAGTGCGCCGCGGCGTTTGCCGTACAAGTCTTCCACCAGTTTTTGCAACTTGATGTCGATCGACAACACCACGCTGTTTCCAGGCACCGATTGGCTGCTGTTGAGCCGTCGCACCGCGCGACCACCAGCCGAGGTTTCCATTTGCTGCACGCCCGTGATGCCGTGCAATTGCTTCTCGTAGCTTTGCTCCACGCCGAGTTTGCCGATGTAGTCGGTCCCGCGGTAATTGCCTGCGTCTTCCGACTCTTCAATCTTGCCTTTTTCCGCTTGGTTGATACGACCGATGTAGCCAATCACATGGCTGGCCAATTGGTTGTAGGGATAGTTCCGGAACAAACGCGCGCGAATTTCAACGCCGGGAAAGCGGTAACGCTGGGCTGCAAATCGTGCCACCTCTTCGTCTGTGAGTCGGTTGCGAATCGGGACGGATTCAAAGGTTTTAGATTCGCTCAGCTGTTTTTTGAAGCGCCGTTTGTCGCGCGCTTGGATATCGATCACGCCCGACAACTGCTCAATCACATCTTCCAGGGGCGCGACCACTTTGGAGGCCGTGATCTCTAAGGTGTAGGCCGAATAGTTGGTGGCCAACACAATGCCATTGCGGTCCATGATGACACCGCGGTTGGGCACGATGGGCACGATGGCGGTGCGGTTGTTTTCAGCCTGTGCGTTGAATTCGTCGTAACGCACCACCTGCAAATAAAACAGGCGCACGGTGAGCAGACCAAACAGCACCAAGATCGCGCCAGTCGCCACCATCACGCGCGACCTGAATCGCCGCAGATCGGACTCGATGTCGCGAATCACCCTCATAGTGGTCGATTCGCGTCAGGGTTAGGCGCACGGCGCTGAGGCGCCAACAACACAATGCTGACGATGGGCCACAACAATGCTTCTAACAACGGGGCCAGGAAAATCATCCAACCCGGAAACAAGGCCCCCGACATCATCCGTACCAACAGCTCCAACGCATGGGCCAACACAAAAATCGGCAGCACCTGCATGGCCTGAGACGGCACCGTGAACCACAGCAAGCGACGATGAATCATGATCGCCATGAAACCCAACACGGTGTAGGTCAAGGCATGCTGACCGAGCAAGGCCGATTGGTGCACATCGGTGGCCACACCAAAGAAGAACGCGACACCAATGCCCACCAAACGCGGTTGGTGCACACACCAGAACACCAACACCAAGGCCAAAAAGTCTGGCATCCAAGCCGCATTGCCGACCAAACTGATGTTGACCACCATGTTGGCAAACAAGGCCATCAACAGCGTGATCAAAATAAACAAAGGGTTGGCTGGCAACAGCAGCTGTTGGCCGCGCGGCATGATCATCGGCGGGCTCCTTTGTGCGTCGTCACCGGCGCCGGCTTTTCAATTTGTGGACGGGGAGGCAATTGGTCGCTCAAGGGCTCCAGCACCATCACATGGCGCGCGCCCTGCACGCGACCGACCGGCTCGCACAAGATGCGCGCAAATGCGGTTTCCGCGCGACGCTCCACCTTGGTCACCTTACCCACCAAGACGCCGGGGGGATACACGCCGTCCACCCCGCTGGTGGACAACAGGTCGCCCACTTCAATGTCGGCGTTGGTGGCCATGAAGCGCAGTTCCAACAACGGTGCGCCACCCGCTTCGCCGTAGGCCACGCCCCGAGCGCCGGTACGGGTATTGAGCACGGGAATGGAATGCTCGCGATCGGTCACCAGTGTCACCTCGCTGACCAAGGGCAACACATGCGTCACTTGGCCCAAGATGCCGTGCTCGTCCATCACCGGCGAACTCGGCTTGATGCCATTGACCATGCCTTTGTCGATGATGAGTTTGCGGGTGAATGGATCAGCGGCGTCGTACAGCACCTCGGCCGCCACACCTTTGGTGTCTAAGCGCTTGCTCAGGTTCAAGAGTTCACGCAATTGGGTGTTTTCTAGCGCGAGTTGTTCCACTTGTCCTGAGCGACGCGCTTGCACCAACAACTGCTGACGCGCCTCGCGCTCGGCGGCTTGTGCCACATCGCGGGCTTCAAAATATTCGGTCGAGTATTCAGCCAGTGCCTGCGGCCGCATGGCCAACCATTGCACCGGATACAGCACCACCGAGAGGGTGGCGCGCAAAGGTTGGGTCACCCCAAAACGCACGTCTGCCACCATCAACAGCACCGCCACGGCGCTGAAGAAAAGTAATTTAGAAACGGCGGAAGGGCCTTGCTTAAAGAAGGCCGGAGGCGTGCGGTCGAGGGTGCCGAGTGGCACTGAGTTATTCGCTCGTGAAGATGGAGCCCAAACGCTCCATACGCTCAAGCGCCAAGCCGCAACCACGGACCACGCAGGTCAGTGGGTCTTCGGCCACCAAGACAGGCAAGCCCGTTTCTTCGGCCAACAAGCGGTCCAGGTCGCGCAACAACGCGCCACCGCCGGTGAGCATCATGCCGCGCTCGGCAATGTCTGCGCCCAGTTCAGGAGGCGTTTGCTCCAACGCGTTTTTCACGGCAGAGACGATGTTGTTCAGCGGATCGGTCAAGGCTTCCAAGATTTCGTTGGACGAGATCGTGAACGAACGTGGCACACCTTCAGACAGGTTGCGGCCTTTGACTTCCATCTCCTTGACTTCAGAGCCAGGGAATGCAGAACCGAGTTCTTTCTTGATGGCTTCGGCCGTGGGCTCGCCGATCAACATGCCGTAGTTACGACGGATGTAGTTGATGATGGCTTCGTCAAACTTGTCGCCACCCACGCGCACGCTGCCTTTGTAGACCATG
>JACCDU010126924.1_pt1 | contig 12327 bp, 9 predicted proteins | sample 7446081 | NCBI WGS metagenome assembly JACCDU01 (sample SAMN15323447, study PRJNA562643) | freshwater metagenome | isolation source: river surface water | place: USA:Blue River Watershed | collected 2017-08-17 | reverse complement strand
GTGGGCATGGCCATGGGCAACGGCACCGACGTGGCCATGCATGCTGCAGGCATCACCCTGATGCGCGGCGATGTGGCGCTGGTGGGCGCTGCGTTGGACATCTCAAAGCGCACCGTGTCCAAGATCCGGCAAAACCTGTTTTGGGCCTTTGCCTACAACGTGGCGGGCATCCCGCTGGCGGCGCTGGGCTATCTGAACCCGGTGATTGCCGGCGGCGCCATGGCGCTCAGCTCGGTCAGCGTCATGGTCAACGCCTTGCTGCTCAAACGCTGGAAAGCCTGAGCATTGACCGCAGCGAATGCGGCGCAGTGTATGCCGGGCCATGCGATCAAACCTTGCCTCGGCAAAGTCACGCACTCTTGACTTTCGTCATGGTGTGCTGACCCACAAACGGGGAGACTGGAAACCTATCAAAAGTGGTTTCTCATGACAAATCCCAGCGCCCTGCAAATCATCCGCGACGAACACGCCTCTTTGGCGGCCATGTTGCAATCCATGCATCTGATGGTCCAGCGCGGCCCCGATGAAGACAGAAGACAGTTCTTTGATGTGGTGCGTGCGATGCTGTTCTACATCGATGAATTCCCGGAGCGCTTGCATCACCCCAAGGAATCCAACTTGCTGTTCCCCAATGTCGTCAAAGCCGCCCCCAAGGTCATGGGGGCCATCGACAAGCTGGAACGCGACCACATGTACAGCGAAAAAGCCGCCCGGGACCTGCAACACCTGTTGTTGGCTTGGGAACTGCTGGGATCCAAACGCCGAGCAGCGTTTGAAGAGGCACTCCAAAAATACCTGGATTTCTATCTGGCACACATGCATCTGGAAGAAACCGTGATCCTGCCCGAAGCCCAACGCTGCTTGAGCACCGAAGATTGGCATGTGCTGGATGCTGCCTTTGCAGAAAACGCCGACCCGCTGTCTGGCCACTACCCGCCAGGCCAAGAATACGAAAAACTGTTCAGCCTCATCGTGATGCGGGCACCTTCACCCATCGGTCTGGGCTGAGTGCAAGACAAGCTTTTTCGCCCGGAAGCGTCGGGGATAAGCCTGTGAATAAAAAAAGGGCAAGACCCCGTTTATCCACAGCATACTGCTTGGGCTGAAAGTTGTTCATGCCAGGTGTGCGAACACAAAGCACAGTCACGCACACCTTGAAAAGTGAGCCAAGTCTTTGTCAGCATGGATAAAAATCGGCTTGTCCACAGAAGCGGTCGGTGCTTATCTACTACGACTATTTAAAGATATAAGAACATAGAAGAATAGAAAAAGACCCCGCGCACCAGATGACAGACCTATCAGAACATCCACTTCAAACCTGCAGTGGTCAAAATTTGCCCCGCTTGGCGACCCCAACTGGCATCCACTTGCAGCTGTGGCAACAAGTCATGGCGTAAACCGATGGCACGCGTGGGTTTGGCATGTTGCTGAGCGAAACTTTCCAGATGCAAAGTGACTTGGCCCAGGGATCGCTCCCAGGCCAGGCCTCGCGTGGTGGCATAAAAACCTGCCGCGTCCTGCACACTGCCCAGATTGGCGTGAAAACTGCCCCATAAGGGGTGATGGCAGCTGAGCAAGCCGTTGGCATAAGGGCGTGACTTTTCGGAAGCTGTTTGCGACAAACCCAGCAAAGCACCCCAGTTGCAACCATGGTCTTGCGAAGCGGTCAGACGCCATTTGATTTGCACAGCCCTGGCATTGAGCTGGCCGGGGTTTTCTCGCGAAAATGCCGCCGCCAGTTCCATGCCATCGACAGGTGACCATGCAGGCGCCACCGTCCAGGCCCGGCTACCTGCCGAACTGTGCGCCCACCAGGTTTCCACATGGCCTTGACCGGTTTCGTTCACATTGGCATCTTCCACTGACAAGGGGCGCCCTGCATGCGCATGTCCCCATGTCAGGATCAACAGGCAGCTACCCACGGTGCGCATGACAAGAGGCGACAGTTTCATGGTCAAAATCTCATCAAATCAAAGCTTGTAATCAGGGCTTTCACGCTCGAGCTTGCGCAGCAGCGATGGCCAGACAAATGCACCGCCCAGTCCGCCGGTTTGCACACGCATGGCGGTGGCGACACCGTTCAGGATTTGTGGATCCACTGCCGTAAGGTCCGCCATACTGGACTGGCCTGCCAATGCATCCACCTGAATGCGGCAAGTGTTCTCAAAGGTGTACATCGATAAAAACGCATCGGCAACCGTCTTGCCCACGGTCAACAAGCCGTGGTTGCGCAGCATCAGGTAATTGGCCTCGCCCAGATCGGCTTGCAGGCGCAGCTTTTCATCGTCGCGAATGGCCACCCCCTCGTAGCCGTGGTAGGCCAGCGACGACAGCACAAAGGTGCTTTGCTGGCTGATGGGCAGAACCCCATGCTTTTGTGCACTGACGGCCACGCCGGCACGCGTGTGTGTGTGCAACACACAACCGGCATCGGGCCGGGCCTCATGCACCGCGCTGTGGATCACAAAACCGGCCGGGTTGACCGGGAACGGGCTGTCGTGCAGCTTGTTGCACTGCATGTCCACCTTCACCAGGCTGGACGCGGTGATCTCGTCAAACATCAGCCCATAAGGGTTGATCAAAAACTGGTGGTCATCGCCTGCCACCGAATGGGGCAGCTTGGCACTGATGTGGGTGAACACCAGATCGCTCCAGCCGTACAGCGCCACCAGCCGATAACACGCGGCCAGATCGGTGCGCAACTGCCATTCGTCAGGGTGAACGCTGTTTTTCAGGGAAGGAATGTCAAACGCCATGGCCCAAGCTCCGGATCAAAAAGACCAGCTTACGCGATGGGCGGTTGGAAGCGATGACGTTTTGGTGACTCCACACCAGGACAGCACGACCATGAACGTCAACCGTTTGGCGATGCAGAGTCTGAGCATGCAAGATTGTGGGAGTCAGCCTGCTGGCGATGCAGCCATGTTCAAACCGCAGGTCACCGCTTGCAGGCGAACTTCCACAAATCCAGTCAGGGTTCTGTCTTTGGGGTTCAGACCATTCCCAGGCTGCCCAGAATGGCCAGCAGCTGGCAGGTGTTGATCAAAATGGCCGATGTGTGGATTTGGCGGAATGCGGGAATGGCGGCTTCTTTTTGGGCCACGATCAGCGGGGCCAGCTGATCCATCATGGGGATGAATTTGTTGCGCAGCACCAGCGTGAGGGCGGCGATGCCCGCAGCATCGGTGGCAAACGCAAGTCGTCCCGCCAGGGCATAGCTGAGGGCGGTGCCAACTGCAGCCACCAAGGCATGCGGTCATCATATCCCGGCCCCCAGCTTGTTGGGTCGTTCAAGCTTCTGGCGCCGTCAGTCTTTCCAGCCGCATCAAATAAGCCCGTGCAAATTGTCCTGCGTCGTCATGCGGGCCGCACATCTCCACCGAGGCTTGCAGTTGCCCGCACACCGCCGGGCGTTCTGGTTGGCCAAAAATCTTGCAGCGCAGTTGCGCGTCAAGCTGCACACAGGGCACACCGGCGGGTTTGCCTTGCGGCATGCCAGGAATGGGCGATGAGATGGACGGGGCGGTGCAGCAAGCGGCACAGCCGGGGCGGCAAGTCAGATTCATTTGGGCCACAACACCCAAAGCTGCAAAGGCTGTTTCAAGCGTCCTGCCAATTCGCCAGCGGCGGGTCCCGATCCGGCGTAATAGTCCGCCCGAACAGCGCCCACAATCGCGGTGCCTGTGTCCTGGGCCAACACCAGTTTGTCCAGCGAAGTTTGCGGGCCTGAAGACCGGAGCCACACCGGTGTGCCGTAGGGGATGCTGCCGCGATCAACCGCGATCGACCGACCCGCGGTCAACGGGACGCCTTGTGCGCCTTTGGGGCCGGGCGGCGTCACGCCGGGTGGCAGGCTTTCTTCTTTGAAAAACACCACACGCGGATTTTGCCAAAGCAGTTCGTTCACACGCGAAGGGTTGCGGTCAATCCACGCCTTGATGCCGGGCCAGCTGGCGTCACGGATCAGGCCTTGGTCGAGCAGCCAGCGGCCAATGCTTTTGTAGGGCTGCTCGTTGGTGCCCGCAAAGGCCAGACGCACCATGCGCTGGCGGCCATCGGGCTCGGTCACATTCACCAGGCCCGAGCCCTGGATGTGCAGCACCATCGCGTCCACCGGGTCGGCCAGGTACACCAGTTCCTTGCCACGCAAGGCCGCTCGGGCGGCGGGCAGGGTCTCCATTTCCTGCCGGGTGTACCAGGGTTTGCGTTGGGTCAGGCTGGCTGGTGGTGCGTACAGCGGCACGGCAAAGCCCTTGCGGGGCAGGCGCGATGCGTCCAGCACCGGCTCGTAATACCCGGTCAGCAAACCATCGGTACGCTGCTCGGTGGACTCCACCCGGTAAGGCTGCAGGTTCTGGCGTATCCAGTGGCGCTGCATCAGCGTCGAAGCGTTGGACAGCCGTTGCACCTCGGGGCACAGCGCAGCCCAGGCCTTGGTGGGCCGTTGGCAGCTTTGCAGCCAGGCCGGCCAGGCTTCGTGCACCGCATCGGTCTCCAGCCCGGGCAAATGGCTCCAGTGCACCGGCACCCAGCGACTCTTGGCTTGCGTGATGACCGGTGGCAACGGGCCACTGTCTTGCGGACTGGCAATCACGGGGATTGCGGGAGGGCTTTCGGCCACGGGCGCCAAGGAGCAGCCGCCCAGGCTGCCTACAATCGCGGCCAATGCCAAAACGGCCCACGGCGGGTTGAATCGGTGGAACAGGAGTGGGCTCATGGGTCTGATTTTGCTGGAAGCCTTGTTGGCCGGATTTATTTTTGTGGCGATTGTCTGGTGGACCATGTTTTCCGGGCGCAAGAAAGGTGAATTGCCGCAAGACCCGCAGGCTGCAGACAAGACACTGGCTGAACGGCCATCCAAGCCCCCTGCGCCGCCGCCAAAATGAAGCGCTGCAGCTCAGTCCAGCAGTGACTGAGCGCCCTCGAAGCGCTGGGCGTAGTAGCGGTTGTTCAGGCTGTCCATGCGCACCCCGGTGCGCGGGTTGGTGGCATGCACAAAACGGCCTTCGCCTACGTACACACCCACATGCGAGTGGCGTGTGCCCAAGGTGTTGAAGAACACCAGGTCGCCGGGCTGCAATTGTTCACGCGCAATTGGGCGCGACTGGCGAGCCAGATCGGCGGCGCTGCCTTGGACGGGCAGGCCAGCACCTTCCTTGTAGACGTGTGAAACCAGGCCGGAACAATCAAACCCGGTCGCCGGACCTCGTCCGCCCGAGGCATAGCGGGTGTCCAGCAGCGACATGGCGACCAGCGCCAGGTCGTTGCGGGCCGGGTTGTAAGGCATGTTGGTGTCAACGTGTGCGCGCGGTGTCCGCGATGGTGATGCGCAAGCGATCAGCGCGCCCGAAACCACCAGGCACAAACTCAGGCACAGACCCCTGCGCGAGGCGCTGGCAGCACTGGAGGGCCGGGCTTGCCTTGACGTGCCCGGCATCTGCACAAGCGTTGTCGGCTTTGCACTCACATCAATGACCTCAACAAATTGGCCAATTCCACCGCCGATTTGACATCCATTTTTTCAAACACGCGGGCCCGGTGCACCTCCACGGTGCGCACGCTGATGTCCAGTTGGTCGGCAATGAGCTTGTTGGGCAGGCCTTCCACCACCAGCCGCATCACATCGCGTTCGCGCTCGGTGAGCTCGGCCATGCGCGATTGCAGCAACTGCTGCTGCAGGCGTGCGGTCAGCCGCTCTTGCGACAAGCTCAGGGCTTGTTCTACCCGGTCGACCAGGGCGTTGTCGGAAAAAGGCTTTTCACAAAAATCAAAGGCACCGCGTTTGACGGTGTCCACCGCCGTGGGCACATCGGCGTGACCGGTGAGAAAAATCACAGGCCAGGCTTGTGCCACGCCCGTGGCCAGCAAATGTTCAAACAGGGCCAGCCCGCTCATGCCGGGCATGCGCACGTCCAGCAAGATGCAGCCGGCCATGGTGGGCAAAGGGGTCACGGGTTCGCAGGCCTTGCTCACATGCCTGTGCAGCATGTCCAGAAAGGCTTCGGCACTCTCGAAAGATTCGCTGAGCAAGCGCCGCGTGCGCAGCAGCCACGCCATGCCTTCGCGCACGCTGGCATCGTCGTCGACAATGAAAACAGTGGGCGTGTCGGTCAGTTGCATGGCTTGATCTTATCCAAAAGCAGGGCTTGCTCAGCCTGCGTCTTGTTCGGGCACCGGGGTGGCGATCGACGTGGTTTTGCTGGCGGTGGGCAAGGTGAAGCGGAACACCGTGCCTTTGGGTTGCAAAGCTTCGAACTCCAGGTGCCCACCATGCTGCTCGACCACGGTGCGGCACAGGCTCAGCCCCAGGCCCATGCCTTCGGGCTTGGTGGTGAAAAACGGGTTGAACAACTGCGTGGCGACATCGTCCGCAATGCCCGCGCCCACATCGGTCACGGAAAACTCCACCCAGCCTTGGTCCGCGTTGGAGGCCGCACGCCGGGCCTGCAGCACCAGCACCCGGTCGCGGCATTCGGGCAGGTCCATGGCTTGCATGCCGTTGCGTGCCAGGTTCAGCAGCACCTGCTCGACCATGGTGCGGTCGCACATCACCTGTGGCAGTTTGGGCTCGATGCGCGTATGCACCTTCACCTGCAGCTTGCGCGCCTGCAGGTTGACCAGGGGCGCGATGGCGTCCAGCAAAGCTTGTGGGGCCACGGCCTCACGGGCCTGGTCACGCCGACGAACGAAGTCGTGCACGCTGTTGATGACCCGGCCCGCCCGCTCGGCCTGTTCGGCAATGCGGCGCAGCGCCATGTGCACATCGTCCAGGGTTTGGGGCACGGCACTCGGGTCTTTCAGCAAATTCAGCGAGCCGTTGGCGTAGCTGGCAATCGCGGCCAGCGGCTGGTTCAGTTCGTGGCTGAGCAAGGAGGCCATCTCGCCCACGGTGGCCAGCCGGGCGGTGGCCTGCAAACGCTCCTGGCTGGCGCGCGAGAGTTCCTCAATGCGGCGTTGTTCGCTGATGTCGATCACCGCGCCCATCCAGCCGGTTTGCTGACCTTGCACACTGATCAGCGGGGCCTCGATGATCAGCACTGGAAAGTGTGTGCCGTCGGCGCGCATGAAGACCGATTCAAAACCTTCACGCGGGGGGGCGTTGCCCGCCAGCCGGATGGCCTGGCGTTGTTTGTACTCGTCCACCATTTCGGGCGGCCAATAGGGCATGGGCGCATTGCGTCCGGTCAGCATGTCGGCATCGAGCCCCACCATCTGGCAAAAAGCCGGGTTCACGTAGGTGATGCGCCCTTCCAGATCGCGGGCGCGCAAGCCGGTGACCAGCGAGTCTTCCATGGCTTTGCGAAATGCCAAGGCCTCGGCCAGATCGCGCTCGGCTTTCAGACGTCGGCGCGAGTCTTTGGCCAGCATCACCATCACGGTGACCAGCGCGATCGACATGCCGGTCACCAGTGCGGTCAGCACATTGGGAAACAGATCCGGTTCGCCGCGGCGGCCGTCCATGCGCAAGACCAGGGTATTGCCCGGCAAGTCCACCAGCTGCTGCGCGGTGAACACGCGCAAACCGCGCCGTTGTGTGCCCGAGATGGCCAGCCGCGTGCCATCGGGCTCGGTGAACGACAACTCGTTGCTTCGCCCAAAAGTTTTACCCAATCGCTCGTGCAACAATTCCTGCAGGCCATACGTGACCACGGTGAAGCCCATCAGTTCTCCACCGTGGATGTAGGGCAGGCACAGCTCCATCACCTCAAAACCCAGTCCGTCGGGTTGGGGCAAAAAGTAGGAACTTGAATAGGCGGGGCCATTCAGGCGCCTGGCCCGCAGACACGATTGAAAGGTCTCGTTGAGCACTTCGTTGCGGGGGTTGCGTTCAAACACCGGGCTGCGCAAGGGCGAGTCGGCAAAACCGATCAGGTTCAAAGGTTTGTCACGCCATTCCACACGCAACCAATCGCGGTTTTCGCGCAACAGCGCCAGCATCTCTTGTTGCCACTGGGCCGCGTTGGGTTGGGCCGCTTGCACGCCTTGCAGCGCCTGTACATGGCGCGACAACTGGGTGCGCAAATCGCTCACCGCATCGGCGGTGTCGCGTTCCAGCTCGGCTTGCACCTGGCTGGCTTCGTAGCGGCCGGCCAGCCAGACCAAAGTGGCCAGCACGGCCAGCACCAGGGCGATCAGGGCGCTCCACAGCCACCGCCGTCCTGCACCGCCGGGCAGCCAATCGGCCATGGTGGTCCGCCAGCGTGCGACTTGGGTTTGCAAGCGCGGGGTCAAGAGCGGCATCCGGATCTTCATGGCCTGCATTGTCGTGCAAGTGCCAAGAGCCGTTGGCGGTGGCGATCAGGCGTTCATTCAAGGCGCCGAGGCGGGCGCCGAAGCGGGTGGCGGGGTGGGTGGCGGGCCGCGCAGGTCCACCCGGGTGACGCGCGGGTCGGCCCAGCTGCCGTCGATCAGGAATTCCTGTGTCGAGGCGCGTGACAAAGGGTTTTGCAAAAACAGCTGGGCCAGAAAAGTCGTCAGCCCCACCACCGGATTGACGGCGATGCCCGCCAGCAAGGAGGCGGTGCCGGCGTCCACCTCGGGCAAGATCACCACACGCAGTTTTTGCGTTTCGCGGGCGATGTCGGCCGAGCCATCGAGTTGGACCAGCGCGTTGACGCCCTGGATTTGCAGGTTCTGCGTGGTGGCTATGCCGTGCGCAATGCGGACTTCGCCGCGCACCGAATCGAAGGCAAAGCCTTCGGAAAACACATCCCTGAAATCCAGCAACAAACGCCTGGGCAAAGCCTGCAGGCTCAGCACGCCCAGCAGTTTGGCAGCGCCCGCATCGGCCTTGAGGAATTGTCCACGCCCCATGCGCACATCAAAGCGCCCGTCCATGCTGGGGTAGTGCAAGGACAGCGGCGAGCCTTGCCAGCTCACGCGGCCTTCGAGCTGGCCTGTGCCGCCGCGCAAGGCGTCGGGGGTGCCCAGGCGGGTGAGCAACTCACCGGCATTTTTCACATCGAGCACAAAGTCCATTTCGGTCCTGCGCAAAGGGCTGCCACCGCGTGCCGCCAACCAGCGCCCGGTGCTGCGCAGGCTGCCCTCGGGCAAGGTGATGTTGAATTTTTTCAGCTGCCACTCGGTGCCTGGGGTCACGCTGCTGCGCCCGGGTTCGCTGTTGACGGCTTCGATGTCCACCCGCCCCAGTTTTTTGCCGCGCAACTCCAGTTCATTGACCACGATGTCCAGCGCGGGCAGTTGTGCTGGTGGGGTTTCCAGCAAGGCTTCCACATCGCTGGCCGAAGCAGGCGGCAGGTTCAGCCGACTCAGGCGGGCGAACAGCAGGCCTTGCTGTGCGCTGGACGATGGACGGAACATGAAATGCCCGCTGAGCTCCTGGGCGTCGACGTTGGCCTGCCACTGCTGGCCTTCGCGCGTGCCCCCGGCTACCACCTGGTGCAAGGTTCGTCCTTGGGCGGTCAAGCTGTTGGCCTGCAGGCCCACGCGGGTGGGCAGGTAGCTTTGCCATGCGGCCGCACCCGGTGCTGGGCTGCCCATGTCTTGCACATTGACGGGCAGCAGGGCCAGCCAATCGTCCACCAGCAGCCGGTCAAAGGCTGCGCTGGCGGTGACGCCGGTCTGCGGCAGCACCGGCACCTGCTCGGGAGGCACCCCCAGGGCCAGGCTGCCGCGCAGGACGCGGGCCTGCGCGCCCGTCAGGTCGCGGACGTAGTGGACCGAAGCAAGGGTGCCCAGCTTGACCTGGATCTGGTCTTGCCGTTGCGGACCGGGGCCCATGCTGCGAATTTGCAGGGACAGGGGCAAGGATGTGCTGGCTGTTTTGCCCAAAGGCGCAGGCCATGCCAGGGCCAGACCTTCCAGCGTGCTTTGCAAGCTCAACTCAGGCTGGCCTTGCCGCCAGCCCAGGCGGGCACTGTAAGTGGTGGCACCGCTCAGATGCTGGGCCAGCTGGTCCAGTGGCGCCAGGTCTTTGGCCGCGCGCAGGCCCTCGGCACTGACCTGCCCTTGCGCCTGCAGCAGCAGCGAGGGTTCTGCGCCGGGGCTGCTGGCCGCGCGCATGCTGCCATCGATCTGGACCGGGCCGCCGAGCAGGCGCGCTTTGGCACCGGTGACCGAAAAGCCCGATTCACTGAATTGCAATTGTCCTTGTAATTTTTCAAGCCAGGGGGTGGCGGAGCTGATGCGCACATCGTTGCCGCCCAGGGTGACCGTGCCTTGCACCTGGCTGTGGTCCAGGGCCAGCAGCGGCAGGCCGAGTTTGAGCCGCCATTGCACCGGGCCGTTCGCCTCGGTGTCGTGCAGGGCGCCGGACAGCATCGCGTCCAGCGGCGATTGCTGCACCACCGCCAGCAGTTGCGGGGCATTGCCCTTGCCTTCTGCGCTGACCTGCAGCAAAGGGTTGTGGCCCATGTCGGCGATTTCTGCTGTGCCGCCACTGAGCAGGAGGCCTGTTTTGGCATCGCCCAGGCGTGCCGATGCCTCGTTCAGTTTCATGCCCAGGCGGTCAAAACTCAGTTGCCCCTGCAGGCCGCGCAAGCGCGGCCAGGCCAGACTGTTCTTGGGCAGCAAGTTGGCCGGCACCATGTCCAGTTCCACATCTTTGAGGCGTCCGGAAAATAAAAACTCGCCGTCCTGTGGCCTGGCAAAAGGCAGCTTGGCCAGATCGCCCTTGATCCGGACTTTCACCCCCGTGTAGCGGCCTTTGACCACCGCATCGCGCACGTAATGCCGAGTCGACTCGGGCAGCATCAGCGGCAAGTAGCGGTGCACCGAAGCGGCATCGGCTTGCAGGATCTGGCCCTGCAAATCGAGCGTGCCCGGGCCCTGGCCAGCAAGGTCTTCATGCCATTGCCCGTGCCACTCGCCTTGCAGGTCGGCATTGGCCAGTTTCAGCTGCCACTTGGGCACATGCCAGCGCGTGCCGTGGGGGCCGTCTTTTTTCTCCCATTGCGCAAAGCCCTGCAGGCTGCGCACAGGCACCTCGGGCGTGGCCAGCACCCCCGGTAAAAAGACCATGCCGCCGGTGTCCATGCGCAGGTCCATGCGGCCACCGGCCTGTGTCAGCTTCACACTCAATTCGGCGCCTTGCACGCCAGGCCAGTCCAGCGCTTCAGGGGATGCCGCGTGGTGCCGCCAGCGCAAGTTGTTCACCGTGGCCTGGGCCTCGTAGTGCGTGGGCTGCTGCCAGTCGCCTTGCCAGCGCCACAGCAAGTGGTTGACTTGCCCGGCCATGTTTTGCGCTTGCAGGCGTTCGTGCAGCCCCGGCGCCATGGGCAGGCGCAGCACCATCTCGCGCAAGGTCAACAAGTCCAGTTTGTCCGCCTGCAGGCGGCCTTTGGCGGGCTGTCGGCCTTGGGCGTGGGTGTAATCGAGTGTCAGGTTGCCGCCGGGCCAGCTCAGGCCCTGCGCATCGACAAAGGCCAGCTCGCGCGTGAACAACTCAAAGCCTTGGGCATGGACCTTGCCACCCAAACGGCCTGAAAATTGTTCGAACACCAAGGCTGGGCGTTGCGGGTCCAGCTGGGCAGTCAGCCCGGTCAGATTCACATCGGCCAAGCCCCCTCGCCATTGGCCTTTGTCGATGTCGCTCCACAGCCGTACCGGGCCCTGCCCTGCATCCAGGCGCAGGCCAGAGGCCATGGCTTTGGGCACATGCGGGTGCAGTTGCGCCACATCGACTTGCGGAAAATAGGCATATGCCTGCCCCGACCAATCGGCCCATCGGCCGGGGTGGGTGGACAGCAGACCGCGCCTGAAACGGCCCATCAGCACAAAGCGCTCGCCCCAGCCTTCGGGCGGCGTGGCATCGACCCGCACATCGTGGTGCCGGGCCGAGTTGCGCAGCACCAGATCCACTTGCTGCAGGCTCAATGTGGTGGTCACAGGGGCCGGCGCCAAATGGTTGGACTCAGACGGCCCGGGGCTCAGAGCGGCTTCCCGGGTCCAGCGCAAGCGGCCGCCTCGGATGATCACTTCACGCTGCGAAAACAGCCAATCGGCCGCTGCCGAATCGCCCTGGGACGTGGGGGCCCAGTCCAGCCCGGCCACTTGCCAGCGGCCATCGGCGTTCAGGCGCACGTCCAGTTCGGGGGCATCCAGCACCAGTTGGTCCAGCCGCAGCCGCAGCACCGAGCGCAGGCTGATGGCCACCACCACCTTGGGCAGGCTCAGGGCAGGACGACCTTGGCTGTCCAGCAAGGCGATGTCGCGCAACTCGAAAGAAGGCACCCAACCGGTGGATTGGGCCGAAAGACCGCCGATGTGCATCGGAACCCCAAGCGATTGCCGGGCCAAGCGCTCCAGCGCGGGACGGAAGTCGTCGATTCGCGGCACAATCCAAAAATGCAGTCCGGCCCAGGCCAG